>Ga0310121_10003707_pt1 | contig 13849 bp, 11 predicted proteins | sample CB27_Tmax_986_MG_FD_203504 | JGI IMG/M metagenome (GOLD analysis project Ga0310121, IMG submission 203504) | Marine microbial communities from Western Arctic Ocean, Canada - CB27_Tmax_986 | ecosystem: Environmental > Aquatic > Marine > Oceanic | place: Canada: Western Arctic Ocean | collected... | reverse complement strand
TATACGACGAGGTGGGACGCACGGCGCACGAGTCGGTCTTCAATACGAATGACGGCGCGTTCCGATGCCCGAATTCACAACAGGGATACTCAGGATATACAACCTGGACGCGGGGTCTCGCGTGGGCGATGCTGGGATTCTCCGAACAGCTCGAATTCATCGCGGATCGGGAGACGGACGAACTGAAACCGATGGGCGGCAAGGAAGAACTCCTGTCTCTCCTGCTCCGCGCGGCGCGGGCAACCTGCGACTTCTACATTCATCGCACCTCGTCGGACGGCATACCGTTCTGGGACACCGGCGCCCCCAATCTGCATCACCTGGGCGACTTCACGTCACGGGAGGCGGACCCTTTTAACGGCCACGAGCCGCTCGACAGCTCTGCCGCGGCGATCGGATGCCAGGGCCTCATGCGACTTGGCCATTACTTGCGAACGCAAGGAGAGGATGAGGACGGCACCAGGTATCTGCAGGCAGGATTGACGGTATTCGAGAGGCTCCTACGCGAACCCTACCTGAGCGAAGACCCGGAGCACCAGGGATTGGTGCTGCATTCGATATATCACAAGCCCAACGGATGGGATCACGTGCCGACCGGCCGTACCATTCCGTGCGGCGAGTCCAGCATGTGGGGCGACTACCACATGCGGGAGGCGGCCGTGCACGTGCAGCGCATGGCGGAGAAGAAACCCTACCTGACTTTTTTTGGATGCCTTTCGTGAAGACTCGAATACGAGAAAGCCCAGCGCCGAGCCCCGTAGCACGGGTATCCGACCCGTGTAGCGGAGCCTCGGGACAGGGGCAAGAGCGAGGGCCGGGCACGAAGGCCGGCGCAGCATCGCGCGAGGATCTGCCCGAGCGGCCGAATTCTTGCGTAGCACTGTCAAATATCCAAATTCGGATGTTCAAGGAAAGAGAAACTCCACCTTCGACATTGGAAATTTAGAATTCGATATTCGACATTCCGCGCCGGCTAAACCCTCCTAATTTTGTGGAGCCAAAATCAAACAAGCCCAACGGATTCCGGGCGGTAACGAAAGTAGAGCAGACGGGCTTAAGATTGAGTGGTGGGAAGGTGTGCTACGGCGGTGGCTCTGCGCCTGGGGCTTCGCTACACGGGTCGGAGACCCGTGCCACGGTAAAGAGGAGAAAAGATGATCGTTGCAGACTTGGACCGAATTGAAGGCCGAACCTACCCTGCCCGGCGGCGCACCCAGAATCTCGTAGGCGGGGCGTCTCCTATCCAGGCGAAAAGTTTTGCCTTGGGATATGTGACCCTCGAGCCAAACGGCGGGCAGGTTCCCTGGCATAACCAGGAGCAGGAAGAAATCTATTTTGTCGTGTCGGGTACCGGAGAAATGTGCCTCGGGGACGAGCGGCAAACGGTGTCTGCGGGCCAGGCGGTGTGGATTCCGCCGGGAGTATTCCACCAACTCACCAACACGGGGGACGGTCCCCTGGTTATGCTGTACTGTTACGGACCGGCCGGCGACGTCGACCACTGGAAACAGGAACTGGCGGGCACACTACCCAAAGCAGGCATCGATGTTCCCCCGCTCCCGGTAGGCGCATGCGAGCAGTGCACAAAGAAACCGGAGGATCGATGACATCGAAAACTCATACCGTCGGCGTAATCATGAACGGCGTCACCGGACGCATGGGGACGAATCAACACCTCATGCGATCAATGGTCGAGATCGTCCGGCAAGGCGGCGTTCAGGTCAGTCCGACCGAGAGAATTATTCCCGAGCCCGTGCTGGTCGGCAGGAATGAAACGAAACTGAAGAAACTGAGTGAGATGTCCGGTTTCAGCAAATTCACCACCGATCTCGATACCGTTCTCCGGGATCCCGCGTACTCCATCTATTTCGACGCACAAACGACTCTGCGCCGCGTGGAGGCCGTCCAGTCCGCCGTGGCCGCCGGAAAGCATATTTACTGCGAAAAACCGACGGCGGTCACCACCGCGGAGGCCCTGGAGCTTGCCCGGGTCTGCGATAAGGCCGGCGTGAAACATGGCGTCGTGCAGGACAAGTTGTGGTTGCCCGGCCTCGTCAAGTTGCGGCGACTGATGGAAAATAATTTCTTTGGCCGCATCTTCGCAGTACGCGGAGAATTCGGATACTGGGTATTTGAAGGGCAGACGATTCCCGCGCAACGACCCTCCTGGAACTACAGGAAGGAAGATGGTGGCGGGATCGCAATCGACATGCTCTGCCACTGGCGCTACGTCATAGACAACCTGTTCGGAAAAATTCAATCGCTGTCATGCAGGGTCGAAACTCACATCCCGGAGCGAGTCGACGAAGAGGGGAAGCCCTACCCATGCACTGCGGACGACGCGGCGTATGCAACGTTCGAGCTGGACGGGGGAATCGTGGCCCAATTCAATTCCTCCTGGTGTACGCGGGTACGGCGCGATGACCTGCTCACCGTGCACGTCGATGGCACGAAAGGATCCGCGGTTGCGGGACTCCGTGAATGCTGGACACAGCACTACGGAAACACGCCTCGGCCAGTGTGGAACCCGGACATAGATCAACCCGTTGCATTCTTCGATGGCTGGTCTAAAGTGCCTGAGCAGGAGCCCGCTGAAAACGCATTCAAGGCCCAGTGGGAACTGTTTCTGAGGCACGTCGTTCTCGACGAACCGTTCCCCTGGAGTCTCAAAGAGGGAGCGAAAGGGGTCCAACTCGCAGAGTTGGGCATGCAATCGTCCGCTGAACGACGATGGCTGGATGTGCCGGAGCTGGCGTGATTCGGGGTTCGGGATTTGGGGATTGGGGATTGGGGATTTTGAACAGAAGGAAACGAAGAGAACAGAGACGAATGTACGTATTGTTGTAAATCGGTAAAGTAGCAGAAGTCGCCTAGACTTCCGATCGGCGACGCACAAGCATGACAGAGCCATTTCCGCAGGGTTGAACCACGACTCGCATCCCGCATTACCCTTAATAAAAGCGAATAACCGAAAATGACATCGAACTCAAAAGTCGCGTTGGTTACCGGCGGGGGCCGTGGGATCGGCCTCGGCATTTGTGACCGCCTCGTGGACGAGGGATATGACATTGCCTTCTGTGGAGTCCGTGACGCCTCGCAGGTTCGAGATACGATCGCGCGGCTGGAAGAGAGCGGCAGGCGCATACACTATTGTAAAGCCGACATCAGCCTGCCCTCCGAACGGGACGCACTGGTCGACTCGGTGCGCGATGCATTCGGACAACTTGACCTTCTCGTCAACAACGCGGGCGTCGCGCCGCGGGATCGCAAAGACATTCTGGAGGCAACGGAAGAAAGCTACGAATGGGTGATGAAAGTCAATTTGCAGGGGCCCTATTTCCTGACTCAACGTGTTGCAAACTGGATGATTGAGCAGAAAAGCGGCGCCGGCGAGTTTCAGGGCTGCATCATCAATGTCACATCCATTTCATCGACGGCGGCATCGCCGAACAGAGGCGAGTACTGTATTTCGAAGGCCGGGTTGACGATGGCGTCCAAATTGTGGGCGGTTCGGCTGGCGGAGTTCGGGATCCCGGTCTACGAGGTTCGCCCGGGGGTTACGGCGACCGACATGACCGCGGGCGTCAAAGAAAAGTACGACGACTTGATTGCGGAAGGCCTTCTTTTGCAGCCGCGCTGGGGTACGCCGGCAGATGTGGGGCGGGCTGTTGCGGTGCTGGCACGCGGAGAACTCCCCTACTCCACCGGACAGGTAGTGATGGTTGACGGAGGGTTTTCCGTGGAATGGTTGTAATCCGGTCTTGTGCTCCCGGGAGCGGATCGGGTAGAAAAAACGGCTCCTTGATTTGAACCAGGAGAGAGTAAAAATTCTACAAACCCAGAGCGGAGGAAGAGATGCCCTATCTCAAGCAAAAGAACCAGGCAGGCACAATCGTAAAAAGCTGGCAGCTTGCATTTAAACCGATCGTGTTTGGTCGTGGCGACGATGTGGAGGCTCAGATCGAGGACAAACAAATGTCCCGCGTCCACTTCGCCATTGAACACGCAGACGGAGCACATGTGGTTCGGGACCGAGGCAGTAGCAACGGGACCTTTGTGAACGGGAAGCGCGTACAGGAGCACAAGCTTGACGAAGGGGATACCATCACCGCCGGCGGCACGACCTTCACGTACGACTATGGCATGAGCACGATGCTCAACGCGGTGGAAGGTGAAACGGGAGACAGCATCCAGAACCAGCTATCGGACATGTATAAAAATCTGGGCAACCTGGACGAAGAGAAGTAGCCCGGATGAGACTAGGCGGCCCCCTTTTTGGTAAACCCGAGACGCCGGATCAATGGGTTGAAGCAGTGCGGGCTCATGGATATCGGGCCACGTTCTCTCCGGTAGGCCGGGATGCGCCGACTGACCTTATCGAGGCCTACATGGCCGTCGCGCGGGAAAACGACATCCTGATTGCCGAAACCGGCGCATGGAGCAATCCACTCAGTCCGGACAGCACCGAGCGCTCCGCCGCACTCGAGACATGCAAAAAAGGGCTCGCCCTGGCCGAGGCAATCGGCGCGGGGTGTTGCGTGAACATATCGGGATCACGAGGTGAAAAGTGGGATGGCCCCTGCGCCGAAGACCTAACGGAGGAAACGTTCGACATGATCGTGGAGTCGGTGCGGGAGATCATTGACGACGTTCGCCCCACCCGAACGTTCTACACCCTGGAAACCATGCCATGGATGTACCCGGATTCCGTCGACAGCTACCTGGCTCTTTTGAGCGCCATTGACCGCCCATCTTTTGCCGTCCATTTTGATCCGGTGAACCTGATTTGCAGTCCGCAACGCTATTTCAACAACACGGGAATTATCTTGGATTTCGTGGCGCGGCTCGGCGCGCACATCAAGTCCTCTCATGCCAAGGACATCCTGCTCGGGGACCGGCTCACCGTCCACCTGGATGAAGTGCGGCCCGGTTACGGGCAGCTCGACTATCGCACCTACCTGCGGGCACTTTCCGATCTTCCGCAAGATGTTCCCGTGATGCTGGAACACCTCTCGGCCGCCGAGGAATATACTGCCGCGGCGGATCACATTCGCGAAGTCGCCGCCTCGGAAGGCATCAACTTGTGACCGCGACCGCGATAACCATCACCGCCAGGGAACAGGCCGCCCTGGTGCCGGTGGAGCCCCCGGGCCCGCTCGGACCCGGTGAGATCCGTGGACACACCCTCGCCACACTGGTCAGCCCGGGGACCGAACTTTCCAATAACTACCTGAAAAAGGACGGGAGCTTCCCCAACATCCCAGGGTATTCAGCGGTTTTTCGGGCGAAGGACGTGGGCGCGGAAGTCACGGATATCCTCCCCGGGACTTCGTTGTTGTGCATGGGGCAACACCAAAGCATTCAGCAAGTCGAAGCCGAACACGTTGTCCTCGTTCCTGACGGATTAGCTCCCCAGGAAGCAGTGCTCGCCCGGCTGATGGGCGTGTCCATGACCACCCTGATGACGACGAAAGCCCGGCCCGGTGACGTCGTTCTGATTTCCGGCGCGGGCCCCGTCGGATTCCTCTGCGCCCACCTGTTCAGAAATTCGGGATACGACGTCCACATCGCGGAACCGGATAGCAACCGCCAACGCATCGCAAAGGGGTCCGGCATCGAAAACGTTTCGGCGCTGGTATCGGAGATGAGCGGCATACAAAATCGGGTTGCGCTTGCAATCGACTGCTCGGGGAATGAGCAGGCCGTCCTGGATGGAGCCCGGGCAATCCGCAAGGGAGGCGAAGTCGTCCTCGTCGGAGTCCCCTGGAAACAGAGAACGGACCTGACGGCACATGAACTTCTACATGTCGTTTTCCACAAGTATGCCGTACTGCGCACCGGGTGGGAGTGGGAACTCCCCCTTCACGCCTCCAATTTCCAGCCGCATTCCATTTTGGATAACTTCCGTCTGGCATTGCGCTGGCTGGCCGAGGGCCGGATTCCATCGGAGGGGCTCATTGCCCTGCATCCCCCAGCGAACGCACAAGCCGTTTATCAAGCGCTACTTCACGGGAAGGCGGAAGGCCTCTTTCAGGTATTTGACTGGCGGGACGTGTAGGCCGGTCTTCAGAAATCGTGATCACTTCTAATTCGCACCAAGCGTGTGGTTGCCGATGTCGCGGGTGATCTTGGCGATTGCGTCCCACAGGTTTCGCTCATAGACGGCGTCGATGCGGTAGATCGTCACTTCGTCGGCACCGGATACGACAGCGAATCAGGCCGAATCGAGCTGGCCAAACCGGCCGTCCCTGGTTCCACGATGTATGTGACCTACTACCGGGATGAGCCCGCCGCCCCGGGCGAGAACAACATCAAGGTCTACATCCATCCGCCCGTAATCTAAGGGGTGTCGTACTCGATGATGAGCTTCGGCGGTTCGTCGCCGGTATCGCCGTCGGCCCCCCAATGGAAGCCGTTGCTGTCGCGGATCGACTTCAGCAGCAGGCCATGGTTCGTTTCCGGACGTTCCAGCCAATCCTCGACAACGGAAGACGCCACGCGGAAATAGTAATCGCGCTCCTCAGCGATGTATCCTGTAAGAACGGCGGCTGATTCGATGTAGCCGGGCTCATCACCTCCTTTGCCCCAGTTCATCCAGCATGTCGTGCCGTCCGTCCAGGGCTTGAGCACTTTGTAGCCCGCCAGAATGCTGGTGCCGTTGATGCCGCCGTTGCAGTGGATGACCAGGATCGCCCTGGCCACTTTTGCTTCGTTCGCCACGCAGCCTTCCAGGTCGAATCGGATAAGATCGCGCGCGTGTCTGGACGCGGCGCCGTCCGCGTAGATGAACATCACGTCCGGACCGTTGACGCTTCCATGGGAGTCGCAGCCCGCGGCGCCGCCCCATTGCCCGGTGGTCATCTCTTCGTTGGTCTGACCCCGGTAGCCGTCCACTCCGTTTTGCAGAACGACCTTCTTTTGGGTGCCGAGTCTTTCAATACCGACGGGGCCCCCGGTCACGAGTGGCGGGAGCGCGGCATCCGGTGATACTTCAACGAGTGCCTGCGCATCCCCGAGGTGACTCTCGTACAACAGCCGTCCGTCCGGTTTCAGCCGCCATGTGCCCGGCCGGACCGCGATCGTGGGCCAGCCGGTCTTCGCGTCCGGCGCGCCGACCTTCGCATCCTTTGCCAGCCAATCGGGGTGCACTGCCAGTACGACGCCGGTGTACTCGTTATCGACGAGCAGGGTGCCATCCGGGTGTGATTTGATGTGGATGTGTGGCTGGCTGCTGACCGGCCAGGGCACATCTTTTCCTTCCACGGATCGAACCACGACGGGTACGGTGGAAAGGAAAAAGTACGTGGACTGCATTCTCGGAATTTCCACGTCGGCAAGCGTCAGGCGCAACCCGTCCCATCGTGCATTGGCCGCGGGCCCGTAGGTCACTTCAGCGGGTTCGTCCTTCCAGTCGTACTCCTTAGGTGTCTCCGCCCCGGGTTCGACCTCAATCCCCTGGTCCTTCATGGTCTTTCTCCACCAGGTGGACGGCCGCCATCCCGGGGGACAGTTGATTCCAACCCAGGGTCCTTGGATCACATCCGCCCGCCACAGCGCATACGGCCTTTGCCCCATCAACGGGCCCAGGTCTACTGAAAGGTCCGCAGTATGGTCTTCGTCAATATGGTTGATCGCCGCCAGGTAAACGGTCCCCGGCAGCGTCATCACCGTGGTCTCCAGGGGGCTGCCCGGTTCTTCCCACGCGACGGGGCGCAACGGGACGGGCGCCATTTTCGCCTCCCGAAGATACCACCGAAGACGCACCAATTCCTTCGTCATCACCTGCGACTGATTGGACCTCCCCGGGGGGGCGTGGGCCTCAAATCGGCCCCGCGGGGACGGCACAGGACAGTTGGGAAGGAAGTTATACGCAAGGCACTGGTGGATATATTCAATGCATTTGGGGTACAGGGGAATAATCGTATTGGGCCGGAACTCAAGCATCTTGTAGATCTGCAGCTTGTCGCCGACCAGACGCCAGTCCTCGCGAGTATCGCTGTCCCAACCGCTCAGCTCGATGTAGCCAAAGTCCGCCCAGGTACCGGATGGTTGATTGACCCAAAACATGCCCCCGGCATCCCGCATGGCCCGGGCCATCTTCTTCATCGCCTTCTGGCCCGCCTCGTAGCTGTCGAAAACCATCGTGCCGTCGGGTCGCACTCCCGCGTCCGCTGCGGAAAGACCATGGTCCACGTACAGCGAGAGACCTTCCTGCTGCATCTCGAGATATTTCCCCGTCATCAATTCGAAAAATGGCGCCCTCCAGGGGTGCCCGATCTTCTCCGTGTCACTCCAGTTGGAGTGTGGCCCGTCCCATTGGAAAACCAATTCAGGATGATTTTTGACCGTCTCGGTACGTCCGTAGTACCCGCTCCGCTCGTAGTTGCAGAAATGGAACCGGGGCAGCCTATCCTGCAGGCTCCTTATATACTTCAGGTATTCCTTCGTGCTGATAGGCTCCACGTCCTCTCCACGCGGGGGATACTTCGCGGAGAAATAGAAGTTGTCGCTGAGATAGTCCCCCATGGTATATGTCGTCTCAGAAAGAAGGCAGGCACCCCACGCACGAGGGCCGAGGCCTTCGAGCATTTTGTTGACCTCCTCGAAGTGTGCAAGGGTTTTCCCGTCCGTGAGTTTGAGTGTGCCATCGCGGTAGATACCCGTTTTGCTCTGGTACAGGTGGCCCACATCGCAGGCCACATCGATGGCCCGGGCCAGGGGTCGTTCCGGTGCGAAGGCGGGAAAAAAGTAACGCTTGTGGTAGTTGGCGTGCCACATCAGATGGGTGCCGCGGGTTGCACTGTAGAGCCAGCTCACCCGCTGGGCGCCGCGGCCGGGGCCCACCTGCAACCAGTTACCCCGCGGCAACTGCCAGCCGTCCTTCGTCATCAGCGTCTCGACATTCGCGGTGACGGGCAGGTAGCCGTCCGATTGCACGGCCGGATACTCGCCCACGCCGTTTGTGAAAAGAGGGACTTCCCCGTAGGTAAAATCGATGTCCGGCCTGGTGACCGTCATAACGCTGCTCTGAAAATTGCGCCGGTTCGGGAAGTAGGCGTCACCGATGGATGAAGTAGGAAATGCCAGGAGACGCCCATGAGTATGGGTCAGGTATTGATAGTAGTAACCGCCTTTGCGAGTCGCTTCGGATAGAACCGAGACGGACACCACCGTCATGAGCTTCTCGGCCGTCGATTCAATCTCGACGGTCTTGATGACCTCATCATGCGCCGGATCGAACTGATAAATCTTCCGGATGGCGATGGCCAATGTCCGGTTCAGGCAATCCACAATGACATGGGGAACCGCGGCATCGTTCAGCCGCTGGATGTTAATCACTTCATCATCCAGCTCCGAACTGCCCAGCCCGTCGAGGATGATATACCGGTCGATGCTGTGGGCGGAGGCGCCGGCGAAAAGACCCGGGAAGCGCAGGGATTTCAGGTAGCCGTGCTCGGCGTCAATAATGACCTCGAGCCGGCCCTGCGGGTCCGCGAAGGTCGGTTTGTCCGTTGGCGATGGAGGAAACGGCAAGATCTCCACCGGCGGTCGATTGCTCAACAGCGGCGGGTTTTCCCGCACTTCCTCTTCCTGACTCCCGGCCGGATTCTGTGCCCGCACCCCACTACTGGCTGCGAACAGGAAACCTAAGGTAAAGAATACGAACAATTTCTTCAGACTTGAAATGACAGGCCGCCTTCCCATGTTGGACCGAGTCGTAAGCTCCCCGTGGATAGGGGTCGCCCCCATCCACTAGACATCATCGTAGCCGGGAGCTTCCTGTAGGATCAATATTGCAGAAAACCAGGATCACGGTCGAGGGCGAATGTACCTCAAGCAGCCTGGCATGAAAAGTAACGATTCTATTTTTACTTTGTTTCTCTTCGCGACTCTTTCCCCGTCTCCTGCATTTACCAATTCTTCCTCTGTAGTTGATGCGAGCGGGTTCGTGTTCTCGAACGCCAGCTATCAAAACATTGGTTAGGCCTCCTATCACCCTACCTCTACCCTTGACAAGGGCGACTGCAGAGGTAACAATTCATGCGACATGAAAAGCGAAAACGATTCTCGCATTCTTGTTCCTCATTTGTGCCGCATTACCGCTCCACGCTGCGGACATTAACGACCTGACTTATGACACCAGCGGCGCCACCGTCACCATCACCGATTGCGACACTGCCGCCTCCGGCGCACTGGTTATTCCTGAGACCATCGAGGGCAAACCGGTCACCCGCATCGGGGACGATGCCTTCCGTTCCTGCACCAGCCTGGCGGGTGGCCTGCCCGGCGAGGACATGAAAGACTTCGGCATCGAGCGAAAAGGGATGAAAATCGGCGTGATGTTTTCGGTCATCGAGGTCTCGAAAGACCTGCCGAAGGAGTAGCCGTTCCGTACACGGCCTCCACGGCGGATGAGATCAACACCTCCCCGCCGGCTGATCCGCATAGCTTCCTGCCGATCCAGACGGGGCGGCTGTGCCGAAGTACGGTGCCTCCACCGGGGGAAACGGGCACGGTGACCATCCTATCCAGGACACCTGCGCGCCGCGTTTCGAGAGAGGCAGGGTCCACCTGGAAGAGATCGGCCCCCGTGATCATCCAACAGGTGTCGTCCACCGGCCTTTCCAGCAACCAGGCACGGGGCGAATCGATTTCAACGGAACGCAGCTTTTCTTTCGCGGCAAGGTCGTAGAGGTAGAGGGTCATGTTGGTTGCGGACGGCTGCTTGTACCATCCGAGGAATTGCGTGTCCGCAACCGGCAGCATGTGGCCCGTGTTCTGCAGTCCCGGCTTGATTTCGATTTCGTCGCGTTGGTTCAGGTCCAGGTCATAGACGAGGAGCGCGGCGTCCTTCTTCGCACCCGAGACGACAATACGGTCCAGTGCGGGCATGGCGATCATGTCGACGGGCTCCAGGTCCCTGTTGGCGTCGCCGAGAGCAATGAACTCGCCGGTTGCCGCGTCATAACAACTCAACCCGGAGCCCGTGGACCAACGTTCCCGCAGGCCCAGCGTGTAGACGCGCTCGCAGGCCGCAGCCATGGCGACGGCATGATGCGCTTCGGACCGTCCCAGGCCCTGGTACCCCAGGAGGGCGGGATTGAGCGCGGGATCTCCTGCCTCGCCGGCTCTGGGATTTGTCCACGGCATGCCCGGTTCGTACACGGACAGCACGGTATTCGGATAACCGGCGAAGTACACCTTGCCGACGACGACCGTGGTCTTCGCACCGCTCGGGCCGCCTTTCCCGAGGTGTTCGCAATGTCTGGTGCTTGGATTGTACCGGAACCAGCCATGATACTGCGCCGTGCTGCCCATGACCGAACCGTCTGGCAGCGGGGTCAGCGATTCGATCGCCGCCGGCTCGGTATTCCGAATGGCAATGCGCGTTTCGCGCCACGATTCGGTTCCGGATTCACGCCAGTAGAGAATGCCCTCGCCCTGGCCGGAAATGGAGACGCGCCGATCGGGGTCCATTTGCGGCGGCGGGCCGGCGGCCGAGAACGGGCCGCTCGCGTCCCACGCCGGCCGCGCATAGGTCATGGCCGCGGGAACTTCGGCGAATGTCTCACCGGGCTTCGCCTCGCCGACAATACGCCCGTCGCGTAGGGCGACGTTGATGTCTTCGGGGGCGCCGCGCAGGAGGGCCTTGCAGAGTTCTGATCCCTGTTCCACAACGACGCGGGCATCGTCACCGTCCCGTTGGGCGAGCACACGCCTCTCGCCGGTTCCAAAATTCACGGCACACAGCTCCCACTTGCCTTGGCCGACGGCTACGTATATCCAGGGCGGCTCCATGGCGATAGTGTAACCGTAGGTCAGGGTGCGGCGGCCGGGCAGGCCCACGTCTGTGATGAGTTTCCACGCCAACGTGTCCGGATTGAGGCGCAGGACACAGGCCAAGCTGCTCGCAGACTGGCTGGCGCCGTAGACCATCCCATCAGGCCCGAGCTCGAGTTTGTACAAATGCCGGAGCACGGTGATGCTGTCGTGAACACGCCCCAGGATCCTGATGGTCTCTTCGTGCGGCTCATAGTAGTAGATGTGACCGTAGTCCACGGCGAAAAAGACGCGACCGTTGCCGGCCAAGCATCCTCCGCCGCTGATCTCGGCGGCGTGGAAGCCGGGAAGGCTCACCACCTTGAAGGTGTCTCCGTCGAGATCCGCGATCACCCACTCCGCTTCCGGGCGCACGGTGGTGTCCGCGTAGCGCAGGTAGTGTCGACCGTTATCGAGCTTCTCGACAATCTTCTCCTTGTTCCCGGTGCTCTTGTAATTCATGCACTGGCAAATAAAATTCCACCCCCCTCGCGGATTCGGGCCAAGGCCGGTCTGAAACACACGCGAGGTCTTTACCGGCGTACAGCCGATTTCCATCTCGATAACCGGCGGGGCCTGCCCCCACGCCGCGCCCACCAGCGCGAGACTGGACAACAGGATTGCGCATCTTGTCTTCAAGCTTCCCCGATCGAACGCGTTGCGATTTGACCCGCAACGTCACGACGTCGCCAACCTCTTCGATAAGCGAAGAAACCACAGTCCGACCAGACGATTTCGTTCCAATCTGGACACAAGATTAATAACTTTTTGTCAATCAGCTGGTTATGCATTCTGGTTGGGCCTCATAAACCTGGTCCATGAACGATGTTCGTCTGAGGACCTTAGCCAAAGGAGTCAGACGAATGAAAGGCAAACGCGGACGAGAAGATCCGCATATTGAGACAAGCGGACGGAGAACGAACGATCCTGGCCGGACTCACCGAACTGGTCCAGTAGTTATGTTAGTCCAGGCACCAGGTTACAGGTTGAATATCTCTCCAGTATAGATGTATTGTCAAGGCCGGGGCCCAGGGAGGGCGTAGCCCGACCGGAGCGTCCGTCTGGGTGCGTCCTGGCGAAGCTTTTGGGCGTTTCTAACCCGAGGCTTTTATGGGGTCGCACTTCATTGTATTGCCGTCGCCAATCTTCAAGCACCACTCTGGCTTCGGTTAACGTCCAGAGCTGCTCCCGTTCCAGCCCTTTTCCCGGAAACGGGCATGGAAACTCTCGATATACCCATTCTGCCATGGACTGCCCGGATCAATGTAGAGGGTCTGGATTTCGGCGTCAGCAAGCCAGCCCTGCAGTGCTGCTTCTATGAATTCCGATCCATTGTCGCTTCGGATATATGCCGGCGCTCCATGTCTTTGTATCAGCCGATAAAGTTGATTGAGCACGTCTGCGGCTCGAACACGCCGAGCCACATGAATCATTTGACATTCCCGAGTGTACTCATCGAGTACCGTGAGCATCTTCAACCGCCCGCCCCGCACAGTTCGGTCGTGAATAAAGTCCCAGCACCACACATGGCCGCGATGGGTTGCCTGGGGCGGAAGCCCCGTAGACAGGCCCGTTCTACGCCCACGAGGCTTGCGCCCGGGCAAGCGCAGACCCAGTTCTCGGCGAATCCGCTGCACCGGTCTCTTGCCTACAGACCATCCATCGTTTTTCAACAACCGTGTGATCTTTACATATCCCCATTTGCGATTCTTCAGCGAGTAACCGCGAACCGCCGCTCTCAGCCGTTTTCCCCACGCATTTGGTTCTTTTGCAGGATACCGATACCTCGAGCGATGTAGCTTGAGGTATCGGCAGACTTTTCGTCCGGAGCATCGGCCCCGGGCTACAAGGCCCTCAGCCACCTGCCTCTTATGCCCCGGACTCACAACTTTTTTTCAAGGGCTTCCTGGATGATCTCCATCCCAAGCACCTGATCTGCTACGATCCTCTTCAGACGCGTGTTTTCCGCTTCCAGTTCCTTCAAGCGTTTCGCCTGTTTCACATCCAGCAGGCCAAACTCCTTCTTCCA
>Ga0310121_10003706_pt1 | contig 13850 bp, 4 predicted proteins | sample CB27_Tmax_986_MG_FD_203504 | JGI IMG/M metagenome (GOLD analysis project Ga0310121, IMG submission 203504) | Marine microbial communities from Western Arctic Ocean, Canada - CB27_Tmax_986 | ecosystem: Environmental > Aquatic > Marine > Oceanic | place: Canada: Western Arctic Ocean | collected... | reverse complement strand
GATTTTTTAGAGCCCGAAAGCGAAGATGCGAAGGCCGGACGCGACGAATGCCAGGCCGTCATCAACGATGTCGAACAGATGACGTCCCAGGCCGAACAGCACGAGGAAAAAGGCGAGCTCGACTTGGCCATCGCCATCCTCGAAAAAATCATCGAGAAAGATCCCGAGAGCCAGCAAGCCCCCAAGGCCCACGAGGCCCTCAATGATCGCATGGAAAAAGCCAAGGCTCTCATCGAAGGCGCCAACGACGAGACCGAGACCCGCGACTGGGGTAAGGCCCTCACCAAGTGGGAAGAATGCCTCATGTACTGGGGCGCTTATGAGTCCGCCCTCGAAGGCAAGAAAACAGCCGGCCGGCTCCTAGAAGAATTCGAAGCCCAGTACGCCATCTCAAAAGGACTACACAGCCAGAAAAAAATCACCACCGCGCTTGTCGAGCATGAAAAAGCCCTCGAGATTGGTATTTCCGACGAGGCCCTCATGCTCAACGATGAAATGATGGCCGCGCACAAACAGGCCAAAGCCCTCTCAGAAGCCGGCTCCGGCGCGGTTGAAGAATCCCTCTGGCGCGAAGCCGCAGGCAAGCTCGAAGCCGCGTACGCGCTCAACATCGAATCGGTCGAAGAAAACCAGCTCCATCAAGCACAGACTCAGTGCCGCAAGGTCGAAGAGGCTATTGAAAAATCCTCCGTACTTCTCAAAGACGGCCATTTCTTCAAAGCCGAAGATGAAGCACGCATAGGCCTCGCGCTTGGCAAAGATCTCAAGCTCGAAGAAATTCAGGAAAAAGCAAAGGCCCACGCGGACGAAGTCAGAGAGGCCATCAAGGTTGCCACCGAAGAAGAAAAGACCAACCCACCCAAGGCCGTCAACCTCTGGCATCGCGTTCTCGAGCTTCAGCCCGTTAACGAATCCGCACCTGGAAAGGTCCTCCAGATCGAAAAGACCATCAACATAGCGCAGCAAAACTTCGAGAGAGGCCAGACCCTCGTACGCCAGAAGAAATGGGCCGCAGCCATCGACGCTGGCAACGAAGCCAAAGAGCTCAATCCGGTCATCCCTGGCATCGACGAGTTCCTCCAGCAAACCGCCGGCAGCTTCAAAAAACAAAAAATCGTTATCGTTGTCGCCATCGCAGCCGTCCTGGCCATCATCGCCTTCGTCGTCGTCAAAAGCTACATCAGCGCAAAGAACAAAGCCAACTTTGAGAACCTGATGACCGCCGGGGCCACTGGCCTGACCTCAGGAGACTGGGCCACCGCAGAAGAATCGTTTACCTCCGCCAAGGTCGTCTTCCCCGGCAGCGATAAGGAAACAGAAGCCGACACCCTCAGCACTATCGCCAGCCGCCTCGCCAAAGTCGACGCCCAGCTCAAAAAAGCCAAACAGGCCGCAGGCAGCAAAAACTGGCAAGTTGCTGCAGCCGCCTACAGCGCCGCCCGCAAGCAGCTCGGCCCTCCAGGCGATCTGACCCCGGCCCAAAAACACATCGGCGATTGGCTCAAAAAATGGACTCGAGCCGAATACGAAACCACCCTCGCCTACAGCGACACCCTCGATACCAAGGCCAAAGTCGAGATCTGGAGCAACTTCCTCAAAGATCACAAAGTCAGCGAATTCGATAAAGACATTCGCGCCCGCAACAAGACCCTCCTCGTCACCTATTACACCAACGAATACAACACTCTCTCAGACGAGTTCTATAAGATCCTGATCGATGACGCGCTCAGCGCCACGGACGTACAGATCAAAGGCAAGGCAGCCATCACGCGGCTTGAAACCCTCCTGACCGAAGCCTCCGGCACCAAATTCCCCATCCCGCCGCACCTCGAAGTAAAAATCCTCACCAAAGAACTCAAAAACGCACCCTTCGTCCGCGAGATCAAAAAGGCCGTAGAGGCCGCCAAGACACAAGTAAAATCAGCCACCACCGCCGCGGCCAAGGTCGCCGTCTGGACCGAGTTTGGCAAGAAGTATCCGGGCAAAGAGCTGGCGACCATCTCAGGCGAGCTGGAAAAGGGATACAACTCCATCATTCAGCAATTTGAAACCAAGCTCGCAGACAATTCGTTCGCCGATGCCGCCCGCCTCCAGCAGGCCGCCAAGACATTCGACCAGGAACGGCGTTCGGCAAAATTCACCATCAACATTGCCACGGGCAACGATCCTGATGGGCTTTCCAAAAAGCTCGCTGAGCGCAAATCCGAAGTCAAAAAAGCCGCGTTCACCCGCGCCGAAGACGACGCCAAAGACAAGGCCCCCGCCGAACAAATCACTATCTGGAACACCTTCCTCGAAAAATATCCAAAAGACGTTTACGGCAACCACACCAAGGCCGCGGAGAAATACAGTTACGACGCGCACGTAGCGGACTACACCGCCAACTACAAAATGCACGTCACCGTATTTACCGCCAAGCTCAAGGTCGAGGATTTCACCGCATCCGACGCCGCGCTTAAGAAAGCCGAAACCCTCTTCAACGAAGCCAAAACCGGCGGATATGCACTCGACCTGCCCGCCGAAGAAAGTCCCGTCACTCTCCGTCAGAGCTGGACAAGCACCAAGAACTCCTTCGACCTCAAGGAAGATTACGACGCGGCCAAAGCCAAAGCCGTCGAGCAGAAAGCACAACTCGATATCGCCACCGTCTGGGAAGCCTTCGTCAAAAAACACCCACTCAGCAATCAGGCCAAAGAAGCCAAGGCCGCAATCACCACCGCCTATAAAACCGCGTACAACGAACAGCTTGCAGCCTTCAATACCGCGCTCGGTAAGAAATCCGAAGCCGGATACAACGAAGCCGGCACCCCCCTCACCAGCATGAGCTCCACCCTCAAGCGCGCTACCGACGGCGGATACAATTTCGGCCTCACCACCGCACAGCAGCCTGACATACTCACCAAAAAACTCACCGAAGAACGCAGTGCCTGGGTCGAAGAAACGACATTTAATGTCGCGACAGCCGACGCGGACAAACAGTTCAAAGCCCACAAGTTCGATGACGCGCTCAAAACCTGGGGCGGCTTCATCGCCAAATACCCCAAGAGCCGCTACACCGATAAAGCAAACGTGGCCCTCAAAGCCACCAGTACCGCAGCCGCCGAATGGCACGTAGGCGAAGGTGAAAAAGCATTCGTCGGGAAAAAATACGGCGACGCGCTCAAAAAAGCTGAAGCCGCCATCGGCTACGAAAAAACCGACGCCACCGCCATCGCACTCAAAAAGAAAATCATGCCCAGGCTCGTCGCCGCAGCCGGCATCTTCGAAGTCCCCACCGGCAACGACCTTTGGGGCAAACCCGTCCGAGCGGGCGGAGACGACGCCACCGGCTTCCCCCTCGAAATCCGTCATAAAGTTACCGGTATGCATTTCGTCTTTGCCGCGGCCGGCCAGTTCAAGACGGAAAAAGGCGCATCCCACACCATCTCCAAGCCCCTCTACATCGGCAAATACGAAGTTACTCGCGCGCAGGTCGCCGCGTTCGACAAAGCGACCGGCTTCCTAGCCAAGGCTATCGTAAAGAAACAAAAAGATTCCGATGAGGCCCTCAGCGCCCTCGGCCAGCCCACCGTCAAAGTCAACGCCTGGAACAGCCCCGGCTACCCGCAGGACGACACCCACCCCGCGGTGCGTATCACCTGGAACGATACCCGGGAATACTTCAAATGGATGAACAAGGGCTATTCACAGCAGCTCTTCAAGCTCCCCAGCGAAGCCCAATGGGAATACACCGCCCGCGCCGGCACCACCACCACCTACTTCTGGGGCGATGATGACAAACTCTACACGGACTACGCCACCGCCCACAGCCGCAAAACAGCCCCAGCCGGCAGTAAAAAACCCAACCCATGGGGCATCTACGACACCACCGGCAACGCCATGGAATGGTGCGAGGACTGGTACGACGACGCCTATGCCAAAGGCCAACTCAACGCCGCCGCCGGCAAGACCAAAGCCAACGCCAAACCCGCCCGCGGCGGCGCCTACAGCGACCGCGTTAAGAAACTCATGATCAGCGTCCGCAGCGGTTACACCCCCGATTACGACCTCCGCATGGGCTTCCGGGCAGTCGCCGACGCAACGACGATTTTGAATACGACGGCGGTGTTCGCGGCAGGGGGAAGGTAGAGAAGAAAAGGAATTGGGGAATTAGGAATTGGGGAGACGGAGTTACCGCCAACATTAAGAAACTGTTCAGGCTGGAAGCCTAAACTACAAATCAATTGGGCAGCGAACCCGTATCTTCAAAGCATACAAAAATGAAAGCGGTAACAAGTTACCGCACTCCAAAGCTGCAGCCGCCGTTACAGCAACACCGGCACTCTCAACTTTACTCATTACTCATTACGTATTACGTCACCCCACAATCGGCAGCATCCCATAACACTCTGCAAGACGATTCACATCGCTGCGCTTCCAGATCGTCAGCTTATGCTTCGCCGCAGATTTCACGATAGCCGGCGCCGGCGAGCCGAAGGTGACCACAATCGGCTGGATGGTCTGCTTTGCAGAAATGGCCTTGCGCGCCGCGGCAACATCGGACGCGAAAGCAGCCAGCTTCTTCGGAGTCGGTGCGGTTTCGTGCACTGAAAACAGCCAATGCTCGTTGTCCTTGCGTGCGACGAGATCAAAAGAGGTCTCACCGACCTTTTGAGCGAGCTCTACCTGATCGAAACGAGGAATCGGTGCGGTCTGCTCGTCTTCGTCTGTGCCCGGCAGAGCGGCCTTGCCGTCCGAGGCTGCGAGGATGCCGGCCACGCGGCGGACGGTCTCGGTCTCCGTCGTCTCGAGAAAATCATCCAGCAGGCCGGTGAAGTAAGACTGAAACGCGTTTACCCGCGAATGGCCCGGCGCATGCGCCTCTCGGCGGGCAAGGAAAACGTGACGAAGCCAGAGCCGGAGCAGCGCATCCGGAATGTAGTAGCGAGTGCCGTCCTTGTTCACCAGCCCAGAATCCAGTAGATTCTGCACCTGCCTCGAAAGCGCCGGCGCCTCACGCCGAATGAAATGAGAGATCCCCGCGAGCGAACTCTGCCCGCGCACAATCGCCTCCAACATCCCCATGTAAAGCTCCGGCGCACGCCATCCGTTAAATGCACCGGCAAGCAGCCCATCGAAATAAAGGTTCAGCCGTCCGGCCCCTGCGAAGAGCTCATATGTCAGAGCATTCAGCACGAGTTTGTCCGGCCGGGAACGGCGGCCAAGCTCTCGCTTGCGGGCTCGCAGCGCGTCTCCGAGTACCTGCATATAAAACGGATGCCCACCCGTTAGCGCGGCCAGGAATGCACGATACGGCGGCGGCAGGGCTCGGGCTGTTACCTGCTTCTGAAGGCTCTTCATACTCTCGTTGTAAGAGAGCCCGTGAAATGAAAAGGCCTCCGCCAGACCGGCCAGCGCACCTCTATCCGAAGCCAGCCGTTCCATTACCGAGGGCGGCGTGCCCGCAAGAAACCACCGAACCTTCCGGTTCGCACCAAGCGCATCCTTAAAAGGTCCACCGACAAACTCCTCTCCCATTACCGAGGCCAGCCGATCAAAGTTATCCACCACCACCCAGAGATTCCCACCGGCTGCCTTCTGGATCTTCGCGGGTAGTAGAAGACATCGCGCCAGCAAGTCCATCTCGTTCATTCCCCCGCTCCAGCGCTCCCAGAGCTCCTGTAATTCCGGCCCCACTTTATCGAGCTTGCGCGGCAGCCGTTGAAGCAGTTCCTGGAACGTCGCTTCCTTCTTCTCCCCGCGAGGCTGCGGAACAAGATGCAACACGACCGCATGGATCATGTGTTCCACCAGCGCTTCCGCTGACCGCTGATCGAAATCGAGCATCAATACTCGCGTTCCTCGCCCGCCAAGCTTTTTGCCAACTGCCGCGGCCATGGACGAACGCCCGCATTTCCTCAATGCTGCCAGGATCATATGCCGTTTCTTAACCGATGTTTTCTTTCCGTAAGCAACGAGCTCTTTAACCAGCGCATCCCGTCCGGAAAGCGCACGACCAATAACAGGTTCTCCAATCATGGTTGCTCCTGGCTTTATGGGGGTTGGGGTTGGAGGATCGGCTTTAGCCGGTCTGGATTGCCAGCCCAAGACCCCGGCTAAAGCCGCCACTCCAACCCTTCATTTCGTGCATGTTATCCATTTTATGTATTAAAACAGTATTTATTTTTATAAATTGTTTTAATACATAAAATAATTACCCGTTTCAGAAGCATCGGCCGGCCGCGCTGAGATCCTTCCCCGGATTTCCTTATCTACCCCTAGGGTGCCGGAATGAAATCCAGTATAAAAATTGCCGATTTATAGATTTTGGAGGTGACAACCGAGGCTCGGAAAAGACGGACAACCTGTCCGTCCTACCCGGATAATCAGTCGTAATAATAATGATTATCAAGTCAGTTTGGCCGCATTTGATACCCCTTCAGGCAGCAAACGCCCAATTAAGCGCCCAACAACTCACTTGATAATCAAATACAGTGCGAAACCTACCATCGCAAACACTAGATAATTGCGCTTACTCCTGCGCCCGTTCTCGGACATCCCCGATAACCTTGGCGGGCACGCCGGCGACGATGGCATGGTCTGGAACATCACGGGTGACCACTGCTCCAGCGCCGACCATGGCGTTTTCACCGATGGTGACGCCGCCCATGATTGTCGCGTTGCTGCCGATAGAGGCTCGTTTGCCCACGCGGGTCTCGGCGACCTCCCAATTAGATTCCGTCTGCAGGCTGCCGTCATCATTCACGGCACGGGGGTAAACGTCATTGATAAACATAACCCCGTGGCCGATGAAGGCTTCGTCCTCAATGGTGACGCCTTCGCAGATAAAGGTGTGGGACGAAATCTTGCAGCGTGCGCCGATAGTGGCGTTCTTCTGTATCTCGACGAACGTTCCGATTTTGCTTTCATCGCCCACAATACACCCGTAGAGATTAACGAGATCCGGATGAAAGATGCGGACGTCTTTTCCAAGTTTTACGTCAGGTGTTACAGGCATGGTAAACCGGGTTAGAAGGTTCAGAGGTTCATGGGTTCAAAGGTTAAGACCAACCTCTGAACCTCTGAACCTTCTAACCTTGAACCTTATTCCCAGTTCCTCACTTTCTCATTTTCCAGCAACTCATCGGGAGATTTTCCAGAAGCTTCATACCAGGCTTTCAGCATCTTCAGTCCCTCCCGAAAACTAATCTCGGGCTCGAATCCGAGGAGCTCTTTTGCCTTTGTGCTGTCCGCATAAAGGCGCAGAACATCGCCGGGGCGCGGGGCTTCGTGGATGATCTCTGCGTTCTTTTGCTGCCGCGGAGCGTCAGCACCATCGATGACTTCGGCGATCAGGTTGGCAAGGTCATTGACGCGGATCTCTGTGCCGTTGCCGATGTTGATGGTCTGGCCGATCACCGCATCGGAATCGCCGGCCAGGAGGATGCCGCGGGCTGAGTCTTTGACGAAGGTAAAATCACGCGTCTGTGTGCCGTCGCCGAAGATGATCATTGGCTTACCGCACATGCCGCGAAGCATGAATTTCGGGATCACTTCACCGCTGTCACCCTCGTGATGGCAGCGCGGGCCGTAGGCGTTGAACGGCCGGACGACCGTGGTCGGGAAGCCGTAGGTATCGTAAAACGCGCGGGTGTAGCATTCGCTTGCCAGTTTGGAAGCGCCATAGACCGTGTGCGGCAGCGTCGGATGTTCTTCGGTCATCGGTACTGTGCGGGCCGTGCCGTAGACCTCGGAGCTGGAGACGTTGACGAATCGCTTCACATCATTGTTGCGGGCCGCACGCAGCAGATTGAGCGTGCCGGTGGCGTTGACTTCGTGGTTTTCGTGGGGGGAATGGATGGAGTGCCGCACGCCGAGAACGGCCAGGTGAAAGACCACGTCTACGTCTTTCATCAGCTCCTGCATCCGGTCAAAATCCCGGATATCTGATTCCTCAAACTGGATTGAGCCGTCCGGCAGTTCTTCGAGATTCTCCACGCGGCCATTGACAAGATTATCGACAACGATTGTCTCCCCACCGCGCTCAACAAGCAGATGGACGAGTTGGGAACCGATGAAGCCAGCTCCCCCGGTGACAAGTGTCCGCACGATTTACAGGCCCAATTCGTCAATAGATTCCGCATCCAGGATCTGCACCATCAGAGACTCCAGCTTCTTTACGGATCGAATCCGCCCTACCTGCTCCTTGATCTGTTCATCCGGACTACCGAAACGTTTCTCGATCAGAAGGATCAGAGAGTGCTGAAGTGCCTCCTTCCGGCCTTTCGTCCGGCCTTCCTTCCGGCCCTTCTGAATACCTCTTTTTTCATATGTGGTAACCATTTTTTCGACCTCTTTGTATTCGGGTTTATGTTCGATAATTTGTTCGAATTCGGTCTCTTCAGCCCGATTCAGGGCGATATAGGTTTCGACGAAATCGAGTAGCAGGCTCTGCCTGGCAGGGTTAATCGGGGCCCCAAGAATCCAGCGCAGGAAGTCCGCTTTTAATCGAACTCTCTGCGACCGTTTATAATTCATCTTTGCCATCAGGGCAAAGGCGAGAGGGTTTTCAGATTCGAGGAACTGGCGGTAATCGAAATGCTTCAACTTGATGAGGTGATACTCGAAGTGAACGTACGTTCGATCGTTCAATCGAATATCAAATGTATCCGGGACAGGCTTCATCCATTGGGCATCGTCTGTAAAGACAGCTATTGGAATGATAGTTTTCTGATACCTCAGGTATAGCAGACAGAAGTATTCAAACATACGTTTGGAAAAGTCCGGAGCTCTCTTCGCCTGAAACTCGTCATGGACCAGAATGTATTCTTCGCCGCCTGTCTTCAGGCCAACGCGAGCAACAAGATCCATCTCTTTGCGCGCTCCGCCGACAATATCGGTGAAGGATTCCTGCTCCAGAAACTCGACTTTTGAGAAGTCAATGATGGCAGCTTCTTTTGGCAGAAAGAGCTCCATAAACTCCTGGAAGAAGTTCTTCACAAGTGTCTTGAATATCTGATCGTGATCGATTGCCATGGATATAGGCTCCGCAAAAAATACTGAACCATAGCATCACAAAGCGGTCGCGGAGCGCCCGTACTGCAAAGTGGCAGGGATGATACCTGTCCGCACGATTTACTTTTTCTCTTCCTCGTCGTCCTCTGCATCCTCTGTCTCTTCCTCGATCATGTCGGAGAGCAGCTGGTAGGCTCGGTCGTGGGTACCACGCAGCCGCTCGATGAGTCTCATGAGCGTGGCGCGGGTGTGGCTCGTGCTCTGGCCCGCCTTGAGGAGGAAGATCGGGGCGAGTGAGATGAACTGCCTGGCATCCCTGATCCATGGGTCGGAGATCATGAGAGCGTTGAACTGATCCGGATTCTCCTGAATCTGATCCGCCAGGGTGGTCAGGCGCTGCACGTTATTGAGCGAACTCATCAGCGTGCGCATATCGTCCATCAAGTCTTCTATCGAAGAGCCGATACTCACCTGCGAGGCACTATCCACGATAGAATCGCCGACCAGTATCGGCGGGAAGAAATCGAGCTGAATGGCTTCTTCATCGATTTCCACCTCAATCTGGAGGACTTCGGTCAGGATTTCGTTGATGCCTTGCGTAGCAGGTGCGCTGGTGATCTCAATCGGCGTATCCTCGATTTCGAAATCAGTAATATCCGGCTCTACCTCGAAGAAGATGTCGACTGGGTCAAGCGTATCCGGTGTCACTGTTGTTGTCTGGACGCCCTCGCCTTCGATATCCTGTGCAGGCACGAATTTCAGCTCCGTCAGAGCGCCGAAGGTGGCCTTTGTGAAATCGAACTCCACGCCGTCGACAAACAGAGTGCCGACGACATTGAAGAACCCAGTCAGCGTGAGCTGACCCGTTCCTGCATCAAACAAGGTTACGCCAGTACGCTCGAAGCCGGTGGTTGTGTTCACATCAAATGTCAGGTTGTTACCAGATGTAGTTTCGAGATCCGAGATGGTCTGGGCTGTCAGCGAGGAGGAGCCGGTCGTGTTGAGGGTCAGGAAGGTGGCGATGATGTCATTCGTCACGTTGAAGCTCAGATTGCCGGAATTCGTCAGCGAGGAAATGCTGTTGAAATTCAGGTTGTCTGCGCTGGTGAATGAAAGGTCGCTTCCGGAGACCGAAGCGCCATCGAGCAGGATACTGCCGGCCGAAGCGTTGAGGCTCGAGCCGAGGCTCAACGTGCCGTCGCTGTTGGCGGTCAGGGTGATGGTCGTGCCATTGACGTTGCCCGTGGTCAGGTTATTGGCGATGACCGTGATAATCTGGCCGACAATGTCATCCAGGATGGCGTTACCACCGCTGGCTACCACTCGCGTTAAGGCACCGTTTGTATTGCCTTGGTTGGCGATAATCGTGACATTGCCGTTCACTGCGTTCACGTTGCCGGTGACGACGCCGGTGGATGCGGTAAGGGTCAAACCGGTGGTGTTTGGGCCGGTATCAGCCGTGATGGCCGTACCGTCCATGCTGATGCCGTTGTTTGCCTGCATGATGACCTGCTCCCCAGAGGTAATGCTGGTGTTCTCGCCCGAGATGTCCCCGCTGATTGCCGTGATAACGATGTTTAAGATATTCTCGATCTCCGAATTACCGTCAGGCGCTCCTGAACCACCTGTGCTCAGAGCCCCGTCCACTTCAACAGAAGCGCCAGTCACAATGATGGTATGGAGATCCAGAGAAGAGGCCAGGGTCGTCGTCCCGCTTGAAGTAGCCTCGAGATTGATATCGGTGGTCCTGCCCCCCAGGCGAATCGTGCCAGCGGTATCGCCGATGGACAGGTTGGCCTCCTGAAAAATCCGGATGTCGCCAGCATCATTAGGAATTGCATTTACTGCAAGCGAACCGTTAGCATTCTGAGTAATCGCACCGTTCGAGGCGGTAAGAGTAATGTTAGTACCCGTGACGGCTGCCCCACCGTAATTGATGCTGCTACCGGTGGTCTCGATGGTGACGTTCCCCGCAGCCACGGCAATCGTATCGGCGGTAGAGGCGTCAATATCGCCGGTGATACTGGTATTGATGGCGAGGTTGCCGTTATTCACGGTGATGTTGTCGGTAACCGCCAGGGTGACATCATCCGCGTTGGAGATGGTCAGGTCGGTCACGGCGGCGAGCATGTCCTGCGAGGTGACACTCACATCCTGTCCGCCGGCGGTGATACTGTTGACCGTGAAGTCATCTCCAGCCGTCACCGTGACGCCCTGGCCATCAAGGTCATTGACCTGTGCATCGTCACCGGCGTTCACGCTGAGCGTACCTGCGGCGGCGGTAAGATCGTTGGCCTGAGCGTCATTACCAGCAGTCACGGTCAGTGTGGTTGCGGCAGTGAGATTCTGGCCCGCGGCGTCCACGTTATCCGCAGCCGTCAGCGAGAGGCTGCCGCCTGCTGTCTGCAGGTTGACCGAGCTGTTGACATCGTCCTGGGCATTGATGGCGATGGTGTTAAGGGCGTTCGCGCCGGTCAGTGCGGTATCCTCAAAATCGACATTCACACCGTTGCTTACATTCAGATCGATAAAGTCCAGATTGCCGGCGAAGGCAATCTCATTGGCGTCCGCTCCAAAGGTCAGCGAATTCAGGATGGAGATATCGATGTTTCCGCCTGAAGCGTTGACGGCCAGCGTTCCATTCTGTTCCTGGATGGTGGCATTTGCGTCGGAAAGCGTGAGCGAGATGTTGCCGGCATTCACTGTTGTATTGCCATAGTCGATACCGTTGGTTCCGCTCGTGGTGAAGGCCAGGTTATTGGTGGTCTGGACGTCAATATTGCCAGTAGTGCTGACGTTGATGCTGCCGGTGATGTCGTTATTGATGGTGAAATCGCCGTTGGATACGGTCAGATTGCCGCCGATATCAAATGTCACGTTGTTTGAGTCCTGGACGTCCAGGCCGTTGGCCGTGGCATCGAGGAATCTGCCGGTCATATCGACGTCGCCGTTCTGTGAATCGACCGTGCTGGAGAGCGTTATCGTGCCTCCGTTATTACCACCGGCATTTACAGTGATATTTACACCAGTCAGGCTTCCGATGGTGACGTTGGAGGTGGCCTGGTCGGCATTCGAAGCGTCCAGGTTAATGGCGCCAGTGGCGGTGAGCGTCTGATTGCCGCCATCGATTTCACCTCTCTGGGCGGTGATATCGATATTACCGGTATCGGTTTGGAGGCCGACGGAGAAGTCTACGTCGATATTACCGGTCACATCGATGCTGTTCAGCGCGAGCGCGTTATCTTCGATGGTTACCGTGCTGTTTGAGGAAGTGGCGGTCAGGTCAATGAAGTCCAGATTTCCAGCGAAGGAGATCTCGTCATCATTTGCTCCGAAGGCATGGGCAGCGCCGGTGATGATGTTGATATCGCCACCGTCAAGCGTCACCTCGAGCGTTCCGGTGGTTTCCTGGATGGTGCTGTTATTGCCCGACAGGTTGATGGTGATACTCCCCGCGGAAATCACCGCAGCCGCGTAATCGACATTGCCATTGGCGGTGCTGGATGCCCAGTTCAATGACAGGTTGCTGCCCACTGCGATGGTGCTGACCGCGCTGGAATCGATATCGCCCGTGCCGTTGCTGATGAGGAATCCACTGGTATTGACATTGATGTTCCCGCTGTTGGCCAGGAGCACGTTGTTCGGATTTTGAATGCTCAGGCCAGCAGCCGTGGCGGTGATATCGCCGTTGCTTGCAACACTGTTCTCGCCGAGGCTGACGTTGCCTCCGGTCGAATTCAGGATGCCTGCGATAATAATGAGGTCATCGCCTGCGCCCGGAGTAGCGGTGATATCGCCTACGTTGGTGACGACATTGGCAAGGCTGATGTTGTCGCCGGCAATGAAGCTCAAGTCGGCGTCGGCCTGGGTGACGCTGATACCGTTGGCAATGGTCGAGGTATCAATATCGCCGGTGATGCCGGTATTGATGGTGAAGGCGCCATTGTCGACCGTGATGTTACCGGTGTTCTGGAAGGTCACATCCACAGCATTCCGGATATCCAGCGCGGCGTTTGAAGTGACGTCGCCGGTGCCGGCCCCGTTTTCGCCGATGGTGATGTTGGCTGCGCTCTGGGCGTTGATCGTCACCCCATCCCCATCCGGATCGGCGAAGGTGATATCCTGGCCGTTGCCCGGGGTGAGGGTGATATCGCCCTGAGTGGTGCTGATATCCGTAGCGATGATTTCGCCAGTGCCGCTGAATGTAAGCACGCTGGTGGCGTTGGTCAGCGAGATGCCGCTGGAAGTGCCGATATCGATATTGCCGGTAACGCCGTTGTTAATGGTGAAGTTGCCACCGGCTACGGTCACCGAACCGCTGTTGCGGATAGTCACATTGCCGGCACTCTGAATATCCAGCGAACTCGTGGCGGTGATATCGCCGTTCGTGCCGACGGTATTTTCACCGATAAGGATGTCACCATTGCTGGAAGTGGTCAGCGTTGTGCCGTTGATGGTGAGGTTGCGTTCCGGGTCGACGTTCATGTCGCCGGTGGAGGTCAGGTTGACGATGGTGATATCGCTGTTGGCCTCGGTTGTGTTGAGGGTCAGCCTGCCGGTATCCGTGGTGATATTCACGGTGGCGGTGATGCCGGTGTTGCCTTGGGCAAGGAGCTCATTAAAGGTCGAGTCACCATTCTGGAAGGTGATGTCGCCGTTGGCGTTGAGGGCGGTGGTGATGGCGATGTTATCGCTGTTGGCTGCGCTGATGCTTTCGACTATTGCATCACCATTGGTATTGATGGTGAGGTTTGAGCCGGTTATCAGGCCGAGCTCGATATCGCTGATGTTGAGGTTGTTGCCACCGGCGGCGGCGCCGAACTCGAGGCCGCTGCCGTCGGAATCGGTGATAAGGA
>Ga0310121_10003704_pt1 | contig 13852 bp, 10 predicted proteins | sample CB27_Tmax_986_MG_FD_203504 | JGI IMG/M metagenome (GOLD analysis project Ga0310121, IMG submission 203504) | Marine microbial communities from Western Arctic Ocean, Canada - CB27_Tmax_986 | ecosystem: Environmental > Aquatic > Marine > Oceanic | place: Canada: Western Arctic Ocean | collected... | reverse complement strand
CAACTTCGGGATCACCTCTTCCGGACCGTGTTTCTTACCTCGTGGCATCGCTTGCCCTCCTTGAAATGCGTCCTGACACCCCGATTGTCTATCAGGGCGTGGACTCGTTTAAGGGGGCTGGGTCACATGTTCTGTTTCACAAACCTAAAGGGAAAAACAAGGCGCAACCATGAGCGAGAACAGCAAGTCGGCCGCGGTTCACCTTGCTGCGCGCGATTGAACAGTCGCTGATGACATTCCTGGAGCAAGCCATGCCCTCAGACTGGAACCCACCTCAGTATCTCCGGTACAACAACGAACGTATTCACGCGGCACTGGATCTCTTGGAAAGGGTCGACCTGAAGGCACCTGAAGTAGTGTACGACCTGGGTTGCGGTACGGGCAACACCACCGCCCTTTTAAAGGAACGTTGGCCTGATGCTCAGATCACGGGTGTTGACTCCTCGCCAGCCATGCTCCAGCAGATTAAGGTGTAGCTGCTGGGAACCTTCGGTGGCAACATGCTGACCTGGCAAACTGGACTCCTGACACACCTCCCGACCTATTGTACTCGAACGCAGCCTTTCACTGGGTCGACCAGCACGAGAAGGTCTTTCCCTGCTTGCTCCACGCAGTAAAGCCCGGCGGGGCGTTAGCGGTGCAGATGCCCAACTTTTTCGGCGCGCCTCGACATACGGCTCTTCTCGAAACCGTACACCAGGGGGGATGGCACAAACGACTCCAGCCCTATCTTCGCGAACACCCGGTCTTGGAACTTTCGGACTACTACGACTTGCTGAGCCCCGGTGCCGCCAGTCTGGATATATGGGAAACCACCTACCTGCACATTCTCGAAGGTGACAACCCGGTACTCGAGTGGACCAAGGGCACACTCTTACCGCCACTGCTGGGACAGCTCAGCGAATCGGAAGGCAAAACCTTTATGGAAGACTACAGCCAGCGCGTGGCTGCGGCCTATCCTCGCCGGACCGATGACAAAACACTGCTTCCCTTTCGCCGCGTCTTTATGATTGCAGTCAAAAGCTGACGGTTGTTTCAACACCACAATTGTTGGAAAATCTTTGGTGAACCCGGTCTAAAGGTCTTTCACCGTACACAGTGGTGTCTTCGGGCTACAAGCTTTACCAGGCTGAGCCTGAAATTTATCAGACAACACTTCGACCATAGCAACACATCGATTGCCCAGGTTGCAAATTATCACTGTGCCCCATGCAGGTGGTGCATAATAATGCTGCGGCCCGACAGGCTGCCTGCAAGTTCGACCGGCGTTTTAACATTCCGGAAAACGGAGGTAACATTGCCTGCGGAAGTGACCCTGTCAACGTCCACGGTTGAGTCGGTGCCCATCCCGTAGTAATCCAACGCCACAGTACTACTGAATGGCATTGGGTTGGCCGATGCATTGACGATGAAAATTCCCAGGTCGCCGTTTTCACCACGAAACACGCCGGACATCAGCGCCGGAAAACCTCCACTGGGCGGTTGCTCCTCGCCAGTCGTCCCGTGACGGCGGGTGTAGGCAAGCATGGGCATGGGGTTCGGCGCACTGAATGTCAACGGACGCATGAGCTGGCCGTATGACAGGAAGTTCTTGGTTGTTTCCTGCTTGTAATAATCGACGATGAGCTTCAGGAATGCGAGCTTACCCTGGTCCTTCGGATTCTCAAAAGAGATGGTGCTGTTCCTCGGTTTCAGGCGAAACCGACCAACTTGCATACCCTCGGTAAATAAGGATGCGCACTCGACGAAGAATCTTTCACCCGCAGAGAGCTCGAGTCCGTATCGCAAAATGTAGTCTTGATAAACCGCGGCGAAGATGGGTGCTGTATTGCGTGGAGACAACGTCGTCTGCAGGAAGCCATCGGTCACGTCAATCATGTTCTCCGACGGATTTTCTCCGGTGGTAATCGCCTCGGGATCTTTCGCCTTGACCGCTTCGGTGACGATCTTCACCAACTCGTGCATACCACGGGTCATCGAGTCGCCACCGGCCGCGGTGTGGCCATGCGGTGTCCAATAGCAGGGCAGGCTGCAGCCTTGCATTGTATCGAGGTAAAACCCACCCACGTTTTCCCGCTCAAGCATTAAAACACACGTTTCTTTCACTCGATTGCGCCACCAGGGAGTTACCACACACGGCTGCATAGAGGCTTCCACACCCCACCTCCGGGTACGACCATACAGGTCCCGCACCAGGTGAGGCATCGCCTCGGCAGCGTAGGGCGCGTTAAATGTTGGGCCAGGATCGAACAGTTCCAAACCAAAATACGGACAAACCATGCCACCAGCCTTCCGCAAACGCGCACAGGTTGCCGGCAAACCGGCCAGGGCAGGAATTTCCGGGTAGTTGCCACCACCGGAATTTTCGGTTGAAAACCCAGCCCATCTGCCGGGGCGAGGTCGCCGGTAGACACTCAGCGGCATATCGTAGGCCGTGAGGCCAGCAGGGGCATCCCACACCTCGTAAAAATTGGCAGGCAGGGGCACCCCGGCCCACTCGAGAAACTCCCTGAAGTGCTGCTCGGCAATAAGAAGATTTTCATCCAAGGAATGGGTTCCTTCGGCCGAATCTCCCAGGACAGTATAGAAGTAAAGTGGCGTTTCCTTGTACCAGGCAGGAATGTCCCCGCGCGTGGAGAGCTTTCCTTTGCTGCACCAGAACTGCTCGATGGCCCATTGCCGATAAATCTGGCAGGCGTCGTACCAGTCGCCCTCAAACGGACCAATCACGCAGTCGTAGGGAAGATCGAAGTCCTGACCGGCAAAAGTTATGTTCGGCGGAAAGTGACTGACCTGCCACTGGATGTATGAATCGCGTTGGCTGATATCGATGACCATGAAGCTGGCCGCCGGATCGCGCGTGCCCAGGTAGAAGCCACTCTTACTTTGCTGGTTGTAGAGGGCCTGGAATTGCATGTTGAAGTTGTGCGGATAAAAGTTCTCGCTGTTGTGCCCGTCCTGAAAGGGTTGCTGGAACAGCTCCCCGCGATACCTGGGATAAAGAAAGACGTTGTCTTCTGCATCTTCGATCGGCGCCAAGGAGAGCCGGGGAAACCGCACGCGCTCAATCCCGTACTTGGTTAACCTTGGGTAATGTCGCTTCCCGGTTCCGTAAATCGACCGGTTGAGAATATTGATCCGCCAGTACGAAAGAGGATCCCCCGCCCGCAAGGTGACCGTGACCTCCACGTCCATTACACCCTTGTCCTGGCGGGCATCGATCTTCTTCCACTCCAGATGAAGAACCGACTCGGGTCCGTTGTCTTCTCGACGCCAGGAGACTTCCTTCGCTTCATTCGAGCCGATGATGAAAGAGTCCTCTCCTGCCATCTGCTCCAGGATCACAAAATGCCCGTACTTGCTCGATCCTCTTTCGTCTATCTGGCGGGCCCGCGGATCGAGGGCCATTCGAATCTCGAAGAGGTTGCGAAACTGGCCATCGGCGCCCTCGGTCAGAAAATCTTGCTGGCGATCAATCCCGTAAACCCGCGCAAGCTGAAATCCGCTGGCCGATTGTTTGAACTGGAGGCCAATTTTCCGGTTGGCAAACAAAAGACTGTCACCACGCTGCTCCAGATCGATCTCGTTGGGATGTGTCTCAAAAAAATCGGTTGCGGGGTCGACCTGCGCCGCTACTTGTTCCTCGGCCTGCGCCACCGGTTGTAGCAATGCACAAAGGACAAATAACATTTGTGATATTGTCGTCGTGTAATTCATAGTTCGTGGTTTTCCAGTAGCACAAGACGAATTCAAAGTTGGTAACAGGAAAAAGACGCTCATGAACCAGCTTCCGATTTGACCTGGAACATGGTGATGTGGTGCGCAGGAAGTAGCCCAGTCAAGGGGAGCACGCCGGTGGATTTTTTGAGGATGGCCTTGGAGGCCCCCTCTGAAGTGAACTGATCCACAGAGACGAACATACCGTCGGCGATACCGTATTGAGCCAGGTTCAGGTTGGCGGTAAAAGAAAGATCCGCCTCACTCGCATTGACTGCAAAGATACCCAGCTCACCATTCTCAGCCCTGAACACGCCCGACATCAGCGCCGGAAACCCCCCACTGGGCAATTGCTCCTCGCCGGTTGTCCCGTGACGGCGGGTGTAGGCAAGCATGGGCATGGGATTCGGTGCAATGAATGTCAACGGGCGCATGAGCTGGCCGTATGCCAGAAAGTTCTTGCTTGTTTCCTGCTTGTAATAATCGACGACGAACTTCAGGAATGCGAGCTTCTCCTGGTCCTTCGGATTCTCGAAAGAGATGGTGCTGTTCCTCGGTTTCAGGCGAAACCGACCGATTTGCATGCCCTCGGTAAACAAGGATGCGCACTCGACGAAGAATCTTTCACCCGCAGAGAGCTCGACTCCGTATCGCAAAATATAGTCCTGATAAACCGTGGCGAAGATGGGCGCTGTATTGCCTGGATTCAACGTCGTCTGCAGGAAGCCATCGGTCACGTCAATCATGTTCTCCGACGGGTTTTCTCCGGTGGTAATCACCTCGGGATCTTCGGCCTTAACCGCTTCGGTGACGATCTTCACGAGCTCGTGCATACCACGAGTCATCGAGTCGCCACCGGCCGCGGTGTGGCCATGCGGTGTCCAATAGCAGGGCAGGCCGCAACCTTGCATCGTATCGAGGTAGAATCCACCCGCGTTTTCACATTCTAGCATCAAAACACACGTTTCTTTCGATCGATTGCGCCACCATTGGGTCGCAACACACGGTTGGAAGGCAGCCTGCGCGCCCCACCTCCTGGTCCGCCCATAGAGATCTCGCACCAGGTGAGGCTTCGATTCGGCACCGTAAGGCGCGTTAAATGTGGGGCCAGGATCGAATAGCTCCAGGCTAAAGTACGGACAGACCATACCACCAGCCTCGCGCAAACGGGCACAGGTTGCCGACAGGCCAGCCAGGGCAGGAATTTTCGGGTAGTTGCCGGCACTGGCATTGTCCGCCCCGAACCCAGCCCACCGGCCGGGGCGAGGCCGCCGGTAGACACTCAGCGGCATGTCGTAGGCCGTGAGGCCAGGAGGGGATTCCATCACCTCGTAAAAATTGGCGGGCAGAGGTACTCCGGCCCACTCGAGAAACTCGGTGAAGTGCTGCTCGGCAATAAGAAGATTTTCATGTCTGGAATGGGTTCCTTCGGCCGAATCGCCCAGGAAGGTGTAAAAGTAGAGTGGCGTTTCCTTGTACCAGGCAGGAATATCCCCGCGCGTGGAGAGCTTTCCTTTGCTGCACCAGAACTGCTCGATGGCCCATTGCCGATAAATCTGGCAGGCGTCGTACCAGTCGCCCTCAAACGGACCAATCACACAGTCGTAGGGAAGATCGAAGTCCTGACCGGCAAAGGTCATGTTCGGCGGGAAGTGGCTAGCATGCCACCTGATGTGTGAATCGCGATGCCTGATATCGATGACCATGAAGCTGGCCGCCGGATCGCGCGTGCCCAGGTAGAAGCCACTCTTACTTTGCTGGTTGTAGAGGGCCTGGAATTGCATGTTGAAGTTGTGTGGATAAAAGTTCTCGCTGTTGTGCCCGTCCTGAAAGGGTTGCTGGAACAGCTCCCCGCGATACCTGGGATAAAGAAAGACGTTGTCTTCTGCATCTTCGATCGGCGCCAAGGAGAGCAGGGGAAACCGCACGCGCTCAATCCCGTACTTGGTTAACCTTGGGTAATGTCGCTTCCCGGTTCCGTAAATCGACCGGTTGAGAACGTTGATCCGCCAGTACGAAAGAGGATCCCCCACCCGCAAGGTGACCGTGACCTCCACGTCCATTACACCCTTGTCCTGGCGGGCATCGATCTTCTTCCACTCCAGATGAAGAACCGACTCGGGTCCGTTGTCTTCTCGACGCCAGGAGACTTCCTTCGCTTCATTCGAGCCGATGATGAAAGAGTCCTCTCCTGCCATCTGCTCCAGGATCACAAAATGCCCGTACTTGCTCGACCCTCGTTCGTCTATCTGGCGGGCCCGCGGATCGAGGGCCATTCGGATCTCGAAGAGGTTGCGAAACTGGCCATCGGCGCCCTCCGTCAGAAAATCTTGCCGGTGCTCTATCCCGTAAACCCGCGCAAGCTGAAATCCGCTGGCCGACTGCTTGAACTGGAGGCCAATTTTCCCGTTGGCAAACAAAAGACTGTCACCACGCTGCTCCAGATCGATCTCGTTGGGATGGGTCTCAAAAAAATGGGTTGCGGGATCGACCTGCGCCGCTGCTTGGTCCTCGGCCTGCGCCACCGGTGGTAGCAATGCACAAAGGACCAACAACGTTTGTGACAGGGTCGCGGGATAATTCATGGTTCGTGGTTTTCAAGTAGCACAAGACGAATTCAAAGTTGGTAACAGGAAAAAGACGCTCATAAACCAATTTCCGATTTGACCTGAAACATGGTGATGTGGTGCACGGGAAGTAGCCCAGTCAAAGGGAGCACGCCGGCGGTATCGTCCCTGGTATAACTGACCATTTGTCCGCAGGGAGTCCAGCATAGGATTATGATCAGGATTATGCAAATTAGGTTTGCATGGGTGGCCAGGTAAGCTGTCCCCTCGGAAACGAACCCAACAGTTAAGTGACGTCGTGCGGTGAACAAGCCCAAAGGGCGGGGTGGCTTGTAGGCAGGTATCTTGGACGGTACGATTGTCGGCTTGCGGTTGACAGTTACCTGTCCACCATACTCTGGCTGTTGCTGGAGCATGCCGCTTAAAACACTTAGTGGCCAGGTCGTTCGCGGCGATGTTGACATCCCATTGATATTTGGTTCCCAGGGCACAGCAAGAAACCTGTGTGTCGTTATGACGGCTAGTATCGGCATCGTTACTGTTTCGGACCGGGCCAGTCGTGGTGAATACGAAGACCGGGGTGGTCCCGCGATCGGGGAGTACCTGTCCGAAGTTCTTTCCTGCGCCTGGACGCCAGTTCCGCGAATCGTGCCAGACGAACCCACACAGCTGGCCGATGTTTTGAAAGAGTTGTGCGATCAGCAGAATTGCTGCCTGGTCATTACAACCGGCGGAACGGGTCCCGCGCGGCGAGATATCACGCCCGAAGCAACCGAGGCTGTGTGCGAAAAATTGCTGCCGGGGTTTGGCGAACTGATGCGTGAAGTTTCCTTGCAGAAAGTTCCCACGGCGATCTTGTCGCGGCAGATGGCCGGCGTTCGCGGCCAGTCTTTGATTGTCAATCTGCCTGGCCAGCCGCGTGCGATCCGCGAGTGTCTCGACGCGGTGTTTCCAGCGATTCCCTACTGCATCGACCTGATCGAAGGACCAAGATTGACGACGCACGAGGATCGCATCCAGGCGTATCGGCCACCTGGCGCCAAACCGTAAGCAAGCCGCGCCGAGCGGCCGATCATCGGTTTTGGTGCAACCAACTGCTGGTCACACCCCCGGCCGTCAGCCCGGATATTCGGCTACGTAGACCGCTTTCAGCTGGGTGTAATCGAGGAACGTCTCCTCGCAGTTCACCCCGCCACCGGGACCTCCTGAGATTCCCTGTCCACCGTAGGGCATTCCGTATGCGATCGAGTTATGGCAATTCACCTGGCCGGTTCCGTCACGAAATTGTTTGGCCAAGGCGACACCCTGGTCGATGTTTTTGGTCCAGACACTAGCGCCGAGTCCATACGGCGAATCGTTGGCCAACTGCAGGGCTTCCTCCGCCGAACCAACTGGGCAAACCGTGGCAAAGGTATGGAAGACTTCTGCGGGGTTGCAATGAACTCCGGGTGTCACGCGGTACAACGCTGGTTTCAAGTAGAAACCGTCTCGACCGCTGACTCCGGCAACTCCGCCGGGCAAGATTGCCTGGCCACCGCGAGCGACCGTCTCTTGTTGAGCTTGTAGAATGCGGGACCGCTGTGTCGAGTTCACAACGGCGCCCAACTGAGTTCCTTCGTCAGCCTGATAACCGATTTTCAATTCTTCAAAGAACGTTCGCTGCGCGTCGATGAAATCATCGGCGATTTTGTTGTCAACAAAAACTCGGTGAATGGTACAGCACGTTTGTCCGTAGTGCTGGTTGGTGGCACGGCCAATCATGCGGGCAACCAATTCGGGGTCAGCATCACTCAGAACAATCGCCGCACCATTGCCGCCCATTTCTCGTTTCATCTGCGTACCATGCCGGTCACAGGTCCGGAGAATTGACTGGCCAACTCCAGGTGAACCGGTGAACGAGATGTACCGCACCCCGGGATGCTCGGCGATGCACTGACCAGTGATCTCGCCACGGCCCGGCAGCACGTTGATCACGCCTGCCGGGAATCCCGCTTCTTCGGCCAGTTTGGTGATATAAAGGGCCGAGAGCGGAGTGTCTTCAGCAGGCTTGATAAGAATCGTATTGCCAGACAGGAGCGCGGGAAACATAAACCATGAAGTCAACACAATTGGGTAGTTCCAGGGGATGATTCCAGCGACCACTCCCCAAGGTTCCCGATGCGTAAAGGCCTGCACGCCATCCCCAATCTGCATTGGCGGGCCATCCCCCACGGCAATTCGCTCGGACACCCCACAGAAATACTCGGCACATGCGCGAATCTGCGTGAAGTCGCCTTCAGCCAGTTCTGAAACTTTGCCTCCGTCGCGAACTTCACAGGCAAGCAGGATATCTCGATCCCGTTCGCACAGTTCCACGAGTTTGTGAACCAAGGAAATACGATCTGCCACAGATGTGTTTTTCCAACCTTTTTTGCCGTCTCCGTAGTACGCCCGTGATGCGACGTCGACGGCGAGCGCGACTTCAGCCTGGCCCATCTCGCAGACCGTAGCGAGCACTTCTTGAGAACCGGGATCGGTCGTTTGAAAAGTTGCATTCATCGACCCGACAACACTTTCGCCACCAATGATGCCACCCAACGGCTTGCCACCATTGTTGCAGAACTCTGTGAATTTACCCGATGTGGTGAATGCAGACGCTGTGAAAGCCTGAATGTCAGCTGGAGATGTTGCCATTGCGAACCGTCCTTTTAAATCAAACCGTTAAGTGAAGTTTAGCGACGAAAAGATGAATTTCGCCAAACAAGCAGCGCAAACCAAACTCCTTGACGCTACTGTTCAGCAAGGTCATTTCTCACTTTGTCAAGAAACCGACTCGTTGAGAAACTGACTCGCTCCCACAACCAACACGCAAAGGACCAGTGGGAGATGAATTTTCACCCCCTCAGCCCGCTACTGCAACCGTCTAGAGGCCGATTTTTGCATAATTTTATGGGCACGATTCCGAATTGAAAAAACCACTGTCGGAGCACTCCACCATCTCGAGAAGCCCAAGTACCAACTCTAGAAGCCCAAGTACCAAAAACAGGGCGATCCGCCAGGAGAATTTAACCTCAAAACCATCGTCGGCGTCGGCGCTGCTTTTGAATGCTGGCTGGACGGTCCACATTCGCGAAGCGTGGTATGGGAACTTTTCGCTCAAACCGTTGCCGTCCAGGAAGCAAATTCCTCGCATTGCAGACGAAAAGCGAGGATCTTAAGATTACGGTGGTCTATGGAGCACGGCAGAGGGGACGAATCAACCTGCACGGCAGTTCCGACCGTCTGAACCTACCAAAATCACGATATGTCTCAAAAGTCCGGTCCACAGCCATCTGGCGGATCCCCATCCCTTTCGGCCGTTAGCTGTGCGCTGGTCCTGACAACCGCCTTTTTAGGGTGGATGTGTGCGGGCTGGCAACTGGGCATCTCAAGCCTGGCGATGCGCGATGCGGCGGCGAGTTTGCTCCAGCAGAAGTTTGTCGAGGAAGGTATTGCTGCCTCACCAGAATCGCGGGAGCCGAACCCAGAGATTGTTTCCCAGTTTGATGAAAACCAAGACGGGACATTAGATTCCGCAGAAAAAGCCAGCTCGCGGGAAGCCCTTATTGGCGAGTGGTTCGGCAGATTGATTGCTGCTTTTTTGCTGGGTGCCGCGCTGGGAGGCTACGTTTTTGGCTGGGTGGGAGACCGTTTTGGTCGAGCCAACGCAATGGGGCTCAGTATCCTCTGGTACTCCATCTTTTCTGCCGCCACGGTCTTCGTCGGGGGGCCATGGCAACTGCTGGTTGTGCGTTTCATTACCTGCATGGGAATCGGCGGGATGTGGCCCAACGGTATTGCACTGGTGAGCGAATCATGGCCCAACGTTTCCCGACCCATTCTGGCGGGTACCATTGGTACCGCAGCCAACGTTGGGATTTTCACGCTCAACATGATCGCCAGCACCAAACATGTAACCGTGGACGACTGGCGGTGGATTATGTGGCTGGGAGCAACCCCGGTTGTGCTGGGGCTGTTTGTGCTGATCGTGGTTCCCGAATCACCACAGTGGCTGGCCCTGAAACAGGGCAACGCCAAAGCCGAGCGCAAGAAATCCGTGGGACTGGGTGAGATCTTCACGCGTCCAATTCTCTGGATCACAATTGTGGGAATTGCCCTGGGAACGATTCCCCTGTTTGGAGGTTGGGGGAGCTCGAATTGGGCTATGGCGTGGGCAGCCCAGGTTGGCGATCCTGGCCTGAAAGCACGTGTGGGAATCGCCCGATCTCTGCCCGGCATGGTTACGAGCTTGCTCGGTGGCGGGCTGGCCGTATGGCTTGGCCGCAGGCGGTGCTATTTCCTGCTCAGCCTGGGAGCACTGATTAGCGCCCAAGTCTTGTTTCGCTTTCTCACCCCCCACAACGATGAATTCTGGTTCCTGTTTTGGTGTGGTGCGTTAGGTTTTTTCAGTGGCTTCTTCTTCGGCTGGTTACCCCTTTGCCTGCCGGAACTGTTTCCCACGCGGGTGCGGTCCACCGGTGCCGGCGTAAGCTTCAACTGGGGACGTATTCTCACCGCAGTTGGAGTGTTGTTCGCTGGGGCCATGCTGAAAAGTTACTTTCACGGTGATTACGCGACGATCGGAACCTACACCAGCTTTATTTACGCCTTCGGGTTGATCGTCGTTTTTTTCATACCGCAGCGTGCAGCAACCACGCTTGACGATTGAAGGTCCCCCATACCACACATATTCGCTTGGGCTGCAAATCGACGATTCGCACGGGTTACTTATTTCTCCATTTTCCTGTAAACTCTCTGCGATGATACGCACAACTAAATCGTCTGGCACGCCTTCCAAACCGTCCTTTCCGGGCACCCGCCACAGGTAAAGTAAAGCGTTGCCCGTCCGAATCGACGGTGCATTCTGTATCGACAACAACCGAAAACAGGAGGAATGAACAGTGGCAACCGACTCGGAACCTACCATCCACGAGTTATTCGATCTCTCGGGTAAAGTTGCCCTGATCACAGGTGGAACTGGCTGGTTGGGAACTTCTCTCAGCCGGGCCCTGGCCGAAGCCGGCGCAGCAGTTGTCATTTCCAGCCGCGACACATCTCGCGCAGGTGATGCGGCCGCCAACCTGCCGACCCCCGGTACGGCCACCCATCATGGTGTGGCTCTCGATCACACCAATCCAGAATCGATCGCCTCAGGATTTGCCGCGGCGGTTGAAGCCGCTGGCCAGGTCGACATCCTCATCAACAACGGTCTGGAACCGATTGGGCACGATCTTACCGATTGCTCGTTTGAAGAATTCCACCGGCATCAAATCAACACGGCAGGTTATTTCGAACTTGTGCGTAAGCTCCGCGACCACGTCGTCGAACGAAATGCAAGTGGCACGGCCATTCTTCTGGGGTCGATGTACGGTCAGGTCGCCTCGTATCCAGATGCCTATCAAGGTATTGCGATGGCAAGTCCAGCCGCTTACCATGCTCACAAAGGTGGTGTGATCCACTTGACCAGGCATCTTGCCGCCTACTATGCCGGCGACCAGGTCCGGGTGAATTGCCTGAGCCCCGGCCCGTTTCCAAACGTCGAAAAGGCACACCCCGAACAGGTTCGACGTCTGTCAGACAAACTCCCCATGAAACGAATGGGCCTGCCCCACGAACTCAAGGGGGCTCTTATTCTACTGGCCAGTGACGCGGGCAGTTATATTACCGGCCAAAACATTACCGTCGATGGTGGTTGGACTGCCTGGTGATCTGACAAGACGACCGCGAACTTCCTCGAAAACAACATGACCGATTCCCGTCTTTGGAATATTTATCTTGCGGGTGAAATCCACTCGCCGTGGCGAGATGAGATTGCAGAGGGCATCCGCCAGGCAGGATTACCAGTGCAACTCACTGGCCCGGTTGTCGACCACGCCGCCAGCGACGACTGTGGCATTGCAATTCTGGGAGAAGAACCGAATCCCTTTTGGAAAGATCGCAAGGGAGCAGGAATCAATGCCATTCGCACCCGGACTCTGCTTGCCAATGCGGATATAGTTGTCGTCCGATTTGGATTACAATATCGCCAATGGAATGCCGCGTTTGATGCAGGCTGCGCCGTGGCACTCGGAAAACCACTAATCACGTTGCACGATGCCGAATTAGATCACGCGCTCAAAGAAATTAACGCGGCAGCTTGTGCAACCGCACGAGATCCCAAGCAGGTCGTGCAAATCCTGCAATATGTTATTGACCAAAGCTAGCGCAAAACCTGCAACTACCTGTAGTATCAACAGCCAGTCTCTCCAACACGAATCGACAACGTCTTCACTTGCGCAATTTTGTGCCTGATGAAAATCGGAGCCCGTGCGATGGACACATCGTTTACCAATTCTCGTGAAAGCGTTTCCCAAGCCAGGCAAGATCCTACCGACTGGTCCAAACTTGCGCTGGCCGACCAGGTTCTGTCACGCTCGGATCAGGTGTCGGCGCAATAGAACGTGTCGAACGGGGACCTTTGCGCGGCGGGCCGTCAACAGAAAGTTTGTGCTGGCAACTTGATTTGAAATTTTCACCAATTTGCATTTAAGTTGGAGGATCACCTCATGGCTCTTAAGTATTCCGTAGTGCTTAATGTTTTGACGACCGGCGATGCCGGATGCAGTGTTTGGGAACATCCGCACAAGGTGCTCGAGGCGATTGCCGAGGCCGGCTACGACGGTGTGGACATGGATGCGGAACCGGACCGGGTCGATCGAAAACAGTTCCACGAGGTACGCGATTTGGCCTTTTCGCTGGGGTTGAAGGTGCCCGCTCTGCTTGGCGCCTGGGCACCCTGGCACTGCGGCGAGCAGCGAGATTTGTGTTCGACCGACGAGTCGGTACGCATGCGAGGCGTGGGGTATGCCAAACGTTCTGTGGACTTGGCCGCCGAGTTCGAGGCTCCACCACTGTTTGAGCTTTGCGCCTGTCCTATTGAGTAATGAATATCCCCTGTCTTCGACACCGATCGAAACGTTGCATGACCACTTTGTCCGTTCGGCTCGAGAGGTTGCCGAGTACGCAGCGCCCAAAGGTGTCAACATCACCATTGAACCGGTGAATAAATTTGAGGCGCATGCCGGATATCTGAACTCAATTCCTGAAGCACAGCGTGTCATTAACGAGATCGGCATGGACAATCTGGGGGTTCAGGCTGATTTTTATCATATGAACATGGCAGATAGACCGATCATCGAAACTCTTCAATCGATCGGAAGTCGGTTGATGCACATTCATCTGGCCGAGAGTAACCGCGCCATCCTCGGTACGGGACATTTGGACTTCCCCGGGATTGCCAAAACACTTCAGGAAATGAATTTTACGGGCTATCTGTCGATGGATAGTGTGCCTGCCAAACCGGACTGGAAGACCGTCCTCGAGCAGGCAATCAGTTATATGAAGGAAGCGGAGCGGCAGGTGGCATAAAAACTTGTCGGCGAGGTTGCCCCAAGCGATCAAAGAAATTGACGCGGCAGCTTGTGCGACCGCACGAAATCCCAAGCAGGTCGTGCAAATCCTGCAATATGTTGTTAATCAAAGCTAGTGCAAACTCTGCTACCACCTGCAGC
>Ga0310121_10003703_pt1 | contig 13853 bp, 9 predicted proteins | sample CB27_Tmax_986_MG_FD_203504 | JGI IMG/M metagenome (GOLD analysis project Ga0310121, IMG submission 203504) | Marine microbial communities from Western Arctic Ocean, Canada - CB27_Tmax_986 | ecosystem: Environmental > Aquatic > Marine > Oceanic | place: Canada: Western Arctic Ocean | collected... | reverse complement strand
TTCAAGAAGATCACCCACTTTGGTATCAGGGTCGCGCACGAAGGGTTGGTCCAGTAGGCTCGATTCGGCAAGGAACTTTTGTACTCGGCCATCAACTATTTTTTGAACTATGGATTCCGGTTTGCCACTTTCCAACGCTTGCGCTTCATAAATTCCGCGCTCCGTTCGAAGTACCTGCTCCGGCATTTGATCCGCCGCTAGCACCATGGGGTTCATTGCGGTTACGTGCATCGCTATTTCCTTGCCCAGCACAGCGTCCCCACCCCGAATTTCAACCAACGCTCCGAGCTTGTCGTTGGCGTGCAGATAACTGCCTACCTCCCCACCTTGACTGACGAAACGAACCGCTCGTCTGACCGAGACATTTTCTCCTATTATTTGCACAAGTTGTTCGCGAGACTCTTCAAGCCCTTCCATCTCGCTATCGCCATGCTTTACAACCCATTTAACCGCCTCGTTCACGAAATCGATAAAGCGTTCGTTGCGCGCAGCAAAATCTGTTTCCGAATTAACTTCGACCATCGCCCCGGAATCACCGTTTTCTGAGACATGCATAGCGAGCAGCCCCTCGGCTGCCGTCCGATCCGCCTTTTTCGCCGCTTTTACCGCACTTTGCTTGCGAATGATCTCGATCGCTTTGTCAATATCGTCGCTAGCATCTTCAAGCGCTTTCTTACAATCTCCAAAGCCGACGCCAGTGCGGGACCGAACTTCTTTGATTTTAACCATGTCGGCCAATCTCATGGCCCTTCGTTAGTCGCGGACGAATTTTCGCTCGACTCGTCGGGTTCACTCGTTTCGTCTTCGGCCGGTGCTTTCGCTTCTGCTGGCGCTGCTGATTCTTGTTCGTCCATTTCCGCAGCTGATGCCTCCGCGCTCGACTCGTCGGGTTCACTCGCTTCGTCTTCAGCCGGTGCTTTCGCTTCTGCTGGCGCCGCTGATTCTTGTTCGCCCATTTCCGCAGTCGATGCCTCCGCGCTCGCCTCTTCAGTTTCGTCGCTCGCTTCAACTTCTACGAATTCATCGATACCCACGTCGACGGACCCTTGGTTCTTGCCTTCTAGAATGGCATCGGCAACCGCGGTAACGTACAAACGGACGGCACGAATCGAGTCATCGTTCCCTGGAATAACGTAATCGACTCCGTCCGGATCGCTGTTGGTATCAACCACACCAATTACTGGAATCGAAAGCTTGTTTGCTTCAGTAATAGCAATGCGCTCGTAATTCACGTCGACCACAAACACCGCATCGGGGAGCCCACCCATCTCTTTAATTCCCCCGAGACTACGCTCGAGCTTCGCCATCAAACGGCGTTTCTGCAGCGCCTCCTTTTTGGTGAGCCGTTCTAGGGTTCCTGCGTCGGCCTGCTCTTCTAGATCCGTCAAGCGCCGTATCGATTGCCTGATGGTTTTATAGTTCGTCAGCATTCCACCAAGCCAGCGTTGGTCGACGTATGGCATTGCAACCCGCTCGGCTTGTTCACGTACCACTTTTGTCGCAGCTCGTTTAGTACCCACGAAGAGGATCTTCTGCTTTCTTACGGCCAGCGAACGTACATATGCCAATGCCTCCTCCAGCGCTGGCATCGTCCTTTCGAGGTTGATCACATGGATGCTGTTTCGGGACCCGAAAATATACGGTGACATTTTCGGATTCCAATAGCGTGTCTGATGGCCAAAGTGCACGCCGGCCGCCAGCATGTCCCGCATCGTAATTTCAGTCATTACACTGTCCTTGGGTTATTGGCGCATGGTGCGCACAAGCCGTACAAAACGCTGAATCCGCCTCTGTCAAAGATCGAAGCAAAGGCCACCCGCAACGTACTTACTACTGCACGGCACTCAATTTCGCCATACTGCAACAGCGTTACACACTGTCCTTTATGGCGGGGCGCGCTTTATACCATAATTCCCCCTCACCAGCCCGAGGCTCAGCGAATAAGAACATGACCGTAAGTCTTCGAACCAGCGACGAAATCGAAAAAATGCGAACGGCCGGTAGGCTAGCCGCGCAGGTGCTCGAGATGATTGGAGAATATGTCAATCCCGGAGTGACCACCGAAGAGCTCGATCGGCGATGCCACGATTTCATCGTCAACGATCTGGCATGCATACCGGCGCCTCTGAATTATTCGAACGCCCCTGGGCAGCCACCCTTTCCAAAGTCAATCTGCACATCCGTCAACCATGTCGTCTGTCATGGAATTCCCACTGAACGAAAGACACTCAAAGATGGGGACGCGGTCAATATCGACGTAACGGTGATAAAAGATGGCTTTCACGGTGATACGAGTAAGATGTATTTTGCAGGAAAACCCAGCGTACTCGCAGAACGACTAGTCAAAATAACCCAAGAATGCTTGTACCTCGGGATCCGGCAGGTTCGTCCGGGCGCACACCTCGGTGATATAGGACACGCGATCCAACAACACGCCGAAAACAATCGTTTCTCCGTAGTTAGGGAGTTTTGTGGCCATGGCATAGGTGACCGTTTTCATGACGAGCCTCAAATCCTTCATTACGGTCGCCCAGGGGAAGGGCTAGAAATTCAATCAGGCATGACATTCACCATCGAGCCGATGATCAACGCGGGGAAACGTCATGTAAGACTTCTTCCTGACCATTGGACCGTTGTTACCAAGGACCACAAACTATCCGCTCAGTGGGAACATACTATCTTGGTCACAGACCTAGGCGCTGAAGTCATGACCCTTCGTGATGAAGAAAAGGCAGCCTGACTCGGCACCGGTCGACGTCGCCGGACTCAAGCGAAGAATCTCAAAGGCGGAAAATGCCTTAGCAAAGCGATTCTGGGAAGGCGAAGACGTCGAAACGTTGGTGCGGGAAAGATCTGGCTTCATTGACGCATTTCTATCCGAAATATGGCAACACTGGTTCGAATATAAAAACGACATCGCGTTGCTCGCGATCGGCGGGTACGGTCGCGGCGAGTTACACCCCTACTCAGATATCGACCTGCTGATACTTGTCAAGAACAACCGTCTCAAAGACTCCGATATCGAACACTTCGTTCAATTGCTTTGGGATTTGAAGCTCGATATTGGTCACAGCGTCCGCACCGTCCGCGAGTGCCGTTCGGAAGCAACCAAGAATGCGTCGGTAGTTACGTCTCTCTATGAACGTCGGTATCTCGCGGGCTCACAGGCTCTTGCCACGAAGCTGAGCCGATTTCTAGATCGTAAAACTTTTTGGCCAAGCTCCGGGTTCTTTGCCGCTAAGCGGACCGAACAGTCCGTTCGACACGCTCGATTCGACCACGTCGATTACGACCTTGAGCCAAACATTAAAGGCTCACCAGGTGGATTGAGAGACATTCAAACCATCAGTTGGATCTCTCAGCGGCACCTTGGCACCTCCGATTTAACAGAACTAACCCGATCGGGATTCTTGACGAAACTAGAATGTGATTTGCTAAAAGATGGCCGCCGATTCCTCTGGAAGGTCCGCTTCGGATTGCATTTATTGGCGGCACGCAGAGAAGACCGGCTGCTATTTCATCACCAACGCGAACTCGCCAAGCGCTTTGGCTACGTGGATTCCGAAGGCATGCTCGCAGTCGAAACATTCATGAACGACTATTATCGCCGAGTGCTAGAACTCCGTGAGGTAAATGATATTTTGTTCCAGCACTTCGAAGAAGCGATCGCTCAGAGGTCTCGCCAACCCAGAATCGAGGTCGTAAATCCAAGATTTCAAATCCATAACGAGTACATCGAAGTGACTTCTGACGACGTATTCACTTTGTATCCACCTGCTCTGATCGAGATTTTCCTGATCATGGCAAACCGAACGGATATTGCCGGCGTTAGGGCAACGACTATCCGCCTTATTCGCGAACATCTAGATCTCATCGACGGTGATTTTCGTCGAAATCCTGAGGTCACTAAATTGTTCATTGACCTTTTGAAAGCACCGTATACGCTTGTCAGCCAGTTGACTCGCATGCGTCGCTACGGCGTTCTTGGACGTTATATCCCAGAGTTTGGGAGGGTCATCGGTCAAATGCAGCACGACCTTTTTCATATCTACACTGTAGACGCCCACACCATGATGGTGATCCGTAATATGCGTCGTTTTCACCAAGGAACAACTCGAGACGATTTTCCGGTTGCTTGGAGAACTGCGAACAACCTACCCAAGATCGAGTTGTTATACATTGCTGGGCTATTTCATGACATTGGTAAAGGGCGCGGCGGCGACCACTCGGCGCTAGGAGCGACCGACGCAACCGAATTTTGCGAGCGTCACAACTTGCCTCCTGCCGATATCGAACTGGTTGCATGGCTCGTAAGCAATCACTTGGCAATGTCAACAACCGCCCAGCGCAAAGACATTCACGATCCCGAAGTCGTGATCGAATTCGCGCAAAAAGTAGGGTCAGAAGAAAGACTGGAATATCTCTACACGTTGACCGTAGCTGACATTAACGCCACCAATCCAACGTTGTGGAATAGCTGGCGTGCAACCCTGATGCGGCATCTCTACTTGGAAACTAAAAAAGCACTACGGCGTGGCCTTTCCAACCCTATGTTACGAAGCGATTACATAAACGACTGCAAAGCAACTGCATATTCGATATTGGCCGAGCAAGGCACGACAGTTCGTACAGCCGAACTCATTTGGAACGATCCAGGCCAAGACTTTTTCCTTCGGCACTCAGGCGTGCAAATTGCCAATATTACGAATGAGATTGCTAACCACGATCCAGATAACGGTCCCCTAATTGCCGTTCTAGACGTGGTTGGTGAAGTCAGCTCCGAAGGAGCGACGGAAATATTTCTTTACTGCCCTAACCGCGCCCATCTCTTCGCCGACAGCGTTGTAGCGCTCGATCACCTAGGGCTACACGTCGTGGACGCAAGCATTGCTACCAGCACCAACGATTTTTGCTTCAATTCTTACATCGTGCTTGAGGATGACGGCAACCCCGTCCGAAAGTCTGAACGAAAACGAGAAGTTTACGAAAGTCTACGTCATGCCCTCACTCAAGGGACACGGCCATCTAGCAGCCCTCCTCGGAAAATTTCGCGGCGCCTAAAACAATTCGTGACGCGAACCAAAGTCATAATCACGAATCCCAACGACAGCGCTGAATCCATTCTGCAGATCGTTTCATCTGACCGGCAAGGATTGCTGTCGATGATTGGAAGCCTATTCGTCGAACTAGGCATCGTCGTTCACCAAGCTCGTATCACGACGCTGGGCGAGCGGGTTGAAGATGTTTTTCACATAAGTGACCTAGAGGGCAATCCCATTCGGGACCGTACCCGCATAAACCAGATCGTCTCAAGACTGGAAGAAAGAATCGATTCGGAGGTGACGGAGGCCGTTGCATGAATCCATACCTTGGACACTTATTTCCGTATCCTTTCGAGCGGCTAAACGACCTTAAGGATGGACTAAGGTCGAATTCACAGAACGGCCACGTCTCCCTGTCCCTAGGGGAACCCAAACATGCGCCACCAAATTTCGTATTGGAAACACTCTCTGACAGAAGTGTTCTTGAGTCGGGATTAGCGGCATATCCAGCGACGCGCGGAGGTATAGACATCCGCAACGCGATTGTTGAATGGTTGGCACGCCGATTTCGGATCCAAGCTGACCCGGACCGCCATGTTTTACCCGTCAACGGTACGCGAGAAGCCCTGTTTTCTTTCGGCCAAGCGATTTTGAGCGGCGCTTCGAATGGCTACACGCTTTTACCGAACCCGCTCTACCAGATCTATGAGGGCGCTGCACTACTAAGGGGATCTACTCCCATCTACGTACCGAGTACCGACAAACCGGATTTCGATACGGTGGACAAGAAAACTTGGGATCGGTGCGAACTCCTTTATATCTGTTCCCCCGGAAACCCCTCAGGGACATTTATCGAGAAGGCCGTCTTGGGAACGCTGATCGAACTTGCCCACAAACACGATTTCGTTATCGCCGCCGACGAATGTTATTCGGAAATTTATTACCACGAAGATGAACCACCCAAAGGCCTACTCGAGGTTGCAACGGAGCTTGGCGTAGATGACTTTGGTCATTGCGTGGTCTTCCACAGCCTCTCCAAACGATCAAATTGTCCTGGGCTACGTTCCGGATTCGTCGCAGGTGACGCCAACATTATCGATCGCTATTTCCAATACCGCACATATCACGGCTGTGCGATGCCGGAACACGTACAACACGTGAGTACCCTCGTGTGGCGAGATGAACAGCACGTCGTATCAAACCGTCAGGCCTATCGGGAAAAATTCGACGCCGTTAATCCAATCCTTTCGCGAGTCTTCGACGCCGAGATTCCACCGGGCACTTTCTATTACTGGCTTCCACTCCCTGGCGACGACGAATCTTTCGCGCGGGATCTTTTCGTCACCGAGAACATCACCGTCTTGCCAGGTCAGTACCTCGGTAGAGATTGTCAAGGAACGAATCCTGGACAAGATCGAATCAGAATAGCGCTGGTCGCGCCCATCGCGGACTGCATCGATGCGGTTAGCAGAATGACGAGTTTCATCGAAGGCTATTACAGATGACCGAGGACGTATTCGATCTCGCGTGCGATCTTATTAGTTGTTCCTCCGAAACGCCCAACGACGGGGGCTGTCAGCAACTCATTGCACAACGACTGACCGCCGCTGGATTCAAAGTCAATCACCTTCCCTTCGGGCGTGTCTGCAACATGTGGGCACAGGTTGGAGATGGAAAACCGCTAGTGGTATTCGCTGGACATACCGATGTCGTTCCTCCAGGTCCATTATCCCAGTGGACGTCGCCGCCATATCAACCAACGGTCGCTGGTCAATACCTCTACGGCCGCGGCGCCGCAGACATGAAATCGAGCCTAGCTGCTATGGTAGTGGCGACGGAACGATTCTTGCTGAGCCATCCCGATCACGCCGGATCGATAGGGTTCCTTATTACCAGCGACGAGGAAGGTGAAGCTAAAGACGGAACCGTAAAAGTCATCGATTACCTAAGCCAACAAGGCACTAGGATCGACATGTGCGTGGTCGGAGAACCGTCATCCGCCGAAAAAGTCGGGGATGTGGTGAGGGTTGGTCGTCGGGGATCTCTCAACGGTCGAGTCCGGTTCGTCGGCGAGCAAGGACACGTCGCCTACCCCGACCAAACGCACAACCCAATCCATACCGCAATCACCGCGCTATCCCAACTCGTTACAAGGGTTTGGGATTCGGGCAACGCCTACTTCCCACCCACCTCGTTCCAGATATCCAACATGAATGCCGGGACAGGCGCGGCAAATGTTATTCCGGGCGAACTCGACGTTCTGTTCAACTTTAGATTCAACACAGAACAAAGTATCGAGGGTTTGCAAGCGACGGTAGAGGATCACCTACTCACTAACGATCCTGGGATCGAGACCGTATTGGATTGGCAACTATCTGGACAGCCGTTCTTGACTAGGAAGGGAAAGCTGCTTAACGCCGTTCAGACGGCTATACGTTCGGTCGTATCGCTCGAGCCCGATCTCTCGACTTCTGGCGGAACATCAGACGGGCGGTTCATAGCTCCAACCGGTGCAGAAGTTATAGAGCTGGGTCCCGTCAACGCATCCATCCACAAGATCAACGAATGCGTCCGCATTAGCGAGTTAGAGCCGCTCGCGAAAATATATCAAGGCATCCTCTTCCAACTGCTATGTTGAAGTCTCGCCAACTCTTGTTCTTAGGCTTTGTTTTTTTTCTATCGTTCCTCGTCATCTTTCTGCCAGCGGGCTCAATACGCCTCGTAACAAACGCGATACCCGCGATAGATTTCTCGACAACGGAGGGGAGTATTTGGAAAGGAAGCGGACGATTGCGCGTAAGCAAGCTATACGCTGGCTTACTGAGTTGGTCCGTTGACCCAGTCCAACTAGTTTTCGGCAAACTCGCCATTGAATGGGTGCTCGAAGATCAAACACATACATTCGGAGGCACTGCGACGATCCGTTTAGGCGGGATGGCCCTCTCGTTTGACGGGTTGATAGAGGCCGAAACGATTAACCGAGTACTGGCGCCGTACAACATGAATTTGAACGGCACACTTCACCTCAGATCGGTCAAAGCAACTATCAACAAAAGCGAAGGTCAGATTCGAATCCAAGGAGATATGCGGTGGGATGGCGGAACTGTGCAGTACCTTATGTCGAACCAACGGTTTCAGAGAGAACTACCCGCGTTGTTAGGCGAATTGCAAATGGTTGAGGGCATCCCTTCGATGACGGTTAGATCCGAAACAGATGACACACCACTGTTACGTGCAAGGCTCGACAACGACGGTTGGGTCCATATCGGCATCACGAAACGGTTTACGCATTTGATTGGTCAACCCTGGCAGGGTAACGAACCGGACCCCACTATCGTGATGGAGGTGTCGGAAAAACTTCTTTAAGATTGGCCATCTCATTCTCGGCCACCAACGGTGTTCGATTTCAGCCCCAAGCTCATCAATAGTGCGCGAAACGCTGCATTAGTCCTATTGGTGGCGCTGATTGCTTGGTCGCTAAAAGAATCCACGCAGTTCTTTATGTTTCCACCTGAAGAGAAATTTTCAAGACTGCCTAGTGGCATCAGCACCAAGAATGACCCTGATGTGGGTTCAATTGACCTCGCAACGTCGCTAAACCTGTTTGGGGATGCCTCGCGGTCCCAGTTGAATCCGACGGCGACGGTGACCGAATCTCTAGCGGAAACCCGGCTCAAACTGGAACTTGTCGGCGTATTCGCGGCGAGCACCGACGATCCAGAAGACTCTGCAGCGTTGATTTCGGAGAAACGTGGGGCTGCAAAACTCTTTCGCATTAATGAACGTGTGCCGGGCAATGCAACGCTGGTGGAAGTATTCACAGATCGAGTCGTTTTGGAGCGGTCGGGAAAACGAGAACTGCTCCGCTTTCCTACCACCAAAAGCAATTTCACACCACAGGGAGTATCTGCGCAGACAATTAATGACCCCGCTGTTTCTCGTTCGCTAACAGCCTCCGAGGGTTCCCTAATCACCGGCGGGTCATCGAACGCAACCCGCGTCGGGCATGCTGAAACCGACAAGGAGACAACAAACGGACGTAACACTCAACAATCAGTCCGACAAGTTATTGCGTCCTACCAGGGTCGACTCGAAAACGACGCGGAAGGTACACTCGCAGAACTGGGGATTAAACCCATTTCAACAGAAGTTGCAGGGGGGTACCGCCTGGGCAACTTAGCCTCGCATCCAGCGTTGAGGCAAACCGGACTTCAACCCGGCGATATTTTGCTCTCGGTAAATAACCGGGCTATCGGTAACGTGGCGGAAGACAGACTCGAGTTTGAGAACGTGCTGGCCCAAGGCTCTGCTCGTCTGGAGATTAAAAGAGGTAGCAGGAACTTTTTTATCACCGTTTCCCTCAAATAAAAACTATGCGAAAACAACGTCTCCATTGGCTCGTTCTTGTTTGCTGTTTACTAGCCGCGCCAACGTGGCCTGACACGCAAACCTGGAAGATCAACCTTAAGAACGCGGATATTCGTGAGTTCATTACTCAAGTTTCGACCATCACCGGGAAAACGTTTGTCGTTGACCCAAGGGTGAAAGGTAATGTGACCGTTGTCTCTGACCGAAACCTCGATACCGAAGCCGTCTACGCTTTATTTCTCTCCGTGCTTCGGGTGCACGGTTTCGGCGCGTCACGCACAGGAGACGTAGTCCGCATTGTGCAAAGTGCGACAGTAAAACAATCGGGCGCACCCGTTAATGACGACAGTGATTCATTGTCCGAAGAGGTGGTGACACGGGTGATCACGGCGCGCAATGTTGCCGCAGCGGAACTGGTTAAGATCCTCCGTCCCATGATCCCGCAATACGGCCACATTGCTGCCGTAACACAAGCGAACGTCGTCATTATCAGCGACCACGCCGACAATATCGGGCGGTTACTAACGATCATTCGCCAGATTGACGTCGCTGACGAAGATGAAGTCGTGGTGATAGCTCTCGAACAAGCTTGGGTCGGGAGCGTGGTCAAGATTCTTGAACAAGTTGCGCCCGATCAAATTGGGAAATCCGCGGAGGGGCCCCAACGCGTTCTTGTGATTGGGAACGATCGAAACAACACGCTGGTTCTCAGGGGTAAGAGTGCACCGATCGCAGCGGTACGTTCTTTGATCGAACAACTAGATCAACCGGCGACGTCGTCCGGTTCAACCAGGGTATTCCAGTTGAACCACGCCGATGCAACTAGGACAGCGGAGATCCTTAACGGAATCCTGATAGAGCCTCGGGGGCGGGGCGACAACACAAAATCCGAAAATATCAGCATTCAAGCTGATATCTCATTGAACGCGCTTGTTGTCAGGGCAGATCCCGGCACAATGTCGGAAATCCAAGAAATTCTACGACAACTTGATATACGCAGAGCCCAAGTACTCATTGAAGCTGCCATCGTGGAAGTCTCAGCTGATGAAACAAGCGCCATCGGAATCGAAGCTGGCGTAGCAGATGCCGGCGGTGAATCGGTACCTTTTGCCAGCACCAGCCTGAATGGCATCATTTCCAATTTGCTGAGCAACATCAGCGCGACGGCGGTGGACGGAAAAATTGATCCAGTACAGGGAATAGCGAGTGTCGGTTCTCCCACGCTTGCGGTAGCACGACTCGATCCAGACGGCATTTCATTCGGCGCCATCATCAACGCTATAGCCATCAATACATCGGCTGATCTGTTATCGACACCCAGTATCCTTACTCTCGACAATGAGCAAGCCAAAATCCTTGCAGGACAAACGGTACCTTTTCGTACCGGATCGTTTACGTCGACCAGCAATGGCGCCAGCAATCCCTTCACCACCATACAGCGAGAAGATATCGGCATTGAGCTGACCGTGACGCCACACATCCATGACGACGGGTCAATTCGACTCGAGGTTTTCCAAACGGTCGAAAACGTCGTCAACACGGGCCTAGAAATTGGTGAGGCCGGATTTTCAGATGTCGTTACCAACAAGCGCAGTATCGAAACAACCATCTTGGCAGACGACCGGCAGACAATCGTCCTTGGCGGTTTGATTCAAGACGACGTACGAGAAACGCTGAAAAAGGTGCCCTTGTTGGGGTCAATCCCATTTCTTGGTCGCCTGTTTCAGAATCGATCGATGACCCGAACCAAGCGCCACCTTTTGGTGTTCCTACGACCCACCATTCAACGCAATCGTGAAGAAGTCGCAGACACAACTGATCGGAAGTACAAAGGCATTTGGCAAGTACAGATTGAGTCCCGCAGAAGCGGAATCGAAAGCGAACCGCAACTCGAACGGATCTATGAGGGTCGGCGCGACTAACGCTAAGGCGCATCCATACCCAAATCACTCGGTACGGAAAATCGCCTCGTTACCATGTAGCCTCTGCACCTTGCACCGTGGGGTTAGAACCACAACGAAAGATGCCCCGCCACCAGACCTCCCCTAAACCCGCCGGAATGATTTACCGCATGTCGCGAACCTTGTTGGCTCGCTTGGCCAAACCTAATCTCGTTGGCAATACGAACTTTGAAGACCCGGATGTTTTGTATGTTTTACCCCAACGATCACTCGCAGACCTCCTTCTACTAGATCTCGCCTGTGAAAAAACGTCCTCGCCTCGACCTTTGCTACCACTCTCCAAGCCAAATGAGGCGAGACGATTTTTCTTTTTAAACCGAGGGAGCGGGTTCTTCGAAAAAAATACTATGCGGACCTATTCGGAACGCATGCTGCGAATTGACCAAGCCCACACGCGGGACTCAACGTTACGTCTCACCGTTGTTCCAGTCTCGATTTTCTGGGGACGAGCCGCAAATAAAGATAAATCGCTTGTTCGTTCGATGGTGTCGGAAGAATGGTTGATTTCTTCGAGACTGCGCCGATTGCTCGGGCTACTCTTCAATCGGTCCGACATTTTGGTCCGGTTCGGAACGTCTCTACCTTGGCCACAAACGCCGTCTTCTCATCAAGGCGGCAACCGTAACGTACGCAAATTAGCCCGAATACTCCGAGTCCACTTTCGCAACGAGAGGACAGCCGTTCTAGGACCCGACCTTTCAAACCGTCGTTCTCTGGTTGAAAAAATCGTTGCGAGTCCCTCAGTGCAAGATGCCATCGAGTCAGCGGAAGGCGACTGGGCGACGCTCGAAGCGGAGGCACGTCGCGACGCATTCGCGATAGGGTCCAACATGTCGTACCCGACCATCAGAATCTTAGAACGTCTCCTTACCTGGTTCTGGCACCGTATATACGACGGTGTGGATATTCAGGGCTTCAAGCAGCTTGAACAGATTGCACAAACACACACCCTCGTATACGCGCCTTGTCACCGATCACACGTAGACTATCTCGTTTTGTCACATGCCCTGTTTGGCCTGGGATTGATGATTCCGCATATTGCCGCTGGTGACAATTTGAACATACCAGTAATTGGAAAGTTATTAAGACGTAGCGGCGCCTTCTTCATGCGACGCTCCTTTCACAACGACCCCATTTATCGCGCCGTTATACGCGAGTACCTCAATGAAGTTTTTTCTCGAGGGCATTCTATCGAATATTTCATCGAAGGCGGTCGAAGCCGGACCGGCAAGATGTTGCCGCCCCAACTCGGGATGCTACGTATGACGCTGGATAGTTATGCTCTGGGATTACCGCGGCCCGTAGCCATCATCCCCGTCTATTTCAGTTACGAGAAACTGATTGAGGCTACTGCGTATCTGTCCGAACTACGGGGTGAGAGCAAACGTAGCGAAAACGTGTCCGACGTGGTTCGGAACTTACGATTGATAAAACAGAATTTCGGTCGCGTAACGTTGCGATTTGGGACCCCCATCAACCTTGCGGCGTTCGTCGACAATTTCAATCTCGAACAAAACCACACATCGATACCCACAACTGCCGCCCAATCCCTTGGCCACGAAATACTAACGGCGGTGAATGATTCAGCCCACGTCAATCCGGTCAACCTCGTTGCTTTAACGACCCTGTCGATGCCTCGATTCACTATCGAAGAGGGCGTTCTAATACAACACTTGGACTATCTGAAAAGACTGATTACCGGCAATCGAGAACATCATAACTTTAGCGTCACAGATCTCTCGCCGACTCAGATACTCGAACACGTTGAACACTTGGACATGGTGCAGCGTGAAGAAGCTGACGGCGAGCGGTTGGTTGGACACGACTCCATGACCGCTATTTTGATGACTTGGTATCGGAACAACGTCTTACACGTCATCGCGCAATCGGCGATGATTGCGTGCTTACTCGTCAATCGCAGACTGCCGCTAAAAGTTAGTGCACTGGAGCATCTTATGGCGACGGTGTTCCCATACGTTGAGGCGGAGCTCTCGTTTCGATCAGGAACAGACGAGACGAACCGATGCCTGTTGCAACTTGAAACACTTGGTCTTCTACACCGTGCGGACCAGGCGGTCAGGCCTCCCAGGGAAGACACCAAGGGTCGAATCCACCTTAATCTTCTAGCGAATGCATTGATGCCGACCCTCGAACGCTTCTATATCGCGATCGCCCTTCTCGACAAGGCCGGAAACGCTATGTATACACGCGTTACTTTGGTCGAAAGCGCTTGTCGAACCGCACGTCGCTTCTCGGCCTTGTACGGGACGAACGCGCCCGAGTTTTCTGATCCTGTTCTCTTTCGCGGATTGATCATCACGCTCGAAGACCGTGGGGTCGTCCGCACAGATAGTGACGGTTACCTTTACTTTGACTCATCGATCAGGGAACTCATTCGAGCATCTCATCACGTCATCAAGGCAGAATTGCAACAGTCCATCCCACCGTCGCCTCTCGCCTGATTTGTAGCCTAATTTCGGTC
>Ga0310121_10003702_pt1 | contig 13856 bp, 13 predicted proteins | sample CB27_Tmax_986_MG_FD_203504 | JGI IMG/M metagenome (GOLD analysis project Ga0310121, IMG submission 203504) | Marine microbial communities from Western Arctic Ocean, Canada - CB27_Tmax_986 | ecosystem: Environmental > Aquatic > Marine > Oceanic | place: Canada: Western Arctic Ocean | collected... | reverse complement strand
CGCCGCCTCCAGCGGCTCACCAGCCGTTTCGACCGTGCACTCGGCTGCTACTCCTCAAATGATCGGTGCAAGTACACGCCTGAACTCAATCCCGCATGCCCGATGAATAATGCGGGCTAGGGCTCGAGTCCACGACTGGTAGAGACCCAGTCATGCAGAGTAGCTTCGTCGCTATCCCCACGGGTCGCCGAAGAAACGGTCGGCGTTCAGGCGGTAGAGCTTCTCGACGACGGTCCGGGGAAGCTGGAGGCCCTTGACGGGCTCGTCCAGCTGTCGGACGTCGACCGACCCGTCGGTGGCGAAGTAGGTCCAGTCCGAGTGCCAGCGGTGGCGGGCCGCCTGGATGGCCTCGTCGGTCGAGTCCGGCGGCTTGATCGCCAGGTCCGTTCCGTAGGCCACCCGATCCTGGTACTTGATCATGAAGTCGCGCACCTTGTCGTGGTAGAGGCTCGACTGGTACTGCAGGTCACGGACCCGGGCCGCGGTCTCCACGATCACATTCGGGAAACGCTCGAGGAATGCGGCGAGCTCGTCGACGCTCCACTCCAGGCTTCCCAGGTGCGCTCCGGCGAACTGGATGTCGGGGTTCCGCTCCAGAAGGCCGTCCCGCGCCGCCAGCTGGTCCTCGTACGAGGGCATGTCGGGGTGAAGGAACATGTGGTACTCGGGGTGCGTCGAGAAGTACCCCTTGTGCATGACCATCTCCTCGACGGGCAGCCAGCACTCCCTCGGCTCGCCAAGGTGGCCGATCACGGGGATGCCCTTCCGGACGAGGTGCTCGAAGATCGGGTCGAACCTCGGGTTGTCGATCATCACGATGTGGCCGTTCTTGTCCCGAAACTCCATGCCGATGTTCTTCCAGAGCTTGACGCCCACGGCGCCCCGCTCGAACGTCTCGTCGAGGTAGCGAATCGTCTTCTCCTGCCAGTCGTCGTCGTCCCAGCCCTCCATGGGGAAGGACGACACGGCGATGACGCGGTCGGGATGGGCCTCGAGCTGGGTGAAGACTGTCTCGTGCCTCATCCGCATCTCATCGGGGTCGGCGTTGTACGTGGCGATGTTGACGAACCAGAACCGGTCCTGCCGGGCCAGATCGACGAACTCACCGTCTTCGGCGTGGATGTGGGCGTGCAGGTCGATCTTGCCGACGCGGTCATAGTCTTCTGCCGTGAAGAACTCCTCGGCGGCCGCCGTCACCGGATCTGCGGCAGGCCGCTCAGCCTGCTGGCAGGCGACGACGGCGAGGGGAAGGACCACCAGGGCGAATGTGTGTCTCATATGCCACTCTGGGGCCAGCTCGGCGAAGAAGCGGGCGAGCCCAGCTATTGCAGCGTGAAGGCGGGCAGCCGCACGATCGCGCCGCCCTGTTTAGCCGACTCGTGCGCACAGATGCCCACGCACGTCCAGTTCGCCGACGTTACGGCGTTCGGCCGGGGGTCCCGGCCCTCGATCAGCGCCGAGACGAACTCGTTTACGAGGTGCGGGTGCGAGCCACCGTGCCCTCCCCCCTGGACGAAGCTGAGGTGGTCGGCGTCCTCGATCGTCTGCGTGTACTTGCGAATGGGCTCGGGCAGCCGGCTCGCGTAGTCCGGCACCGCCACCGCCGAGGGAATCTCGGGCTCGGGCTTCTTGGCCGTGTGGACCACGTGGGCTCCACCCTCCACCAGGGGCCACTCGACGGACTGCTTCGTGCCGTAAACGTCGAAGCTCTCCCGGTACTGGCGTGCCACGTCATGGAGGAAACGCCAGATGTGGGCCCCGACGTCGGAGTCCTTGATCTTGATGTGGCACGCCTCCACGGCAAAGGCGCTCCCCGACTTCGCCCTGATGTCGTCGTTCACCGTTCCCGAGCCGATGCAGGTGACGTACTCCGCCAATCCGTCGACCAGGCCCAGGACGGGGCTCACCACGTGGGTGGCGTAATGCATCGGAATCATCTTTTTCCAGTAGCTGGGCCATCCCTCCATGTCCTGGGGATGGGAGGCCTGCATGTACTGGATCTTGCCGAGCGCACCCTTCTCGTAGAGCTCCTTGATGAAGAGGAACTCGCGGCTATAGACGACGGTCTCGGCCATCATGTATTTGAGGCCGGTCTCCTCGACCTTCTCGACGATCTTCCGGCACTCGTCGAGGGTGGTGGCCATCGGCACGGTGCACAGGACGTGCTTGCCGGCCTCGAGGGCCGCCAGCGACATCCAGGCGTGGTCCGGAATGGGACTGTTGATGTGGACGAAGTCCACGTCGGGGTCCGCCAGCACCTTGTCGTAGTCGGTGTAGCGCTTCGCGATGCCGAGGCGATCCCCCACCTCGTTCAGCGCCGCTTCGTCTCGGCGGCAGATCGCCCCGATCTCGGCTCGGGGGTGATCCTGATAGATGGGCAGGAACTCGGCGCCGAAGCCCAGCCCGACCATCGCCACCCTGAGGTTCTTCTCGCTCATCGATGCGCTCAATGCTGGCCCAGAGCGGCGGCCGGCTCAAGTCTCAGGACGCGCCGACGCTCGAGGCCGGGTAGGGCCGCACCTCGGTGAACGACCGGCGGGGGAAGGGGCCCTCGCCCGCCCAGTAGCGCTCCAAGAGCGTGATGGCCATGCCCGTGTTGGGCGGGACGGCAATGGTCGCGTGGAGCGTCCCACCGTCCACATGGTCCTTCCCGAAGCCGGGGCAGCCACCCACGCCGAACAGCCTGGCTTTCGCGAACATGGCGGCGTGTGCGGCGTCCGCAACGGCGAGGCTCGCCTGCCGAGCGCCCACTGCCACGTCGTCGCTTTGCCCCGCGATCGCGTGGATCTCCTCGTGCCGGCTCTTGAAGACGCCGTACCACGCGTTGAAGGCCAGAATGCCGTCGGCCTCGGTCCACTGGCCCGCCTCGGTGTCGGCGACGGTGATGTCGGGCCGGATCGTCGAGCGCAGCCCCGCAAGCCGCTCGGGCGCGGCGGAAGACCGGGAGGGGCCGGTGACCACCAGAACCGCTCCGTCCGGCGGCACCACGGCCGAGACCTGGCGGCCCTGGATCTCGCCAATGGTCACATGGGGCGTGGACACCACACCGATGGGCACCTCGCTTCCCCATCCATCGACGTGGCCTTCGACAACCGAGTCCCAGACGTTCAGCAGCACGCAACCGGTCTTGCCCTTGAGCTCTTTCAGCATGAGTCCCATGGTCAACGCGTTCGCCGGCTCGGTGATCACGGCGTCGACCGGCGAGGCGGCGTCTCCCAGGCGCTTCCGAAGCACCCAGTATTGATCGAATCCGGGCGCGCAGGCCACTTCGACTTTCAGGCCCGCCGGGTCCGCGTGGGCCAGCGCCTCTTTCTACTGCAGCTGCTGATAGAGGTCGGCGGGCTTGCCGTCCTTGTTCCCGAGCAGAAGCGCGAAGACGGTCTTGCTCATAACGCCCCCCTATCGATCAGTCCCCGGGTGGCGGGTTGTAGTGAAAGGTGATTCGCATGGTCACTCGAGCCCGGCCGAAGTCTTCGGGAAGAGGCTCGAACTTGCTCCGGGCGAGCGCCTCCCGCGCCGCTCGCTCCATGGCCTCCGTCCCCGACGACTTCAGCATCTCGACAGTCGAGATCGATCCGTTGCGCTCCACGGTGAACATGAACTCGACGCCCCCCCCGTAGCCGAAGTACGTTGGCGGCTCCCAGTTGTAGTGGGTCTTCTTCTCGAAGTCGTCGAGCCACTCGGTGAAGTCGGCGCCTTGCCGGTCGAAGTTCGGCCCCTCGAGCTGAGGACCCCGCTCGACAGGAGCCTGCGGCGACCCAGCTTCTGCCGACGACGACGGAGGCGGGTTGGAGGCACACCCAACCCCCGCTGCGATCCAAAGCGTGGTGAGAACAAGCCCGGTCCGTTGGATCTTCAAGGGCCCCTTTCAGGACGGCACCGAGAACCCTACACGAGCGGGTCGAGGACAGTCCAGTCGAGTGGACGGGCCCACCCACTCTGCCGTTGGGCGGACCGAGCAGGGTACGATTCGCCTTCGTGACCCACCCCTTTCTCACGCGTCCCCATCGAACGCTGCTGGCGCTCTCGGCGCCGGTCATGGTGTCCCTCGCGGCCGAGCCGCTGACGGCCCTCGTCGACACCGGCTTCGTCGCGCGCCTCGGCCCGGCGCCCCTGGCCGCCCTGGGTGTGGCCACGACGCTCCTCTCGAGCGTCCTCTGGGTCTTCAACTTCCTCAGCATCGGAACACAGACCGAGCTGGCCAGGTCCCACGGGTCCGGTCGGGAGCAGGAGGGCCGGCAGGTGGCCAGCCTCGCGCTGGCTCTGTCGGCTCTCATCGGCGTGGCCCTGGTGGTTCTGGTCTGGCCCGTGGCGCCGGCGGCCGTGAGGCTGATGGGGCTGGACGAGGCAGGCGTCGCCGCGGGTACGGGTTATCTGAGGGTGCGCTTGATCGGCGCACCCGCCGTCCTGCTCGCCGTCGCCGCCTCGGGGGCCCTCCGCGGTCGCCAGGACATGCGCACGCCTCTCGTGATCGCCCTCGTGGTGAACGCCCTCAACCTGGTCCTCGACCCCCTGCTGATCTTCGGTCTGGGCCCTTTCCCACGCCTGGAGCTCGTGGGCGCGGCGTGGGCCTCGACCTTCAGCCAATGGCTGGGCGCCACCCTGGCCGTCCTGGCCGTGGGCCGAAAGATCGGCCTGACCAGCCAGCACGTCTGGCATGGCGCGGGTCGCCTGTTCGCTCTCGGCGTGGACCTGTTCCTCCGCACCGGGGCGCTGCTCCTGTTCCTGGCTCTGGCCACGCGGGCGGCCAATCGCATCAGCCTCGACGCGGGTGCGGCCCATCAAGCCGTGCGTCAGGTCTGGGTGTTCACCGCGTTCGTGCTCGACGCCTATGGCGTCGCGGCCCAGAGCCTGGTGGGCTTCTTCCTCGCTGCCGGCCAGCGCCCAGCGGCGCGGCGGGTGGCCCGGGCCGCCTGCCTGTGGGGCCTGGGCACGGGAGTCGTGGTGGCGGCGGGCATGCTGCTGGGCACCGACCTCGTCGCGAAGCTGCTCGTGCCCGAAAGCGCCCACCTGGCTTTCCTGGGGGCCTGGTGGGCGGCAGCACTCTTCCAACCCCTCAACTCCCTCTCCTTCGTCACCGACGGCATCCACTGGGGCACGAGCGACTACCGCTTCCTGCGCAACGCCATGAGCCTCGCCACCGCAACCGGGGCGCTGCTGCTCGTGCTCCTCGAGGGCCACACCGGCTTCGACCTCACGCAGGTCTGGCTGATCACCGGGGTCTGGATCACCGTCCGTGCGGGCTTCGGTGTCGCACGCATCTGGCCAGGCTTCGGCGCGTCTCCCCTGCGCCGACCCTGAGCCACGACGGCGTCGGTCAGTGTGTTGGCCTCGCACTAACTGACACCCTTCTTCTGTTGACGATACCGGGCATCGCGGTCGACTCCGCGATGCCGGCGTTGGTTGTGCACGGCCCGACGTTCCGATCCGGGAGGACGATTCAATGAAGCTGAGATTCTTGCTAGCCTTCTTTGCAGGAGTTGTCGCAACCATGGGAGTCTTGGCCCTGGCGGTCAGCGGAGACTCTATTGTCGCCGAGGCAAGGGCCGATCGGTCATCCACGAAAGCAGGGCCTCAGCTCGACATCTACTACCCGGGAACCGAGGACCTGGCATCTGGGGGTCCGAGCGGCCACGCGCCCGAGTACGGGACGGCCTACGCGATGGATCGGATGCAGGAGATGTATACGTGGGACGTGGGAACCCGAGCCGGTTTCGTCGATTTTCGCGGTGGCGTCCTGGAGGTTCACGAGTTCCCATACGACGCAGTCAACGAGGTCATCTTCGACGAGAACGGCGTCGTGATCCGGAGCTTCCCGGCGATTCACGCGATCGACGGCGCCGTCAGCTTCATCCTCGAGTGGAACGATCTGACATTCGCCTACTCCAGCGACACGTATCCCAACAAATGGTGGATGGAGCACACGCAGGGCGCGGACATCTCGATCCACGAGTGCTTCTTGCCGTCGGCCTTGTTGGTGACAAAGCAGGGCTTCACTCCGGCTGAAGGGCTCAACGTCGGTACGCAGGCCCATACATCTCCGGAGCAGTTCGGCCGCGTGATGTCCCTGACCCAGCCCCGCCTTGCCGTGGGCTACCACTTCCAGAACGATTTCGATACAGCCCCCGAGGTTCACACCCGAGTACGCAGGACATACGACGGGCCGCTCGCTCTGGCAGAGGACTACATGGTCTTCAACATCACCAGCGACGATCTTCGCGTCAGGATGTCCGCGATCGACGAGGCCATCTGGCCGAGTGCAGCCCAGAAAGAGAAGCAGCCTCCGGACACGAGCAAGATGGTGCCGATGTCCGACTTCGTGCGTTCCGGAGCTCAGCCGATGCGCGACGTCGTAGAACCGATCTATGCCGAGATCAACGAGCGGTATGGGACTGACATCCCGGTTCCGGGCGCTGGGCAGACCGACAAGTAGCAATCCCCAGGGCGATTGGACCGTCGCACGCGGTTGCCCATGTCGAGGTGGGTAGGCCACCGACACGAATGACAGAAAAGCAAAGGAACGAGGACGCCCTCGACGAAGCGCTGGAGCGTCTCGCTCACTCGACGATTTTGCGGCCGTCGCCGGCCTCGTCGACACCTCGGCCGAGCCGGCGCTGTTTCTCTCCGACCTGGCCCGCACGGGAGATCGATCTCCCCGAGGAGCTGCCAGCCCGAGACGAGCTCATCGACCGCGCAGCGGCCACGGGAGACGAGCACGCCATCAAGTTCACCGAAACCTGCCTTCGGGAGGACGCGATCGAGGCGCTGCAGGGCGGGCTGGAGAAGGACCCGCGCAGCGACCTGCTCCACTACTACCTGGCCAAGGCCTACGAGCGGAAGAATCGCCCGGAGGACGCGATCGAGTACTACGAGCAGGCCATCGAGACCACCCCCGAGTTCGAGGACGCGCTGGTCTGCCTGGCCACTCTCTACGAGAAGGCAGGCATGCGTCACAAGTCGGTCGAGATCTGGCAGCGAGTGCTCTCGACCACTCCCGATGCCGCGCCGCGGGAGCGGATCAAGTCCCACATCATGGAGCTGCTCTAGACGCCGCTTCGACCCGGTCGTTCCCGGCCAACACCGCAAAATGGCAGACCTGACCCCCATGGTGTGACCCCCATGGTGGGAAGTCCTCCATGCGTCTGATATCTTGCGTCTTCGGCAGCAATAAGACGCCGGTCAGTGACGTCACTTCAAGAAGGGACAATCCCCTATGAGCAGAACGCTAAACGGATTCTTGGTGCTTTTCCTCCTGACGGGCTGCGACTCAGGGACGCAGGACGAGGTTCACCAGAAAGACCTCCCGCGAATCGCGATTGCCGGGCTTGCCATCGAGTCCAGCACCTTCTCACCCGCTCGAACACACGAGGAGGCGTTCCATCCCAGGACTGGAGACCAGGCCCTGGAGGTCTATCCCTTCCTGGCTCCGGACTCGGCCGATCGGAAACGCGCCAGCTGGTTCCCGGCGCTGACGGGCCGGGCATTGCCCGGTGGGACCGTGACCCGAGAAGCATACGAATCCCTGGTGACAAAGATGCTCGAAATGCTTCGGAACGACGCTCCGTACGACGGGCTCTTTTTCGACATTCACGGGGCCATGAGCGTCGAAGACCTCGATGATCCTGAAGGAGACCTGATCGAGAGGATTCGTGAAGTGGTGGGAAGTGAGACGCTCATCTCGACCTCCATGGACCTGCACGGAAACGTCTCGTGGCGTCTGGCGCAACAGTCCGACCTGATCACCTGCTACCGAATGGCGCCCCACGAAGACGAGTTGGAATCGCAGCAACGGGCTCTCGAGAACCTGCTTTCCCGGATAGAGAGTGGGAAGGGGAAACCGGCCTACAAGGCCTGGATCCCCGTGCCCATCCTGCTCCCGGGCGAAAAGACCAGCACGCGCATCGAGCCGGGAAAGAGCCTGTACGCCAAGGTGGCTCCTGCATCCAGGCAGCCCGGTGTCGTGGACGCCGCAATCTGGATCGGGTATGCCTGGGCCGACGAACCTCGCAATCATGCGGTCGTGATGGTGACTGGCGACGACGAGGAGGCGGTCACGAGCACCGCAGAGGATCTAGCCAGGAGCTTCTGGGACGCGAGATCGAAGTTCTCGTTCGTGGCCCCCACCGCCTCGTTTGACGAGAGCCTCGCCAAGGCCCTCGCCAGCGACAAGCACCCCTTCATCATCAGCGACATGGGCGACAACCCCACTGCCGGCGGAGCAGGAGACGTGACGTGGACACTGAATGAGATCCTGAAGCGTCCGGAGTTCAAATCGGCGAGCGGACCGTTCTTGATTTACGCCTCCATTCCCAGCCCGGACTTCATTGAGGAGGCCGTGGCAGCGGGAGTCGGCGGTGAGGTCTCGGCACTGGCGGGTGCTGCCATCGATGCTCGCTACGCTCCGCCAATACGGCTCTCGGGCACCATCGAAGCCATCGAGCATGGCGACACCCACGCCGAGACCGAGGTCGTCGTGAAGGTGGGAAGCGTGCGGGTGATCGTCACCAAAAAGAGAAAGCCCTATCACCTCGAAGCGGACTTCACACGATTGGGCCTGAATCCCCGAGAGTCGGATATCCTCGTGGTCAAGATCGGCTACCTGGTGCCCGAGCTGTACGACATGCGGGCGGACTGGATCATGGCCCTGACGCCGGGAGGGGTCGATCAAGATCTGGAGCGTCTGGGGTATCAACGAATCAATCGGCCAATCTTCCCACTCGACAAAGACATGGAGGATCCGGATCTGTCTGCCAGGCTCGTGCCTTCATCCGATCAATGAAGCGGCCCGAGGCTCGGACAGCGCCGCGGTGGCCGGTCGAGGGCATCCGCCCGCAGGCGGCTCGAAGCCCGAATAGAATGAGCGAGAGAAGGAACAATGAGAGGAGCGACATGACAAACAGTCCAAGCCGTAGAGAGTTCGTGAAGACCACACTGGCAGGCGGAGCCGGCCTGATGGCCGCCACTTCCTCGTTGGCTTCCGCGACACCTGCGATCGCCCACGATCGCCCGACGAAGGACGCCGTCTCCCTGGCGACCTGGTCCATCGTGCGGAGCTTCAGGGCCGGGATCTGGAAGCTGCCCGACGTGGCTCGGATCTGTCGCGAGGACTTCGGAATCGACGGGATCGAGTACGTGACGGCCTTCTTCGAGGCGCCGGTCGAGCGCTACCTCGAGGCGCTCAACAAGGCCGCTGCCGACCAGGGCGTCTCAAATGTCCTGATCATGGTCGACGGCGAGGGAGACATGGTCTCCCGGGATCGAAGCGTCCGCATGCAGGCCGCCATCAATCACCGCAAGTGGGTCGACGTGGCCGGCGTTCTCGGCTGTCATGCCATTCGATGCAATGCCCGGGGTGCCGGGGAGACCCCTGCAGCGGATCCAGACGCAGTCAACCGAGCCGCGGATGCTTTCGGTGCCCTCATCGAGTACGCCAAGCCCTTCGGCATCAACATCGTCATCGAGAACCACGGAGGCATCTCCTCGGATCCGCGCTGGCTGCCGGAGTTGATGAGGAAGGTCGACAGCCCGAACTTCGGCACGTTGCCCGACTACGGGAACTTCACCGAAGGCGCGGACGTCTACGAAGCGGTTCGCCTGGCCATGCCCTACGCCAAGGGCGTCTCGGTCAAGGCCGGCTTCCAGCCGGATGGCAGCCACCCTCGATACAGCCTGGAAAAGCTGCTGAAGATCTCGAAGGATGCCGGATACACCGGATTCTGGGGCATCGAGTCGAGTATCCAGCGAGACCGCGACGCCCGTCCCAGCACACCTTCCGCCATCATGAGAGACGACTGGCAGGCCGTCCGCTGGACGAAGGCCGCCATCGACAAGGTCGTGTTCGGACAGGGTTGATGAGCCCCCTCCCTGCTGCCGCGTTCGTCCTCGCCGGCCTCACGGCGCTCTCCCCGGCCACGGTGGACGCACAGTCCCCTGCCGGCTGGGCGCAGTGGCGAGGACCCCTCGGCAACGGAATCAGCCCCGACGGCGACCCGCCGATCCGCTGGAGCGAGGGGGAGAACGTCCGCTTCAAGGTGCCGATCGACGGGGACGGCCTCGCCTCGCCGATCGTGTGGGGCGAGCAGATCTTCGTGCTCTCGGCCCTGGCCGTGGGCGGGTCCAGCTCCGGGGACAGCGAGCCGGCCGCCGCGAAAGCCGCGACGTCGCAGGAGCCGCCATCCGGCGTCCCGCTCGAGCGGCTGCGCTTCCTGGTCACGGCTTACGATCGACGCGACGGATCCATCGACTGGCAGCGGGTGGCCAACGAGCGCGTCCCCCACGAGGGGCACCATCTCCAATCGGGCTGGGCCTGTGGATCGCCGATCACGGACGGCGAGCGCGTCTATGCTCACTTCGGGTCCAGCGGCACCTATGCCTACACGCTCGAGGGCGAGTTGGTCTGGAAGGTCGACCTCGGCGACATGACGACGCGCCTCGGCTACGGCGAGGGAAGCTCTCCGGCGCTGCACGGCGACACCCTGGTGATCAACTGGGACCACGAAGAGGACTCCTTCGTGGTCGCGCTCGACAAGCACACCGGCGAGGAGCTGTGGCGCAGGGAGCGGCCGGGAGAACCGACCTCCTGGTCGACGCCCGCGATCCACGAGCACGAGGGTCGGGTGCAGGTGATCGTCGCCGCCCATGGGCGCACCCGTGCCTACGACATCCGTAACGGCGACGTGCTGTGGAGCCTCTCCGGCCTCGGCCTGAACGTGATCCCGACGCCGATCTACGACTCGGGGATCCTCTACCTGGCCAGCGGCAAGCGCGACGGCAACATGATCCAGGTCGTCGACCTGAGCGGGGCCAGCGGCGACCTCGACGGCAGCGACGCCCTCGTCTGGGCCCGGGACCGGGACACGCCCTACGTGTCCACCCCACTCCTTTACGGCGGTCAGCTCTACTTCTTCAAGCACGTCCGCAGCATCCTGACCTCCGTGGATGCCGCGACCGGCCAGACGCACTTCTCCGAGCGCCTTGACCTGGGCAACGTCTACGCCTCTGCGGTGGCCGCCGCCGGGCGGATCTATCTGTTTGGCCGGGACGGAAAGGCAATGGTGCTGCGCCCGGGCCCCGCCCTGGAGATCCTCCAGGAGAACACGCTCGACGACGGCTTCGACGCCAGCCCGGCGATCGTCGGGGGCGATCTCTACCTTCGGGGCCGGCGCTTCCTGTACGCGCTGTCCCGCTCCGTCGGAGACGAATAACTCAGCGGACTAGGGCTGGTGCGACCCGGACGCGACCTGGACTTCCAGGCCGTTCGGGTCGTCGAAGTAGACTCGCTCTCCGGAGCGCCGAGGGTTCAGCCCCTCACGAGACGCCAGCTTCACCGCCTCGTCAGGTGCGTAACCGTCGACCGAAATGCAGAAGTGATCCATCCCCGTCGGAGAGCCCGCGAACAACGCGAGGAAGTTCTCTCGAAGACCCAGGAAGCAGCTACGGGAGGTTTGCCGGACCACCGGCAGCCCGAACAGCTTCTGGTAGAACTCGCGCGAGCGTTCGAGATCCGAGACGCGCAGAGCGACGTGATTGATGCCGTTGCCGCGAAAGACCGACGTGGTCGGGGGTTGGCGCACCACGGGAGAATCAACCTCGTGCTCGGGGTGGGCGATCTGGACTTCGATGCCATCCGGGTCGAGGACGTAGACGAACGAGCTCGAGCGGCGCGGATTCAGACCGAGGGTCTCGGTCTTGCGCTGGACGGCGTCCGCGTCGTAGCCCTCGACCGAGACGGCGAAGTGATCCATTGCCGGCTGGTCGCGTTCAAACAGCGCGACGAAGTTGCGCTGCATGCGCATGTAGCGCTGGCCGGGCTTCTCGAAGATGATCCCCGGCGCGCCGAACATCTTGCGATAGAACTCCTCAGAGTCCTCCAGGTCGGCCACGCAGAGCGCAACGTGGTTGACTTCGATCGCCTCGAAGGCGCCCGAGGCGGCGGCTCGGGCGGCAACGCCGGCGCCGATCATGCCGGCGATCCACTCACGTCGTCCGACAAGAGCCGGCAGCTTCATGCGGTCACTCCTTCGCATTGACGTTTTCAGTCCCCGCCCCGACGCCGCTATTCTTTCTCATCGCGCAGCGATTCGAGCCAGGCGCTGTCGGCTGCGTCGGAGGGCCTGACCGTCCGCTTTGTTCGAATGAGGGTGGCCACGTCGGCGTAAATCACTGGCGTGCCCTGCAGATCCATCCGCAGGGCCGATACGCTCGCTTCGGACCATGTCACCTCGCAGGCCACAGCCAGCAAATCGACCATGACCTCGTCCGCGACGCGCACGACGCGATATTTCTGGAGATCGTCAGGATCAATCTCGCGGGCCGCGTCGTCCTCGAGCACCGAAAGCGCGCGCTTCAGGCGCTCCACGTTCTCCGGGTCGGGATCGACGAGCAGATCGATGTCCTTCGTGGTCCGCTCGCCACCATGGAGGATGACGGCAAAGCCGCCGATCAGGACGTACCGGGCCCCGGCTTCGTCAAGCGCGCGGCAGATGCGCCGGACGTCGTCGATCGTCGGAGGGCGGACCTCCGGGACAGCTGGCTCGTCATCCACTCCTGGGCCTCCTCGAAGGTCTTGAACCGATGAAGCCCGCGGGGAGCCAGACCCATCGTGCCCCGCAGCGCCCAGGCCGTTCGGAGCAGGGTGTCGGCGGTCTCGGGAGTCGAAACGCCTTCTCGACGTCGCCCCACGATCTTGGAAGGCAGCATGTCGATCTCGCGATCCTGTCTCACATCTCAAGGATACTGTAGTATCCAGCCCATCGCTCGACTCCCTGGAGGGCGACTGCATGGCGCTGTCGGCGGGAACACGCCTCGGTCTCTACGAGATCCTGGCCCCTCGGGGCCGGGGGGATGGGTGAGGTCTACCGGGCCACCGACACGAAGCTCGGCCGCCAGGTTGCCATCAAGACGCTTCCGCCCGAGGTCACCGGGGACTCCGAGCGGCTCGCCCGTTTCCAGCGCGCGGCCCATCTCCTCGCCTCCCTCAACCATCCCAATATCGCCGCCATTCACGGGCTCGAGGAGGCCGGCGGCAAGCCCTTCTTGGTCCTGGAGCTGGTCGAGGGCGAGGCCGGCGACAAGTCCTTACCTGTCAGCGGGGGTTGGCGGAAGCGGGTGGGAATCGAACCCACCGCTCCGGGGATCAACCCGGAGCCGGACGGCTTTGAAGGCCGCGCAGGTCACCAGACCCGAATCGCTTCCATCCGAACCTTGAGAGGAACACAGGGCGAGGGGAAGCGCAAACTCTTGGGCCGGCCCGCGATGGCGGGCAAGGGCCTCTCGGCACCCATCATGACCGGGGTCATGGCGGCAAAGGGATCTGCGCGGGATGCTCGTGAGGCAAGGAGGGGGCAAGCCGCTCCCAGCCTGGAAGGAGACCCCATGAGCTCATCCGCTGTTGCCTCGCACGAGGTCGACATTCGTTTGCTTGGCGACTGCGTCAGCCGTAAGGCCCGCGTCTTGAGCACTTTTGATGCGCTTGGGGACGGGGAGAGCGTTGTCGTCACCAATGACCACCTCCCCCGGGGTCTCCTGGCCCACTTCGAAGAGCTGCGGCCCGGTCGCTTCGCGTGGATCACGCTCGAGAACGGACCGGAGGTCTTCCGAGTCCGCATCACGAAGACCGGTCTGCGCCCTTCGAAATAGGCGACAGGCTGCCGAGGACGGTGCCAGGAACGCTCTGCCCAGCGGTCTGCGGTTCTCCTTTTTTTGTCTTGACCTGCCGGGTCTGCCCCGTCGCCAAAACCGGTTATCATCGCTCGATTGAACCGCTCCGGGTTCTCCGGAGTGCTCGTTAGTTGATTCCGGCCATCATGGCTGGAGCCTCTTGCGCCCGATAGTACTGCTGTTCGTACTCCACCGGT
>Ga0310121_10003701_pt1 | contig 13858 bp, 9 predicted proteins | sample CB27_Tmax_986_MG_FD_203504 | JGI IMG/M metagenome (GOLD analysis project Ga0310121, IMG submission 203504) | Marine microbial communities from Western Arctic Ocean, Canada - CB27_Tmax_986 | ecosystem: Environmental > Aquatic > Marine > Oceanic | place: Canada: Western Arctic Ocean | collected... | reverse complement strand
GTGTCGGAGGTGACGTCATCCGGGACTCGCGTCGAGGTGACTTACCGGCTCTCGGCCCCGCTGGGGAGCCACGAGAGCCTCTTCGTCCGCCTCCTGGTCCGGGCCCGATAAGGGCCTCACCGGTCCCTTCCATGGAGTTCCGGGTTGTGTGGGGCTCGCCGGGATGCTTTGGTGTCCTCCCCCCATGTTGCGGCGCCTTTACGAATTTCTGGTTCTGTGCCCGTTGTCGATTTGCCTCGCGGAGCCGGTGCGCATCAACGAGTTCCTGGCCGACAACACCGCCACCAGTCTGCAGGATGAAGACCTCGACACCCCGGACTGGATCGAATTCTACAATCCGGCCGGGGCCCCGGTGAATCTGGCGGGCTGGTACCTGACCGACGACGCCGGGGACCTCACCAAGTGGCAGTTCCCGGCGGTCTCGATTCCCGCCCACGGCTACCTGCTGGTCTTCGCCTCCGGAAAAAACCGCGCCCCCACCAACGGGGACCCGCTCCATGCCAGTTTCGTGCTGGCGCAGGCCGGGGAGTACGTGGCGCTGGTGGGTCCGGACGGAACCAGCGTGATCTCCGAGTTCGGCCCGGGCGGCAGCAACTACCCCGAGCAGCGGCCGGGCGTCTCCTACGGATTCTTCGAATCTCCCGGGCAGGTCGGCTTCCTGTTCAATCCCACCCCCAATGCCGCCAACGACGACAGCAGCGCGGTGCTGGGATTCGTGGACGACACCGAGTTCGATATCGACCGGGGATTTTTCACGGATCCCTTCTACGTCACGATCGCCACCAGCACCCCGGGGGCCACCATCCGCTACACGACCGACGGGTCGTGGCCGAGCGAGTCGGTCGGGACGATCTACACCGAACCGGTCCTGGTCCGCCGCACCCTCCCGCTCAAGGCCATCGCCTACAAGCCCGGCTCCGTCTCGAGCAACGTCGATACCCAGACCTACATCTTTGTGGACGATGTGGTGGGGCAAACCAGCAGCAACACACAAAGTCTCTGGGGCTTTCCCTCGAGCTGGAACGGCCAGGCCCCCTACTACGGGATGAACGGAAACCCCAAGGTCGATCCCCTCACGAACGGGAGAATGAAGAATGCCCTGCAACGGGTTCCCACCTTGTCGATTTCGATGGAGACGGACGACCTGTTCGGATCGAGCGGTATTTACTCCAATCCGCAGAACTCCGGGCAATCCTGGGAACGCCTGACCTCGCTGGAATTCATCGACCCGGATCATCCCGACGGCAGCAACAACTTCCAGCAGAACTGCGCGATCCGGATCCAGGGCGGCGCCTTCCGGAGTTTTGGACTGACGCGCAAGAAGTCTCTGCGGGTCCTCTTCAAGTCGGACTACGGCCCCGCCAACCTGCCGACCGGGGGGCCGGGCAAGCTGGACTTTCCACTCTTCGGACCGGATGCCGCCACGGATTTCCAAACCCTCACCTTCCGGATGGAGGCCAACGACGGCTGGCAATGGAGCGGGGCCGGCAATCAGCCGCAATATGCGCGCGACGAATTCGGACGGCGCGCGCAGCTGGCGCTTGGCCAACCCGCCTCGCATGGCCGCTACTGTCACATCTATCTAAATGGCGTCTACTGGGGGGTCTACAATGTCGTGGAGCGTCCCGATTCCGGATTTGCGGAGAGCTACTTCGGCGCTACGCGCGAGTTGTGGCAGGGACAAAACTCCGGCACCCCAATCAATGACGCCACCAGCACCGGCGACTGGGGCAGCATGCTGGGTGAGGTCGCTGGCATCAGTTCCGCCACCTCGGATTTTGCACGCGACCGGAAATACCTCCAGGTCTGCGGATTCACTAGCAGCGGCGCCCGCCGGCCTTCCGCCACGGTCTGGATCGATCCCGACAACTTCGCGGACTACCTGCTCGTCAACTGGTACGGCGGAAACAGTGATTGGCCGCACAAGAACTACTACTGCGGCCGGGCGGCCGAAAGCACGAGCACGGGCTACAAGTTTTTCATGTGGGATGCGGAGTGGTCGCTCTTGCTGCGCTCCGACCTGGGGACCAACCAGACCGGCAACTTTGCCGGAGTGGCTGCCCCGCAGCAGCACCTGGTGAGGAGTCCGGAATACCGGGTGCGTTTTGGCGACCACGCTCACGCCGCACTCTTCAACGACGGAGTGTTTGTCCCGGAGAACGCCACCGCGCTCTTTCGGGAGATCACCGAAGACCACCTCAACATCCTCATTCCCGAAGCGGCGCGCTGGGGAAACCAGCACGGGGGACAGCACGACACCAACCACTGGCGGGGAGAAAATCGCAGGCTCGTTCACCCGGATTCCGGCTGGTTCGCGCTGCGCCCTTCCAACCTCCTTGCACAACTTCGAGTCAGGGGTCTCTATCCCGATCTCGACGCCCCGACCTACAGCCAGCACGGCGGCTCGATCTCCTCCGGCGGCGGGCCGACCCTCAGCGTCCCGGATCACATCACGAAGGTCTACTATCTGTACGGCCCGGGCGATGCGGACCCGACCGACTACGGGCATTCTCTCGATCCCCGCCTGATCCTTGGCGCCATCGATCCCGCCGCGACGCTCATCGATTTCGGGAGCGCGGGAGACGGGAACGGGACCCACACCTCCGCCGCCCTCGCCCTGACCGAACCCGGATTTTTGTTTTCGCGCTCCTACGACAGCGGCACCGGCGAGTGGTCGGCGCTCAACACCGCCCTCTTCACCCTCGACACCGTGCCTGCCAACGCGAGTCGTATCGTGGTGTCCGAGATTCACTACCACCCGGAGGCACCCAGTGCGGCGGAAATCGCGGCGGGCTTCGCGGATCAGGATCTCTTCGAGTTCCTGGAGGTGCAAAACATCGGGAGCGCGAGTGCGGACATGACGGGGGTCGATTTCATCGCCGGGCTGGAGTTCGAATTCCCGCCTGGATTCACGCTCGCACCCGGCGCGCGGGCCGTGATTGTGAAGGATCTGGGCGCCTTCAACTACCGCTACCAGGGATTCCCCGCCTCCCAGATCGCGGGAGCCTTTCTCAACGACAGCGGCCTGCGCAACAGCGGCGAAACGCTCACGATGCGCGCCGCGGACGGGAGCCTCATCAAGGATTTTGCCTATGACGACGAGGAGCCGTGGGCGACCGCTCCCGACGGCCTCACCGGCGTGAGCCTGGTCCTCATGTTTGGCGATACCAATCCCGACCACGGGGTGGCAGGCAACTGGAGAGCCTCGGCCACAGCGGGCGGCAACCCGGGCGAAACCGACCTACTGGTCTTCGCGGGCGATCCCAATGCCGACCAGGATGGGGACGGGGTGCTCGCCTACGTGGAGCATGCCCTGGGGACCAGCGACCACGACCTGGCCGAGCGCGAGACCATGAAGTTTGGTGTGCAGACCATCGAGATCAGCGGCAACCTCGACGACTACTTCACGATCACCTTTTCCCGCGACCTTCGGGCCGAGGACGTCGAGATCGTCCCGCAGGTATCCGCCGACATGATCGACTGGAATGCCGGGCCGGTCACGCCCGTCACGGTGTCGGAGGTGACGTCATCCGGGACTCGCGTCGAGGTGACTTACCGGCTCTCGGCCCCGCTGGGGAGCCACGAGAGCCTCTTCGTCCGCCTCCTGAGCCGGGCGAGGTAACCGCCCGGCCGGGATTTCATGGCTTCGGTTTCAGATTGAACTCCCATTCCAGCTCCTTGAGGAGAATTTCGGGCGTGCGGGTGAGCCCGTGAAGAACGCGACTTTTCCCGACCAGGAGTTTCGGCATCTTGTACGTGGTGCTGATCAGTTGGCGGAAGTCATTGGTGTCGGCCTTGATGATCTCTTCGATCCACGGGTCCTTGAGGGCCTTCGCGAGGGCCTCTTCCCCGACGATTTGCGCCACCGCGATCTCTGCCATTTCCGGTTCCAGGACCGGGCGGGTGAAGAGGGCCTCGTGGACTTCGGGGAATGCCTCCGGCTTGGCCCGCCACGCCGCGAGGCCAAGACGGGCCAGCTCGCAGGCGTACTCGTGTTCCTTGACCACGTTCGGAAAATTCCTGTTGCAGGCGGGGTTGAGGGGAACCGGCAGCATGATCATGCAGAACTTCCCGGGATGTTTCCTGGCAACCACTTCGAGAAATTCGTGCATGTCACGGCAGGAGCGGCACGTGTAGTCGAAGTACTTCACGATCACGTGCGGCGCGTCGGATGGACCGAGGTGCGGAAGGGAAGTCGTATTGAAAAATTTCTTTTTATCGAAAACCGCCACGACACGGCCCTTGCCGCGGGCGTGCACCGCCACGCTCAGGTCTTCCTGCTCGACAGTCTCGGTCGACCCGGCGTGGGTCTCGGGAATGGGACCGAGGAGCTGCCCGACGCAGAGGACCACCACCGCAAAGAGCCCCCCCGCGACTCCGAAGTGGAGATCGCCCTCTTTTTTCTCAAGTCTCCGGATCGCCACGAAGAGAAGGACGGCGCAGGTCAGGCCGATGAAGTGGGCCGCGCTGCACCACGGACAAAACTCCTTCAACTCGACCAGCAGAATGCCAAAGAACCAGATCGCAGCGCCTGCGAAGCAGATCGCGAGGGCCGCGTAGACGGGACGCGAGGGTTTGAGGGTTGCGGCGAAGAGGCCCACGTACATCAGTCCCGCCAACACCGTTACCGGAATGTGAAAGAACTGCGACCAACGCGATCCGAGAACGTTCGCACAACCGGAATCCTCGCCACAGCCGGCCAAAGAGTCGATTTGCCCGCTCGCCTTCTTGTAAAGGAGATAGGCGCTGATGGCGAAACCGGCGAGGGCCAGGGAGCGGAGGAGCCAGGGGGACTTCATGCGGGAGTCAGGATGGAGTGGGAAGTCGAAGCGCGGAAAGTCAAAAAGTCGGCCGGGGGGCCCGCAAAGATGTTGATGTTCGGCCTTTGATGTTCGATAAGGCGCCTCGGGCCGGGAAATCGCATGACGCATGGTCAGTGAGCATCCGGAACCGAACCTCCAACCTCGTCACACCGGTGCAACGCCTCGCTGTCCTGCTCACCTGCCTCCTGGTCCCCACCGCTTTTGCCGGGGAACTCACCGTGGCCACCTTCAACATTCGCTACGCCAGCGGGGCCGATCTCGGCAAGCGGAGCTGGAAGCAGCGCAAACCGGTGGTGGTGGAAGCGATCCGGAAGATAAACCCCGATGTCTTCGGGGTGCAGGAAGCGGAGGCTCACCAGATGGACTACCTCAAGGAGAAATTGCCGGGCTATGAAGCCTTCGGGGTGGGACGCACGAATGGAAAGCGGAAGGGCGAATTTTCCGCCGTCTTCCTGCGCAAGAAACGGGTCGAGCGCGATCTCGAGGAGGGCGGCACCTTCTGGTTCAGCGATACTCCCGAGCAGGCCGGCTCGAAGGGCTGGGGGAACGAGGTGGTCCGGATCTGCACCTGGGCGCGGTTGATCGACAAAAAGACCGGGAAGGGCTTTTACCTCTTCAACACGCACTGGGATCACCGCAATCAGGCTTCGCGCGAAAAGGCCGGCCGCCTCATGGCGAAACGGGCCGCGGCGCGGGATAACCAGGCCGAACCCGTCGTCATGACCGGTGATTTCAATGCCACCGAAACCAATCCGGGAGTGGCCTACCTGCTCGGGAAGGAAGTGGCGCTGGCGGGCGGCGAGGGGCCGGAGAAGTGCGACCAGCCGCTGCGCTCGAGCTTCCTCGAACTGCACCCCGAAGTCGAAAACCGCCGCACCGCCAACGGCTGGAAAGGCGACAAAGAGGGCAAGTCCATGATCGATCACGTTCTCGTCTCAAGGGAGTGGACCGTGAAGAAAGCCTGGATCGACTATTTCGAGAAGAACGGCATCTGGCCCTCCGACCACTACCCGGTGGCGGCCGTGATCGAGCTGGCTGAAGCGAAATGATGAGAGAAAGCTGGTTTCAAATCGCCCTCCGCCGCGACGTGGTTCACTGCTCCCTCAAGGTGGCGGTGGTGGTTGGCACCGTCTTGGTGGCCATCAACCAGGCCGAAGCCATCTTGTCCGGCCAGGTAACGGGAAGGTTGGCCCTGAAGATCGCGCTGACCTACCTGGTTCCCTACTGCGTCGCGACCTACGGCGCGGTGCACGCCATCCGGGGCCAGTGACTGGTGGATGCCGGCGTCCCTGCCGGCATGAAAGGCCGCCCATCGAATCTCGGAGCGTTCCGAAATCGCCTCTCGTTCGGACGGCGTCCAATTTTCCGGCCGGGCCGCCGGCAATCACCTCGGACCGCTTCACAGAAACCCCATCTTTATAGTGGCGATTCCCCCCGTCAATTCCGTATGAAGCCCCCGGATGGGACCGCTTCTAATAACGCTCGGGATCATTGCGGGGGTCATTCTCCTCGTCCTGATCATCATGTACAACGGCTTCGTGAGCCGGCAGAACAGGATGCGCAACGCCTTTGCTTCGATCGACGTGCAGCTCAAGAAGCGCTGGGACCTGGTGCCGCAGCTGGTCGAGACGGTGCGGGCCTACGCCACTCACGAGAAGGAGGTCTTCGAAAACATCACGAAAGCGCGGCGCGGAATCGAAGCGGTGGAATCCGCCAGCCGTGAGCGCTTCAACTACGAGCAGGATCTGGGCGCCGGGGTGGCGCGGGTCATGATGCTGGCCGAGGATTACCCGGAACTGAAAGCCGGGGGGCAGTTTCTCAACCTGCAGCGCAATCTCACCGAGGTGGAATCCCAGATCGCGGCCTCGCGGCGGGCCTTCAATGCCGCCGTGACGGCCTGGAACGAGGGCGTCGAGATGTTCCCCGGAAGCATCATGGCGGGAATCTTCCATTTCGAGCGGCAGGACTGGTTCGAGACGCCGGAGGACCAACGAAAGGTGACGGATGTCCGGTTCTAGCGGTTCCGGCGGCCCGGCCCGGGTGCCATGGAGCGTTCCCGCCCTGGCCGAGAAGCTGGCGCCCGATCTGCTTGCCCTGGAAAGTTTTCGCCGGAATATCCTGGAGAAACGCAGGAAGGGATACGCGGTGCTCGTCGTGGTGGGACTCCTGTGTGCCGCGGCGGGATTGGGCGGGATGGTGGCCCTGCCGCCGGCCGGGATCGCATTCGGAGTCATTCCGTTCGTGATCGCGGCCCTCGTGGTGCACTCCAGGTACTTCGGGTCGGACCGCGCGGCCTACGAGAGCGAGTTCAAGAGGCGCGTAATCGGCGGCATGGCGGGCGTCCTCGAACCGGGCATGAGTTACCACCCCGAGCGCGGGTTGCCGGAGACTTGGTTCCGGGCCTGTGGCCTCTACAAGGGCGATTCTTCCAGAAGATGGGCGGCAATCTCGAGCAGATGGAGAGCGTCGAATTCGAGGATGCCTTCGTGGTGCGCGCCACCGATCCGGTCGAGGCGCGCTACGTCCTGACGCCCGACATGCAGGAGCGCATGCTGGCCTTGCGGGGCCGCCTCAATGACGACGTGCGCTTCGCGTTCCGCGAGTCTCACGTCTTCATGACCATTCCGAACCAGGCGGACTGGTTCGAGCCCAGCCTCGAACATCCCGCCCATGAGCGGAGCCAAATGAGCACCTTCCTGGCCCAATTGGCGGCCTGTTTCCAGATCGTGGACGACCTGAACTTGAACACGCGGATCTGGACCAGGGAGTAGGGTGGGAATGTCAGGGGCCGGAAATTCCTGCAGCTGATTCCGTATGCCCAGACGAAGGTCCGCGGGCGGAAACGAAGGCAAATCTTACCAAGTCGGGAATCCCTCCCGCCCGGCCACCGAAACGGATCAGGGAGGGCCGGAGCGTCTCCGCCTGGTTCCCGGCCCCTGACTAAATCAGCAGTTCCTTCACAACCCTTCCATGCACATCCGTCAACCGGATGTCACGTCCGCTGAAACGGTAGGTGAGCTTCTCGTGATCGATTCCCAGGAGGTGGAGCAGAGTGGCGTGGAGGTCGTGCATTTCGAGGACGTTCTCGACCGCCTTGTAGCCCCACTGGTCGGTGGCGCCGTAGGAGAGGCCGGGCTTCACGCCGGCCCCCGTCATCCAGAGACTGAAGCCGAACTCGTTGTGGTCGCGACCATCGCCGCCCTGGGCGAAGGGGGTGCGGCCGAACTCGCCGGACCAAAGCACGAGGGTGTCGTCCAGCATGCCGCGGGCCCTGAGGTCCTTCAGGAGACCCGCGATGGGCTTGTCAACCGAGCGGGCATTGTTGCCGTGGTTTTTTTTGAGCCCGCCGTGGGCGTCCCAGCGGTCTTCCCCGATGTCCGGGATGGTGAGCTCCACGAAGCGCACCCCGCGCTCAATGAGGCGCCGCGCGATCAGGCACTCGCGGGCGTAGGTCTTGGTGCCCTTGTAGGCGTCATCGATGCCGTAGAGCTTCTTGGTGGCCTCGCTCTCATCGCTGAAGTCCATGAGGTCGGGAATGGCGAGCTGCATGCGGGCCGCCAGCTCGTAGTTGGCGATCGCGGACTCCAGCTCGGCATTGCCGTCCGTGGTCTTGGCATTGAGGCGGCCGATGAGCTTGCGCTTGATGGCCTGGGCCTGAGCCTTGCTTTCATTGGGCCGCACGTTCGCAACCGGGGTGCCGTTGGCGTTGAGGAGGCTGCCGCGGTGCGTGGCGGTGAGGAAACCGTTTGAGAAGCAGTCCAGTCCCCCGGATGGGATCCGGCCGCCGTTGATCACGACAAACCCGGGGAGGTTGTCGCTTTCCTTGCCCAGCCCGTAGGATGCCCAGGCTCCCATGCTGGGGCGGCCCTGCAGGCCGGTGCCGCTGTGGATAAAGTAGTTCGCGGTGGTGTGCTCCGGGAACTTGGAAGTCATGGACTTGACGATGCAGAGCTCGTCGGCGTGCTCGGCGATGTGTGGGAAGAGGTCGCTGATCCAGGCGCCGCACTGGCCGCGCTGCTTGAAGGTCCAGGGCGACTTGAGAACCTTCCCGATGTTGTCGAACTGGGTCTTCTCGAGTTTGCCGATGGCCTTGCGCGGATCTTCGCCGTGGTGCTTTTCGAGCAGCGGCTTGTAGTCGAAAGAGTCCACCTGCGAGACCGCCCCTTCCATGAAGAGGAAAATCACGTTGCGGGCCATGGGCGGGAAATGACTTCCGGGAAGGAGGGGAGAAGCCGCGTTGGCCTTGTCCAGGAGCGCTGCCATGGCGAGCGCCCCGAATCCCATCGAGGTTCGCTGCAGAACTTCGCGCCGGGTGTAGAGGGATTCGTTCATCGCACGTAAATCAAATCGTTCATGGAGAAGAGCCCGTGGCAAAGGTCGTGCCAGAGCTCGTGGGAGTTGGGGTCGCCGCCATGGATCTGCATGAGCTCGGGAAAAGACTCCATCACGAGTGCCAGTTCGTGATCGGCGGGCGGCCTCGCGAAGGCTTCCTCGAACATGTGCGTAATGCGATCCGGCGCGGAGGCGTTCGCCATCTCCTTGAGGATGCGCTCCGCCCAGATTCGCGACTGCTCGTAGATCAGCTTGTTGTTCATGAGGGCCAGGGACTGGGCCGGGACGTTGGTGACATCGCGCCGGCCCTTGGTGCTGAAGGGAGTCGGGAAGTCGAAGACCAACATGAGGGTGGGCAGGAAGTTGCGGCGCACCGAGGTATAGAGGGAACGGCGGCCGCCCCCGTCGAGGGGCCCACCTCCCGGTCTCCCGCGCCCCACCACGAACTCGTCGAGGTAGGTCGGGATGGGCTTGCCGCCGACCTTGCGGTCGAGCCGCCCCGAGGTGGCCAGGACCGAGTCACGAATGGCCTCCGCCTCGAGGCGCCGCACCGGCATGCGGTGGAGTTGAATGTTGGCCGGGTCGCGGCTTTCAAAGGCCGGATCGGCGCTCACGCTCGCCATGGCGAAGGTCTGGGTCAGGAGGAGACGCTCGATGAAGGACTTCATGGACCACTTGTGGGTGTCCACGAATTCGCGGGCCAGGTAGTCGAGCAGCTCGGGATGGGAGGGACGCTCGCCAAGCCAGCCGAAGTTGTCGACGGTGCGCACCAGGCCCTGACCGAAGAGGTGGTGCCAGATGCGGTTCACGATCACGCGGGCGGCGAGCGGGTTCTCCGGATCCGCGATCTGCCTGGCCAGTTCGAGGCGGCCGGAATTGCGGGTGTCGATCGGCTTTCGGGCGAAGGCCACGGGAAGGCGGCGCATGGCGGGCTCCAGCGGCTTGGCGGGACTGCCGCGCTCGAGGGTGTACTCGCTGACGCCATTGCCATCGAGCCACGCCACCGCGAGGCGGGACTCCCACTTCACTCCCATGCGGATCTCTTCGAGGCCCTTGAGGTAGTCGCCTGCGATCTGCCCGGCCTTGATCCCCGGTTGCTGGATGATCCAGCGCGCGGTGTGGAGGTTGGCGGGGTCTATCGCGCCGTCGGCGAGGTCCTTCCAGGCCCGGGAGAGGTCGTTGCGGGTCAGATTGAGCGGCTTGTCGACGATCTTGGGCGGCTGGTCGGACTCCACCACCATGAGGATTTCCAGCGGGCTGCCGCCCTCCGGCGCGAACTCGATGTGGGTGCGCAGGCCGGCGTAGCGGGAGAGGTCGTGGCTCACCCAGCGGGGCTGGTCACCGTCCACCTTGGGCTTCTGGAACAGCCGGCCGTGGAGGGGTCCGGTCACCATGATGTGCTGGCTCACGCCGGCGTAAACATTGGCGTGTCCACGAATGAGGTAATGAAGCCTGCCGGACTTCAATTCGATGGCGGGGGTGCGCACCATCCGACCGGCCCGCGAGTGGCTGTTGAAGGAGCCGGAGTCGTTCTCGCTGTCGACGATCTTCAGGCCGTTCCAGAAGGGATCGCGCCGCGCCGCGCTGTAGGGGGCGACTTGCAGGGCGGGCTCCTCGGCAGTGGAACCGAGGATCAGTTCTCCCGCTGGGGAGACGCCGTTGCCGAAGGAGGGACCGTCCACGATCCACGGCGAGGCCCCGGGCCGGGTGAAGTCGGCGATGACGCGCATGCCTTCCGCCGGTTCGAGGGTGAGAGGACCGGGAATCCGGTAGGTGTCCTTCTTTCCGATCTCGGCAAATTGGGTGCCGGCCGCCTCGGTGAAAGCCTTGAGGACCTTGGGTCGCATGTCCTTCCGGAGGGCCTCCAGTTTCTTGGCCTGGGCGCGGTTTTGTTCCATCGATTCGAAGCGCACCTGCCGGTAGCTCGAACTGGCCACGAACCCGGAGAGCGAGTAGTAGTCGGTCTGGTAGATGGCGTCGAACTTGTGGTCGTGGCAGCGCGCGCAGGCCACCGTGAGGCCGAGAAAGGTCTTGCTCAGGACGTCGATCTTGTTGTCGGTGCGGTCGCACTCGTCCTGGCGGATGTCGACCGGGGAGTGCACCTCTTCGCCGAGGAAAGGCCAGCCGGTGCCGAGAATCGATTCGTTGGCGCCGGTTTCGGGATGGACCCGGGGAGGCTCGACCAGGTCGCCCGCGAGGTGCTCCGTCACGAACTGGTTGTAAGGCACATCGGCATTGAGGGCGCGCACGAGGTAGTCGCGGTACTGCCAGGCATTGGCGATGCCGAAGTCGCTCTCGTGTCCCCGGGACTCGGCGTAGCGCATGAGGTCCATCCAGTGCCGGGCCCAGCGTTCGCCGTAGTGGGGGGAGGCCAGGAGGTCTCGCACTGCCCGTTGGCGGGAATCTTCGCTGGTGTCCGCCAGGAAGGACTTCATCGCGGCGGGTGAGGGTGGCAGGCCCGTGACGGCAAAATTGAGCCGGCGGAACCAGATGCGATCGGAGGCGGGAGCGGCAGGCCGCATCTTGTCTATCTCGAGCGACGACAGGATGAAGCGGTCGATCTCGTCGCGGGCCCAGGCCGAGTCCTGCACCGACGGGACTTGCGGACGTTGGGGAGATTTCCAAATCCAGGGGAGCCGGCTCTTGTACTCGGCAAAGTCGAACTCGGCCTGGGCGGGAACCAGGGAGGACAGGAAAACGAGGACGAAAATCAGGGGCGGTATTCTCATGGGAACGCGGCGACCGGCTGCGGGTAGTATCTACCCTGAAAACGGTCGTTCAAAGGGGAACTTTCGCGGGCGGGGTCCTCTTTTGAAAGGAGTTCGGGGATTTTTTGCTGCTACGGCAGGATCCGGATCCTGATATTTCTGAAGTCAATGGGCCCGCCTTCGGACTCGAGGCAGAGATAGCCGGTGGCGGGCTTGCAATTGGTGCCGCCGGAGACTTCTTCACCGTTCACCCACAGGCGCACTTCGCCGTTGATGGCGCGAATGTAGTAATGGTTCCAGTTCCCGAAGGGTTTGGTGAGATTCTTGCTTGGAAAACTGCGCTTGCCGTTCGGGGCGGCGGGCGGAAACGGTTTCATGGTGGAATTGCCGCAGGGGAAGATGTCGCCGTGGCAGGTGAACCAGTCGGCTTTGCCATAGCCGAGGTCGAGGATCTGGAATTCGATCCCGGCCGGGAACGGGCCCTTGCCGGCTTCCAGGCTCTTGATGGATTCCGGTGTCGCCCACGCGAAGACCCCGGAATTGCCGCCGTTCTTGAGATGCTTCCACTCCAGCACCATTTCGAAGTTGGTGATTTGTTCGTGGCTCCGGATCACCCCGTTCGGTTGTCCGGTGCAATGCGCCTCGCCGTTATCCTTCCAGGTCCAGGTGTCCTTGGCACAGTTCACATTGACGAAATCCTTCCCGGTGAGCTGCTTCCATCCCGGACCGGACCCGGTGATGTGGGCGGCGGGTGTTTCTTCCGCCACGGCTGCAAGGGGCAACACGGCGACGGCCGACACGAGCTGGGCAATACGGACGAGAGTCATGGCACAGTAATACGCGCGCCGGAAGGGCCGCAATTCACACAAATTTCCCGGGATTCAGGATTCCTTTCGGATCCATGGCCTTCTTGAGGGCGGCGTGGGTGGCGACCCCGCTCTCGCCCACCGCATCCGCAAACCATCGTTTCTTGGCTAGTCCCACCCCGTGTTCACCGGTGATCACGCCATCGTTCTCCAGGATCCACTTGAAAAGGAGATCCAGCGCTTGCTCGGCGTGGGCGCGGACCGAAGGCTCCTCGTAGTTTTTCACCATCAGGTTGGTGTGGATGTTGCCGTCGCCGGCATGACCGAAGCAGGCGATCGGTATGCCCGTCTTCTCTTCGAGCCTTCGCGCAAACGCCACCAGCTCCACCAGCTTGGAGCGCGGCACTACAATGTCTTCGTTCAGCTTGGTGAGTCCGGTGTGCCGCAACGAATACGAAAAGTCGCGCCGCAGCTGCCAGATCGCCTCGCAGGCCACGTCGTCGGTGTGGTGCTCGACCCCCAGGGCGTCGAGGTCCTCTAATAACACGGAGAGTTCTGCCCGTTCGCTCGCCACCGCGGCCTCGCGACCGTCGATCTCGACAATGAGATGCGCGTCGCCGTCCGGCAGCGACGAAGGACCGAGGAATTCGCGGGCGGCACGGAGCGTGAAGCCATCGGTGATCTCGAGCGCAGACGGCAAGTGGCCGGAATTGAGGATGCGTTGCACGGCGTGCGCGGCCTGGCGAAATTCCCGGAAGGTCGCCGTCAGCATGGCGCGGCACGGCGGATGCGGGATGAGCCGCAGGGTCGCTTCACTCACCGCTCCGAGCATCCCTTCCGATCCCACAAAGAGCCCCACCAGGTCGAAGCCGGTCTTGTTCTTGTGGCAGCGGGAACCGGCCCGGAGGACCGAGCCGTCGGCCAGGACCACCTCGAGGCCGAGGACATACGAGCGCGTCACGCCATACTTGAGGCAACGGGGACCGCCGGCATTGGTGGCGATGTTGCCGCCCAGCGAGCACTCCCGCAGGGAGGCCGGATCCGGCGGGTAGTACCAGCCGATCTCGCGCGCGGCGTCCTGCAGGTCGCCGGTGATCACGCCGGGTTGCACCACCGCCACTCCATCCGCCGGGTTCAGTTCGAGGATTCGATTCATTCGCGCCACCGAGAGCGCGATTCCACCTTGCAC
>Ga0310121_10003700_pt1 | contig 13860 bp, 10 predicted proteins | sample CB27_Tmax_986_MG_FD_203504 | JGI IMG/M metagenome (GOLD analysis project Ga0310121, IMG submission 203504) | Marine microbial communities from Western Arctic Ocean, Canada - CB27_Tmax_986 | ecosystem: Environmental > Aquatic > Marine > Oceanic | place: Canada: Western Arctic Ocean | collected... | reverse complement strand
TACTACCTCCGATGCGACCAGCATAAAGCGCAGAGACCGGCATGTCAACAGATCTGGACGGATTTTTTTGCGATCCGCCAAATTATTTCCAAGCCACCAGGTCACGGCCGTAACGGTCCGGGCGGCGGGATCTTAATGTATGGATACCTGGATTTGATATAAGGCGTTGATACGAAATTGGTTATGGCCTGGAGAGCGGAAATCCAGCGAGAATAGGCCAGGCGGCTTTTAATGTTCGTCGCTCGCGTCAGACGCCCCATGTGGCAACACCGTGAAGCATTTTGGGACGGCAAAAACCGCGTGTTTCGGCATAGTAGCCTGCTCTCTCCGAGAGAAGTAGCCTGAGCTGCAAGAAACCGCAACCAACGTCGACGGCAAAAAAATCCTGTAAACGCGGTATAAGGCTGCTTCTCCCGGAGGTCGAAGGCTACTACCCAAAGTCCTTCACGGTGTTGCCACATGGGGCGCGGCTCTGGAATGTTCCGGTCAGACGAGGCCAAAGATGAGGGTGTAAACTCAAGGCCTCGCCTCGTGCGTCGGAAGAACTCGCCGTACAACCTACGTTGCCTTTACAGTGAGTTCCTCGAAATTGATTACAAGACAAATCAACATCGCCAGTCGACTGGGAGAAATCGCCCGCGCCGCGCCGGAGACGGTCGCGGTGATTGACTGCGCCAAGCCCCGCAACGGACATCAGCAGCGTCGCAGCGTCACCTTTGAGCAGCTGGACAGGCAAAGCGGCGTCATCGCCGGCGGGCTACACGAGATGGGCGTGCGGCCGGGGACTCGATTGGCGTTGTTGGTAAAACCCAGCATCGAATTCGTCACGTTGACCTTTGCCCTGTTCAAAGCCGGCTCGGTGATCATCCTCATCGATCCTGGTATGGGGCGAGACAATCTCATCGACTGCCTGGCCGAGGCGGAGCCCGAAGGCTTCGTGGCAATACCGCTGGCCCAAGCGGCTCGCGTGCGTTACCGCCGCCGATTTCCACGGGCCCGATTGAATGTGACCGTCGGCCGACGTTGGTTTTGGGGAGGACGGACCTTGAGGCAGTTGACCAGCGGAAGTGCCAACGGGTTTGAGCCAGCTGAACTTAGGGCCGACGATCCGGCGGCCATTATCTTTACGACAGGAAGCACGGGGCCTCCCAAGGGGGTTCTGTACAGCCATGGGAACTTCGCTGGACAGGTCCAGCAGATTCAACAACGATTCTCGATACAACCAGGTGGTATGGACCTGGCCGGATTTCCCTTATTTGGGCTGTTCAATGCGGCCATGGGCACGACCACGGTGATTCCCGATATGGATGCCTCCAGACCCGCCTCACTCGACCCGCAAAAATACGTCGACGCCATTGGCGAACACAAGATCAACCAATCTTTCGCCTCGCCGGCCGTGTGGAACGTTGTCGCGAGATACTGCGAACGAACGAACAGCAAACTTCCATCGCTAAAGTTGGTGCTTTCAGCTGGAGCGCCAATGCCGCCGCATGTGTTGGCCAGATTACAGCCAATCATTCATCCCGAGGGTGAGGTGTTCACTCCGTATGGCGCAACCGAGGCCTTGCCGGTAGCCGCCATCGGCTCGCATGAAATCCTGGGAAGTACGTCCGTTGAAACAGCCCGTGGTGCCGGGACTTGTGTGGGGCGGGCGTTTTCCGGAATTGACTGGAAAGTCATCCGCATAGAGGACGGGCCTATCGGGACGATTGAGGCGATTGAGGAGTTGCCCGACGGCGAGATTGGTGAGCTGATCGTTCGGGGGCCGGTCGTGACGAAGCAGTACGTCACTCGACGCGAGGCCAACCTCTTGGCCAAGATTACCGACGGCGATAGCGTCTGGCATCGCATGGGCGACGTCGGATATCTGGACGATCAGCAACGCTTCTGGTTCTGTGGTCGCAAGGCGCACCGCGTTCGTAGGCCAGACGGTGAAATGTTTACGATCCGCTGCGAAGCCATTTTTAATGAACACCCGCGGATCTTTCGTTCGGCGTTGGTCGGATTGGGCCCTGCAGGAAGCCAGGTTCCGGCAATGATCTGCGAACCCTGGAGGGAGCATTGGCCGCGAGTCGAGGCAGACCGGACAATTCTTCTGGAGGAGTTGGCCGAGTTGGGCCGGGCCAACGATTTGACAGCCCCTATTGCTTCGGAACATATTCTTTTGCACAAGTCGTTGCCCGTGGACATTCGCCACAACGCGAAAATCTTTCGAGAGCAGCTGGGGCCCTGGGCTGAAGCGCAGCTGGGGCTACGTTGAACCGTTGGTTATAAACGGACACATGAAAGCATTGGTAACTGGTGCCGGCGGTTTCTTGGGGCGTCATGTCGTCAAACAGCTGATCGCGCGCGGCGATTCGGTTCGCGGATTTTCCCGAGGTCAATATCAAGACCTTGCCGATACGGGCATGGAAATGATCCGAGGCGATGTGTGTGACGAGTCCGCGGTGCGACGAGCTTGCCAGGGTAGGGACGTGGTTTTTCACACGGCGGCGGTTGCCGGAATCTGGGGGCCTTGGAAACGTTTCCACGCAGTCAATACCAAGGGAACGGAACATGTGATTGAGGGGTGCCGGGCAGCCGGTGTACCGAAGTTGGTCTTTACGAGTAGTCCAAGCGTCACGTTCGACGGGGGTGATCAGGAAAACGTCGACGAATCGGTCCCTTATTCGGACCGTTGGTTATGTCATTATCCCCACACGAAGGCGCTAGCCGAACAGCAGGTGCTGGGGGCCAATTCCGAGGCGTTGTCGACCTGCGCGCTGCGTCCGCACCTCATCTGGGGGCCAGGAGACCAGCACCTGATTCCACGGCTGCTCGCGCGGGCTCGTCAAGGCCGTTTGCGTCGAGTCGGTGATGGCCAGAACTTTATTGACACGGTGTATATCGACAATGCGGCGGAGGCCCACTTGTTAGCCGCTGACCGTTTGACCGCCGGGTCACCAGTGGCTGGAAAGGCGTATTTCATCTCCCAGGGCGAGCCGGTGCGGTGCTGGGAGTGGATCGATCAAATCCTGGAGCTGGCCAGCCTACCGAGCATAGAAAAGTCCATTTCCTTGAAATCGGCTTGGCGAATGGGTGCGGCCATGGAGTGCCTTTTCCGATTTTTTCGGATCCAATCCGAGCCGCCGATGACTCGCTTTTTGGCTGCGCAACTGGGCACATCCCACTTTTTCGACATCAGCCGGGCACGTCGAGATTTGGCCTATTCTCCAACGATCGAGACGACTGAAGGGATGCGGCGGTTGGCGGTCGAACTCCAGGCAAGCTAGCACTCGGCTGAGCGTTCCAGCGCCAAAGTGGGGTTCTTGCCACGCTTTGTGGAAAAAGATAATTTGGAGGGTTACGAGCACCCCCCGATGCCGACGCTGATAGTGCCTATCCTGGTGTGTACGCGTCAGTCTGGCTTGGAGCGGAACCAGCAAAGGGCCTAATAAGCGACATGGGTCCACCGGACACTGGCCTACGGGACACTGGCCTACGCTACACTGCCCGCCCCCTGGAAGCGGCAAAGGATGACCAATTGATAGCCAACGTCTCTCCGGAACAAAGATCACCCGAGCAGCGCATTGTGATCACGGGTGTCGGTATGACCGCGCCCAACGCCAACGACCTCCCAGCGTTTCGCGAGGCGCTGTTGGCTGGTCGCAGTGGGGTCCAGTCGTATGAGATTCGTTATTTCGGCAAGACGGTGGCAGGGGTATGTTCCTTCGATCATCATCGATATCAAAAGCGTCGCGATGTCAAACGGGGCACACGAGCCGGAAGCGTCGGGGTCTATTGTGGACACGAGGCGGTGCAGGACTCGGGAGTGGACTGGGAGAATACGGACCGTTCACGGGTGGGTATTTACGTTGGTGTGACGGAGCATGGCAACGTGGAGACGGAGAACGAGATTCACGAGATTAAGGCGTATGACTACGACACGTCGTTTTGGTCGCACCACCACAATCCTCGCACGGTGGCCAACAATCCGGCGGGTGAGATCGCCTTGAATTTGGGCATCACGGGTCCTCACTACACGATTGGTGCCGCTTGTGCTGCTGGGAATGCTGGCATTATTCAAGGAGCCCAGATGTTATTATTGGGCGACTGTGATCTGGCAATTGCTGGCGGAGTCTCAGAAAGCATCCACACGTTTGGGATTTTTGCGAGCTTCAAGAGCCAGGGTGCGTTAGCGGAGCACGACGATCCCACACAGGCTTCACGGCCTTTTGACAAGGATCGCAATGGGATTGTGGTGGCCGAAGGAGGTTGTCTTTATACACTTGAGAGGTTCGCGGACGCGGCACATCGTAGAGCGAAGGTTTACGGCGAGTTGGTTGGTTACGCGATCAACACCGATGCAACCGATTTCGTTTTGCCCAATGCAGAACGTCAGGCAGAATGTGTTGAATTGGCAATCAAACGGGCTGGTTTGGCAGCCGATCAGATCGACATCGTAAGTACCCATGCCACGGGAACGACCAGCGGCGATGTCCAGGAGTGCGCGGCTTTACGGAAAGTGTTCCAGGACAATTCCAATACGTTGTTTAACAACACAAAGAGCTACATCGGGCATAGCATGGGTGCAGCGGGAGCTTTGGAGATGGCTGGCAACCTCATGGCGTTTGAAGATGGTATTTGCCATCCGACGATCAACCTAGAAAGTGTCGACCCCGCTTGTGAACTGGCGGGATTAGTGGCCAACGAGCCGCGTGAAAAGAAAGACGTGAGCTACATTTTGAACAATTCGTTTGGGATGTTGGGCATCAATTCGGCAGTGATCATCAAAAAGGTTTAGTACGGCACACGTAACACGAGATTTAGAATTACGAGCAACTTCTAAGAGAGCAACTTCTCAAGCAATAGAGTTCGGCTTTCACGGAGAATAATAATCGATGACGCCCGTAGAGATTCGCGATGTGGTCCTGAATATTCTCGACGAAATCGCCCCGGATGATGACCTCACGGACATCAAGGACGACGTTGCCTTCCGAGACCAATTGGAAATGGACAGCATGGATTTCCTAGACATTGTGATGGAACTTCGCAAGCGGTATCGAATTCAGATACCGGAGGAGGACTATCCGCAGTTGGCCAGCATGGAGAGCACCGTGACGTATCTGGAACCTCTGCTGAAGGACACGGCCAAGGTCTAGCGGTGCTACATTCGCCTGGCCATTTGTATGTACGACACGATCATCATTGGCGCGGGCATGTCGGGGCTGGCTGCTGGCATTCGGTTGGCCCACTACAATCAACGAGTCTGCGTGCTCGAACGCCATTACACAATTGGCGGCCTCAATTCTTTCTACCGGCTGCGAGGGCGTGACTACGACGTCGGGCTTCACGCGCTGACCAATTTCACGCCTAAAGGCACTCGCAAGGGGCCGTTAGCTCGTTTGCTACGACAACTCCGCTTTCGCTGGGACGAATTCAAGCTCGCTCCGCAAATCGAATCGGCCATCGCTTTTCCCGATGTGCGATTGCGATTCGGCAACGAAATCGAATTGTTGATCTCGGAAGTCGAACGTGCGTTTCCACACCAGCGAGACGAATTCCAAAGATTATTGTCCAAGATCGTTGAGTACGATGATTTGGACCAGGACCTGTACGAGCAATCAACGCGCGAGATCCTCCGCGAAACGATCACCGACCCGCTGCTGACGGAAATGATCTTGTGTCCTTTAATGTGGTATGGGAATGCTCGTCAGAACGACATGGATTTCGGCCAGTTCTGCATCATGTTTCGCAGTATCTTTCTGGAAGGACTGGCCCGTCCATTGGCTGGAGTGCGTCTGATCCTCAAGAACCTGGTGCGGCGATTTCGTGGTTTGGGCGGTGAACTCAAGCTGCGCTCAGGGGTGCGCGAAATTCACGTCGAGGACGGCCGGGCAACAGGGGTGACGTTGGAATCTGGAGAAGACCTCAGCGGACGGCAAGTGCTCTCGTCGGCCGGTTGGGTGGAAACCATGCGGTTGTGTGGAGAGCCTTCGCCAGTTGCCAATCAGGCGGCCGGGCGCATGTCCTTTGTGGAATCCATTTCGGTGTTGAATTGCCAACCGCAAGAAATTGGTCACAATCAAACCATCGTCTTCTACAACGATTCGGACACATTTCACTGGCAGCAGCCAGCAACGACCTGCGACTTGCGCACCGGCGTTATCTGCTCGCCGAACAATTTCGACTACGTTGAACCGGACGTGAAGAGTAAATTACCCGACGGCGTAATGCGAATCACGTCGATTGCAAACTTCGACCGCTGGAGTGAAATGGACGAAGAGGATTATCAGCTGCAAAAACTGCAATGGTACGACCGGGCGGTGGCCTCTGCAGTGCGATTTTGCGCTGATTTTCGCGGGCACGTTATCGAAACCGACATGTTCACGCCCAAGACGATCACCCGATTCACGTCCCATGACAACGGCGCCGTCTACGGCGCCCCCAATAAACGACTGGATGGCCGCACCCACCTGAAAAACCTGTTCATCTGTGGTACGGATCAGGGATTCGTCGGCATCGTGGGAGCCATCCTCAGCGGCATTTCGATGGCCAACCAACATTTGCTCGGGGAGGAGTGAAGAAAGAAGAGTGGCTAGTGGCTAGTGGCTAGTGGCTAGTGGCTAGTGGCTAACCGAGAACCGAGGATTCATGCCCAAGGACTTTCTTAAGAACGTTCGCGATCACTACGACGCTATCGTCATCGGTAGTGGTTTGGGTGGTTTGACGGCCGCTAATGTGTTGGCGCGCCAGGGCCGTAGTGTGCTGTTGTTGGAGCAGCACTATAAATTGGGGGGCATGGCGACCTGGTTTAGACGGCCGGGGGGCCACATCTTTGACGTGTCCTTGCATGGATTTCCCCACGGCATGGTCAAGAGCTGTCGTCGGTACTGGTCGCGTGAAATCGCCGATTGCATTGTGCCTCTGGAAAATATGCGGTTTGACAATCCGATGTTCTCGCTGACGACCACCTATGATCGGCGGGATTTCACTCGGCTGTTGACGACCGATTTTGGCATCGATGGCAAAACGGTGGAGGATTTTTTCGAGACGGTCTCGAAGATGAACTTCTATGACGATCAAACGACGACCACAGGTGAGCTGTTCGAGCAGTTTTTCCCTAGCCGGCAGGACGTCATACGCCTGTTAATGGAACCGATCGTCTACGCGAATGGCTCCACGCTGGAAGACCCAGCCATCACCTATGGCATCGTCTTTTCCAATTTCATGGCCAAGGGAGTCTACACGTTTCAGGGTGGAACCGAGTACCTGATCGAGTTGATGAATTCCGAAATGAAACGCAGCGGTGTCGACGTGCGGATACGTTGCCCTGTTGAAAGGATTTCGGTCAAAAACGGAAAGGTTGCAGGCGTCGTTGTCGATGGTCGTCAAATCAGCTCGGACGTGGTGGTGTCCAACGCCAATCTTAAGATGACCGTGTTGAATTTGGTCGATCCGCAGTATTTGGATCCGAGCTTCGTCGAATCGGCCCACAAGGTGCGGTTGAACAATTCGAGCACGCAAGTCTATATGGCACTGAAACCCGATGAACGGATTGAGGAATCGACTGGGGATTTGTTGTTCAGTTCAACCGCTGACGAGTTTCGTACTGAATTGCTGCTCAGCCGGGACATCACCAGCCGCACTTATTCTTTCTACTATCCAAGAACACGGCCGGAAGGGCGACCACGCTGTCTCATCGTATCCAGCACCAACGCACTCTACGAAGATTGGTCCGACATGTCGGACGCCGATTATCAGGCCAACAAACAGGAACTTATCGAAACAACCCTGGATGCCGGCGAGAAATACGTCCCCAATCTGCGAAATCGACTGGATCACGTCGAAGCGTCCACTCCTCGGACATTTCAGCATTATACCCAGCACGAACTGGGTGCCAGTTTTGGAACGAAGTTCGAAGGGCTGAAGGTCAGTCGCGGATTACCGGATCAAGTTAGTGGCCTCTATCACGCTGGCAGTGTGGGGATCATCATGTCTGGTTGGTTAGGGGCGATCAACTATGGGGTGATCGTTGCCAATGACGTAGACGCCTATTTGATGAAGCTGGGACGATCCCTCGTCTCGACGGGAGGGGACGCATGAGCCGCGACGCAATTCTCCGTGCAATTCCACATCGGCCGCCGATGTTGTTGGTAGATGAGATCGTCGAGCAGAGCGTGGGCCGCATCCACTGCAGGAAGACTTATCGCGACGATGAGCATTTTGTGCAGGGCCATTATCCTGGCCAGCCCATCGTGCCTGGGGTGATTCTCTGCGAAACCGGCATGCAGGCCGGCGCCGTGTTGTTGTCCCAATATTTGGCTGGCGATGGGGAGCAGGTCCCCGTGGCCACGCGGTTGAATAACGTGAAGTTCAAGAAAATGGTGCGCCCCGGTGACACAGTCGACGTCGTTGTCGAGCTTACCGAACAATTGTCCGGTACGTTTTTTCTGCAAGCCAAGATTTCCTCGCACGGAAAATTGGCGACACGGTTCGACTTTGCCTGCACGTTGGCCAATGTAGCAACCTAACCGTGTAGAAGGCTGGAAAGTGGGAATGGTGATGGACTTTCTGGAGTTGGCTGACAAAACGATTGTGGTGACCGGTGTTGCCAATCGCAAGAGTGTCGCCTACCACGTCGGCCAGGTCTTGGAACAAGCCGGCGCCCGCGTCGTTTACGTGGTCCGAAACGCCGATCGGAAAGAGAAAGTTGCCAAACTGCTGGATGGTCGAGAGGTATTTGTCTGTGACGTCGAATCGGAAGAGGAGGTCAATCAGCTGGCCCAGCAACTCTCGGCCGCGGCGGACACGATCCATGGACTGGTTCATTCGATTGCCTTCGCGGATTATGAGGGGACCGTCAAGCCGTTTCATGAGACGACGAAGTCGCAATTCTTGCGGGCCGTGGACATTTCTTGCTTTTCCCTGGTTTCGCTGAGCAACGCTTTGAAGGAATTGTTTGATCCCGATGCCGCGGTGGTGACGATTTCCATATCGACGACTCGGATGGCCAGTGAAAATTATGGCTTTATGGCACCCATCAAGGCGGCTCTCGACTCGTCGCTGGCGTTTTTGGCGAAATCGTTCAGCGTTTTTTCGAGGGTGCGATTCAACGCGGTGGCGTCCGGGTTGCTGAAGACGTCCGCTTCGGCTGGAATTCCCGGTTATGTCGACGCCTACTTGTTTGCCGAACAGGTGATCCCCCGAGGTGAGGCCGTGAAGACCCAAGAAGTGGCTAACACTGTCGCGTTTCTGCTGAGCCCGCGCTCGTCAGGGATCAACGCCCAGTCGGTCGTCATCGACGCAGGCATGTCGATCAATTATTTCGATAATGAGATCATTCGCCGAGCCACGCGGGTTGATTAGCCCGGATTAGTGTTGTCGGTTGACTGTGCGGTGTATTAGGTGTGTTAGCCGTAATTCGTTGACGCCGCAGTCGATTCTCACCGGCCTTGATCATAACTCCGACCAATGCCATCAACGCTACCAATGCCGCTGTTTTCGGGTTTCAGTGTTCAGTGTTCAGTGTTCAGGCACGAGAAGCAAAGCCAATGGTACTGAACACTAAAACCTGAACACTGAAACCTTTTGGGCTAAGCTCGGTGTGTGCTATCTCTGCCAGTATTGGCCGGAGTTGTGATCAAGGCCCGCTATCGGTCAGTTCTCTAACCCGGACGCTTCCGTCGGCCGATATACGAAGGGGATATTCAACCGTCCGCAATTCGTCCGTCCCAGCAGGCCCTCATCCCAGCCGGCTCTTCAGGAAAGCTCGTTTTGTCCGTTCCTCACGAAATTGAAAAAGCGATTACGCTGTTGGCCAGTTTGCCCGAAATCGACGCGCTGTATTTGCTCGGCGAGCTGTCGTCGGCTCGGATCGATACACTGGCCGAATACGTGGCGCTGCAGGAGAACGTTTCGGAGGATCGCCTGCACGACATTTTCGTTGATATCACCGATCGTGCGACTAGGGACCTTCGGAATAATGCGCGCGTAGCACCGGCAAAGATGGAGGCTGTAAACGTAAACGGCTCTCCGCAAAATCCTGCCGATATAGGGTCACCGTCACTGGCACCTTTGGCAGACCTCAACGCCGACGGAGTCTATTCGTTGGTCCAGGACGAACTCCCTCAAACCATCGCTGCGATACTTCACCATTTGCCAGAGAATACCGTCGGCCGGGTACTTCGACGGCTGCCGACAGACAAGCAAACCGAAGTGGTCAAGCGACTGGCCAAACTGGAGCCTCTCACGCCAGAAGTGGTAGCTGATCTGGCGATGGTTCTGGTATCGCGACTGGAACAAAGACGCAAGCCACTCCAACGGCAGGCGACCGGTACGTTACGCATCGCGTGTCTGCTCAATAACACGGACCAGGCGACTGGAAGTGCGTTGCTGGAAAACCTCGCGCAAGAAGATCGCGACTTGATTCACGATGTCCAACCTGCCCTGCTCGTCTTGCGCCACCTCGATCGACTCCGGCACGGGCCAGCCGCATGGAGCGCCGAACCTCGCAAATGCGCCTAGAACCCGCAGTCCACTTAGAAAAACTTCCTGTTTCTTGCGGACCTGATGGCATTTTTCGAAAAGGCGCCAAACCTGTTGACATTATCGAAAATCCTATTAGTTTGCATTATACGGAGATGTGAGGGGTGTTTCTGATCACGCTGTTTTTTGGATAACAAGCTACTGGCGACTCGCCAATCTCAAAAAAGAAACCTTGGCCAGCGTTTTGCAGACGACGTGTAAATGTCGCAGCAGAGCGCGGGCCGAGGTTTCTTTTTTTCCTGTAGCACCATTCTCACTGCCTCCAAAAAACGTTTGTACACTATTCGTGGCCTGATCCCCTACCCTCCTTAAGGGGCACGTGGTAACATCCCGGCATGCCCACAAGCCCTATGATGCAGCAGTACCAGCAAGCCAAACAAATGTGTGGCGATGCGCTGCTGTTCTTCCGTATGGGCGACTTCTATGAACTGTTCTACGAAGACGCCAAGACGGCTTCCAAAGCCGTTGGATTGACGCTGACCAGCCGCGACAAAGGCACCAACCCGATCGCCATGGCGGGGTTTCCCCACCACCAGCTGGAAGGCTATCTGGGAAAACTGATCAAGCTGGGATTTCGCGTCGCCATCTGCGAACAGGTCGAGGATCCCAAGAAAGCGAAGGGCTTGGTCAAACGCGAAGTCACCCGAGTCGTGACTCCGGGTACGCTCACCGATGACAGTCTGTTGGACCCAAAAGAAAACAATTTCTTGGCAGCGGTCGTGCAATGCCGATCCGCCCAACGAAACGGGCCTCCGGAGATCGGGATGTCCTGGGTCGAACTTTCCACTGGCCGATTTTTTGCCGCTACCGTCCCCGCCGATCGGTTGGCGGATGAGATTACTCGGATCGCGCCCGCTGAATTGCTGGTCAGTGACGACAGCGCTGAACTTGGCGAGGCGTTCACGGATCAAACCATGATCACCCACCGTCCGGCCTGGTCCATGGCCAACGACGTCGCTTGGGAAGGGTTGACCAAACACTTTGGCACCGCCGGACTGGAGGGTTTCGGTTTCGATTCCTCGGCCGATAGCCCAGCGGTACGCGCGGCTGGCGGAGTAATCGATTACCTCAAAGAAACCCAAAAGTCGTCGCTCGACCACATCGACACGCTGGTCCCATATCGTGGAGGCCATTGCCTGGAGATCGACCAGGCGACTCGCCGCAGCCTGGAACTCACGCGGACGCTCCGTGAGGGCGGCCGCGACGGTTCGTTGCTGGCCGTCATTGATCGCACCGTCACTGCCATGGGGTCACGGCTGTTATGTGATTGGATGAACAATCCTCTTACGGATGCTGACGGCATTTGCCTAAGACTGGACGCGGTCGATGAACTTTTGGGCGAGCAGGCGCTTGGCGATGATCTCCGCACGATGCTTCGCGATGTCTATGACCTGCAACGGCTGCTGGCTCGAGTGACCACCGCGCGGGCCAGTCCCCGAGACTTGGGATTTATTGGTCAAACGCTACGAGGATTACCTGTCGTTAAGGCTCGCCTTTCCAGCCGCCGCAGCCGCCGCAGCCGCCTGCTGTGCCATCTCGAAGCGGAGCTGGATCTCTGTCCCGACTTGAATGATCAGCTCGAGGCAGCGCTGGCCGAAACGTTGCCGTTGGCCTCACGTGAAGGTGGCATCCTGCGCGCGGATTTTAATGCTCGACTGGACGAATTGCGAGATTTGGCCAAAGGGGGAAAAGAGTGGATCGCACGTTACCAAGCAGAACAGATGGAGACGGCGGGCATACCCAACCTCAAAGTCGGTCACAACAAGGTGTTCGGATTCTACATCGAAGTCACCAACTCTCACAAAGACAAGGTCCCGCCTCACTTCATTCGCAAGCAGACGCTGAAAAACGCCGAACGTTACATCACGCCGGAGTTGAAAGAGTATGAGGAGAAGGTTTTGTCCGCCGAAGAGCAGGCCTTCGAACTCGAATACGAGCTATTCTTGGAATTGCGCGAGTTGGTACAAGCGTCGGCGGGCCGGATGCGCAGAACGGCGGATGTTTTGGCCCAACTGGACGTACTCACGTCACTCGCCGAGTTAGCGCGACAACGCGGTTATTGCCGTCCGGATGTTTCGACTGGTAGCCACTTGGAGATCACCGACGGTCGACATCCCGTACTGGACATTATCGAACCGCAAGGCACTTTTGTCCCCAACGACACATATTGCGGCGACGGGCATGGCACGGTGATGTTGATCACGGGTCCCAATATGGCTGGCAAGAGCACCTACATTCGCCAGGTAGCTCTGATCACGTTAATGGCTCAAATGGGCAGCTTTGTGCCCGCCAAATCAGCACGTCTGGGCATCGCGGACCGCATTTTTGCGCGGGTTGGGGCCAGCGACGAACTAGCACGTGGCCAGAGCACGTTCATGGTCGAGATGATCGAAACGGCTCGCATTCTCAACACGGCCACGTCTCGCAGCCTGGTGATCCTCGATGAAATCGGCCGCGGCACGAGCACCTACGACGGAATCTCGTTAGCTTGGGCAATTGTCGAGCACATTCACGACACGATTGGCTGCCGGACTTTCTTCGCCACGCACTACCACGAATTGACCGACCTGACGAACCGACTTGATGGCGTACGAAATCTAAATGTGGAAGTCAAAGAGTGGGAAGATCGGATTGTGTTCCTCCATAAGATCATCGCCGGCGCTGCGGATAAAAGTTACGGGATTCATGTCGCTCAACTGGCGGGGGTCCCCAATACGGTGAATGAACGGGCCAAAGAGGTGCTCAAGCGTCTGGAAGCGGATCACACCGACGTAGAAATCCGCGAAAAGCTCGCGCAAACGCCGCAACCACGAGCTGAACGTCAATTCCAACTCAACCTCTTCGAACCAGACCATCCCTTGCTCGACGAGATACGCGAGCTAGACCTCAACGGCACGTCGCCTCTCGATGCACTGCAAAGGATTCAGCAATGGCAAGAGACGCTGGCCGAAGAGCAGCTGCAATCAAAGCCCAGATGAAACCTAGGGCCATCAACCTTCTGCAACGCTCTGTTGCGTAAGCTAGATTTCAGCAAGTGTTTTCAGGCTTGTTATCCACGCATTGAGCGTCCGCTGAAAGGTGGAAATCCCCGGAAAATCTGGATTTTCTTGCGAAGGGAGTATCCACTTCCCTCTACCAGCCACAACATGTAGTACGAGGGCATGATTGGCGATGATCAGCGACACCCCGTCGGCGGCGTGGACTACCCCAGAACTCTGCAAGAGCCCAGAACTCTGCAAGAGATTCGACGAATGGTTCTCCTCCGAAGAAGCGTGCGCTGCGTACTTGCGGCGTGTTCGGTGGCCTGAGGGCTTCCGATGCCCAAAGTGCCAA
>Ga0310121_10003699_pt1 | contig 13861 bp, 3 predicted proteins | sample CB27_Tmax_986_MG_FD_203504 | JGI IMG/M metagenome (GOLD analysis project Ga0310121, IMG submission 203504) | Marine microbial communities from Western Arctic Ocean, Canada - CB27_Tmax_986 | ecosystem: Environmental > Aquatic > Marine > Oceanic | place: Canada: Western Arctic Ocean | collected... | reverse complement strand
ATGTGCAATGCGTTGATCGCGGCTCCGGGCTGGGCCCTCCTCACCACCATCGCGCTGACCAGCCTCGAGACCGAGAAGCGGAGCTTCGGGCTTTACCGGGTGTGGGGGACGATCGGGTGGGTCCTGGCCGGGTTGACGGTGAGCGGGCTGCACCTGGACCTCTCTCCGGAGGTCGGCAAGGTGGCGGCCGGATTGCGGGTGCTGGCCGGGATGTGTTGTTTCCTGTTGCCGCACACGCCGCCCCTGGGAGTTGCGACCCGTGGTTTGCGCAGTGCCCTGGGACTGGATGCCTTGAGCATCCTCCGCGATCCCGATCATCGCGTGTATATCATTACAACCTTTTTGCTCTCAGTGCCGCTGGCGGCCTTCTACATGCACACGCCCATTCATCTGAAAGAACTCGGGATGGAGCGGGTGGCGCGGGGCATGACGCTGGGGCAGGTGACCGAGACAGCGGCCCTGCTGGTGATGGGTTTGTTGATTGCGAGGATGCGGTTGAAGTGGCTCTTCACGCTGGCAATCGCCTGCGGGGTGGCGCGCTACGGACTGTTTGCGGTGGGCGGGACCTCCCCGCACCTGGGCTGGATCCTCGGAGGGGTGGCCCTGCACGGACTCTGCTACACGTTCTTCTTTGAGACGGGGCGGGTCTTTCTCAGTCGTCGGGTCGACCCCGGACTGCGGGCGCAAGTGCAGGCCCTCCTGACCTTTGTCTCCTTTGGAATGGGCAGCCTGGTCGGGACGCTGCTGTGCGGGGCGCTCTACGACTTCATGGTGGAGGCCCACCACGGGGGCTGGGCCGGCTATTGGGGTCTCCTGGCGGGGATGTGCGTGGCAGCCGGCCTCTATTTCCTGCTGGGCTACAAGGGCATGGCGGCAGGGGCATCCGGCGGAGGGCCCACGAAGGCGGGGCGCTAGTGCTCTGCTCAGTCCCGACCGGCGGCGGCAAGGCATTGGCACCCCTTGATGACGCGAGCCCACTGGTGGAGGCCGGTGGTATTGCGTGCCATGACGAGCGAGAAGTAGCCGTCGAGGAGGGCGTAGAGTTGCGAGTCGACTTCGCCGTGCGCGCGCAAGTAGTGCGACCGAAGAGTGGAGAGGAGATCGACCTGGCGAAAGGGCTTCAGCTCGGAGTGATCCCAGTCGATCACAAGCGAGAATCCATGGGCGCAGGGGCCGGCCGCGACGAACTCTTCCCGGATCGCGTAAAGTTCGCCGCTCGCGAACGATTCGAATTTGACGAGGTCGAAGAGCGGGTGCCCGGAGTCGAGGCCCGCCACCGAGACCGGATCGATGAGAAGGAGTGGGGGCCAGAGGATGTTCTCGAGGATGAGGTCGCCGTGAAGGCGGACTGGACGGGACGCCTCGAGACGGCCGAACAGCCCGCGATCCTGGAGCGAGTTCGCCGAAGCGCGAAGGCCGGGAAGGGAGTGGCCGTTGATCGTGACGGTTTCCGGTGCGAGGAGGGGGAGGAATTGTTCGTCACTGGCGAGAGCATCGATCGACTCGAGGATGACCTCCCTGACATGATCTGCAAAACCAGTGTCGTGGGGCGGAGCGAGCCGATGAATGCCCTCGAACACGACGTCGGCGAGTTGCCGTTGCATTTCGTCGGCGGGGGCTTGATCGACTTCGCCCGCAAGGACGAAACTGGAAAAGTCACTGCGATCCTCGTAGAAGGGAATCTCGTAGCCGATCGATTCGGCATCCCAGGAGCAGAGGAGGGGAGGAAAGTGACCCTTGAGATGGTCCGGGAGCGATTGCAGGTAGGCGATCTCGGTGCGCAGGGCGGCGTGGGCCCACGGTCCCGGCTGGTCGGTCTTCCTGCATTCTTTACGGACCCGCAAGGTGCCGTCATCGAATCGTATTACGGTCGTGCGGTCCCAGTAACCGTCTTTGAGGGTGCGAAGGACCTCCGGCATGGCGACGGGTGGGAGGGTCAGCCGGAAACGGCCGGCTCCCGCTCGCTGGCGGGAAAGAGCGAGGCGATGCCTTCCTGGGAGGCTTCGCAGATTCCGCGCTCCGTGATGAGCCCGGTGACGAGGCGGGCCGGGGTGACATCGAAGGCGTAATTGGCGGCGGGAGATCCTGGATTGATGATCTCGACCTCCTGGACCGTGCCGTCCCTGGCCAGGCCGTCGACCACGGAGAGTTCGGTTCCGTCCCGTTCCTCGATTGGGATGTCGCGGACGCCATCGCGAGTCGACCAATCGAAGGTGGAGGACGGGAGCGCGACGTAGAAGGGGACGCCGTTGTCGCGCGCTGCAAGGGCCTTCAGGTATGTCCCGATCTTGTTGGCGACATCGCCGGTGAAGGTAGTGCGGTCGGTGCCGGTGATGACGAGATCGACCATCCCGTGCTGCATGAGATGCCCGCCGGCGTTGTCGACGATGACGGTGTGCGGCACGCCTTCGTTGGCGAGTTCCCAGGCGGTCAGGCGGGCTCCCTGGTTGCGCGGGCGCGTCTCGTCAACCCAGATGTGGACGGGGATGCCGGCCCGATGCGCGGCATAGACCGGGGCGGTGGCAGACCCCCAATCGGTAAATGCCAGCCAGCCCGCATTGCAGTGGGTGAGAATGTTGACGGGCTGGCCTTGCGTCTTGGAGGCTGCGATGTCCTCGACGAGGGCGAGTCCGTGTTGTCCGATGCGGTGGCACCACGCCGCGTCTTCATCGGCGATGGATTGGGCTTCGGCCCGGGCGGCCTCGGTCCATTTCCCGGCGGTAAGCCCCCGGAGTGTCTCGAACTGCCGTTCGACGGCCCAGGCGAGATTGCTGGCGGTTGGACGGGTGGCGATCAACCGGTCCGCGAGTTCCCGAAGCCTGGCCTCGGAACCGGCGGCTTCGCGTGCTGCCAGCCACATTCCGTATCCTGCGGTGGACCCGATGCACCCGGCCCCCCGGACGTGCATGTCGCGAATCGCAACGGCCACCTCCGCAACGCTTCGCAGGGCCTCGATCTCGAACCCCCAGGGCAGCTTGCGCTGGTCGATGATCCGCACCACCCCGTCGGGCGTGGCGTCGCTCCACACGGTGCGGAAGGGATGGCCGTCGACGAGCATGGGAGAAGATAGGGATGTCAGCACCGCTTTGGCGACCAAGGAAGCGGTTGGTCGCAGGATCCGGATGAAGGAAGGCCCGCAGCGCAGCAGAAGTTCCGGCCCGCAGGCCCCACCGCCAGCCTGAAGGCGCTCTGTCCCGGGGATGGACGCCAAGACACGGAGGACGCATCCCCTTCGGGGTAGGGTTTCGTCGCGGGTCGAACCCGGGGTAGGCTTTACCCGCGTTCGCGGGACGCCAACCCCGGGCTGGGTGATGGGAACCCCGTTGGGGTTCAACCGCTTGGCATGATTTCAAACCCGTGGGCGCTTCGCGCAGGGTTCTCGTCCCCCCTCTACGACTTCGGGCGTCGCGGACGCGGAATCACCCAGGCGCGGGAAGGTTTCGAAATGGGGAAAGGTGGTGCTCGAGGGGGGATTGCCGGCTTCCGCCCGCGGGCCGGAGCCGGCCATGCGGAGTGGCTGACGCCGATTTCTGGAGGCCCGTAAACGGGCCGAGGCATTCAAACCCATGGGCGCTTCGCGCAGGGTTCTCGTCCCTCCTCTACGACTTCGGGCGTCGCGGACGCGGAATCACCCAGGCGCGGGAAGGTTTCGAAATGGGGAAAGGTGGTGCTCGAGGGGGGACTCGAACCCCCACGCCCTTAACGGGCACCAGATCCTTAGTCTGGCGCGTCTACCAATTCCGCCACCCGAGCACGGGGAGGGTTCTTTCGCAGTGGGCGGGAGGGTTACGGGGAGAGGAGGGGAAAATCAAGTGAATCTTTGGGAGGGTGGAAGGGGAGGGTCAAATCCTTGAATTCGCTCAGGGCTCGGGTGGGACGATAACCGGTTCGACGCGCAGACGCATGAGCATGTGGGCGGCCTCCTGAAGAGTGCGGGAGCTTTCGAACGCGATCTGGATGGCAGGGAGGTCCAACGAGACGAGGCGCGCGGTTGTGGCGCTCTCCCACGGATGGGTTCCTTCCTTGATGGCGACGAGGGACCAGACGCGGCCATCGAGGCTTTCCTCCACGAGGTAGCGCAAATCGGCCTTGCCATCGTCGAGGAGGGTGACGAGGAGAGCGAGGCGGTCGCCGGCGAGCTCCACGATGGGAGTGCGGGCCGACTCGGCAGCAGTGGTGAAGAGCGGAGATTGAAAATCGAGAGAGTATGCCGCGAGGTTGAAGAGCCCGTCGCGGTTCGGATCGGCGAGAGGATCGGCGTCGGCGGGCGGAAGGGCGAATGGATCGATCCAGGCCCGGTAGCCGGCGAGCCGACTGCCGAGGCGCTCGACGCGAAGGCGCAGGAAGCCAAAGGACTGGCCGGGTAGGCGAGGCAGACTGGCGCGGGCGCGCTCGAGGATGCCGCGGAGGGGCGTGGTGGTGACGGCGGCGGATCCGCTCCAGGCTCCATGGCCTTCTTTCCGCGCGACTTCGGTCCAAACCTGGAGATGGAGGGAGCCCTCGATGATGTAGCGGAGATCGAACCGCCCAGCGGACGGCATGGTAAAATCGATTCCGTAGATGGCGGCATCAGCGAAGGGGAGGGGACGGGGATTGGGCTGCACCGAGCCGGTTCCATTGGCGGGGTCGACGCCAAGACCGTAAGCCATCAGATTGAGAATGTCGTCGTGGTTGGGGTCGAGGGAGTCCAGGCGTTCAAAGGGACCGAGGGGGAAGGTTCCAGCCCAGCCCGGGTAGTCGGAGAAGGGGGGGCGCGGCACTACCTCGATCGCGAGGGTCGTCTCGGTTTCCTGGCGGTCGGTGGCGGCGGTGAGGGGGAGTTGGTAGACGCCGGGAAGGACGCCGGTGGTATTCCACTCGAGGAGGGCGCGGCCGGTGACGCCGCGGGGACGGAGGGCGACCCAACCGGGCAGGCCGGAGGTGTCGCCCGCGATGGTGACGGGCTCGCCCTCCGGATCGGTCGCGACGACTTCGAAGAAGAACTGTCCGTCGGTGGGCCAGACGAGGAGCGGGAACGGAGCGAAGGCGGGGGGGAGACCGGGCTTCTTGAGAACGTCGATGAAGAGGACGGCTCGGCCGACCCCGGCGGGAGACTGATCGTCGCGGACCTCCAAGAGAATCTCGAAGGACTGATCTTCGTGTTCGTCGCCGGGAGTCCAGGTGAGGAGGCCGCTGGAGGGATCGACGTTCAAGCCGCCGGGAGGCGTGCCGGTCGCGGAGTAGGTGAGAACCTGGGCGGGCACGTCGCGGTCAGTGGCGGAGAGTTGCACCTCGAGGAACTCACCGACATCGATGGTGGACCGACCGGGCGACGCGAGGACCGGCGTGGCGTTGGTGTCCTCGACGGTGATGGTGAAGACCTGCGAGGCGCTCTTCGGATCGGGATCGCCATCGGTGACGGTGACGGTGGCCTGGGTGGTGTCGCCGCCATTCTGTTCACCGGTGACCCAGGTCAGCCAGCCGGAGACGGGATCGATAATGAGACCGGGCTGATCGCTCTGGACCGAGAAGCGGAGGAGGGCGTCGGGGCCGTCGGGATCGGTGCCGGAGGCGCGGAATCGGAAGAGGTCGCCTTCCACGACCTGTTGTTCCGGGATGAAGGCGAGTTGCGGAGCCTGGTTGACGAGGGAGACGGTGGTTTGGGTCTCACCGGTGCTCTTGGGAGCTTCCTCGTTGCCGGCGCTGTCGGTGGCGAGGCTGTAGAAGGAGTAGGTGCTGCCGGGATCGCCGGTAAAGAGGGCGCTGGTGGCGTTGGTGCCCTCCAGCCACTGTTCGAAGGGCGTCGCATCCTGTGAGAAGAAGACGTCGAAGAAGGCGATACCGCCGAGGTCGATTCCGGTCCAGGCGAGGTCGATGAAGGCCCCACTCTGGTCCGCGAGCATGGTGACCATGCTGGTGGGTGGGGTGGTGTCGGGGGGCGGGACCTGAGCGTACTCGACGGTGTAGAGTCCGGTGCTGTCGCAGTCGACGAGGTGCAAGATGTCCTCGAGGATGGGCCGGAGGCCGAGGCCGATGAAGGTGCGGTCGGTGGACCAGACGTTGAGGTCGAGCGGAATCTCGAGGCCGTCGGAACGGGTGACGCGCACGACGTGGAAGTCGCCGATTCCGGGATCGGGAATGCGGAGGTAGTTCCATCCGGCGCCCATGGCGGGAGCGGTGAGGGAGACGATGAGGTTCCCGGGAGTGGGGGCGGGAATGGTGGCGGCCTCGACGAAAGCCACGGGAGCGGTGGTGCCGTCGCTGAGGTGGATTGTGTCGCCGATGTCGCGGGCATCGAGGACATCGTTGACGAAAAAGTCGGGTAGCCCGTCGTCCTTGGCACCGAGGGCGCGGACTTCGTGAATCGTCTCGTGGATCGTGACGGACTCGATGAGGGAGAGGCGCTCGTCGCCGAGGGAATCGATGTGCTCGAAGGACGCTTCGTATTCGATGAAGAGCCCTTGCAGGGTGGAGGTGAGCAGCCAACGCGCGACCTTGATTTCACCGGGCGGAATGTCTCCGAAGTCGGCGGTGAGGCTGGGGGAGAGGTTCTGGCCGGCGACCTGGCTGGCAATGATCTCGAAGTCGATGAGGAGGCCCTTGTCGTTTTCGATAATTTCGGGCTGGGCGGACTCGATGCGAAGGTTCTTGGCGAGTCCCGCGCCGCGGTTTTCGACCATCACACCGAGGCTGAAGGGGATGCTCGGCTCGATCGGATCGGTGAAGGGATCGTCGGCGTAGACGTTGCGCTCGTGGAAGTATTTGAGGAAAAGATTCGGATTGGGGTAGACGCTAATCTGCTGCGCGGTGAGGGGGACGTTGACGGTCAGGCCGGCCTGCACGTAGCTCATAATGCCTTCCACAAAATACTCGGTGACCTGGTTGGGAGCGGCGTCCTGGCTCGGGATGAGAGTCCAGCGCCACATACCGGTGGTCTCGCCCGCAATGGAGTCGCCATTAACTCCCGTGATGTCCGGGCCGACGACTCCGAAGAGGTTGGTGGAATCGATCCCGTCGGCGTCGGTGACCTTGAGCGAGACGTTGATGCTGTTGAGGGGCGCAGTGTCGTTGTTGATGATGTCGAGGGAAGCGGCAAAGGCATCGCGGGTCATGACGGCTTCCTGCTCGATCTGGAGGCGGACGCGGGCGCAGACCCCGTCGCCGGAGGAAAGAAAGCGGAAGAGTTCGTCCTTGGCGGCGATGAAGGCTTCAAGGGGATCGCCGAAGCCGTCCGCTTCCGCCGCGTCATAGGCGGCGAGGACGCGGCTGGCGGCGTCGAGGTAGGTGTCGTAGGCGAGGAAGTCGGGGTCGAATCCGGCCGGGAGGTCGTCGGTGTTGAAGATGCCGGTGGCGTAGTAGTCGAGGGAGCGCTCCCAGCGATCGAGCAACTCAACCACGAGGGGCTGACCGGTGACGGCAGCGAGGTCGGTGGCGAGCACGTCGGCGCGCTCGGCGGAGGTGATGCGGGAACTGTTCTCGCCATCTTCCGCGATGGCCTCCCGGAAGAGCGTGATGAAGGCCGCCATGTGTTCGTGATCGAGGAACTCGCGCCACGCTTCGTCGCCGAGGGAGACGACCTGGAAATCGATCACCGCAGTGATGCCGCGGCCGTGCTCCTGGAAGTTATCGAAGATGGCGGCGTAGTCCTGCCGTCCCCCACCACCACCTCCGCCGGGAGGGCCTCCGCCACCGCCGGGTCCGGCGCCCCCCTCGAGGCATTCGAGGATGCCTTCCAGGCAACTGGCAGCGTCACAGATGGGTCCGGCCGGGGTGAGACCGCAGAGGCAGCCGAAGGCGGCGGAGCCGGCGCCGGAGAGACAATCCCCCAAACCCGTGTTGGAGTCGGCGCAATTGATGATGGCCTCCGCAATGTCCTTCGGACAGCCGAGGGGGGTGAAGCCGATCGCGCAGTCGATGAGGGCGAAGAGGATACACGGGTCGCAGGAGACCACGCCGCAGGAACAGATCGGGGTAGGATTGACGACCACGCGGCCGCCCCCGCCGGCGGCGCCACGAGGAGTGATGCGTCCTCCGGGGCAATTGCGGGTGTCGGCGTCGAAGGCCACGCCGGCGGTGCCGCAGATCTGCCAGTCGCCGCAGTCGTAGCACCACTCGGTTTGCCCACGGGGGGCGGCACAGGCACCACTGCGGGCGAAGTCGCCGCTGAGATTTCGAATGATGAGGGGGACGGTGAGGGAGCTCTTGGCAGCGAGGGTGCCGAGGTTTTCCGCGAGGGCGGTAACCTGCCAGTCGGCGGTGGAAGCGAAGGTGAGGGCGACGTCGTTGGCGGCAATGAGGCCGTGATTGGTGATGGTAAGATTGATCTGGGTGACCTCCTCGGTGAGTTCACGGAGGTCGATGTAGCTGGGTTCGATGACGACCACGGGGGCGGGAACGACGGTCTCGAAGACGCTCTCCACCACGATGCGGTAGCGGTCCTCGATCTGGGTGGGGACGACGTTCCAGATGTACTGGACGAGCTGGCGGGAGAGGAAGGCGCGGACGAGATTGCTCTGACCGGACTCGAGGAAGAACGTTTCGCGGTAGGCGGTGTGATCGGGAGCGGTGGCTTCGATCTTGTAGAATCCCTCGACGAGGTCCGGGAAGATCGCTTCGCCATTGACATCGGTGACCCCGGTGGCGACGAGGGAGCCGTCGACGGCGTCGAGGACCTTCACGGTGGCGCCTTCGAGCGGCGGAGTGGTGTCGGCGAAGTAGGTGAACTCGTCTTCACAGTGGACCACGAGGTCGCCGGTGGCGTTTCCGAGGGCGCGGAAGGTGAAGGGAAGGGTGAGGGTGTTGTGGTCACCGGCGAGTTGGATCGATCCGTTGTAGGCGGTGAGAGGAAGGTCTTCGGCGGGGGTGAGGAGGAGGGAGACTTCCACTTCCTGGCCGGGGGCGAGGGCGGGGAGGGGAGATTGGGCGGTGGACAGCCACTCGATCGCGGGGAGGAGAATGCGGACCGGTCCGGTGGGGACGCTCCCTTCGTTGCGGATCGAGAAGTTCACGAAGGTCTGCTCGCCGGGGACCATGCCGCGCTCGAGACGCCCGGCATCGGAGACGAGGAGGCTCGCCATCTCGCGCACGGTGGCGCTGAGCGGGACGGCGAGGGCGGCGCCTTCGGCACTGAAGACGTTGAGGAATCCATCTGCGAGATTGGGAGCGCCGGCGAGGGCGGTGAACTGGTAGTCCACGGTGGCCTCCGCGAGCGGACCGAGGGTGGTGGCGCCGCCCTGCAGTCCGCCGGTGAGGGTGATCCCCTGCGGGAAGCCGGTCCCATTGACCTGGATACCGGAGATGCCGACGTCGGCCTGGTTGCGAATGACAATTTGCCCGGGCGTCGCTTCGTCGCGGGTGACTGTGAGTTCGATCCCGGTCGTGTCGCTTCCGATCCCGAGGAGGGTGAAGCTGTCCTGCACCTCGGCATCCGGCACGCCGGGATGGGTGGCGCCGACGGTGTAGCTGCCGCCTTCGCCGGGGAGGGGCGTGAAGGTGAGTGAGAACTGGCCGTTGGAATTGGTGAGGGCAGAGAGGATGCGCTCGGTCTCGCGCACCATCAGGTGGACATTGACGAGCTTGAAGGCGGCGGGCGAGCCGTCCGGGATGTTGGTGGCGGAGCCGGTGAAGTCGATGGGAGTCCCGGAGGGCGCGACGGTGGTGGCGGTGGAGACGGTGGCCTCGTAGGCAGCGCCGACTTCCATCGAGTTGCTTGCGCCGAGGTTGTTGGTCTCGAGGATCTCGTCGTGCACGTTCTCGCCGTCGACCTCCACGATGATGTAGTAGGTGCCGGCTTCGATGGGAGTGCGGAAGGTCTCGGTGCGTTCGAAGAAGAGACCGGCGGGCAGCCCGGCCTCGAAGGATGAGGCGTTGAGGACGGTGTCATTTCCGAGGACCGGATCGTGGGAAAGAAGGACGCGCACGCCGACCGGGCCGACCGCGTCGCGCGGGCCCTGGTTCTCGACGCGGTAGGTGTAGTTGACCCATTCGTCGGTGAAGACCGGGGTGGGCGCGGTGAGAACGGTGAGGGCAAGGTCGGGCTTGTTCTCGTCGGTGACGATGAGTTCGGCTTGCGCGGTGGCGAATCCGGCGGCGGTGGCTTCGAGGAGAACGGACTGGTTGCCGTCCTCGGTTCCGTCGTCGGTGCCGATGACCGGGAAGCTCACTTCCGCTTCGTCGACGGCGAAGTCGACGGTGGGCTGGACGGATGCCTGGAGGGGCAGGTCGAGGGAAAGAGCGACCGTGAGCGGTTGATCGATTCCGCTGTTGCGGCCGAGGAAGGCGGTCACGCTTTGGCCTTCCTGCACGGAGTCGGCCTCGAGTCGCAGGGAGAGGCTGGGGCCGTCGTCATCGGTGACGGTGACGTCGACCGGGTTGCTCTCGGCGAGGAGGCCGCCGGAAGTGACATCGAATATGCGGGCCGTGAGGGTGGCGATCTGGTCGCCGTCGATCTCGCTGTCGTCGACCACCGCGAGGGCGCCAATGGCGCCGGGCGTGAAGGGGGCGATCAGGAGGGAGGCGGGAACCTGCACGACAGTGGAATCGCTGGTGGAGAGGACCACCGTGAAGGGCGTGGCGGTGACGGGCGTACGCGTGACGGTGGCGGTGAGTTCGCCGGCGGACGCCGACTCGCTGATGACGTTGCGGTTCAGGGCGAGGGTGAGGGCGGGGCGGTCGTCGTCGAGGACGGTGGCGAGGGCGGAGCCGTTGGTGTAGTTCGGCGCCTGGGCGGTGATGGTGACGCCCTCGTCGAGTTCGGGGACGGAATCGTCGATCGCAGTGACTTGCACAATTTTCTGCGCTTCGGCGTCCGCGAAGAAAACCGGCGGGGGACGTTGCAACTGGCCGAGGACGCTCTGGCTGAGGCAGACGCTGAGGGGGCCCTGCGAATTGCTGCGGGTGATGGTGAGGTCGCTGGGTTGGCCCTCCGCGAAGCTGGGAGGGTTGAGGGCGAGGGTGAGATTCGATCGCAATGTGATCGTGACGGCAGGCGAATCGCCGCTGGCTCCGGCGCGGTTGGTGGCGCGGGCGGTGAAGACGTTCGGGCCGGTGAGGATGGAGAGGTTCGCGGAGAAGTTGCCGGAGGCATCGGGGGAGAGGGGACCGGCGACCTGGATGCCGCCGCGATCGAGGAAGACTTCCGTCTCGCGCGAGCTGACGCCCTCCAACAGGATCGTATCGTTCGTGACCACCGTACCGCTGGCCGGGGAGGTGATGGTAGGCGGAACGGGAGCGGCGAGTTGGATCGTGACGGGCAGGATGGTGGAGGTGGTTTCGCCGGTGAGGGCGGCGGTGACGATGACCTGCAATTCGTAGTCGCCGTCCGCGAGGGCATCGATCGCGAGGATGGCGGTGAAGCCATCGACCGTGATGTTGTCGATCCCGAGGGAGGTGAAGGAGCCGCCGACGGGACGGATCGAGAACTCGACCTGTGAAATGCCGTTTTCGTCGCGGGCTTCGACACGCAGCAGGGTGTCGATGAGGTGAATGTTGGTGGCGGGCCCGATGTGGGAGGATCCCGCGAGGACGGCGGTGATGACGGGCGGGAGGCGCAGGGTGTGCGCGACGGGCGGGGCGGGCCAGAAACTGGCGTCGCCATCCTGATAGGCGGTGATGGTGACGTTTCCTCCGCTGAGGGCGGTGAGGACTTCCGAACCTGGTGGGCCGGAGATGGTGGCGAGGTGGGCCGGATCGACTTCGAAGCGCACCGGGAGACCGCTCGTGGCGGTGGCGGTGAGAGGAATGGCGAGGGCAGGGGTGGGGGCGGCGAAGCTGATGGTCTGCGACATCTTGGTGGCCTGCACGGAGGTGAGGCTGGGATCGCTGCCGTCGCTGACGTTGACGGCGGCGACCGCGACGTGCAGGTCCAGCACGGTGGCGAGCGGTCCGAGATCGAACTCGGTGGCGGTCGGAGTGCCGACCGGGGTGAGGCCGGTGGAGTCGCTGATGGGAGAACTCTCGAGGAAGACGGCGTAGTGTTGGACGAGGGAAGCGGGTTCGCTGGCGTCCCAGATCGCCACGACATTGCCGTTGCGCAGAGTGAGGGCGAGGTTTGCAGGGTTGGAAAGGAGGGTGGAGGCCACGATGGAGACTCCGGCGCTTTCCTGGGAGAAAATATCGAGGGTGGCGACGCGCAGGGAGTACCCCGTGGCGGGAGTGAGGCCGGTCAACTCGTAGGTGGTGGTTCCGGGCTGCAGCACGATCGGATCGACCGCGCCGGCGAAGTAGAGATGGTAGCCGGTGAGGAAGGCGGCGGTTTCCGGTGGGGCGTCCCACGAGAAGCTCAGGCTCTCGGCGGTGCTGGCGGTGGCCGCGAGATTGATCACTTCGCCCACGCCCGAAACGGAAGCCTGCGCCGAGAAGGAGCGCACGGCGGGATCGAAGTTGCCAAGGACGTCTTCCGCGACGACGGCGAAGTGGAGGATCTCGCCCCCGCCCAGACCGGTGAGCGTGACGCGTTGCTGGCCGCTCTGCGAGGTCGCAAAGGGCGTGAGGCCGGTGACGTCGTCGAAGAAGGAATTGCCGACGTAGATCCGGTAGGCGACCACGTCGCTTTGAAGGAGTTCGTCGTAGCTGGTCCAGTCGAGCACCACGGCACCGAACTCGGTAGCCGAAGTCTCCACGAAGAATCCGCTGTTTACCCCGGTGACAGGAGCAGGAGTGCTGGCGTCCGGAACCAGGATGCTGATCTCCCGCGACACGATCTCCCGATTGGGTGGGGAAGATTCCTGGCCGATGAACACCGTTAATTCCCGCGAAGAAATTTCCGGGCTCAGGACATAGGCTGCGGAGTAGTTGACATTAGCCTCGAAGTTGCCCAGGGCATCGACCGGCACGATCGCCAGAAAGTGATCCGTGTTTGGAGTGAGTCCCTCCAGAGTCAGCGAAGTAGTCTCGGCCGGAACGCTCGTGACAGGCGTCATGCCCGTGACATCCGAAAATGGCGCCAGGTCGCTTAGATAGATATCGAAGCGGACGATGTCCCCGACCACCCACTGGTTGTAGGCACTCCAGTCCATCGTGACCGTTTCGCCCGAAGGGGAGACCGCCATGGCGATGTCGGCAAGAGGTGGAGGGGGATCGGCATCGCCCACCACCAGTCCAAATTGCCGGGAGATCGCCTCGCGATAGGGTGGATCGGGTTCATCACCGACACGGATGCTGAATTCCCGCGAAACTGTTCCGGGCGAGAGGATGTATGCGGCGGAATACTCGACGGCGCTCGCGAAGTTGCCGAGAGCATCGACTGCGACCACCGCGAAGAAGTGGTCGGTGAACTCGGTCAGACCATCCAGAGTAGCGGAAGTCGTCTCGGCGGGAACGCTACGGAAGGGAATCATCCCGGTGATATCGGTGAAGCCGCCGGTATCGGAAAAGTAGATGTCGAAGCGGGCGATGTCGCCCACGCCCCACTGGTTGTACCCGCTCCAGTCCAGGGTGGCTCTGTCGCCGGTGGCGGAAACGTCGATGGTCAGTTCCGTGATGATCGGGGGGACGGCGGCGTCGCCAACTACCAGGCCGAATTCCCGCGAGATTATCTCGGGGTGAAGATCGTCCAGCGGGCCTCCTTCGACGTGGATCGAAAACTCTCGGGAAACCACCTCCCGAACTGGGGGGACTTCAAAGGCACCGATCTGAACCGTGAATTCGCGCGAGGCGATCTCCTTGATGAGGACGGGACCCTGCGCGAACGAATCGGTCCCGGCGCTGCAAAACGCGAAAAGCAGCGCCAGACCGAAGTTCAATGGTCGTTCTCGATTCACACCGTGGAGCGGTGGTCCCTCCGGGCCGCCGGATCAGGGACGGATGACTTTCACCTGGACCGCGGAGTAACCGACATCCACGGGGACGTCCGCCAGCCAACGGATCACGAGGGGATTGGCGT
>Ga0310121_10003698_pt1 | contig 13862 bp, 14 predicted proteins | sample CB27_Tmax_986_MG_FD_203504 | JGI IMG/M metagenome (GOLD analysis project Ga0310121, IMG submission 203504) | Marine microbial communities from Western Arctic Ocean, Canada - CB27_Tmax_986 | ecosystem: Environmental > Aquatic > Marine > Oceanic | place: Canada: Western Arctic Ocean | collected... | reverse complement strand
TATACTTCTTGTTCATGGCGACCTCCTTGTCGAAAGGAAGTCTCCCAAAAAAACATGCCGACACCAACCCTAATTCTTAGCCGTCACAAAGCACTAGTCTGCCGTGATGGCTGTGTATCACCCCAGAGTCGTTGGACGACAGCGTATAGGAGTGCTGTGCTCCAACCGAAGATGAGTAGGCCGGTCATTGCTTGGATTGCGCTAAGGAGACGCCATGAGCCGTTGATGACAACGTCGCCATATCCGAGCGTGGCAAAAGTGACGGTTGAGAAATAAGTCGCTTCCTCTATTTCACTTAGTTCGGCAAGATCCGGAAGCGCCATGTACACACAGGCCCAAACGGCAACTTCGAGGATATGAAGCAGTAGCAGGACTACCGCTGTGGAGCAAAGCACACGTAACTGGATCAACGGACGATTCGGATCGAGTGTTGATTCTCTCAACCGTTGCAGCCGTCGTATCCACCAGGTTGTGCCAATCGCGTGGATACCAACGGTGGCCATCGTGAGTAGTGCGCCAACCAGAATTGACTTCAGCATGGGCTGCCGTTCCTCTACGAAGCTGATTCCATCGCGACAGGTTTGACTCGGAAAGTTTCTACGAGAATCGCATAAATCGCGGGCACGACAAGTAGCGTGAGTAGCGTCGCGACGAGCAACCCAAAGATCATACACCAAGCAAGGCCTTCCCACAGCGGACCGCCTCCTAAAGCAAGGGGAAGTAACCCGCCGATCGTGGTTGCAGTCGTCAAAAAGATCGGCAGCATGCGCTGTTTTCCAGCCGCGACCAAACAATCAACGCGCTTGTATTCCGCCGCACTGTTTTACCTGCGACGATTGCTGCCGCAAGTGTGCACCTTGCACTTGCGACAGTAATCGTCGCAATCCCTTGGCGGCACTTTACGCTCCGAGCACCGAGCGCCTCATCCTCTCCCGTGCTCCACCAGATGACCCAATTCTGGCAAGATGAGTTTGTCCATCGCCAATCGTACTGCTGGTGTCGAGCCAGGCATGGTCAAAACCAAAGTTTGGCCAATCATCCCTCCGCAGGCGCGGCTGAGCATCGCGGCGGCGCCGATTTCTTGGTAGCTCAGCATCCGCAATAGCTCACCGTAGCCGGGTAACTCTTTGGTGAAAAGTTTGCTGAGCGTCTCGGGCGTTTGGTCCCGTGCGGCAATTCCGGTGCCGCCAGTCAAAAGAATCGCTTCGACCTCGCTAGCTTCGACAAATCGCGTCACTAGCCGGCGTAGTTCTGCTGGCTCGTCGGGTACGATCTCCCGCTCGACGACCAGTTGACCGGCCGCTTGCAGCAATTCGACCACGGTTTGGCCGCTTGTGTCACTGCCGGGCGTGCGGGTGTCGCTGACGGTAATGACGGCACAACCGACTTTCCCGGGGGACTTTTGCCGATGTTCGGCTGCTGATTCGCTCACATATGGATCTGTCATTTCTCCCCCTCGATCGATATTATCCCCCGACTTCGAAACCGTTCGCCTATAATTGAACATAGAGGGCCCCCCTGAATCAACCTATCCCTTGGCTGAATTCAACACATGCAATTTCGTCCACCTCAATTTCGACGAGCTCTGTGCCTGCTGTCTCAAGCAATAGCGGCAGTTTGGTGCGTCGAGACACCGCGCGGGGCTCGTGGCGACATCTTTCGTCTCAAATCAGGCGGACAAGTCACCGGAGCTATCATCGACCGAGGTAAGCAAGGGGAGTACGTCGTACAAAGCGGCCAAGCGACGGTTATTACCCTTTCGCGACGGCAAGTCGAAAAAGTAATATCTCAAGACACAATTGAATTGCAGTACTCCCAGCGCAGTCGCGCGCTACCCGATACGGTCGAGGCCCATCGCGAGTTAGCCAGTTGGTGCAAAACCAATCGATTAACCAAACAAACCAAACACCATCTGCGCCGCATTTTGGAATTGGACCCGTCCGATGAAGCATCCCGATTAAGCTTGGGTTATCAGCAGCATCGAGGCCGCTGGATGACCCGTGACGAGATCATGACCGCCCGTGGATTGCAGCTGTACGAAGGCGACTATCGCACGCCTCAAGACATCGCGTTACGCGAACGCGACAAATTCCGCGATACGGCCGAGACCGACTGGTTTCGCAAGATTCGCCGTTGGGTCAGTTGGCTCGACGATCGCCGCGCGGCTGAAGCTGCCAAGATGATCGCCAACGTGAAAGATCCGAACGCCGCGCGCGCAATCATTAAACTCCTTAAGAAAGAAAACAACCAACGAGTACGCGATTTACTGATCGCTACTTTGGCGGAATTGAAACATCCGGCTGTGGTAACGACACTCGTCGATTTTTCTTTGTACGATCCCGACGATGAAGTCCGACTGCAATGCTTGGAGTATCTCTTGCAGAACCATCAACCGATCAGTTTACAGCCCTACATCAATGCGCTCGTCGAGAAAAAGAACGAGAACGTAATTATCAATCGCGCCGCCGAAGCGCTCCATCGCATCGAAGATCCGCGGGCCATTAGTAGCTTGATCGACGCATTGGTCACCACACACAAGTTTAAGAATCTCGGCGCTCCTCCCGGTAACGTGAACCCTACATTTGATTCCCGCGGAGGGAGTGGACTCAGTATGGGCGGTGATAAAAACAAAATCATCCTACGGCCCATGCGAAATCTAAAAGTCCGTCAAGCGTTGGTCAAACTCTCTGGTGGGCAAGACTACGAATTCGACGAAAAACTCTGGCGAATGTGGTTTGTCAACGAGCAGATTCACGACTACGTCGATGCCCGCCGTGACCATTAGAGACCTCGCGACCGTGAGTTCACTCGGCTGATGGAATATCGATATTCCTACTTCAAGAAAAAATCGCTAACTGGAAGCAGCTGCCTTTTTCGCCAGCTGCCTCTCCAACCACCAACCCCTGCTCAGCTTGTGGATCGCCATCCGATCCTCCAGATTCGGACGAAAGATCGTTAGCAACAGTAGCGGCAAAAACCAGGCGATGAAAATCCCGCCGTCATAGGCGTGCCAAAATTGGGCCGCCAACATTGTGGAAGCCGAGCAGGAAATCAGCGTTCCAAGATTTTTTTGCGTTGGCCAAATCACAAAGCTAAACGCGAGCGCGACGAAGGCCGCAAGGACCGGAAAGCGATAGTCAGGGCTCCAGGTATGCCAAATTCCCCCCAGGTTTGTGGTGGCCGGCAGTCGCAGACCAAACATCTGTAACAGCTGCTTGACGAAATCGTCGGTGCTGGTGGCGGTCACTGCCATCGTAATCACCATCACGGCAATCATTACCAGCACGCCGGTCACGAACCGTTTTAAGCCTCGAACCCAATAGAAACTACACCACAACGGCAGCAAGAAAGCGGGGTAGTAAATCGTTCCTGAAGCGAGGCCGATCATCATGCCTGCCAGTAGCGGCTGACGGTACAGCACCACCGCCCAAATGAGTAGCGAAGCGGGTAGCGCATGTTCGACGCTGCCTGTCCAGAGTGCGGTATACGGCAGCATCAAATACATCGTCATCGCCGCGATTCCCGCAGTAACATTCTCAAAATGCCAATGGCCAACCACAAGCAGTCCCACGACGATCAGCACGTGCGACAAGATCGCCATGACCCGCGCCGTTGCCTCTCGAATCATGAGCTCCTCTTGGTCGCGTTCGGCGGGCGTTTCTTGACCATTCGGATCGCCAGCTGCGATCAATTGTTGGGTGAGAATCCTTGGCAGGCGGTAAATGGACCAGAAACCGGGTCCATCTGTGGCGAAGCTGTCCGACGGTGTGCCTTCGCCCCGATTCTCCTCGGCTTCGTGCGCCTCTTCAGCACGTACCACCTCAGCCTGGCGTGCCGGAGACAAATCGCCAGCGCTCGGTTTCCCAGTGACGACATTCGCCATTAGAAAGAACAGCAACGACCCCCCCAAAAACAGCAGACCTGCGGCATTGAGGTTCGGCTCCAAGAGCGGTCGTCGGACCATCGCCGCATCCAACAGCAGTCGCGTCAAGAGTATGCCTTGCGTCACAAACAGCCATAGAAACCCTAAATATTCGATGTTCGCTGCATTGGGCTCGATTCCCTCGTTCTCTGCGGCCCATTGCACCAACAACAAGCCTGGAGAGAGCAAGATCAGCAAAAAAAGGTCGATATTCCGGACGCTCCAAATCCGATTGAATTTGAAATACAACGCCAACATCAGTAGCGACGACAGATACGCCCAACTCGTGGGATTGACTCGCTCGTAGTGGAATAAGATATCGGGCATACAAGATCAGCAGGGCCGAAGGAATATCGCTGCGCCACAATGCGTCGCAGTCTGTCGGTAAGGCGCTTTGGTAGAGAGGTCGAATGCTTTAGCAACGCCACTGGCAGGTCACACCAAGATAAACCCTGGCCCGCAAAGTGCAACCTATTGACCGCGGCGCGGTTAACGAGCCCCCGCCGTAATCGTTGTTTGTGGGAGGAAGCGAGTTACGGCGGGGGCACAGGTAGACTTGGTCGTGCCCGCCGTCCATAGCAGGCTGTAAGCGGTCCGCTGCTACGATATCGGACCGGAGAAAGCCAATGGCTCCTCCTCCGTAAGCCCTAAGCGAATCCTTGCCATATCTGCCCAGGGACTTTCTGGGGCCAAAGCCAAGAAGGTCTGCCAATGCAGCTCCCCCTCGGAATTCCTTTCGAGCCGATCGAGCGTGTTGGCCAGGTGGTAGTGCACATCGGCATACTCGGCATGAAAGGCTAATGCCCCATGAAACGCGGCTACCGCCAGATCGAGTTCGCCATTCTCGGCCAAGACACAACCCAAATTTGCTCGAGCCTCGACATATTCTTCGTCGAGTTCAATCGCCACGTAAAATCGTTCTCGAGCCGCCGCGAGATCTCCCAGCCGATAAAGTAAGTCGGCCAATGCAAAATTGACTTCGGCAGTAGGACCCGCCGCCATGAGCAGCATGCGATAGGTTTCGGCAGCCTGTAGCAATTCGCCCTGATCCTCCAATTTCAGCGCTTCGAACTGAAGCTGGTCGAATGTCGAGAGGGTTTCTGCCACGCCAGAGTGTTGCCCACCTGCCGCCTCGGCAACGATTGCTTGGACACCGTCGGCCACCGAGAGCAACACGTCGGTCGGCTCGTCCGCCAGCGAAGGTTTGTCAAAATCGATCAGCAACTGTCCGCCCGGCTCGGCGAGATCGTCGCCCCGTCGTAAAATCAATTGTCGACCCGAAACCACCACCCGCGGATCGCACAGTGGCCGAGCGACCGTTGGCATCGAGCTGTGCAACTCCGCCAGTTTGCGATCGATGACCGCCAGCGAGCAGCCCTCGTCGTAGAGCATCGCCAAGTGACGAGCCACGGCGACTTCGGCGAAATCGAAGTACGGCAATCGTCGCACGCTACGGCATGCAATCAAAATGCCGCGGCGGTGCCAACGTCGAACCGCCGCTACTGGGAGATGCAACAGCTCGGCCAACATCGCCGGAGTGTAAAGCCGTTGTACCCCCCGGTGCTCTGCCGCCTCATCGCCGACGAGACCGAGGCGTTGCCACAGTTCTGACTCACGCAAGAGCTGCGTGCGACCTCCAGCAACCTCTTCCGCCAAGCGTTGGTGTGCCAAGTTGTCGGCTCGCAATGCACTTGCCAAATCGGGCTGGCCGTCACCAATGACCACCAGTGTAGCGGTAGATTTTTCGTCGCTTAGAATCGTGCCACCGTGCTCGCGGATCAACGCGCATGCTTCTCGACGTGCCATGCCGGCAAGCTTACCGACAAAGACAATCTGCTCACCGGCCAATCGCGGCTCAGCAGTAGCTGAATGCTCAGCTTGTGCCGTTTCTTCAGCAGACGTATGCGTGGGATGTGCCATGAGGGACGACAGCGACGGAAGCACCAATTAGGACCGGGTTTAGTCTCTGGCAAGCGGTCAAGACTGTCAACGCTCGGGCCCTAAAGCAGGTAGAAAATCGCCCCCTGTGTCGCTGCGTCGGCTCGGTAGACTGCCCAAATCGGCACAGCGGCGCGTTTTCTACAGCTTTTGCTAATGTTGCAGTAAATCCCGGTCTTCGTCATTGATCGCTGCTACCAGCTGCAACGTCTCCTCAGCAGGCTGCTGACGATCCTTGTCCTGGGCGACCTCGCTGGTAGCTTCCTGCTGCAGCTTGGCGCTTTGCCCGCAGCAAGGCTGTTCGAGCGGGACACGCATCATGATGGTCCGTGGCACGCGGTAGGTATAGGTCACTGGTACTTTGCGACAGACCGTGCGCGAAACGTTGACGGTCTCCTGCTTTTCGACCATTCGGCAGACACGGACCTGGTAGGGCTCTACCCGCTCTTCTTGCACATAGCGGCAAACCGTCACCGGTACTCGTCGCACACGTTCTTCCTGCACCATCCGACAAACTTGCACAGGCACCTTACGCTCGACGCGCTCAGTCACCTGACGGCAAGTGGCATATGGCACCATCCGTACCCGCTGCTCCTGCACCATTCGGCAGGTGCGCACTGGCACTTTACGGACCACTTGCTGAGCCACTTGGCGACAGACTTGCACGGGAATCTTTTGGACAACTTCCTGCGGACAATAACGCGTCACCGGCACCTGCTGGGCGACGATGTTTTGTTTCCAAACTTTGGTCACCACCTGTCGCGGCGGAGCCTGCACGGCGGCCCACACCAAACCAGGACGCTGATACTGCAATAATCCGGCGGTCGGGCTGGCTACCGGTGCGGCAGGCATCCACTTCAAGCCACGTCGCGCGGGCGCCGAGGGCAGACAGGAAACCTGGTCGACGTAACATCCCTGATCTACGTAACGAGTTTGATAGCTCACGACCGGGCGCATCACCGTGTAGCGACGCTGCTGCTCAACGGTCGTAGTCACATTTCGCATAACGGTATAACATTGTTCGCGCTCGCTTGTTTCCCATACCGGACGCTGCACCGTGTAACGCTCTTCACGCTGGGCCGTCTCGATGATATTACGAACTCGATTGTAGCTGCAGTCGCGCATCTGCGTCTCGTAGACCGGTCGCTGCACCATGTACCGCTGCTCGCGGATGTTCGTTTCCTGCACCGGCCGAGAGACTGTGTAACGACGTTCTCGCGCCTGTGTCTCCCAAATCGGCACCCGTCGCGTGACTTGCTGCTGCTGGTAGACCGTTTCGGGAATCATTTTGTAGGCTGTCACCTGACGTTCTTCATAGACCGTCTGACACTGCACCTGGTAAGCCGGCTGGACACAAGTGTCACACGGCGCCTGCCCGCGAGACGCATCTGCAAGACCAATGCCAAAGAACAACGCAGCAGACAACCAACAGCTATAGCTGTTCATACCGTTAACCCCAAACCATCTAATGGAAAAGAAACACTCGGGCGCTCCGCAACTACGAAGTTCCGCAAAAACAAGACCCTCTTTGTTGAGGGGCTAGGCACTGGACGCTAAGGGCCAGGGAAAAACTGCGTCGCGATGTCGCGCATTCCTTGATCCTAAATCCTCCAGCCTAAATCCTCATTTAGAGTCTTGCGGACAAAAGCGCCTAAGGCAAATTACGACTTCGCAAAATTATTGCTAGCATCACAACAAGTCGCGACCAGCCCACGGTTTGCGCTGGCAGATAATTTCCGCTAATTTCCAATGTGCGCGTGAGACTGGCGGGGCATCAATGGGGTAACGCTCCACGGATATAAAAAAAACGGGGCGGCGCCCTCAGAACCAGTACATTCCGCACAGCTTAACGCCAAAGAAGTGCTCTAAGAACTCGGCACCTCAGCCAACAGTTCTTCTGCCCGTTCGATAAGTGATTTCGGCACAGGCCGAGGCTGCCAGCTTGGGGCAGAGTCGACAAATTGCTTCACGGCTGCTCGCAACCTGGCCAGATCTGCGTCGGGGTGGTTTTCCAGCAATAGCCGGCTCGCATTCAATGCGTTATCCAACATCGTATCGCGCTTAAAGGCCTGCAAAGCGGGGGTCTTTTCCCTCGCCGTGTTCATTGCCAACGCTTCGGCATCGAGCATCTCGGTCACGGCTCCAACGGCCCGCAAATTGCCTTGGCGTGCCAGACCTAGGGCCGCATTGTAACGAGCGTCCGAGTAGAGATCGTCGACCAACTTTTCCAACTCTATGGTGAGCCGCGGATCGACGTCAGGCGAGAGCACAAACACGCCCAAAGCAAATGCCGTTTGGGAACGCACCAAATCATCTTGGTCGCCGGCCAGCGCGGCCAATGTTTCGACGAACTGTGGGTGCTCCAAAGTCTGCGGTGGTTGTAGTTCAGACAATGCATGACTCAGCACGGCCAAGGCGTTGATCGCTTCACGGCGGATATCGCGCTGGTCATCTTTTCGAGCCGTCTTGAGTAAAATCTCGACGCCTTCGTCCACGTAAAACTCGCCCAACACACGGCACAAGTAGTAACGCAAATTGATGGAATTCTGGTCATCCAGTCCTGCTTCGACTTCCTCGTCTAATAGCTGCGCCAATTGGGAGGCCAGCTCTGCGTTGTGTTTGAGGTCCGGATAACGCTCCTCCAATCGCAACATGTTGGCCAGCTCGTCGGCTTTTTGCCAACGTGCCTGATTCGAGCTCCGCAAGGCGGCGACGATTTTTGTCGGGTCCTGATCGCCGCGGGTGGCCATCATGGTGACCAACAGCCACAACAGCACCACGGCTAAGACAATTACCGCCGGCACGACGAATAGCTGCAAGATAAACCCGGCGCTGGGCGGCTCGACCGGAGGCAGCAACTCATCGGCTGTGACGGCAGCCCCCAAGGGATTGTCAGGTGAGCTATCATTCGGGGTTGAATCGCCACGATTTTCGGGCGCTCGGTTGCCAGATTGTGGGTTGGTTGGCATGTCGGTTCGTGTGATGATAACTGGAGAGCTATTGACGGGCGCTCAGGATCATTCGAGAAATCATGGTCGCAATTGGCGATTCTCCGCTGGCGTTATCAGCCTGTTGAAGAAGTGCTTCGCCGTAAACACTGAGAAAGGGGAGTTATTGAGATTCGTTCGAGTGCAAGGAGCAAAACCGCAGACATATTGGTAAATACGCCGAGGTTTTGCGACGCCGCAATCGGACGAATCTCAATAACATAGCCGACCTGACTTCTTCAACGGGCTGTTAGCCCACAGTTCCAGGGAAAACCAGGCGCCGGCGCGTGGCGGCCGATACACCAGTATTGCTCGAACGATCCAAAGCCGCAGGCCGGATCGCAACTACCCAGACTAACAGAGAAGGTCTCCACCGACGAGACCCCGCCCCGCTGGCACAATGAATTGCCCATGTACTATTTGCCCCTCACCCTTGACTCGCCAGCTGAGAACTTAGCACTCGACGAAGCGCTGCTCGACGCCGCCGAGGCGGGCGAAATCGACTCGGGCGTCCTGCGCTTGTGGGAATCGCCCACGCATTGCGTCGTCTTGGGCAGATCGTCGACAGCCGAGGTCGAAGTCAATCTCCCCGCCTGTCGCCAAGCGGGTGTTCCCGTGCTACGCCGCAGTAGCGGCGGCGGCACGATCCTCACCGGCCCTGGTTGCCTGATGTATGCGGTCGTGCTCGATTTGCAAACCTATCCGCAACTGCAGGTGATCAATGCGGCACATCATTTTGTCTTGGGCCAGCTGGCCAAGGTGCTGTCTCCGCTGGTGGAGGGCGTCGAGCTAGCCGGCACCAGCGACTTGGTTACTCGACCAGCAGCATCTGATCATCGCCTTAAATTCTCTGGCAATGCGATGCGTTGCCGCCGGAGCCACCTCCTCTACCACGGCACACTACTCTACGATTTCGATTTGCCGCAGATTCATCACTGGTTAGCGATCCCAACGCGTACTCCAGCCTACCGCGGCGATCGGCAACATACGGAGTTCGTCACCAATTTGCCAATCGGGCGAGAAGCAATTGTTCAAGCGTTGACCGACGTTTGGCAAGCCTATCACGCATTACCCTCTTGGCCACAACGACGAACCGCTGAACTGACGCAAACAAAATTCAGTGACGACCCCAAGTGGGTCATCCACGCTCCCTCGACATAGGCTAGCGCCATGCACCGCCAACCTTTACTGCAAATGCTTGCTCGATATTTAGCTGAGTACTCCGGCGAAGCAGCGACCGTCGCTCAGATCACCGATTTAGTCAACAGCTCTCCCGACTGTTTTGAAAGAACTTGTCATCCGGGGCATATCACCGGATCGGCCTGGGTATTGTCGCACGACCGAACCGAGTGTCTGTTGGTCCACCATCGCAAACTCAACCGCTGGTTGCAGCCAGGCGGACATGCCGATGGTGAGAGCGACATCGAAGCGGTCGCCCTCCGCGAAGCTCAGGAAGAATCGGGACTGCAACGCCTCGCGGTTCAGCACCGAGACGGTCCGTTGGCGCCTCGAGAACCGTTGTTGCCACTTGACATCGATGTACACGAAATCCCAGAACGTATCGATCGTGCGGGAAACGTCCTAGAGCGGGCTCACGAGCATCACGACATTCGCTTCTTGCTTGTGGCTGCTGCTGGCCAACAGCTCGTGCTCAGTGACGAGTCGCACGATCTGCGCTGGTTTTCTCGCGAAGAACTACTGAACATCACTGACGAACCGAGTCTCCTGCGGATGATGCACAAAGCTGGGCCTTATGCCTGAGCCCTGCTATCGGGATTCAACTGCTTAGTTCCTGACTTTGAAGTTCTCCTGGCTGTGGCCGGCGAGCCGAAGGAGGGGATCCTTTTCAGCACTGCGGAGGCATGTTAAGTTGTGGCCTCATTTCTCATCATTTCAACAGAGGGTTTTAGGCATGGCTATTGGATTTGGCGTTGATCGCATTGATCGCGACGATCTGCCCGAGGGGAAAGTTCTGTGTGAATACTGCACCGCCAAGTGCTGCCGTTACTTCGCCCTGCCGATCGAGACGCCCGAAGATTTTAAAGATTTTGAATACCTCCGCTGGTACTTGCTGCACGAGCGCGCCACGATCTTCAAGGAAGATGACGATTGGTATTTGCTGGTCCACACCGTTTGCAAGCACCTGCAACCGAACAATATGTGTGGGATTTACGAGACGCGTCCCGAAATCTGCCGTGAATACACCACGGCCAACTGCGAGTACGAAGAAGATTGGACCTACGAGTTCTACCTCGAGACGGCGGAGCAAGTCCATGAATACACCGAAGCGGTGATACAAAAGAAAGGGGAAAGTCTTCGCAGTCGTAAGCCAGAACTGTTAGCGGTGCTGTAGCAAACGTTAGCGAGGACGCCTCGTTTCGCCGACGTGTCGATCTGACATCTGAAACCTGAAATCTGATATTCATGCCTCGAATTCAACCCCGCACCCTCAAAGGATTCCGCGACTTTCCACCCGCGATGATGATTCCGCGCGAATGGATCATCGACACGGCACGGCGTGTGTATCGTTCTTACGGCTTCAGTCCCATCGATACTCCTGCGCTCGAGCACCTCGATATTCTGACCGGCAAAGGGAGCGAAGAAACCGACAAACAAATGTATCGGTTTGAAGATCCTGGCGGACGTATGGTCGGCATGCGCTTTGATCTGACAATACCGCTTGCTCGATTTGTTGCCCAGCACATCCAAGCACTCGGCACACCTTTCAAACGGTATCAAATTGCCACCGTCTGGCGCGGCGAGAATCCCCAGGCTGGTCGCTACCGCGAATTCATGCAGTGCGACTTCGACACGATTGGCACCACGTCGACGACCTCCGACATCGAAACCGTTCTGATCATCAGCGACCTACTGCAAGCGCTCGATTTCGAGCGATTTACGATCCGCGTCAACAATCGCCTGGTGCTCAGCGGACTGCTTCAGAAGCTTGGCTTGGACCAACACAGCGGCGCCGTGCTGCGCGCGCTCGACAAACTTGGGAAGATTGGCCCTGAGGCTGTTCGTGAGGAACTTGTCACAATGGCTTCAGCCAGCCCTGAGCAGGCCGAGTCCGTGCTGCAGCTCGCGGCGCTGACTGGCACCAACGCCGAGATCTTGCAACAACTACAGCCGCTGTTAGCAGGTAGCGAAATGGGCGAACAGGGCCTGGCCCAATTAGCAGAGCTACGCGAGGCGTTGGCAGCTGCTGGTGTGCCTGACGAGCGATTACAACTCGACGTATCGATCGCCCGCGGCCTCGATTACTACACCGGCATGGTCGTCGAAACATTCCTGGACGACCTGCCCGAGATCGGCAGCATCTGCAGTGGCGGTCGCTACGATAATCTCGCGGAGCTCTACACCAACCAACATCTTCCTGGCGTCGGCGCCTCGCTCGGCCTCGACCGATTGTTGGCTGCGATGGAAAAACTGGGCCAAATCACAGCCGTTCAGACCCCGGCCCAGGTTTTGATTCCCTTTTTTGCTGCCGAGCACCGCAACGATTACCTCCGCCTGGCCGGCCAATTGCGAGCTGCTGGCATCGGCGTCGAGTTCTATCCTGAGCCAAAAAAACTTGGCAAACAATTGCAATACGCTAACAAAAAAGGCTTTCGAATTGCCCTGATTATAGGTGGCGATGAATTTGCTACTGGCCAATGCCAAGTCAAGGATCTGGCCAGTGGCAACAGCGAAACGGTGCCGCTGTCCCGCGATGCCGGTGGGGTTATTGGCAAAATCGAATCGCTGCTAGAGAAAGTACGGCATTGATGTGGGCCGAAGCAGATGAATTGGAATATTCATTTGCGATGCGTTCAAGTCGATGTTCGCGAGCAAATGGTTGGCTTCGGGGCGGTGGTGAACTAAACTAGAGTCATCTCTTCGCCTGCGGCGTAACTGCGGACGATCCCGCGTCAACCTCAGAGAAGTAGTTGTAACAGTGAGAACTAACTACAACAGGGGGAACCAACCATGGCTTGGGCGGTTGTTCTATTGTGTCTGATTCTAGGTGCCCTGGTCACATTACGTGCTAGCGGCCGTAAACAAGATTTCCAGCGTGCGAAAAACGACGAAGATTGACCGCCGGTTGGTAAGGCGCGATCGTCGCACGGCCGGGCTGAAGCTGGGGCGATTGACCCGCTGATGGGCTGCTGCCCGTTGGCCAGTGATGCGTTGCTTGAGGTCCGCTGTCTTGAAATCCAACTAGGTGTATCAAGGGCTAGCCGTACGGTAGCGAGAGTTGGATATTCACGGCCTGACCCCAAACTTGCCCCTTTTCTTCATTTCTTATTGAAACGCCCCCCTGGTCTAATAGCAGCAGATACGTTTATCTCAATTGGCAAAGCGAGCGAGCCAATGAGTACCTTGAGGGAGCGAAGCGGGCACGCTATTTGAGCATTCAGCAAGGCAAGCTACACATTTTGCATTCATTTGTGAAAAAAAGCAGGAGCACTCCTAGAAATGACTTGAAGGTTGCCGAGAACCGCCTCAAGGAAGTTAAGGCGAGGCTCTTGAAGGAGAAGAAAGATGCCAAGAAAAGATAGAACAACAAGACCTACCAAGAGTTCCGGCAACGTCTTTGAAGACCTTGGGTTTCCAGCCGAAGAAGCTGCACTGCTGCAACTGAAAACCGATTTGAAGATTGCCATTGAACGCGAAGTGAAGCGGCGCAAATTGACCCCCAAGAAGCTTGTCCAAGTGCTCGATATTCAGCAGTCGCAAGTCAGTGACTTGCTAACAGGCAAGGTCTCAAAAATGTCAGTCGATAAGTTGGCGAAGTATCTCCACCGCATGGGGGTAAGCGTGGAAATCAAGACGAAAGCTGACAAGCCCCGTAAGCTCCAAGGCACTGAAGTGGCGTAACGGGAAAAGTTATAAGTCAAGACCTGAACCGAATGGCACTTCCAGTTGGTACGCAATGACTTACGTCGAGGGAGGGCCACGGTGGGTTTGTACGGCGTGACGCTCCGCATTTAGTGTAACACGATTGCGTCTCAGACTGGGAGCAGATGTGGCTG
>Ga0310121_10003697_pt1 | contig 13863 bp, 8 predicted proteins | sample CB27_Tmax_986_MG_FD_203504 | JGI IMG/M metagenome (GOLD analysis project Ga0310121, IMG submission 203504) | Marine microbial communities from Western Arctic Ocean, Canada - CB27_Tmax_986 | ecosystem: Environmental > Aquatic > Marine > Oceanic | place: Canada: Western Arctic Ocean | collected... | reverse complement strand
TTTCATTATCTTTTGCTGCGTCTGGCGCAAATCACGAGTCGAAAACGGATGCCTCTGGTTCACCCGAGTTCAGCTCTGATCGGCTGGGCTGCTTGAGCAGGGCTTTTTCAGGATCGACTAATTCGCGCCGCACGGTCCCGGTGCCTGAAATGGTCCTGAAAGTTCTAAACGAGGCTATCACACGGCTTAAGACACGTCATCTCGATGGTTATATTTTTGTAACTCACCACGGCGAACCCTGGAGCATTTACGGTTTGAGCCACGCCCTGACGCGGCTTGTGAGAGGGGCTTGGAAGGAGACGGGCGAGGAGGTATTCCGCGACTTTATGCCTCGTCGCCTGCGGGCCGTTTTCATCAACCTGGTGCGGGAGCGGCGAGGCGATCATCGCGTCCTGCAAGCCTACGTCGGCCATCAGGGGGAGGATGTCATGGTGCAGCACTATGAGCAGGCCAGAATCGAGCGGATGAGATCAGAAATCGTTACACGGATCGAAGAAGCACTGATTCAGACGAACCAAGCGGAAGGATCGTTACGTAAGCGCGCGGTAGAAGAATAGCCTCCGACTTACACTAAACTTACATTGGCCGAGTCCCGCATAAAGTTCCAAATCACGCATAACCTTGTGATTAAAGGGGTTAGATGGAGCTGATGGTCAGATTCGAACTGACGACCTACGCATTACGAGTGCGTTGCTCTACCAACTGAGCTACATCAGCCCACGCCAACATTCTACATCTAGCGGGTGGCCCGAGGCGTGTCAAGGACGGACCCCTAAGGACTCGGAGAACGCGGGCGGCCCGGAAGGTCCGGGTGGTCGGGGCCTCAGGCGCATCTGTACTGCATTGGAACCACGCATCATTGGGGCCAACTGAAGACTCCGGTCTCAGGCCGCGGGGACCGCTCCGGTCTCGGACGGCGGGTCTCGCCCACCCGAATTTCGTAAAATCGAGTCCACTTTTGCCGAGAAATCGCTGCGAATTGGGGCTAAACTGTTATCATCGGATGTGATGCGGCTTTCTCATTCGGAATATTCTCTTAGGAACCCGTCGATCTTGACGCGCCCCTTGCTCGCCATGCCCTGGGTCATCGGCCCGTTGGTTTGGATTCTCCTTAGCCCCTTGGTCGGGGCCGAGTGGCTGGTGCGGGTGGATTCCGCCCAGACGGCCGAGATGATGAAGCAGACCGGCCTGAGGCCGGTCAGGCATTACCGGCACTTCCCATGGGCGCTCTATCGGGGCGGTGAGCCGGCCGAGCAGGCCTTCGCTCGCGACAAGGAGCGACTGGGTGTCACGGCGGCGCCCAATTCCACCGTTCGGCTCGCGGCCACGCCCAACGACCCCCTTTTCACGGGTCAGATCACGCTGAATCCCAATGGGAACCTGGTCGCGGCGGCGGATATTTTCCTGCGCGAGGCGTGGGAGCGGCGCAGCTCGGCCGACGATGTGTTGGTGGCGGTCATCGATAGCGGCCTCGACGTCAATCACGAGGACTTCCAGGGTAACCTGTGGACGAACGCCATCGAGGAGGCCGGGGACCCGGGCGTTGACGACGATCAAAATGGGTTCGTCGATGACCTGCACGGCTGGAACGTGATCGAAGGCGGCGACCAAATGGGGCCCAATGGGGACCTGACCGACACGATCGGGCACGGCACCCAGGTCTGCGGCGTCCTGGGCGCCCGCGGCAACAATGGGGTGGGCATCGCCGGCACGTGCTGGGAGGTGAGCATGATGGCGGTGCGAGCCTTCGAATCCGAAATGACCGAGGTCGCCAACATCCTGGCCGCGTTCGATTACGTGTTGAATTTCCCGCGGGTGCGGATCATCAACGCCAGTTGGGGTGATGCGGAGATGAACGAGGCCATGCGCGACGTCATTGCCTCGATGGAAGAGAACATCTTGATCGTCACCAGTCCCGGCAACGACGGCGTGTCCCTCGACGACACCCCCATGTATCCGTCCTCATTCAATTTTGACAACGTCGTCTCGGTCGCGGCGATCAACACCGTCGGCCAGTTGGCTTCGTTTTCGAATTTTGGCTCGATGGTGACCCTGGCGGCGCCCGGAGTAAGCGTGGTGACTACCTCGGCTCCGCCGGACGAAGCGTACACGGTAGTGCAAGGAACCTCCTTCGCCACGCCGCGCGTGACGGGAGCGGCGGTGCTGCTGATGGCCGAATATCCCGACCTGACGCCCCCGCAGGTCAAGGAGCTGCTCCTGAGCACCTCGCGGGCGACGACGGAATTGAGCGGCGCCGAGTTGCAAGGCGGATTGCTTGACGTGAACTCGCTGCTTGGGACCAGCCTCAATACCGCTCCATTTTGGACGCTTTACTGAGTGGCCCTGAGGTCAAGGCGGGCCTGGACCGCGAGCTCATCACAGCGGTTGTTTTCCTCGTCTTCGGCGTGACCTTTAACCCACTCCCACTCAACGCCGTGCGACGTCATCGCATCGAGTAGCGCGCGCCACAGGTCCTGGTTCTTGACCGGCTTCTTGTTGGCCGTTTTCCAGCCTTTGCGTTGCCAGTTGTCGAGCCAGCCGTCGGTAAAGGCCTTCTTGAGATACTCGGAATCGGTGATGATGCGCACGTGGCTGGGCCGACGCAACGCGCACAGGCCCTCGAGGGCGGCGGTCAGCTCCATGCGGTTGTTCGTGCTGTCGGGCGCGGCACCGCTCAGCTCGCGGCGGTGGTCGCCGTGGCCCGGCGCGATCAGGACCACCCCCCAGCCCCCGTTGCCCGGATTGGGCGAGCAGGCCCCGTCGCAATATAGCAAAACTTCGGGCTGGCCGGCCGGTTCTTGCGGTTTGTCGGTTTCTGGTTCGTTCATGTGTTCATCGTCGTCGAATAGCTTGGGCGCGTCGACACCCCATTGGCGGGCTAAATGGTTCGCCCCGTCAGTTTAGAGCCCCGTTCGCCGACCGCCTCGCGTTCGGATATGATGTTTTCTCGTGGGGCCTGCTTGGCGCAACCTTAACTTTCCATCTCGATCACTCGAATTCCCAGCATCAGGCCGATGTACTGTTCCTCGTCCACGGTGACGTGGGAGCCGGCGGCGGTTAGTTCGGGGACGTATTTGTTGTAACGGGCGCGGGTGATGATGGGGGTGTCGGGGGCCAGGGCGATGGTTTGGCGGATGACCGAGAGGGCCGCGCGGTGGTCGGGGATCGTGATGACCAGCGCCCGCGCCGAGGCCAAGTGGACGTGTTCGAGGATGTCGCCCATGGTGGCGTCGCCCACTTCGGCGCGCGCGCCGTCGGCGCGGGCCGCCGCCACGCCCTTGGGGTTCAGTTCGATCACCAGCTCGGGGACGTCGTGGCCGCGCAGGGCCTTGACGACCTCGCGGCCGGCCGGGCCATAGCCGACGACGACGACGTGGCCGCTCAGCTCTCGGGCGGGTTTTTCGGCCGGCTGAGCCGGTGGGAGGCCCGGCCACAGCCGCAATCGCAGCCGCTCGGCGGCCTGACCGGCCCGCGGCGCGGCGGCTACCATCAGCGGCGTGAGCAGCATCGTCGCCAGGATCGACGAGATCAGTAGGCGGAAGAGGTCCTCATCGAGGACGCCGCCATCGAGCCCGATCCGACCCAGAACGAACGAGAACTCGCCGACCTGGGCCAGCGCCAACGCCGTGGCCACGGCTTCGCGCCAAGTATGGCGAAACACCACCGACAACACAGCGACGACCAGCACCTTGCCGGCCAGGATCAGACCGACCATGAGGGCCACGTCGACCCTATTGGCCCAGCACCAGCGCAGGTCGCCCAACATGCCTATCGAAACGAAGAACAGCGTGACGAACAGCGTTCGGAGCGGCACGATGTCGGCCCGCACTTGGGCGGCGTAGGGCGATTCGGCGATCATCAGGCCCGCCACGAACGCGCCCAGGGCCGGCGAGAAGCCCAAGCGGTGGGCGAACCAAGACGCCCCCAGGGCGATCGTCGCGGCGACCAGGATCAGCAACTCACGGTTCATCACCGAAGCGGTCGCCCTGAACACGCGGGCCAGAAGATAGTTGCTCACTCCATAGAACAGCAGTACCAGGAAGACGAACAAACCCGCTGACAGCAGCACCCCGAACAACGGGTGGGCGTCATCCCGGCCGCTCCCCAGGGCCGTCATCAGGACCACCAGCGGGACCAGCGCGAGGTCTTGCAACAGCAGGACGCCGATGCAATTACGACCGTGCAAGCTGTCGAGCTCGGCCCGGTCCTTCAACAGGCGCATGACGCAGGCCGTGCTGCTCGGCGCAATCATCAGACCCAGGGCGACGGCCGCTTTGGTCTCGACCCCGAACCCGCGCGCCACCAGCGCAAACAGGGCCGCCGTCAGGATGATTTGCAGCGTGCCCCCCCCGACGGCGAACGCCCCCAACGCCCGCAGCCGCTTGAGCGAGAACTCCATCCCGATCGTAAAGAGCAGCAGGGCCACCCCCAGCTCGGCCAGCATATCGACCGCCTGGGGTTGGCTCACCCAATTGAGTCCCCCCGGCCCCACGAGCGCGCCGGCCACCAAAAAGCCCATGATGGCGCTCTGGCGCAACCGCTCGGCCACCGTGCCTAACAGCGTCGCCAGCCCGAGCAGGATGATGAGGATGAGGAGGGTGCTCCAGGGGTCCATTTAGGCGGGTTTCGGGCCTCAAATGCCTTCGCCGCAGGATTGGGGGCCAAGTTGATTGAGTTTACCTGCCGTAGTCACGATGCGCTGTCTGGCATTGGGCGTCGTGGGTTTTGTGCGTCCGAACTCATCCAACACCCGAGACCCGATTCACGCTCGCTCTACATAACTTCCGTCAAGCGTGGAGATGCGAATGCGTTCGCCGGTCTTGACGAACAGGGGGACCTGGACCTTGAGGCCGGTCTCGAGCGTGGCTTCCTTGGTGACGTTGGTGGCGGTGTTGCCGCGGGCGGCGTCGTCGATCGTTTCGGTGACCTCGAAGTCCATTTTGGGGGGCAACTGGACCCCGATGGCCTGGCCCTCGAACAGCGTGACCTGAACCTCGGCGTTCTCGATCAGGTATTGGGCGCCGTCGCCGATCACCTCGGCGGCGATCGGCATCTGATCGTAGCTCTGGAGGTCCATGAAGATGAACGTTTCGTTCTCGGGATAGAGGTACTGCATGGTCTGGGTGGAAACGTCGGCGCGCTCCATGACCGTCCCGGCGCGGACGGTATTGTCGATGACCTTGCCGCTGACGATCCCCTTGAGCTTGAATTTGACGAAAGCGCCCCCCTTGCCCGGTTTGTGGTGCGCGCGTTCGATCACGGTGTAGAGTTCCCCGTCCAGAATCAGCTTGGTCCCGGGCCGGGCGTCGTTGGCGTTAATAGCGACCATCAGCAATCTCTTCCTGTAAATTCAATGGGCCGGGCGTGATGGAAGGGGCCGCCCAGGAGCCTCTAGCAGTCCTTAATCAGCCCCCCAAGAGCCAGTCCGGGAATATAGTGAAACAGCCCTTGGGTCGTGGCAAGCGAATTCTCTGGCCATCCGGAACCGCCTAAGCGAGCATCCACCCGTCATGCACGATGGTTGACTTGGACGCTTCGCATCACGCCACCCAAAAGAGTTGAACGCGGACCGGGGATGGGGGTCATCCAACGTCGATGGGGTCAATGATTTGTTGATCGGGTCATGCCGGGGACTTGAGCTGCCGGTGTTGAGTATTCGTCGTTGCGGCTATTCATTTGGACAGCGGTGACGATTCAGGGGACCTCTAAAAATCCGGTTTGCAGTCGTCCTTACGGGACTCCAATTCGTTATCGGTTTGATTTCCCGCCTTCGCTGAAGCTCTCAGCCGCCGCAGCCAAGGCTGCTATGGCGAAGGAGGCACGGCGGGCTTAAAGCAATCGTCCCTACCGGGACTGAATTCTTAGAGGCGCCTTTCATCCTGAACCATGCGAAATTCCGGCCAGCCTATCTCCGCCAGTTTTGAACCGTCCCGGGGCCTTCCCGGTTCGGTTGCCGAGGCTATCCCCGATCGGCGGGCGCGACGGGCGTTCTATACGTTTCTCACGGCACTGGTGTTGTTCGGCCTTCACATGCGGCTGGCGAACCCGGCCATCCAGCACCTGGAGACCGACCAGGGGCGTGATTACGTCGTGGTCTGGGACTGGTTGCGCGATGGGCGCTGGCCGTTGGTCGGGCCTTATCGTTCGGTCGGCGATTTCGCCATCGGGCCCGGGTGGTATTATACGCTGGCCCCGGCGATGGCGCTGACCGGATTCCACCCGGTCGCCGGGATGCTCACGATCTCGTTGTTGATGGCGGCGGCCGCGGTGCTGGCCTGGCGCTGGGTTTTGCTGACCACGTCCAGCCCCATGGCCGCGCTGGCGCCGCCGGTTGTGTTCACGCTCTCGCCCGAATGGGTCGTCTACGACCGCACGCTTTGGAATCCCCACACGCTTCCGTTCACGACGATCCTGATCGCTACCCTGCTCTACTCGCTGCCGCGCCGCCCGCTTCCTTGTTTGTCTCTGCTGGTGATGGTGCTGGCGATTCTGCCGCATTACCATTCGACCACACTCATTACGATTGCCGTGGTGGTCCCGTTCGCGGTCTGGGCGGTGGTCCGGGCGAGGGGGCGATGGGGTCGCTATCGTCGCCGGGAGTGGTGGGGGTGGGGATTGGCGGTTGGGATTTGGGTGGCGTTGCTTTACGTTCCCCCGATCATTTACGAGTTCACCCCTCGTCCCAGCAACCTGAGTAGCTATATCCGCAACACGCTCGTCGCGACGCCCCCCTCGGATCTCGGCATCTTTGAACGGTGCAGGGTCCCGCTCGATCTCTTCCTGCGAGTGACTTTCCGCCGCAACTTCCCCGGCCAGAACTTCCCCCCGGGCGTGTTGGAGCGCCCGCCCGGACAATGGGCCTGCGCCATCTTGGTGGCGATCGCATTCCTGGCCACGCTGGGCGTTATGGCGCGGCGGCGGGCCGAGCCATCCGTCCTGTTTCTGGCCGTGCTCATGGCGGCGTTCGGCTTTGTGGCCGTTCGCAAGGGAGACGCCTTTAGGGAGTACTTTTTCTTCACAATCATTCAAGTCCCCGTGATTTTGGGGGCGTGGACGGTAGGGTGCTGGTTGGGCCGCCGGCCGCCGCTTGTTGGCTGGGGGATGCGCCTGGTCGGCTGGGGTATCATCCTGGGTGTTTTGGGGTTGACCGCACGCTCTGCCTCCGTTGCTTGGCGGGTGCACAAGGGCGACGTATGGTACGCGGACTCGTTCATCGCAACCGAGAAGATCGCTCGCTGGTTGGTCGAGGATGCCGACGGTCGACCCTTCAGCGTCGTATTGATCGACCCCAGAAACGTGCGCAGCCATTATGATTACCTGCTGCGGCGCATGGGTCACCGGCCGAGTAATCCCAGCCAGTCGCGGCGCTCGCTACTCCCCGAAGAGTTGGGGGAGGTGCTCTATCTGATCACCCAGGGCCATGCCCCGGGGTGGGAACTGGCGACGGTGGATCCCATCGCACCCATCGGGCCGCCCGTTGAAGTCGAATTCGCGCGCGTCTATACTCTGCCGGCCGAGGCCGTGCCCGAAGACTTCAGATGGTTGCACGTTGAATGGGAACCGATCGAGGAGCGGGTAATCCCGGTGACGTTGCGCCTGGAGAAGTGAGTCGCGGCGTGCGCCGGGGGCTTTGCGGCGTGTCCTGGGCCCCGACCTGCGCGGCCCCCGCGGGGACCGATTACGTAAAGGACTTGTCGATAAAAGCCTGAAGGTCGGAGAAACGCTGGCGGAAGAGTTCGCGCTCGCGGGTCTGACGGGCGCCGGTCTTGCTGACCTCTTGCAGCCGTTCTCTCTCTTCGGTGTTGATCTGTCCGATCTGCATGCGCTTGGGTCGGGTATTGCGCCTGGCGGCTTCTAACGCGCTTTCAAGGCACCGGGTGATCGCCTCATTGGCTGCGTCCAACTTAATGACGTCCCGGCCGAATTTGGATCGGCTGTACTCCTGGTCGACTTTATAAAACCGGGTCCCGATGAACGCGAGTTCCCGGTTGCCGGCTTCCTTTTGGAGTTTGAGCGTCTGGGCAAAGGCCAGGCCGTCCATTTTGGGGTTGCGCGGGTTGTAAAGGATGACGTCAGGCTCCCAGCGCGGCAGGTTGCCCACGGCGGTGTGAGGGTCATCGGTCCACAGCGCCTCGACCGGTCCGCCGCCGAGGGCCGCGGGCTGGTTGTCCTGGCCAAGAATCAGGCGCCTGAGCAGTTTGTGGTTCTCGACGTTGAAGTCGACGATCAGCACGCGCACCGGGGTCTTGGGCGCCTCGCGCGGGGCTGGCTGGGTCTGAGCCGGAGCGGGCTGGGGAGCCTCTTGGGGGGGAGGCGCGAGCTTGGCGGCGGCCTTGGCTTTCTGGACCAGCTTCAGGTTCCCGCCCGCCTCCAGGCCCGTCTCTTTGATGAAATGCTCGATGAATTTGAGGAGCTGCATGGGATCGATCGGCTTGCGCAGGTAGAGATTGCCGCCGACGTCGAAGGCCTTGCGCGGCAGATTCTTGTCGGTCTCGCCGGTCAGGAAGAAGATCGGCACGTGGCTCAGTTGGGGGTGGCGGCGGATGCCTTCGGCGGTCTCCAGGCCGTTCATGACCGGCATGTTGATATCGCTGATGATGAAATCGGGGGCGAACTCGTCCAGCTTCTGGAGTCCGATCATTCCGTTCTCGGCCGTCTCGACCTGATAGTGCATCGACAGGGCCGCCTCCAGGATGGCGCGGATATCGGGGTCGTCGTCGATGGTCAAGGCGCGGTGGGCCTGAGCACCGGGCGTCGGGGCCGGGGGGGAGGCCGGCTTGGGCTCGGCCCGCGGAGTGGGGGCCGCGGCCGGACGGCCGGACGTCATTTTGCAGATGGTATCCAACAGCATGTCGGCGTCGAACGGCTTGTGTAGGAACTCCTTCTTCGTCAGCGGCAACTGCCAGAAGTCCTGCACAATCTTGGCCTTTTCGTTGACGGCACTGATGAGCAGGACCGGGATTTGGTGCGTGGCGGGGTCCTCGACCAGTCGTTTACAGAACTCCAGGCCCGACATTTCAGGCATCATCATGTCAACGAGGATCAAGTCCGGCTTCTGCTCGCGCGCCATCCGCAGGGCCTCGCGCCCATTGGAAGCCTCGCGAACCAGCCAGCCCTCGTACTGCAGCGCCAGCGAGGCGATCTGCCGGATGTCGAATTCGTCGTCGATCAGCAGGGCGTTGGGCATGGAAGATGTGTTTTGTCCTTGAGTGCTCATATGAGGGGAATTCAAAAGGGTTGCGGACTGGTTTCGAAACCGCCTTCAAACAATGATAAAGACCCCGCCGAGTCCGTCAAGGAGAGAAACGGGGCAATCATCGGCGAGGGCGGGGCTGAATCATGGGAAGAGGTTTGGAGGGATTCGGAAGGGGGTGGGTCTTCGGATATTGATCAAAACCAGACCGAGCAAAGAGAGGTGGCCCAAGCGGACCATGCGGCGTGGGTGGCCGGCATAACCCCCAAGCCAATCTTCGCCACTGAATCGCAGACCGATTAACGCTCCCGAAGCGAATCCGATGAAAATCCAGAGCCAGCCGAAGAACTCATTGACCACTTTCCCGAGCTCCCATTCGATAGAGACAGTGTCCAAAAAAAGTCGGTCGATACACCATCGCAATCTCAACCCGCCCGAATCGACGTAAGCCTTCCAATCAGAACGGTCCACGGGTCAAGAACGATGCCTTGGAAACGGCGGCGTTCTCTCCATAAGTCAAGTTAAATCAGTCATCTGTATATAACAAGGCATCCCCGTCGTTAAGCTTGACATGGATGCCCGCGTGAGGTTTTGATGAGGTTGGATGCAAGTCTTGCCAAGGTTCGCGGCCCATGTCTGATCTCGGTTCGTTCGTTCACCTTCACGTTCACAGCCACTATAGCGCGCTCGACGGTGCTAACGACCTGCGTGGACTCGTCGCGCAAACCCGCAAGCTGGGGATGGGCGCCATCGCGCTGACCGATCACGGCAACCTGTTCGGGGCGTTGCAGTTCCAGAATGCCTGCCGCGAGGGGGGGATCAAGCCGATTATCGGCTGCGAAGCGTATCTGGCGGCCGGCGACCATCGCGATCGGACCTCGCCCCAGGCGCGCACCCGTTTCCACTTCCTGCTGCTGTGCGAAAACCTCGAGGGCTACCGCAACCTGTCGCGCCTCAGTTCGCTCGCCTACCTCGAAGGCCATTATTACAAGCCGCGGATCGACGTGGAGTTGTTGCGGAAGTATCACAAGGGGTTGATCGGGACGACGACCTGCATCCAGGGGCCGGTGTGTCAGGCGATTCTGGACGGCAACATGCGCGGGGCCGAGCGTCTGCTCGATGACTATCTCCAGATCTTTGGGCGCGATCGTTTCTTCGTCGAGTTGATGGACCACGGTCTGCCCGATCAGCCGCGGCTGAATAAGGCCCTGATCGAACTGGCCAAGAAAAACGACCTGCCACTGATCGCGACCAACGACTGTCACTACCTGACACCCGAGAGCCACGCGGCGCAAGACGTGCTGATGTGCATCTCAATGAACAAGAGCCTCGACGATCCCAACCGCTTGCGATTCGAGCAGAACGAGTTCTACCTCAAGTCGCCGGGTGAGATGACGACGCTTTTCGGCGAAGTCGACGGCGCGATCGAGAACACGGTCGCGATCGCCGAGCGCTGCAACTGCGAGATTCCGACCGGCGAGCGACTGCTTCCGCACTACAAGCCGCCCGACGGCGTCGAGGCCGGCGCCCACATGCACGAATTGGTCGAACAAGGGCTCCGCCGACGCTACGGCGCGGATCCCCCCGCTACCCACCGCGAACGCGCCGTGTTCGAGATGGGCGTGATCGAAAGCATGAATTTCGTCGACTATTTCCTGGTCGTTTGGGACTTCATCCATTGGGCCAAGGAACAGCGGATTCCGGTCGGTCCCGGTCGCGGTTCGGGCGCGGGGTCGATCGTGGCCTATAGTCTGGGCATCACCGACTTGGACCCGATCGAAAACGGCCTGCTGTTCGAGCGGTTCCTCAACCCCGAGCGCGTCTCGATGCCCGACTTCGACATCGACTTTTGCTTCGAGCGGCGCGGCGAGGTCATCGATTACGTCCGCGCGAAATACGGCGATGGTTGTGTGGCGCAGATCATCACGTTCGGCACGCTGAAGGCGCGCAACGCCATCCGCGACGTGGGCCGGGTGATGAATGTCCCGCTGGCGAAGGTCGATCAGGTCGCCAAACTCGTCCCCGGCGGGCCCAAGACGACGTTGGACAAGGCCCTCAAGGAAGTCCAATCGCTGGGTGAACTCTATCGTGACGATCCCGAGGTCCACGAGTTGCTGGACCGGGCGCGTGGGATCGAGGGGGCGATCCGCCAGCCGGGCACGCACGCCGCTGGTGTGGTCATCTCGGACCGCCCGCTGATCGACCTCGTGCCGCTCTATAAGCCCTCCGATGGCGCCGGCGTCATGATGGCCACGCAATACGCGATGACCGAGGTCGAGGCGATCGGGCTGCTCAAGATGGACTTCCTCGGCCTCAAGAACCTGACGGTCATCGACCGCTGTATCAAGGGCATCAACGCTCGGCGGGAGACCGAGCTCGGCGCCGCGGACATTCCGCTCAACGATGAGCAAACGTTCAAGTTGCTCCAGCGCGGCAAGGGTTTCGGCGTCTTCCAGCTTGAATCGTCGGGCATGCGCGACCTGTTGATCAACTTCAAGCCCTCGAAGTTCTCCGACCTCGTGGCGCTGATCTCGCTCTACCGGCCCGGGCCGATGGAGAACATCCCCGAGTTCATCGCGCGCAAGGACGGCCGCAAGGAGATCACCTACGATCATCCCGACCTCGAGCCGATCCTGAAGGAGACCTATGGCCTGTTCGTTTATCAAGAGCAGGTCATGCAGGTGGCGCAGGTGCTGGCCGGTTACACGCTCGGGCAGGCCGATATCCTGCGGCGGGCGATGGGCAAGAAAAAGCCCGCAGAGATGGCCAAGCAGCGCAAGGTCTTTCTGGCGGGGGCCAAGGGACGTGGGATCGAGAAGGGCACGGCCACGCGCGCGTTCGATACGATGGAGAAATTCGCCGAATACGGGTTCAACAAGAGCCACGCGGCCGCCTATGCGGTCATCACGGTGCAGACCGCGTGGCTCAAGGCGCACTACCCCGTCGATTTCTACGCCGCGCTGCTGACCAACGAGATCGGCGGCGACGACAACAAGCTGGCTAGCTACTTCGACGAGGCGCGCGAGGAGGGCATCTCGATTCTGCCTCCCGACATCAATTCCTCGGGCATCCAGTTCACGCCCGACGGCGAATCGATCCGCTTCGGGCTCTCCGCGATCAAGGGCGTGGGCGAAGGGGTGGTCGACGCCATCCTGCGCGAACGCGACGCCAACGGCCCGTTCCGCTCGCTGCAAGACTTCATCGCTCGCTGCGAGAAGCGTCAGCTCAACTCGCGCACGGTCGAGTGCCTGATCAAGTGCGGGGCGTTCGACTCGAGCGGGCACAACCGGCCCAGCCTGCTGGCGGTCGTGCCGCGGGTCATGGAACTGGCCAGCGTGGCGCGCCGCGATGACTCGACGCCGCAGCTATCGATGTTCGACATGATGAACGAGGACCAGGCGGCCGACCTCAACGCCGAAGTCCCGGTCGCGCGGCTGCCCGATTGGGGCGATGAGCAGCGGCTCGAGACCGAGAGGGAACTGGTCGGCTTTTACCTGACCGGCCACCCGCTCGAGTGCTACGAGGCCGATTTCGTGGCCTTCTCGACCGCCTGCGCCGCCGACCTGGTCAGCCGGCGCGACAAAGAGGAGGTCCAATGGGTCGGCCTGATCAAGCGCATCGTCCCGCGCACCGACCGCAATGGGCGGATGATGTGTTTCGCCGAGTGCGAAGACATGACCGGTCCGCTCGAATGCACGTTCTTCGGTTGGGTTTACGAAACGTGCAGCGAGATCGTCCGCGAAGGCGGCGTGATCTGGGTCCGCGGCCGGCTCGATAGCTGGCGCGACACCAAGAAGATCATCGTCGGCCAGGCCAAGTCGATCGACGAGGTGCGCGCGGCCCGCGTCGGCGCCATCGAGGTCGCCGTCAAGTGGAACCAACTGACCGAAGCCACCCTGACGTGCATCATGCACATCATGAAAGACCACAAAGGCCGCCGCAAACTATGGTTCCTCCTGAGCGAAAACGACAACGAAGTGCGCATCCAAGCCGGCAACGGCTTCGGCATCAAACCCAGCGGCGAACTCATCAAGGAACTGCAACACAGCCAGGTGGTTCAGTCGTTGCGGTATGTGACGAATGGGGGTGGGGGATAAACTCGGCGACCGAATCTCATTCCAAAAGCACCCGACGGCGACCCATTCGCCAGTGCGTATGAGACGGTGCGGATCGGATGTGGTTACGGGGTTCGGATGACCCAACGCACGCGACGGTTTCTGATGAATCGAATGGTTAGGGTGACGTAGGGTATTTATCTTAATTGAATACCGCACTTTGAGTAGAACCGGGGATTGGATTCTCCGCCAAAGTTCTTCCCACACGCTGGGCAGGACCAGTCGACATAAAAGATTCCCATGCAGCCTCCGACGATCAATATAAGGGCTGGCCCCCTGTCCCTCGCCAAAATTGAATCCGTGCGAAAGATACTTCAAGTCCTCGGGATTCATCCCGATTCACTTGGCTTTCATCACGAGGTGAATGGTGGGGTCACTCTTTGATTACGATTCAACCTGGTTATTGGCATTGCCTTGGAGAGAACAGGCGAGTTTCTGCTCATTCCGATCTCAATCGGTCTGAAAAGGCTCGGTATGAGTCAGGCTGCTTCCCGCCATTCATACCGGTGATGCAGGCCACCGACTCGAGGCAGCGAGACAACGTTGGCTTTTGCC
>Ga0310121_10003694_pt1 | contig 13864 bp, 6 predicted proteins | sample CB27_Tmax_986_MG_FD_203504 | JGI IMG/M metagenome (GOLD analysis project Ga0310121, IMG submission 203504) | Marine microbial communities from Western Arctic Ocean, Canada - CB27_Tmax_986 | ecosystem: Environmental > Aquatic > Marine > Oceanic | place: Canada: Western Arctic Ocean | collected... | reverse complement strand
TCTGAATCAATCCGCTTGAAAAGTGTCCCGGGTTGGAGGCCCCCTCGATGCCGCAGCGCCGCGTCATCCTCCGCGGCGATACGCTCTACGACGGTCGCGGTTCGGTATGAAGACGTTGTTTATCGAGCCGAGGTCACTTTGGGCGGAAGCCCATCGATGCGTGAATGGAATATTCGCAGCTGCACCCGGATCCCGCTTCCGGGATTAGAACCATTCCGCCAACAGGAATAATGTTGATCCAACATCCCGGCCGGGTGATTTCCACCAGGTTTTCCTTGTTCATTTCCTGCCCCAAATCGATGAACCCGGGGTAGTCGCTCAAGCGCGAAAACAACAAGCTTGAGGACGCCGATAGGGTCCCGCAATTCCCGCCCACTCCCACTTGACTGGTGGACCATTTCTCCTCGCCTGTTTTCAGGTCGTACGCACGGGGTTGTTGGTAGACAACATCTCCAATGATGACCGGGTGCCGCCGATGGGCCCCGTGGTGATTGTTCTCCCAGCCATGATCGCGATTCCAGACGGATTTGCCGGACTTGGCATCAATTGCCCGAAGATCGAACGACTTGGGGGAAGATCGCAGTACGATCAAGGTTTCGTCCTTATAGGTGCAAAAGAATACGGGGGTCCTTTGTTCAAACTCCATATGTTTTTCCCAGATCCGCTTCCCTGTTTTTACGTCCAAGGCAACCAGGTATAAACCCATCCACTCTTTGCCTCCGCTTAATCTGCGCGCCTTGTCCTGGAGAACCTCTGGGTTTCTGTTTTCAACAAAGTAAATTCGATCCCCCCCGATGGTGATAGTTGAATTGATGATTACTCCGTTGTATTTCCACTTTTGGCTGTTGCCAGCCAGATCAATGGCAAAAAGACAATCGCTCAGCACCTTGTGACTATCCTGGGCATTATTAAAGCCGGAGTCGTCATACCAGGGGCCCCGGCCTTCGGTATAAAAGTTTCCGGAGCGGACACTTGATCCGAACAGGCGTTGGTCCGCTATGGCGACATATCCCCAGTTGTAGTCATGGTCATCGTCAAGTGTTGGGCAGTTAAATTTTGTTTCGGTTTTTCCCGACCTTGCATTGACCTTCATGCAATGGTTTTCAATGGCAAGGTACACATGATCCCGATCTGTAATCATGTATCCGCAATCCCGGGGAAGATTCACCCTTGGCTCCAGGGATGGGAGTTCCTTCTCCCAAAGTAAACGACCGTTATAGGCATCATTGGCATAGAGGATTTTCTCGCCCAACGTAAACAAGCGTCCGCCGCTATAGACGGGAGCTGTTGTATAGGAATGCCGGTCAAACATTCGATAGGGACCGGGCTTGCCGTACCATTGCAGCTTTAGGTTTCCGCTAACCCGTATGTCCTCACTGCAGGCGGTGTTTCCGGGATCTGCATATTGGTGGGACCACTCGCCACTTCCGGGCAGCTTGCCCCTATGGATCACCTGCCATTGCTGATCCTTTAAGGCGTGAAACTTCCCGTCGATATCTCCGCTGTTGGCAACCAGATCTCCGCTGTTGGCAACCAGTTTCTTTAATTGTGTTTTGGGGAGCGTCAATGAATCGCCTGCCCTGTTGATCCCTCCAACGACCAGGGTCCCAAACGGTCTGAGTAACCGATAGTACTCGTGGAGGAGAGGCGTTTTCCCTTTTAAGGCCCCAATATCAACGCAAATGAAGTTGAACATGAAATCGGGATAGGGCAACTGAACCCCTGCTGTTTTGTGGACGACGATTCGTTTTCCGTACAGGGCCTTGTCGTTAAAGTGGACGCGGGTTTTTGCGGCAATCAGGGGATCTTCCTCTGCGCAAACCAGATTAAAATTCGTGTCCCTCAGGATCTGCGAAACCATCTGCGCATCGCCAGCGCCGTGAACCAGAGCATAGCCTGCTTGTTGGTCGAGTTGCCCGAACAATTGCCGGCTAAAAACCTGATCGAAATAATCACTTGGATCTTCGCCTGTAGGCTGCTTCGTCGAGGCTGAGCTTTCTGCAACTTGTTGCGGGGCTCCCTGTTCTGCGAAGCAATAAATCGTGCCCTTGTCGGTGGTTGCCAGCAGGGAGCCGTTGGCCACCACAAGACCATGGACAACTCCGTCAACGGCCATGTTCCAATCAATGCTTCCTGTGGCCGCATGAATGGCAAGCACCTCGTTCTCTCGGCCCACAAACAAGGTGTTCCCCGCGAGGATAATGGACTTGGCCCCTTGAACCGGCTGTTTCCATTCCTTGAGAAGCGATGCTTGTGACTTAAGTTTGGCAATGGAATCCTCTGTGGATTTGATCTGCTCCTTAATAGAGAGGCCTCCTTTTAAGACGCTGGCTGCTCCCGGGTTTTTGGCGGTTTTTTGAATCTCTGTAAGTTGCTTGTTCAAACCTTCAATGACTGCATGGACTCTCTCCAACTCAGGGAGGTTCCCTAAAAGGGGAGTCAGGCGTATCTCGTCAATATGAGACATCAATGGTTCAGACTCAATTCGGAGAGTGAATTGTTTTGTGACAGCTTTGATTAACCCCTCGCTATGCCACCTCTGGTGTTCTGAGTCCCAGCCACCGGTGGTGTTTGCAATGGCTCCTTCTTTTGCAATGTTTCCATCGATAAGAATTCGTCCTGGGCGGGGCAATCGCGCGGCATACTTTATTTCCAGCTGAAACAAACCGGGCGTTTCAACGGTTAGATCGTACTCGGCAAAGTTCTTTTGCCCTCCAGGATCAGTAATAATGCCACCTTCCGTGGTGTACAGTTCGCGGTCCACAACAACATTGCCACGATCAAAATTTTCGGCCTGCCACTGCAGTCGATTATTCAGGTCAGGAACACCCTTGAAATTTTTCTTTGCTGCCTCGAGTTTCGATTTCAATTCTTCTGATTTTTTCCAGTCAAGCTCCGCCTGGATCATTCCTTCCATATCACTTTTGCGTTTCTCCAAACTCCGCAGGATAAACGGCTTTCTATCGCGCCGGATGACCTCGGTTCCCGAGGCAAGAAAAACAGAGTTAGAACTGATGACTGCCTTGTTGGCCTTGAAGTTTGCCACGCGGTATTGCTTGTTTGCCTGATCGAGCGCCACAAGGTTGCCCCCGGAAATTCCCGGTCCTGAAACCATGATGTCATCGACAATCAAAGCGAAGTTGCCCCGCGGCCCCGAGACCTGGTTGACGTAGTCGCCATTCGCCCGATTGTACGTCAAAGGCCTCAGCTTGCCTGAAGGCACAAAAATCCGGCCCGGTGTGGCCAAAAGATACCCCTGGGTTGCCTGGTTGATTTTCTGCTTCCAGACTTGCTTTCCATCATGGGCATCGAGCGCAAATAAATAGGCTCCCTCTCTCGCCGGGAAGAGTCCCGCGGCTGAATAAACCTGGCCCTCTTCGACCAATACACCGGAGCGAACTGGCCAGCGGGAAATAATTTGTTCGTTCCCGGGGATCTTGTCATTGCTGGGGCCTGCCAGATGGCGCCAAATCTCGCGCCCGGTGTTGGCTTCAAGGCAATAAATAATCCCGTCGTCCGCGCCAAAATAAAGCCTTCCCTGATAAAACGTTGGACAGATTCTAATAGGACCTTCGGCATAAAAGGTCCACTTGATGCGCCCCGAGCTTGCGTCAAGGCAATAGATCTGATGATCACTCGACGAACCAAAGAAGACGGAATTCCCGCAAGCGATTGGCTGGAAGGCGTGGTCGAAGGTAAGTAGCGGCTCGACCTTGACTCCTGAGTAGGGGTTCTCCCTGAATGGTGCTGGCCATGCCCGCTCGGGTTGATGCGCCGATACAAAAGTCCAGCTTTTTGACAGTGGAAGGACCAACTGCTCACTGGTGATTCCAGTCCTTTGGGCATCATGCCGATAGGTGGGCCAGTCCAGAGCATGGAGCGAAGCCCATGGGCCAGTCAAGAGGATGATGGCAACTGCTGTCTTCATAGAATTTTGGGTGGCAGCAGTACGAGTCGTTAGAATTAATTTTTTCATAGGTCACAAAACGCCGCCCCGAAATATCCATAAATTCAGGTAAGACGTACAAATCTCCGATTGGTGAGCGTGCTCGTCAAGGAGCGGTAGAATCCAGTGACATCGTTCCAACCAATGTTCACAGTCGGCCGTTTCAATTCGGCAAGCTGCACCGCCCTGGCAATCGATCTGGTCCAGGCCAGCACTCCTTGCGTGGTGCTAGAGGAAGGGGCTGGAATTTCAAAGTTTTGCAAGCTTGTTGGCGCATTCGGCATTTCACGGGGTCCGAGGCGACTAGGGTCTCGCTGCTTACCAAGATAAACTCTAGCTACCTTTTTTGAAAGGAGCAGGACTGTCGTTCAGGCAAAGAGCTTTGGGCCTCAGGTGGCCCTGTTAAGGGACAAACTCCTGCTTTCTCGAACCGGGAAATGCCTGTGAGCGTCCCTGTGAGCCGATTGGCCCAATCCGTGTTTTCAAGAAAAGCCAAGAGAACAAGCGTGGCTGCAGAAGATACGTTTGCCCAGCTCCGAATCGATTTGAAATTGCCCCTGTTGATCCAGCGTGGCGGCCAGCTGTTTCCGACGCTCTGGAGAAACGCTCGGGGATCTTTTTGGCAGCTTGCTACGGCTGGAGGCCGTCATTTTTCCCGCCTGTCGGGAAAAATTCTCGTGGAAGAATGTGGAAGAATGTGGAAGAATGTGGAAGAATGTGGAAGAATGTGGAAGAATGTGGAAGAATTATGACTCCGGCGCGAGTTTGGGAATTGTTTTGGGATACGCGTCCCAGTTGGCCACGACGCACTGCGCGTCCCAGTCCCAAACCATGACTTGCCCGCCGAATGTGCCCAGAAGGCATCGACCTGTCTGGTCCGCAGCCGCGACACAGACCGGGCGCTGACCTAGGGCGGTGGATTCATTTTTTTTCTCGCCGCTGGTGCCATCAAGTTGAAATATTTTTTCGGTGTCGGTTGTGACCACCATGTGACCGTCGAAGTGGGTGAGGGCAAGAATTTCACCTTCCAGGGGGATCGGTTTTCCCGCCTGCTGTCCGTCCTCGATTTTCCAGCGATGGAGTTGGTCGGCTGTGGCTGAGAAGACGTGGTCACCATCGGCCGCGAAAAGGGCGGTCCGGACCGGCCCGGTGTGTCCCTGGTAGCTGACGATTGATTTTCCGGTTTCGGCATCGATGACTTTTGTCGAGCCATCCCGGCTGGCGGTCGCGAGTCGTTTTCCCGCCCGATCCCAGGTAACGGAATAGACCCAGTCTGAGTGAGACTGATCCTCCAGTTCGAGATGCCACCGGCCGGTATCCACGTCAAAACGGTACACGCGGACAGATCGATCCGCAGCGGCCACGGCAAGACGATCCCCGGCCGGGTTCCAGGCAACATCGAGCACCACGCCCGGGGTCTGCAGCACAACGTCGGTCACCTCGCCGGCCATCACGTCAACGATTCGCACGTCTCCCAGGCGACCTGGCTGACCACCTGCCACGGCCAGGCGCGCATGATCGGGGGCGAACTCCATGGCGGAAATCCGTTCAGGAAGATTGGAGATCCGCCGTGCGAGTCGCCCGCCGCCATCCCAGACCGTAATTTCGCGGTACCCACCGACATAGATCCGGCCTTCGCGTGGTTCCCAGGCGACCGAGCCAATGGGCCACCAGTCAGGGTAGGCCGCGGGCGGAGGTGGATGCTGGGTGATGGGCAAGATGGTCGTCAAGGGGGCGGTCGGATCTTTGGCGTCGTAGCGGGCGCCTTGTTCGATCCAGTGACGAAGCAGGGTAATTTCTTCTTTCGATAGCGGTTGGCCTTCCAGGGGCATCCTCATATCGAGGTCATCGGTCTTGACGCGATGGAACACTTCGCTGTCGTCAACAACGCGGGGAAAAATTCCCTCGGTCCCCGAATCTCCCGCCTCCAAAAGTGCCTGGTAACTGTCGACTCGATAGCCGCCCTCGGCCCGATCGGCCGCATGGCACGAAATGCAGTGGTCGATAAAAATGGGCGCGATGTCCTGACGAAAACTAACACCATCGTCAGCTTCGACAGGGCCGGTGAGTGTGACCAGAATGATTACGAGGTAACGCATTAGTGTTGAAACAGAAATTCTTTACTGTTAATTATGGCCCACAGCAGGTCCTCGAGTCCTTCCTCTTCTGAAGCGGCTCCTTCAAAGTGTGCTGCAATCGCCGCGTGCTCCTGGTGGTTGGGAGGCCGCGATAAGGCGCCCCAGTGGATGTCTTCGACGATTTCTTCAATACTGCGGCCGGCGACCTGGGCCGTTCGAAAGCAGTTATCCGGGGCGCGCACGCTGCGATCGATAAACTCTCCGCTGGCCAGTTCCAGTGCTTGCGCCAGGTCGGGTGCGTTGCTCCGCTCGCATTCGCAGGCCGTGTTGCGGGCCGGCTTGCCGAGCATACGCATAAACTCGTTCCCCAAGTCAGGGCCAGGCAATTGGGTTACCAGAATTTGTCCCGGCAACCCCTCGTAGGTCTGTTGCACGGCTGTCAACCTGGTGATCGCATCAACAACTTGTTCGGCCGAAAGCCGCCTGACGGGATAGTGCGAGAAGTACTTTCGATCACGACGGTTCTGATCGGTTGCTGCTGAATCAAGCTGATAGACGCGGCTTTTGAGAATAGTGTTGATCAATTGTTTGCGGTCGTAGCCATTCTCGAGAAAGTCGTTGGCCAAGGCATTCAGAAGTTGGGGATTGGAAGGGGGGTTTGAGTTGCGAAAGTCGTCGATCGGATCGACCAGTCCCCGGCCCATCAAGTGGCTCCAGATGCGATTGACTTCAACCTTGGCCAGGAACGGATTTTCTGGTGCGATCAGCCAGTCGACCAATGCCGTGCGTCGATCGATTTCCCCGGGCAGATCGAGTTCGCCACGTCCCGGTAGCCATGGCCGCATCTCTTGACCAGTGCGGGGTTGGGTTATTTCTCCGTCGCGGCCAACCCAAATCGCCATTGCACCACGAGATCCGGCCGCGGTTCGCTGGATGCGGTTGAAGAATGCGCCCAGTCCATAGTAGTTGTCCTGCGTCCAACGCTCGTAGGGGTGGTTGTGGCATTTTGCGCATTGGATCCGGATGCCGAGAAATGTTTGCGCTGTTGTTTCTGCGCAATCGATCGTGTCGGCAGCAGCGCGGTAATAGTTGGCGGGTGGATTTTCAAACGTGTCCCCTGAAGCTAACAAGAGTTGCTAGACAAACTTGTCGTAGGGAAGATTCGTCTCAATCGCCCAGACGAGCCAGTTGTGCAACTTCTGGACTCCGGTTTCATGAAGCGTGCTGTTCTTGGCCCGCAAGAGATCGCCCCATCGCGTTGCCCAAAAGTGCGCGTATTCCGGCCTGTCGAGAAGTCTGTCGACCAGTTCGTTTCGTTTGTCGGGCGACGTGTCGGCTACAAAGTCCTGGGCTTCGGCAATCGTTGGTAGCAAGCCGATCGTGTCGAGGTACACGCGCCGCACAAACTGTGCGTCCGAACAGACAGGCGATGGATTGAACTGCATTTTCTTCAGCTTCGCAAATACAAACTTATCCAGGTAATTATGCTCGGGAGGATCGGCCCATTGAAAGTTGGCATCAGGTTGAATGAACGTCAGCCGAATCGCCGCAATCTGTTCAAGGTAGCGGACCACAATTGCCGTATCGCCGTGGGCCTTTCCTCGCACCAAGCCTCGGGCGGTGACCGTCGCCATCGTCTCGTCGGCGCTAAAATAGTTGACGATGCCTGTCACGTCGCGAACGTTTCCGTCATCAAAGTAAGCCAGCACGACCAGTTGTTGTGTGACATGCGGAAATTGGAAGACGCGGTCACCGGGAAGAATCTCAACCCGCTCGCAGCGTGGCGCGGTATGGGTGTCGACCTGGCACCCCTCGGCAATCCAATCATGCAGTACCTGGTAGGCCGCATCGTCCTGTTTCAGCTGACGTCCTCCGCCGTGTGGGACCTTCATAAGCGGTTTGTTGAGGAGCAGGCTTGCTGCGGGATCAAAGCGATTGGTTCGGCGTCCCAGTTCCTCCCGGATAATGGTCGATTCGTCAAGCGCCGGGTCGAAGGCGAACAGCGACAAGCGAAATCCAGCCTTTCCCGACGGAGCACCATGGCATCCGCCTGAATTGCAATGCTGTTTGGTGAGTACCGAAAGCGTTTCGTAGCGAAAGGAAATGGGTCGCGACTGTTGTGCGCCACTTACGGTCACGGGAATGGTCTTGTGATGGGCGCCGACGGTCACGATCACCTGGGCGGATCCATTGCCAACCGGCCTCGCAATTCCGCGGTCGACAACAACGACCGAGGTGTCGGACGAGCGATATTCTGCCTGCCGCGACAAATCGCGAAAGACCGATGGGGCGGTAGGTTCGCTGACCAGAATCCGCATCGCATCGCGTGCGCTGGTCAGTTGGATCTCGGTCGGTTGGACGAAGATGGCCCCAGCGGCAGCAGTCGCGGAATCGGCATCCACGGCCCGGTCGCCTGCATTGGCCGAAAGGCCAATCGCAAAAAATATCCCCGCAACGACCTGTAATCGTGACGGACCGACGCGGTCACGACGATCCGATGCGCCCCGAAATGGATTTAGCAGACTCAACATCATTGCGGAACTCAATGGGGAGTCTCCCCTTGGGCGGGGAGTTTGATTTTTAGCGGTGTGCTTTCAACGGTGACGGTCTCAGGTTCGCCGCGATCGCTCTCTGTGACACGTAGGACCAGTTGCGGTGGCAACGGTCCACCGTGCGTGCCCTGTGGTCCTTCGTCATTGGCCCCCCAGTCGCGGGCGGTGGCGGCACCGTCTTCCAGGGCTTCCAATGCGATCACGAGCTTCGTGTGGCCAGCCTCAATTTGTTGGTTGAGCGTCGCGAGGTCGACAGAGTTCGCCGGATGACTTTGATCCCAACTTCCTGCCGGCCCGCTTTGGCCATCCTTAATTGTAAATCGTCCCAATTTCTCAAACAACACAGATCGATCGGCAATTTCAGGATAGGCAGTTCCGCTGAGCTCGGCAGCTGTGACGTCATGGGGAAGCAGGCGGGTCGCCGCGCGTACAAGTCCCTTGGCAAGGGGGCTGTCGCGACCGTCCACGGCAAGCTGGAGATGCGCCGCTTTCACCTGGGCAGTAGCCAGTTCACTAAGATCGAACTGGAGGATTCCAACTCGCCACTTGCCGGTGATGGAATTCTCGCTGGCGAAAACCGAAACGAGATTGCCATCGAGCTGAGCTGCTGTTGTGGCGCTTCCCTCGGAAATCCATGAATCGAACTTTGCCTCAAGGACGCGTTGCGACCCGGCCGGTACGATGAGCACCTTGTCAATGTGGGACATGAGTGGCTCTGACTGCAGTCGCAGGGTATTCCCGCCAGCTCGAAATTCAAACACGCCTTCCACGATCCATTGTTGATTCTCGGGCAACCAACCACCGGTCGCTTCGGCGATGGCGTCTTTCTTGAGGACTTCGCTGTTGAGGACCAGTTGCCCTGGACGGCTGTTGGTTGCTGCATAACGAAGTTCGACCTGGTACATCCCTGCCTGAGGCAGTTGGATATCGTACTCGACAAAATTCTGCTGTGCCCCTGGGTCAGAGATGATACCAATGTCTTTGCCGTATTTCTCATGATCGATGGTTACGTTTCCGCGATCAAAGGATTCTGCCTCGCGAAGTATGCCAATTTCGCGGAGTTCCTCCTCGGGGAGCTGTTCGCCGACGGGAGTCTCCTTAACGGTGAAACGTGGTGGAGGCGCGATGGTCGTAGTGCCGGTAAAGACCAGGTCGATAGATTCGGTGGATAGGTTTTCGATATCGGCGACCAGTTGCAGCAGGGTGGTCTCTTGGCTGCCGTCAATGGTGGCTGGCTGTTCGAGTCGAATGCCTGCGGGTTGATTGCCGAGCGCAATTTCAATGGATCCGCGGTCCTCGGTGAAGCGTCGGACGTGGAGGCGAACCTGCTGTTTGCCCTCCGTCGACATCGGCCCGGCCAACTGCGCATCAATCTCCAGCGGTGACCCGACTCGTAGTGACAGGTCATTCAGTGCGAACTGTTGCGGCTGATGCTCAAACGTAGCGGAGCCGGTCAATTGGAACCGGTAAGTCCCTTCGCCCAGGCTTGCCAGGGATCGCAGTTCGATGACTTGGGTAGTTTGGTCAGCGGCAATCGTCTTGGCGTGGGCCTTTGCCTGCCCGGGCAGGTCCGATACGACAAGTTCAATCGGTCCCTCGAACCCGGGTGATCTCTCGGCAACGATTTGCAACGTCAGGCGATCGGTGCCGGGGGCAATCCTCAGCTGGCCGGGTCGCGCGGTGAGCTGGAAAAATTGCGGAAACGGCAGGCCGATCCCCACCGCGACCGATTCTCGCCAGTCGGGCGACGGAAAATCGATGGGAGAAAAAGGCTCCGCGACAGTGGTCAAGGATTGGGCGACGACTCCCGCATGCGTCTCGCCAGTTTTGTGCTCCGGTTGGCCAATGATCCGGATTCGTTTCCATGTGCCTGATGGAATGTTCTCGGGCACGCGGATACGTAGCTCCGTGCTCTCCTTCTCCTTGGCGATGACGTTGTTTTCCAGGTGGGCGTTATCAAGGCCGGTAACCGATAACTCAATGGGTCCCTGGTAGCCTTGTCGGTTTGCGTTGACGTTTACCACAAACAAACCCGATTGTGGTACTTCAAAACGATTGGCGTCGACCGTGAGGGCAAAGTCGCGGCGGCCTTCAAGTATCTCGATCCGGTAAACGTAACCGGGACCTTGCCGGTGATGAAGTTCCTGAACTTCCAGTAGCAAGGTCTGGTCGTGGTTGTTGTGGTAATAGAGGGCCCCCGGCTGAGATCCAGCCTGGGCAGTCTCGGCCAACTTGTTTTCCTCTGCGTCGTAGAGTCGCATGAACAACTTCGTGGGGACCCCGAGCGTTGCATGGTGGGAAGTGATCGAAATCTTTTGGCCGGCGGTCGCAGGGATGGCGTACCAATCACGATCGAATGCCTGCTGGAAAGAGCCGTTGATGGCCGATGGAATCGACAACTGCTGCGGGGAGGTGCGTGTGTCGTCGCCTTCGGTCTCGATGGCCTCCTGAAGATCACTGAGCAAAACGGGAGCAAAAGTCGTTGTATCTGTGGTGGGGGGCCGGACGCCAACCCAACCGACGCTACCTTGCTGGGGGGCCACAAACGGAGTTGTGTGAACGGACGGGCCGTCGTCGATGACCTCGAGTGTTGTCTGTTGGCCGTGGCGAACAGCGAGAGGAAACAGGCTGCGGACCAGTGGGAAGTTGCCGAGGCGCAAATGATAAAAGTGCGCCGGGCCACCGTGATGCCTGGCATCGCGCAGTTCGAGGTAGTATTCGCCGTCGTCCGGGAGCAGGTAGGTTAGCCGACTGTCGCTCCCCTGGCCAGGATCGTCATCGCTGGTTGCAAGCAACTTTCCATGGGCACCGGTGAGCTGGACGAGTGGATCGAGGTTGCTACCCAGCCGGGCAGCCAAAACATCCACCGCGATCCGCTGCCCCCGGCGACCGGCGAAGCGAAAGCATTGACTCTCGGTAGCCTTGATCACCCCTTCGACCGCGACCGGTAACGTAAGCCCTTGGGCCATTTCTCGGGTCGTGTTGTCGCTCTGGCTGAGTTGGAAGGGCAAATCGTCAATGGCCATCAGGACCAGGCGGCTCACCTGCCCGCCGGCGAGGACTCTGAGCGCCGTGATCCCGACCGGCAGATCCTCTGGGGTACTAACCTCGAACAGAGCCTTGCCTTCCGTAACTTCCAGCGGCGGGCTGATTTGGGCATCGGCAGCGATCCAGAGCCCGGTACTCGTTTCCATGCCGGGCCCATGCACGGCAATTCGCACGGTGTGTCCTGGCCGGAGCGTTCGCGGAGAAACGTGCTTGAGTTGCAGCGCGTCATCGGCCTGGAGGAAGCTGGCGCCGGTAGCGAGGCCGCAGACTGCAACTAGGGTGACGCGTACGGCCGTGGTCATCGATCGTTTCGGTGTCATGCTTGATGCCATGCCAGCCCGATACGCGTGGCCTGTCGCAAGGCTCTTTCGAGCTGCGCCACCTTTTGGGAAGTGGCTGAACGCAGTGCGGCTCGGCTCACGACAGCAGCTCCGGGCGGAGTTTTCCCGTGCCGGCAATGCGGACGGGGCGTCCCAGTTGATCGGGCACTGTCGTTTCCGATGAAATTCCCAACAGGTGGAGCATTGTCGCCAGGATGTCCTTGGGAGAGACCGGCGTCGAAAGGACGTCGCCGGCGATGCGGTCGCTTTCAACGACAATGTTTCCACGGGCAATCCCACCGCCTGCCAGGGCGATGGAATAAACGCGCGAGTAATGGTCGCGACCACCACCTTTGGCGTTGTTGATTTTGGGACTGCGCCCATGTTCACTCATCCACACGACGAGCGTTTCGTCGAGCATGCCACGGGCTTCCAGGTCGAGGATCAGTCCTGAAAAGGCCATGTCAAATCCGGGCAGGAGATGATCTTTCAAGCGATAAAAATGGTTCCAGTGGGTATCCCAGCCGGTATTGAGATGCGCGAACTCGTCCCAAAAAACAGTAACAAACCGGCTCCCCGCTTCCACCAGTCGGCGGGCTGCCAGGCACGATTGGCCAAACAACGTCATACCGTAACTTTCTCGGAGCGAGTCCTTTTCCGCCTGGACGCGGAGCGCCTTTTGGACGTTGCCCTGGGTGACGAGATTAAATGCCATCTGTTGGAAACGATCAAAGCTGGCGGTGGCCGCATTGGTGTCGATGGCCCGTCGGGCTGCGTCGAGTTGAGTAAGCAAGGAGCGCCGCCGATGGTATCGATCAAGGGTGACGTGTGCGGGTAACCCTGCCCCGGCGATGGTGAAACGGGCGTCGGATGTGATCCCGGCGTACGGATCACGAACCATATGCTGCGGTCCGCCATTGCCATCAAAGCGTTCGACTTCGCGGATCCCCTGGCCTTGGAAATCAGTGAGTACCGGATCGTAGGCGGGCCCCAGAAAGGCGGCATACGGTCCAGCTTGTACGGCGGCTGCCTTGGGTCCACCACGCGAGTTCATTTTCCACGGCAAGGCAATGTTGCACGGGACCGGCGGCGGCCCGGTTCTGCGGTCTCGCTCATCGATAAAGTCCACAGCCGACCCAATGAAGGGCCACAGCTTTGGATCTTTCGGCCGGCTTTCCAGAGCGGGTGTGTAGTCGGGGATACCGCTGACGACATAGGCCGTGCAGTGAACCGGGTAAGGGTGGGTCATCGAACGGACCACGGTAATGCGGTCCATGATCTGAGCGATCTTCGGCAGGTGCTCGTCAACGTGCACGCCGGGCAGTTTGGTGGAGATCGATTTGAACTCGCCGCGAATCTCCGCGGCTGCGTCCGGCTTGGGGTCGAACGTCTCGTGCTGAGGGGGGCTGCCGTAGGGGAGCAGAAGGATGCACGACTTCGCCTTGCCGAAGTTAGGCTCGGTTACCTCTGTAGTTGGCGAGGCTTGTGCGGACTGGAGTCGCAAAAGGTCGTCGACGCCGACTCCAAGCATGCCGAGCCCGCCGATCTGTAACCAGTCGCGGCGACTGAGACCATCGCAAAAGCGTTTCTCTGAACCGAGGATTCTCAGTATTTGTAAATCGCGAAGGTGTAGCTACGGCGTTTGATGTATCTCCCCTTTAGTTTCAGTAGTTCCAAATACAGCCAATTGCTATGGGTGAACGCAAGCTCCCTCTGGTACATGACTTGAGTCGTCAAAACACGTCATCTCCAAGGAGGGAGCCATGCGTTCACGCGGTCAGTATATCATCACTAAAGACGAAGTTGACGGCTATGCCAATCATTGGCTGAGTATGTCGCTGAAGTTGGAGTATGAAGGCAGGAAATGCACTGCCAGCATTTTGCTACAGGTTTTGCTGATCGCTGCGGCACGTTCCGTGT
>Ga0310121_10003690_pt1 | contig 13879 bp, 14 predicted proteins | sample CB27_Tmax_986_MG_FD_203504 | JGI IMG/M metagenome (GOLD analysis project Ga0310121, IMG submission 203504) | Marine microbial communities from Western Arctic Ocean, Canada - CB27_Tmax_986 | ecosystem: Environmental > Aquatic > Marine > Oceanic | place: Canada: Western Arctic Ocean | collected... | reverse complement strand
AATCCAGTCACCCCGACTCTGTCTGATTTGCCGGACTTGGAAACCAAGATCCGGCAAATGAACTTGCCGCTAATATACGCGTTCAAATCCAGTCACCCCGACTCTGTCTGATTTGCCCAACTTGGCGGAGCCAAGATTGGTCAAATGAAGGGGTCTGATTTGCCCATTCAAATCCAGTCAGCCCGACTTGAAATCACAACAGCTCGTCGCATTGATATGCGACGAGCTGTTTCTCTTTCTCTGGTAACGCTTTAGGGAGTTTCTGGCCGATGCTCTTTGAGTTCACACGACTGTACGAAATCCGTCCGTCTAATCGACGATTTGCTCTAAATCGTTTCCCAGACTTGTGTAGAAGAGTTCAAATCCCGTCGCGACTTTCACCGAAAACGGTTCGCTGAGGCGACAAAAGGATCGCGCCCGGCGAACGCCTGGGGCGCGGAGGTGTGCGTCACCTCACGCAGATTGCTGACTTCGTTCGACGCGTCGGATTGTCCAACTTCCGCGCGCAAAGCGAATGCGAAATTGCTGGAGGTCGAAACGACGGCCGCACTTTAGTAAAATATCTCCGCCCCTCTGACAGGAATGATCTGTCGACACTGGCATCCCAAAAATCGGTCGATTAATGAAACGTTATCGCATACATCATGCCGATCCGGGGGGCCAGATCCGTCGTGTTCCTTGCCGGTGACGACCCCTTTCCCGTTGACTCCAAGAGGCAATCGCATTGCCAGTATTGATAATGCATACAAAAACGGGCAGGATGAACTCACGCTACAAATCGGGCGGTATTAATTTCGCTAATGGACAGCTCTATTGGGCCTCGGACGCGAACGGCCCGACGCCACATGACCGTGGCATCTTCCTCTGCGACCCCGCGGATCTTGCAGATCCCGAAAAGCACACCATGCTGTTCAATCCGAAATACGAATCAGCGAACATGATCATTGAAGATGGTGTGATCCTGTCCGCGCATTATGCACCGGCATCGACGTATCACACGGGATTCATCATCTCGACGAACATGGTCAAGACCTGGGCACAATACGACCTCAAGCAATTCGGCCGTCGCTCACCGGTCCGGTTCCACAAGAAGAACAGCGACGGATGGTTTCGAGTCGATTCGCAAAACAGGATGGATCGGGCGCGGCGCGGTCCTTTTTATAAAGCCGAAACAGTCACTCGGAGATTGACCAAACAACCACTGGCGATGCCGATGGAATCGAATCAATGAGAAAAACACAGTCCTGCCTGATGTTGCTGTTCGTCACTTCGTCCGCAAACTGTTGGGCCGAAAGTCAGGCAGAAGGCAATTCCAACAGGCCAAACATTATCGTCGTGATGGCGGATGACATGGGGTTCTCCGACCTTGGCTGCTATGGCGGCGAGATCAAGACACCGACGGTCGACCGACTGGCGTCGGAAGGCGTGCGCTTCTCACAGTTCTACAACTGCGCCATTTGCGGTCCCAGTCGGGCCTCGTTGATGACCGGCTGTTATCCATGGCGAGTCGGACAGGCACCCGGGCAAAGTATTTTCAGGAATCTCACGAAGAACTGCGTTACGGTGATGCAGTTACTCAAGGCCAATGGCTACGAAACCTGTGCGGTCGGGCGGCTTGACATGGTGACCGCGAATGACTGGCACGACCCGGGTCAAGTGGCCGCGTGTGCGGATCGCTTTCTGGGGTGCGCAAGCGGCAGCCCCGGCAATTACTTCAAGGAAGTCAAGGGCACGGACTTCCGAAATTATCCAAGGGGCACCCCATGGTTCAAAGACGGAAAGAGATGGGACAGGCCCGAAGGAGCGTATTCCACGGATCTGATTTCGGACTTTGTGACAGATTTCATTGAAGGCACCGCCGGGAGCAATAAGCCGTTCTTCATATACGTGTCGCACTACGCGCCGCATTGGCCACTTCAGGCCGAGGAGGAGAATATTGCGCCCTATCGGGAGTTGTATCGGCAGCACGATCGCAAAACGCTGATGGAGGCGCGATTGCAACATCAGATATCCGCGGGTTTGCTCCCCGAAGAGACAACGCTGCATGACTCGATGGTGAACGCGAAACCGGCAGCCGGGGGATACCTGGCCATCGAGCGCATGGCCATTCATGCCGCGATGGTCGAGAGCATTGACCGCAGCCTCGCCGATACCCTCGCCGCGCTGAAGAAGGCCGGCAAACTCGATAACACGCTGATTCTTGTTCTCTCCGACAACGGCGCCAGCGCCCAGATGGGGTTCGATAACGGACGGAAAGTGCCGGACGGCGTGCGTCCCGGCAGCATGAATACCTTTCTCAATCATGGACCCGCAGTCGCCGCGCTGAGCAACACGCCGTTCAGAAATTACAAGACAACCGACTATGAGGGCGGTATCGCGTCGCCGTTGATCGCATGGTGGACCCACAGACTGAATGGCAAGGGACGCATTTCGCATCGGCTCTCCCATATCGCCGATATCATGCCCACCTGCCTGGAGCTGGCCGGTGTCTCCTATCCGTCACAATTCCAGGGGCGCGACATCATCCCGCTGGCGGGAAAGAGTTTGGTATCCGTGCTTCGCAGCGCCGAGGGCGAACAGGAAGTGCATCGTGTCCTCACATTTCCCAAGGCTGTGCGGGACGGTGACTGGAAACTAGTCATGCAAAATGCGGCGCGTCCAGAACTGTACGACATCAGTCAGGACCGGAACGAAAAGAAAAACCTTGCAGCCGAGTTTCCGGATCGAGTGCAAAAGATGAAAGAGCTCCATGCTGAGAGCTTTTTCCTGAAATGAATCTGGAGGAACGTGACCATTGAGTAACGACCAATTCAATCCGAAAGGCGTCATCTCTGCCTGCCTGATGCCATTCGACGCCCGTTTGGAGGTCGACGAGCCTGCCTATCGTCGTCGCCTGAGCGATCTCGCCGGCGTCGATGGAGTCACCGCCATCACCGTCAACGGACACGCTGCCGAGGTTCACGCACTCAGCTTCGAGAAGCAACGGCGCGGCATTGAAATCGCCCGCGATTAAGTTGCAGGAAGATTGCCGCTGGTGGCTGGTATTCACACGGGAAACGCTCGTGAAGCAAGCCGGCTCGCCAACATGGCGGCGGCGGCCGGAGCTCGAGAACACCGCCCGAATTTTGCCTCAATGCCAACTTGCTGAATAGTTGGACAACCCGACGCGGCTTTGGTCGCGCACTCGTTGCGCGCGGAAGAGAGGTACCCCGCCTGCATTTCGCGACTCTTAGAAATCGGTTCGGTTGCATCAGCCTCAGCATTTACGATTCGCCGCTGACTGGCTGAGGTGAAGAAGACCGACTTCAGTTTGAAACGGCCAGAGCACCAACACGCACACTCGGCTCTAATGCAGAACCTTCTGAGACAATTGAGCGATGTATTCAGGCCACTGTGAAACTGGGCAAGCGAAAAGTTCAATAGCGGTCCAGTCAGCCCGACTGGTGGGGGTAGGTTCACATTCCATTCCTTCCCCCGCCCAAATCACCTCTTTTGACTGTGATGCACGAGCAGTGGTACAATGCATGAGGAGGTGAATTCATGCAGATTCAGGTACCTGACGATACACAACAGCTCTCGTTAGCGGCAGGATTCGCGAACATCGATCAGTTCGTGAATAGCTTGCTTCGCAAAGAGCGCGAACGCTTGGCCATCCAAGCCGGCATTGACGCGATGGATGCCGGACAGGTTACTGACTTCGCCGACTTTGATCGTGAATTTCGAGAGAAAAACGGAATGCAGTCTCAATAGATGCCTAAAGTAGAGATTACCGAGCCTGCCAAAGCGGACATCCAGGAAGCGTACGATTGGTGGTCAGATAACCGATCCGCAGTTCAAGCGGCGGAGTGGTACGAGAGCATTTTCGGGGCGATCGCCACACTTCAAAACATGCCGGAACGTTGCCCGCATGTGCCGGAAGCGGGGCTGTCAGGCGTCGGAGTACGTCAACTCCTATTCGGCATCGGTTCCCGTCCAACGCATCGAATTGTTTTTCATTTCGATATCGATACGGATGTTGTGACGATTCTTCGAATCCGCCATCATGGCCAAGATGACCTGTAGTTTCCGGTCAACAGCTAAATAGAACTTGTCTTTACCCCGCCTGTCGAACACCTTAGAACCGGCAAAAACTCAATCGGGAGTCCTCGCAAGTGCTTTCGTGGCAGCGGTTATGTGACCGGGCAGTCCCCGGACACCACCACGAAAAAGTTCAATAGCCGTCTTGTCACCCCGACTCTGTCTGATTTGACGGACTTGGGAACCAAGATCCGGCAAATGAACTTGCTGCCAATAGACGCGTTCAAATCCAGTCAGCCCGACTCTGTCTGATTTGCCGGACTTGGAAACCAAGATCCGGCAAATGAACTTGCTGCTAATAGACGCGTTCAAATCCAGTTAGTCCGACTGTTTCTGATTCGAACAACTTGGCTGCGCCAAGATTGATCTCATAGTCGCTACATCGATTTTGGTCTCGCGAATTCAGGGTATTCGACCTTCTATTCAGGGTATGTTTCTCTCTACTCGCCAGTAGGCCCCGTATTTTCCGGTGTTTTCTCTACTCGCTGCACTGCGTCCACTACAATGCGAGTGCAGCAGACGGCAAGCTATCAACGAGGCTGTTGATGATTCGTATTCTGGTATGGCTGGCAGGTTCGTTGGCGGTTTTGTGGGCGCTTTGCCCACCTAAGTCTTCGTAGTGCCTTGGGCGTCTCGCGGTATTGCTCTGCTGTACTATTCCCCTAGCTTCAGAAAACCACCTATTTTGACGCGCAGCGGTCCTCTATGGCACGATAATGGGGGTGGCTGTATTATCTGCCGCCAGGCAAAGGAGGACTCCAATGTCCGCAGACCCCTACGATGACATTTTAAAAAGAGCCGAGGGCGAGCTCAGTCAAGAACAGCAGCAACGCCTCGCTGAAAAGAGGTCGGGAAGATGTCGATCCCCGCCGTTTCGAGAGCCGTACGTCTGGGAAGACTGGTTACTCGCCAGTATGTGCGAACGAATGGGTGGCTGGGATTTGCGAAAAGCCACGCGTCAAGTGCGCGGCTTGTCGGCATCGGCAGTTCTTGCCGATGACGGATGACGTGATCCACCGACATCTTGTAGGAACGGACGAACGTGGTACTGATTTCGTGGCTGGTGTTTATCCGATGCTGCTAGCCCGCATATTTCATCCGATTCCGCTGCGGCAGCCTAAGTCCTTCCCTGGCTGCGTTATGCTTCGGCCCCGGGCACCGCGGCGAAGCCGTGGTCGCCTCAACGTGTACTCCACGGCGCTAGTGGTAATGACGCTCGGCGCACCGAATCAGCTATTGCCAATTTTCCAGCGGTAGTAGCAGTATTGAGACGGCAGACAAATCTCTTGTACCAGGCGATTCACGTGCTTGACGAGTTGCAATCGTCTTTTCAACGCCCGAATTGGTGAGAAATGCGGGCTAGAGTCCGTCAGAATTTGCTTGCTTTCCGCGAGCGAACCACATGACAACAATCGCAAAAAACGCCGCCAGTACGGGAACGATCAGCGCACTAAGGCCTACCTGCAGAGAAAAACCGGCGTCCGAGAGAAAACCGACTCCCCAACTGCAAGAGCTACACCCCGCCAGCCCCGCCATCGCCAGTAGCGAAAAAAGCGTCGGTGGATTGGCTTGAATGGTTCTACCGGCGTGAATCAATAGTGTTGGCCACAGCCCTGACAGGGCGAGCCCTAACAAGGCCAGCCAGAGGATCGACGTGACCGCCGACATTGCTTGGCCAAATCCGATGAGCGCGATCGAAGCAAGTACGCAACTGGTCATCAGGGTGCCAAGGTAACCGAAACGCTCGGCTACCGATCCATAGAACCATCGTCCGACAACCATGGGGGCGGCGAAGAGCGCTAGGCCGAGCGCTCCTAGCAAAGGCTTGGGATCGGAAAGTCCAAACGTCAGCGAAAGCCACTGGGAAATGGCAACCATGTCGAACTGCCGTTGCAAGAAGGCAGGCAACCAAACAATCACTCCGGTCTCAACGCCGCCGGCAACGAAAATTACGACCGCACAAAGCCAAAATGCGCCGCTGCGCAGCAACTCCGCAACTTTCATTGGAGTTGAGTGTACTAATGCTGCGGGAAAGTGCGAGCAGGCAAAGGCTGCGGCCAATAACGCGGCGATGATCATCAGCGGAAAGAACATCGCATTCCAGTCTCCCTGCCGTGACATATACAGCCCCCCCAACAGGGCACAAAACACGATACCAATTTGGAAACAGCAATGCACCAGGTTCATCATGGGGCCCGTACGATACGGGAATAAGTCGACCGTTAGCGGACTGATCAAGGCATCGATGATCGAACAAGACAGCCCCAGCGCGGTCGAGCCCATGAGCAATATCGAGAAGTTCGTGGCCGTGTTATAAAAGGCCATGGCGATCGCGAGCAAAGCCAACCCTATTGCCAGAATCCCCCGTTTTCCCCAACGTTCTCCCAAGAGGCCAAAGACCGGCAGAGTCAACAGCGTGGTCGTAGGAGCCACGGCAAAAAACCGTCCGCACTGCTCATCGGTAAGTTGAAACTGCGCAGCGATCTGTACCAAGCAGACAGCCGGCAAGACCCCGCCTCCGGCGAGCACCGCGCTGGAAAGCCCCGCTACGCCGAGCAAGCGGTATCTTGCACCAATACCCAACTCTCTGGGATCGGCGGCGCGTCCATTCGTTTCGCTAAGCTGCATTTCTGTCCTTTGACTTCAGCCTCTGGAAAAACGCTAAGTATACCAGAGCTGGAAAGCGAGGGCCTCAACGACTTGAGCGACCAACGAATCGTACAAAGCACGCATAGTCATCGAAAAACAACTCGATATTCGGTGGAGATGGCCTGCAGCGGTGGGAAACTTCCGGTAATAAAACAATTGCCGTTTTCGTATTTAAGCAAGGCGGCCTGCGCGCTTGTGGCCGTGACGAGGATGGCCGCGTGAAGCCAGCGAAGAGATGGCTGACGAATCGACGCTTAGCTCAGGTGCCAAGCCCCATTTCGAGCTGTCGGTCGATGTGCCCTACGACAGTTGGCGATGAGAAACATGATGTCCATCGGGAGCGAATTTCCGTCGCCCTAGATCCTCAGCTAGAGACCGTCGTCAGATTGCCAATCCGAAGATTGCCAATCCGAGTCCAACGTCGTGTTCCCTGGGCAGAAATATAGTCTTATTCTGTAAGCCGTTGCTGCCAGTTAGCGATGAAAGATACCGGCCGGCTGAAGTTTGAAAAATGCTCGTTTCTTACACGCCCCGTTTGAATTGATCAGACTCACTCAGAACCTATATGTAGTCTTTATCTGAATTCCAACATGTCGGACTCCAGAGCGTCAATGAGTATTCGGAATCCAGCGAAGCTTACTTTTTGGTGGGGAACACTGAAAAATCTAGTCGATGTTCGAAGCGACTCCGCTTGGTAGACCCAACACCCGCCACGCTGGATTCGATTTATCCCTTGCAATGCACCGACGGGATTTGATTGTGGTTTTCCAAAATCCGGTTCATAGGGCGCGGCCCAATCAGAACACCACTCCAAGACGTTTCCGCCCATGTCCAACACACCGAATGGACTTACGTCGCCCGGATGCGAACCGACGGGAGCCGCTTTGCCGCCCTTGCCATACACGAGCCCGTAAACGGCTCGCGTGCGATCCGGCTGATCATTGCCCCAGGGATAGATTCGCCCGTCTGTTCCTCGAGCGGCGAATTCCCACTCTGCCTCGGTCGGTAGCCGCCCGCCGGCCCAACGGTAGTACGCGACGGCATCGGAATAATCGATTCCAACGATGGGTTGGTCGTCGCCATTGTAGAGTTCGTCGTTGGCGAAGTCTGACGGGCGATGATCGGTCTCGAGCCGAAACCGACTATACATTCGATTGGTGATCACAGTCTGGCTGATCCAGTACGGGCTTAGATGTACTCGGTGAGGTGGGGACTCATTGGAATAGTCCAGGCTTCCCATAGTGAAATCTCCACTTGGAATGAAAACCAACGTGCTGCCATCCCCGGGACTGATTCGCGAACGTGTGGCTTCAGTGTTCGGATTTGGTCCCATAGGTAGCTCCTACTCGACGCGCATGACCCTTCACGACAGCACGTCAGCAATGACCTTGCCAGTGGAGATAGGGATTGGACGGCCGAATGAATCCTTGATTTCAGTTGCCGGGTTGATTCCGCAGCAATGCATCATCGTTGCATACACATCCCACGGTCCGACCGGATTGCTATTTGGAAACGCACCGATCCGGTCTGATGATCCAAAAACGTAGCCCCTTTTGATACCACCGCCTGCCAACAACATAGAGTTGACTCCGGCCCAATGATCTCGTCCACCGTCGCGGTTGATTCTTGGTGTACGTCCGAACTCACCCGCCGCCACCACCAGCGTCTGGTTAAGCAGTCCTCGTTGCTCCAAATCGATCAAGAGCGAGGAGAGGCATCCGTCCAGTTTGGGAAAGAGATAGCCTTTGCACATATTGAAATTGTTACTGTGCGTATCGAAGCCGCCGTCACCCCGGTTTCGCCAATTTACCTGTACGATCGATGCACCGGCTTCCACGAGACGCCGTGCCAGTAGCAAGTTTTGTCCGAATGGATGGTCTCCGTACGCGGCGCGAGTTGCTGGTGCTTCCTTTTCAATGGCACACGCATTTCGCATTGCAGAGGTTGTGAGCAAGTCAAACGCTCGTTGCTGATGGGCCGAGAATGCCTGCCTATCGAGTTCACTGACCGGAGACAGCTTATTGAGACCTTCCAATAGTTTGCGTCGCTGGGCCAAGCGATTTATGGAGATCTCCTTAGGAAGTGTCCAATCGTCAACCCGAAACCCGCGTTCATTGGCATCCTGCTTGAACACATAGGGAGCCCAAGCTGCTCCGAGAAACCCTCCGGTTTGTCCGATCCCAGTCGATGTCTTTCCACCAACAAGCATGAAACCTGGCGCGGATGTCGTTTCGGGTCGAGCAAAGTTGACCATGGAACCATATGCTGGATGGTCTGTTAGATCAGGGCGTGCATTGGTATTCGGTTGTGGATACGGCCGACCAGTCATCAACGAGTAAAAAGCGGATTCATGACCATTGTCTTCGTGCGTGACCGATCGCAGAATCGTATACAAGTGAGCAAGCTTTGCGAGTTTCGGTAGATACTCACAAACCTGAAATCCCGGTACTGTTGTCGAGATCGGTTTGAATTCACCGCGCACCTCAAGCGGAGCATCAGGCTTCAGATCGTAAGTGTCTTGATGAGGTGGCCCACCATAGAGTGCAAGAAAAATGATCGATTTCGCGGGAGCCGAAAATCCAGTTGTTCCGGCGACGGCTGACGTCGAAGGTGAAAACGCCAGCGAGAACGCAGCCGCTCCGCTCATCGAAAGCGCAGTCCTTCGATTCATCGAATCCAGGCCGCGGACACTACATCGTCCTAACAAGTTGGCTCCATTTCTGATCGCTATCGCAAAAAAGCAGCATGCCGCCTCGACAAAGAAGTTGGCTCTTACAGAATAACAAGTGTGCCAACGGATTGCCTCCAATTGACCAAGAAAACTACGAAAATCCTGATAGAATCTTTCCAGATGAGGCTGGCGAAAGCCCGAAAAAATGCCTTCTGGCCGACTGCAAATGGCTGCTCAAAACATCTTTTTGCACGCGTCGGGGTTCATGACCGTGGGTAGAAACTGCAATTCGCTAAGCCGCGGCGGGGTATAAGACCGACTGCAGTTTGCCCAGCAGTCTGTCACGACAGACTGCCCGGTTAGAACTCGCCAAGCGTGACAAGCTTCTGGCGCAAACGCACGAGACGAGGCGCATTCATTCCCAACAGCCTCGCAGTTGCACGACCGACGGGAGTGAGACCAACAATCACACTATCTACTAGGCTAAAGTGAACATCCCACTGCTCGGATCTCGGATTGAACAACCGTGATTGTTCATTTGTAACGGGATCGATACTGACAAGATTGGGCCCTTTGCGATAGTTGCAGGTGCTGCATGACCACGTAAGAGAATTTGGGTCGTCCGTCACTTCATCGAGGTGTTGCTTTGCGATAATATGATCAACGTGGAAGACCAAGTAGGGCACCGACGATTCAGACAAGCGGCAGTATTCACAGCGCTCGCCCGCCCTTCGTCACATTGAGTTAGCAACTTAACGCGGTAAAGCTCGTTGGCGTTCGGGACGCAGAGGTCGCTGGTTCAAATCCAGTCAGCCCGACTCTGTCTGATTTGCCGGACTTGGAAACCAAGATCCGGCAAATGAACTTCCTGCTAATATACCCGTTCAATTCCAGTCAGCCCGACTCTGTCTGATTTGCCGGACTTGGAGACCAAGATCCGGCAAATGGACTTCCTGCTAATATACCCGTTCAATTCCAGTCAGCCCGAATTCATGACCCCGGTCATTTCGCGGTTTTGGTACTTGACCGCTCCTTGTTTGCCCATCGCATGCGTGGCCGAATGGGTGCCAAAAAACCTGCTTCGAATGGGCGACACGCGTCTCGCCATTTCCTCAAAAGTCTTTGACACCGCCTGCAGCTTGGGCGAACAGGTCGAAGCCGCGGATCGCCAAACTTCCGTCAAATTAAGAATTCCAGCTGACACTGGTCAATGTCACCGAGTACAGCCCTAGATTCCACCTTGGTTGGCTTCATCTAGGGTCGAGCTAATTGCGGCGATTCGGTAAGATCGTTACCTCGGCCGCAAGGGCGAGCTGTGGTACGTGCGGTTGGCACCGCCGCTGGAACCCGGTATCGCGAACAATTGGATCGCTATGACGACGCCTTATGTCCTGATCGAAGCGGCAAAGTCCGATTGGCTTGCGTTTCTCAAACGCGCAATGGTTGACTTCAATGGTACCGGCGAACGATCGCGGCTGTACGACTTATTGAAGTTTGGACCGGAGATGCACTATTGGAATCAATTTGTTTTTAAAGGATATCGCCATCACCAACATAACGCAGTTTTTCTGGCGGGCATTCCCGATGTAAGTGCCAGTCTTCCTCATGCGTAGTTGCACGAGCTTCGAGGCAGTAAAAGCACTTGTCACAAACTGACAACTGAGCCAACATGATCAAAACAGGATGATACAACCAGCGAGCAACTGTCCGCTCAAAAACGGCGTGATCGTTGACGTCCGAGCGAATGGAATTGAGAAATCATGAAGGTGGTGCTCGCCGAGAAACCGTCGGTTGCACGCGAACTCGCTTCCTATTTAGGAGCCAACTCTCGCAAGGACGGATTTTTGGAGGGCAGCGACCATCAAGTGACATGGGCTTTGGGCCATCTCGTCTGCCTGAAAGAGCCTGCCGACTATGACCCTGCGTTGAAGAAGTGGTCGCTCGATACGTTGCCATTTGTGCCGCCAGCATTTGCACTGAAATTGCGCGATGACAAACGAGTTCGGCAGCAATTCTCGATCATTCAACGTCTCTTTCGCAGCGCCGACCAAATCATTTGCGCGACGGACGCAGGTCGAGAAGGCGAATTGATCTTTCGATATATCTTCGATCTCACCCGTTGTGCGCATAAGCCCGCTTGGCGACTCTGGCTCAGTTCACTTACATCTCAGGCGATACGCTCGGCGTTTCAATCGATGCGGCCTCTAGCAGACTATGACAACTTGTTTGCGGCCGCAAAATGTCGTAGCGAGGCCGACTGGATCGTCGGCTTGAATGCAACTCGCAACTACACCGTACGATATGCGGCGTCGGGAATCCTTTGGAGTCTCGGTCGAGTGCAAACTCCCGTGTTGGCAATGATCGTACGACGTGACGATGACATTCGGACGTTCACGCCGCAGCCTTTTTGGGAGTTGATGACGAACTATCGGAATGCCACTTTTCGTTATTCCGGAGATCGTTTTGATAAGCAAGCAGACGCACAAGCTGCACTGGATCGCGTCCTCGGCCAGCCCTTCGTCATCCAAAAAATAGATCGCCGACCGAAGAATTCGCAACCACCGCAGTTGTACGACTTGACCGAATTGCAGCGCGACATGAACCGTCGCTTCGGCATGTCGGCAGCCGACACGCTGCACAGCGCCCAATCTCTGTACGAGAGCAAACTTATCTCTTACCCGCGGACCGATGCTCGATATTTGACTGCCGACATGAAGAAGCAGGTGCCCGGCATCTTGCGACAGCTGGGCACATTGAAGCCGAACGAGGTTGGCAAGTTGAATCTGAATTCGCTCGTATTCAGTCAACGTATTTTGAATGACAGTAAAGTGACGGACCACCATGCCATCATTCCGACGGGTACCATGCCAGGATCATTGTTGGAGCGAGACGAACGAGTTTACGATGCCATCGTGATTCGAATGATTGCCGCGTTCTATCCTGCGTGCGTTGAGGAAGTCACGGTCGTCGATGGCCTCAGCAACGAACTGTCGTTTCGAGCGCGAGGTGTACGCCTTGTCGCGCCGGGATGGACCGAATTGTATCCTCGCAAGTCGCCAAGCCCAAACGACAACGACGATCAGCCCTTGGCAGACTTCTCACCCGGTGCAAGTGGTCCCCACCAGCCCTCCATCAAGCAAGGCGAAACCTCACCACCAAAACACTTCACAGAGAATACGCTTCTCGGGGCGATGGAGACGGCAGGCAAACTTGTTGACGAAGCTGAGTTGCGAGAAGCCCTCAAAGAGAAGGGGCTCGGAACTGCGGCCACGCGAGCTTCGATTATCGAAACGCTGCTCAAGCGGAGTTACATCGCGCGCGAAAAGACGTGTCTCTTCGCGACGGACACAGGACGCTATCTCATTGCGATCGTGCGTGACCAACAACTGAAGTCGCCTGAACTCACGGGCGAGTGGGAGGCGAAACTCAAACGCATCGAGTTGGGGCAGTTCGCGTCGGGACGCTTCATGCAGGAAATTGCCGACTATACACAACGTCTTGTCCGAACTAATGAGCAGCTTGCCGTTGATGCCGACAAGCTTGGCAATTGTCCGAAATGCGGTCGGCCAATTATTCAGGGAAAACGTGGTCTCGGCTGTTCAGCCTGGCGCGATGGCTGCAAGTTTGTTCTCTGGCCGACATACCAGGGCCACGAATTGAGCATGGTTCAATTGCGAGAGTTACTGCAGTTTGGCGTCACGCTTCAACCTTTTGCGTTCGAAGGGCAGCAGGTATTGTTGACGCTGACGGATTCAGGGTCGCTAACGACGGTCCCGTTACCAAAGCCCGATGAAGGCCGCCGAAAGAAATCGTCGGCTCGGTCTCGAACTCCTTGCAAAGGTAGTTCGTCGGCTACAGCAAAGGCGACAACGGATGGAAAACGCAGTTCGCTCAAAGAGGCGGAGACGAAACTGGGCACTTGCCCACTTTGTGGCGCTGACGTTATCGAACAAAAGAAGTCGTATAGCTGCAAGGATTGGCGAAGCGGATGCGGCTTCACAATCTGGAAGACAATGTCAGGTAAACGAATCTCCGCTCGCACCGCGAAGACCCTGCTGCGTGACGGAGCAACGTCGGTCCTGAGGGGCTTTAAGTCGAAATCAAAACAGACTTTCGACGCGCGATTGAAATTGCAGGATGGCAAGGTGAGTTTTGATTTTGGAGGGCAGTAGATGAGAGTCCAATGCGTGAGTTTGAAGTTGCGCTATTTGATGGCGCGAGCGGAAAATGGGACGGGCTCTGGCACGAATGGTCGCTGAGTATTTAGATAGCGTAGGTCGGTGCCTGTACCATTTCTCCGCGTCCGCTAACGCGTCGGTGATTGGGTTCTCAAAATGTGTCCCGCTTGCGACAATTATTCGAAATGAACAGCATCAAGGAGGATCGCGGAGTGGAAATTGAATTGGCAGTGAGTCCCACAGGACGTATTTCGATTCAAGCCAATGGAATCGACGACGACGTTGACGGCGACAAGCAGAAAGG
>Ga0310121_10003689_pt1 | contig 13885 bp, 18 predicted proteins | sample CB27_Tmax_986_MG_FD_203504 | JGI IMG/M metagenome (GOLD analysis project Ga0310121, IMG submission 203504) | Marine microbial communities from Western Arctic Ocean, Canada - CB27_Tmax_986 | ecosystem: Environmental > Aquatic > Marine > Oceanic | place: Canada: Western Arctic Ocean | collected... | reverse complement strand
TCTACTTGTGATTTTAATAATATGATAAGGGCTTACTTTGTAAACCCTTATTTTTTTATAAAACCACGATAAAGGCAAAAGTACAGACAGTAAGTACAAAAGATGGAGAGCCGATTAGTGCAGATTGGATGGATAGTTTTTGAGTTATAGCTTTTTTGTGTATTATTTTACGTGGAATAATTTTACTACATTTAAGTGTCTAAAAACCAGCATAGTGAAAAATCATGTTAACTTTTTTATTAAACTAAATTCATCAATTAGAATTCAGATTTTATTTCACTCAATCTATTTCTAAAAATCTTATAAGCCTTTGTTATTTGGGATTCTATTGTTTTAATCGAAATGTTTAGAATTTCCAATCTTCCAAACTTCTATTTTAACAAGAAAAAATGAAATATTTTCAGTCATATTTCGATTAAACCATTCTATTGCTTGTTTATGTTCATCCCTAATATTTACTGCTACCCAAACAATGATGGGGGCATCAAAACTTGAAGCATAAGTTAATAATGGTCCTAAATGAGAATGATCTGTTTTTTCGAGCTGATTTTCAATTATAATTTTCTTTCCTGATTCTATTTCATCTGCTGTGATATACCAATCTCGTCAAGTAAAAGAGATATATTCTCTTCATTTGCAAGCCATTGAGTAAAGTCAGTATCTTCTCTTTTCCATACCTCCCTTAAATTAACCTTCTCTAATGATCCTAATTTTTTCATTGTATTGGTTTTAATTACAATCTAAATGTAAGAAAAACCCCCTAAAGTTAATTAGAGAGAAATTCAAATACTCTACTTAATACAAAGTAAATAGCAAAACCAATTAATAAAAGAACTAAATAATAAAGAAACCTTAATAGTATTTTATTATTCAACTTTTATTTTTTAGAATAAACCTGTTTAGCAAATAATATCAAAAAGATAACAAGTACTCCATTAATATAATCGGCAGTGTTTGTTTCACCCCACAAATCGGTAAAAGCATCAATTAAAATATTTACTATAATAAGTATGCCAGTAATATTAAGAAAGATTTTATAATTGGTTTTCATTTTTTATATAATAAAAATTAAATAAATGCATAGCGCAATGGCTAAACTAACCAAACAGCCCGCTCCTGATAATATCCTTCACCTTCTACAACAATTAATAATTGTCCAGTTAAATGTTTATGCCAATCTAATGTTGAATCTGGACTAAATGTAGCCATTACAACATTATAATTATAATCCTTGTCAGCTTTACTCAAAAAATTAAGCCAAGCATCACCTATATGATGAATATTTTAAGCTTTTTCACCAACATTTAAATAGGAGCTTATATTATATTCAGAATCTTGAGCAAAAGAAACTAACGGAACAAACAGTAAAAGAAGAAGCAACTTTTTCATTGTATTGATTTTTAATTACAACCTAAATGTAAGAAAAAACCCCTAAAGTTAATTAGAAAGATGTGGCTGTGGTTTAGTATCTTTATCAAATGAATAAATTTGAAAAAATTTTACGAAATAATTCTTTAGCTGGAAAATTAATTTTCTTATTAATTGTGTTATACATTTCGTATATATGTTACAAAACATATATGGGCGAAACTCCATTGTTTTTTAATGATTTTTATGATGACATTATCATAACTATAGCCTTATTTTTTATTCTATACTTTTGTTATTTAAGTCTGAAGATTCTTAAAGAAAGAAAAAAAAGTAAGTAAGTTTAACTTCTTTAAGAGGATTAGAAATCTCTGAACTTACTGAAGATGATATGCCTTTGGTTTAGTTAAAATCCATTTCACTAACCATCTCTCCATCTACATATTCCGTTTCAAGAAATAGAGAGCCATTTTCTTCCCACTTTCTCCACCACCCATTTAACCTACCATCTTTATAACTTGCAGCAAAAGCAAGCTGTCCATTGTCATAAAAACTTATTGCTACACCCGTGTATTCTTTTCCTTTATATAAATATATTTCCCCTTCCTCAAGTTCGCTGTAGAGTACTCTGTTTTCTGTTTCAAGAAATTTGAAATAGTCAAATGAATCTGTTTTAACTTTTGTTAGAAAACCATCAAAAGCATAACCAATTGTTGTGTTTTTATAAGAAAAAATAGGCTCAGAAGGGATGCTTACTAATTTAACCCAATTACCTTCAATTTGTTTTTTTTCTCCTGTTTTAGAATCAGTATCGTTAACTCTTAATTCACCTAAATTTTTCCCATTTAAAAAAACTAAAGAGCCAAAAGGTAATTTATTTATCTTCTGCCCATCAAGTGAATTTTTGTCTCTAATGTTTAATCCATTTTTCGCGCTTACAAAATAAAAATCATCATCATACTTGCCGTACCCATAAAAATGATGTTCTTCATTAATAGAAAAAATTAAAATGTAATTATCAATAATTTTAGTCAGGTGTTTATCTGTAATAAAACCTGAAGATTTAAGAACTTCACCATATTCATCCAGGGAATTATAATCATATCTGGTTTTAGATAAAGGTATTTGGATTTCATTAAATTCTTTTACTAATACATTTGCAGATTTAAAATTTCCATTTGGATAATATTCTTTACGATTAATAAATTTTTCTCTCATATATATTACAAATTCTTCATCTGGGCATTCTTCAGCTTCATAAGTACAGCACTTACAAAAGCCCCACATCACTCCTTCTTCAAATTCAGTTATAACAATAAGTGCTGTTTTTCCATTTTCATAAGCTTCAATTTCTTTCATTTTTTTTATTCCTCCATCATTTGTTCTGTATATATCAAACCAGTCATCATTTTCTGCAATTATTTTTCCATTTGAATCGTATGAAATACTTGAAATACTCTGCCCAAAAGAAACTAAAGGAACAAATAGTAAAAAAAGAAGTAGCTTTTTCATTGTATTGGTTTTTAATTACAACCTAAATGTAAGAAAAACCCCCTAAATTTAATTAGAGGGATATAGGAAACAAAAAGCTAATTGAGGTTTATACTCAAAAAACAGAAGATAGAATAAACAAAATCTGGGGATAATAAAATCTTAAATCAAAGAATTTTAACTTTATGCTCTTCTTCGTAAGCACGTACTTTATTTAGTCTATATAACTCGTCTCTAGTTTCAACAATATTAATATCAACCACAGAAGGTTCTTTTTGCTTGACATCTTCAGTAGAATGCTTCAAACGTGGAATTGCATATTGAAGTGATATTTGAAGAAATTTAAGTTTTTGATTAGTATTTAATCTCTCTACATCTATAGAAGATACTATTCCATCTATCAACTCTTGCAACTTTTATTTTACTTCTTTTGTTACCCTATTAGGCATACCTACTATTCTACCCATAATTTATGTACTTTATATTTTAAGTGCTTTAGTATTAAAATTGCTTTGATTATTTGAGGTTTAGATATAGTTCTTCCTTAAAAGGTTTTTACACCTTTCAGAAAGAGATATTGCTTCGACTCTCGTCGGCTTGTCAATACTCTGTTCGTCAACAGACCACTTTCGTGGCACTTCCTTGTACTGCATTAAACACACTCTCCACCGAGTCAAAAATATGCCTGCTTATCCACTCACAGCCTGTACGGTTTTAGACTTTCGTCAAGAAATACTTCACACTACGTTAGTAATTCATAACTATATCACGTTATTAAAAACCGTTTTTGTGTTTTTTAAGCAGTTATTTATTAACAAATAAAAATCTTTAAGTAGTTCTTTATTAATAAGTGCCAAATAAGTGCCAAGAAAATGATTAACTTTATGTAAAAGTTATATTTCAGTAAACACTGGAAAGCTGGGTAGAAGTATACAAATTATGCGCTGTCGAGTTCTTTAGAACGAGGCTGCGTTTGACTGGCAGTCAAGAAGTCGTGGGCTCGAGTCCCATCTTCTCCACAAATATTTAAAGTATATTTTAATATTCTTTTTAATAAAAAAACTTATCAGATAGGTGATGAAAAAAATTATTTTGTTTTTATTTTTCCTTAATATATCAAATTCTTTTTCTCAAGAATTGCTTTTATCTAGGCTTGAAATATACAATATATATGAAGATAAAAGGTCTGTTGTATTAGAAGAAACAAATCATTTTGAAGCACCAAATTGGTTAAATGAAAATGAATTAATATATAATTCTAAAGGTTTACTCTACCGATATAATTTTAAAACAAAAGAAAAGATAGAAATTTTTACAGATTTCGCAAATAAATGTAATAATGATCATGGAATTTTTCCAAATGGTAAGCATTTGATATTAAGTAATATGGATAAAGATCCTCAATCTAGACAAACATGGGGAATTTCAAGAATTTATAAAGTTCCTTTAAGCGGGGGAACTCCTGAATTAATTACTCCGAAAGGGCCTTCATATTGGCATGGTATTTCCCCTAATAGTAAATCAATTTTATTCACAGCTTTTCGAAATAATGAAGCTGACATTTATAAAATGTCATTAGATGATAGATTAGAAATAAAATTAACAAATGAAATTGGGTTAGATGATGGGCCTGAATATTCGTTTGATGGAAAGCACATTTTTTATAATTCTATGGCCTCTGGAAAAATGGAAATATGGAGAATGAATGCTGATGGAAAAAATAAAATAACATTGACCGAAGATAAATATTCTAATTGGTTTCCTCACCCATCTCCTGATGGTAAAAATCTGGTTTTTATATCATATATAAATGATCAAGGTGATAAACACCCTCCGTTAAAAAAAGTGATGTTAAGGCTAATGGATTTAAAAACCTTAAAAATCAGGAAATTATTTGAATTTATAGGAGGACAGGGTACTATAAATGTTCCTTCATGGTCAAAAGACAGTAAAAATTTTGCTTTTGTTTCATACATTAAAAACCCATAAAATTAATTAGAGAGTTTAATAGGTTTAATTAGACTACCAAGAAATTTTACTTGCTCTTTGAATATTACGCATCAATAAATCATTAAGGGAATTTTATTTTTTTAGGGCTGGAATTAAATATTCTAAAATAAAAGCAGTTAAACAAACTATTCCAATAGTTAATAAATATCCTTCTTCATCGCTTATTCCCATAAAATTATCTCCTAAATGAGACGTAGAAAGAATAATTCCTGTAAACAAGAGGAAGTAATAGAATGGTTTTTTTATTAACTGTATCATTCAGTTAAATTACAAAAAAAACCCCCTAAAATTGATTAGAGGGTTTATCGCTAACTGGTAAAGTCTTAATTCTTTTTATAAAAAATTATTCTTGAATTTTAACATTTATAGCACTTGGACCTTTAGGAGTTTCTTCAACATCATAGCTAACTTTATCCCCGTCATTAATTTGATCAATTAAGTTATTCGCGTGAACAAAAATATCTTTACTATTCTCACCTTCTATAAATCCAAACCCTTTTCTGGTATTAAAAAACTTTACAGTTCCATTACTTTTACTCATTATTATTGTGTTTTATATTTTACTTGCCGCGAATGTAGTCATATAAATTGTAATAATTTATAAAAAAACTCATAAAATTAATTATTGCCAAAAATTTGATTTAATTAATATTAAACTTAATTTTAAGTAAAAACCCTCTAAATGAATAGAGAATATAAACATCAAATTAATAATTCTATATTTAATCTTTGCTTTTACTTGTAGCATAGTATAGAATTCCTAAAATGACAAATATTGCAATATTTCCAATTGCAGTAGCACCACGTGCTACACCTATAGCAATATGATAGCCAACTATACCGGTCCAAATTAAAGCTCCAAGCGCCCATATTAAACCAAAAGATTTAACTGAATCACCTGCAATGTCAGGAGTTTTCCATGTAAGAATTGAAAGAAATATAAAGGTTGCTCCCACAAATTGACCTAAGGTTATAAGACTAACACTTATTTCCATCATAGCCATTTCAAAAAACATTTCTGTAGCAAATAATGACATTAAGCCATTAATTAAGAAAACTATGGAGTGAATTTTAAAAACTGTTTTATATTCATACTGATTTTTTTATTTAATAATTAGCAATGTGAGAAAAATAAAAACCCTCCCTAAAATTAATTAGTGACAAAAATTTGACTAAAGTTATCTTAACGTTATATTTCAGTAAACACAGAAAAGCTGGGTAGAAGCTTACAAAGTAAGCGTCAACGAGTTCTTTAGAACAAGGCTTATACTTGACTGGCAATCAAGAGATCGTGGGTTCGAGTCCCTCTTCCTCCACTAGTAATCTTCTGTGTTGTAATAAAAACAAAGATTATGTATATTTAAAACAAACAAAATTAGAGCAAAATGAGAAAAATATCTTTATTAATAATTTTTTTTGTATTTGGGTGTAATACATCTGACCCAGTTATTGAATATCAAAAAAGTTTAATTAGTCAAGAAATAACAGGATCAAATATTTTTAAGGTGGTTAGAGACGGAGAGTTGATTTACAATCAAATTGTTAATTCTAATAAATTGGGAGATAAGGATATAACTAATGAAACAATATTTCCTATATGGTCAATGTCAAAACCTATAACCACTGTAGCAATGATGATTCTTTATGACAGGGGATTGTATAAATTAGATGATAACTTATCTAAATATCTTCCAGAATATGAAAATGTAAATTGCAAAGGTGAAGAAGGGGTTTATCCCTGCAAAAATAAAATAAAAGTAATTGATTTGCTCACTCATAGATCTGGCTATACATATTACAGTGATATTTATGGAGAAAATAAATTTATTTCTCCTCCATCCCCTTTGAATAAGTTTACTAGCTCTTACTATTTTGATAATCTCGATGCTTTTTCAAAAGCAGTTGCAAACCATCCATTAGAGTTTGAGCCTGGTGCGCATTATCTTTATGGGCTAAATCAAGCAATTTTAGGAAAATTAGTCGAGGTTCTTTCAGGAATTTCTTTTTATGATTTTCTCAAAGAAAACTTATTTGACCCAATGGAAATGACAGAAACCAAATTTTATTTAACAAAGGAAGAAAGAGCGAGGGTTCAACCACTTTTTATAAATATACTTCCAAATACACCATTTAACCTAAGTGAAACTGCTTTAAAAGGGTTTACATATCTTCTTGATGAACAAACATATGATATAAACAATTCTGCCCATTTTGGAGGGGAAGGTCTTGTTTCTACTTTCTCCGATTATTCAAACTTTTGCGAAATGCTTGTAAATAAAGGAAGCTATAAGGGGAAAGAAATTGTTTCTGAATCAAGCTATAATTTAATGATTGATAAATATACAAATACTGCTCCTGACCCTAATGAGCCGTTTATTTTCCCTGATCTTGCAGGACATTATTTTGGTTTTACTTTTTCTGTTCTGGAAGATCCCCTTCTAGACGGAACAGGATCTCCAAAAGGGGTGTTTGGTTGGTCGGGATATCACAACACACATTTTTGGATTGATCCTCAAAACAAATTATATGGACTTTTTATGTCAAGATCCAGAGAGTTTAATTTTGGAATACAAAAGGGCTTAAAAAAAGCAATTTACAGCAAAATAAATTAAACCGTTTTTAAAAAAAATGAAGCCTAAATTAATTAGGACAAAGAATTTGTCGTTTTGCTTTATTAATTTTACAATAAATAATAAACACACATAATATGAGTAGTAAATTTTTTGGTAATAGTAAATTAAATAATTCTAAAGAAGACAAAAACAAAAAAATGGTTTCAAATAAATCGAAAAGAAAATCTATCGCTGTACGAAAAACTGGTAGAGGAAAATAAAGTTAAAAAAACCCTAAAATTAATTAGAGGTCTTTTTACAGTTTAATGTGAGTAAAATTTGAATTTTTTATATAGTTCAACAAATCTTGGAACTTCACTTGCAGCAAGATTGTTAAAGTAAGTGGCTGACTCAAATGTTAACTTATCTTGTCCATATATTGAAAAAGATAAAATAGTAATTAAAAAAGTGAAAAATATTTTTTTTATTATAAATTGATTTATGATTAACAATATAAGAAGAAGAAAAAAGCGTCTTAAAATTAATTAAAGCGTTATTTCAATTGTTTTAATTAAATTATCTTTCTATTATGAAGAAAAAAATTAAACCACTTATAAAAAAATGAAGCCTAAATTAAATGAAGGTGAATATGTGTTTTGTTGCCTTGATAATGTTGAAAACATAGACTCAAATAAAATAATAGGAACTTTTAAAGAAGACGAAGGCCTTACCGTTATTATTTCAAAAAAAGAAGCTATTACTTTAGGGCTTTCTTATTCATTTGTTGCTGCTTGGATTACTCTAACAATCCATTCCTCTCTTGAAGCTGTTGGTCTAACTGCAGCCTTTTCAAATGCACTAAACAAAAAAGGAATAAGCTGCAATGTTATTGCAGGATATTATCACGACCATATCTTTGTAAAGATTGCTACTAAAGATGAAGCAATGAAAATTTTAAACAATATGTCTAAAAACAATCAACCCTAGCAAGAAAAAAACAACATTCATTTTCATACATTAGCCTTTTTAAAGATCTAATTAATTATCAATGTCTCATAGCCATCATCATGATGAATCCACAAAAAATCTTAGAATTGCATTTTATTTAAATCTTGTATTTACTTTTTTTGAAATAATTGGAGGCTTTTACGTCAATAGCATTGCAATAATCTCTGATGCAGTTCATGACTTAGGAGATACTCTTTCAATTGGAACTGCATTATATCTACAAAAAAAATCAAAAAAACCTAATGACAAAAAATTTTCTTTTGGCTATAAAAGATTCTCTCTTTTAGGTGCAGTAATAACTGGATTAATCCTTTTTTTGGGATCAATCTATATTATTATTGAGGCCATTGGAAGAATCCTAGAACCTGAGCACTCTAATGCACAAGGCATGTTTTTTTTCTCAATTATTGGAGTTATAGTTAATGGCTATGCAGCGTGGAAAGTTAGCAAAGGAAAATCAATTAACGAAAAAATGGTTTCTTTACATTTACTGGAAGATGTTTTAGGATGGGTTGCAATATTAATTGTCTCCATAGTTTTAATTTTTAAAGATATTCATTACTTAGATCCAGCCCTTTCTTTAATTATAACTCTTTATATCTTATGGAATGTAATTATAAGATTAAGAAAAAGTATCTTCATATTTCTTCAAGGTGTACCACTAGACATTGATAAAGATAAAATCGAAAACGAAATTTTAAAAATAGAGAATGTAAATTCTCTCCATCATACCCGAATATGGTCTCTAGATGGAGAACATCATGTTTTTACAACTCATGTTAAACTAAATAAAATAGACTCTTTTGAAAAACTTCTTTTAGTAAAAAAGGGTGTCAAAGAAATTATGAAAAAATGGCCATTTGTGCACTATACTATTGAAACAGAAATTGATAAAGAATCTTGTGACATTAAAAATTAATTTTCTTAAATGAAATCAAAAGAAGTCACACTTTTTGGAGCAACCGGTCTAATTGGAGGATCATTGTTAGAATTTCTAATTAACGATTCTAATTATAAAAGAATAAATGTTGTAACAAGAAAGCCCTTTTCGCTAAATCAGAAAAAAATTATTCTTCAAATTATTGATTTTTCAGACTATAATTCTTTATCACAAACTGTTCGAAATAGTCAAATAGTTTTTGCTGCAATTGGAACAACACAATCAAAAGTTAAAGGAAATAAAGAAGCATATCGTAAAATAGATTTTGATATTTTATACAATATCGCTAGAGCTTGTAAGGAACACAATGTGAAAATATTTTCATTTGTATCTTCCTCAGGGGCAAATATTAAAAGCAATAATTTTTATCTAAAACTAAAAGGTGAAATTGAAAATTCTATATTAAACCTTAATTTATTTTCAACATCTGTTTTTAGACCATCACTGTTATTAGGTAATAGAAAAGAGAAAAGATTTGGAGAAAAAGTAGCTCAATTAATAATGCCTTTTTTATCATTTCTTATGCCCCGTAAATATAAACCAATAAAAGCATCTCTTGTTGCTAAATCAATGATTAATATTTCAAAATCAATTCAACCAGGTTTTAAAATATATCATTATAAAGAAATTATAAAAGAATCAAAATAATAGATCTACTTTCTTAAAACCATATAATTGGTTTTAAGAAGATTTATATTTTTAATTACATTTAATAAAACTTAAATTAATTAAACTGAAATGAAAAAAACTCTTAAAATTATAGCTATTGGATTTACGAGCCTAATTTCTTTGTTAATAATTATCTACTTAATTTTTCAAATAAAATGGCGTTTAGAATCTTCAAAAAATATGTCAAAATTAGGCCCAAAAGCCCCAATTATTAATGTAGAGGGGAACTCTTACAGAGATCTAAATAAAAATAGAAAACTTGATATATATGAGGATAAAAGAAATAATATAGACGATAGAGTTGAAAATTTAATTTCCCAAATGACAATTGAAGAAAAGGCCGGATCAATGTTTATAACCGTTATTGGGATTGAAGAAGATGGCAGCATTTCAGAGAGCCCAAGCATTTCTAATTTTTTCTCTTTTTTATTTCCTTCAAGCTCTAATATGCTTATAAATCTTAAAATGAATCATTTTAATATTATGGCAACTCACAAAAAGGAAAATATGCTTAAATGGTATAATCAAATTCAAAAAATTGGTGAACGTTCTCGCTTAGGTATTCCAATAACTATTGCTTCAGATCCTAGACATGGAGTTACTCAAAGCCCTTTTTCTTCAAATACATCTTTTTTTTCCAAGTGGCCTTCAGCTCTAGGTTTAGGAGCTATAGGAGATAGTACTATTGTTAGTGAACATGCAAATATAGTTAGACAAGAATATAAAGCGATTGGGATTAAATTAGCTCTGGGTCCTATGGCAGATGTGTCAACTGAACCAAGGTGGATAAGAGTAAATGGGACTTTTGGTGAAGATGCTAATTTAAATGCTAAATTAACTTCAGCCTATATTAAAGGTCTTCAAGGAGACTCAATAGATAATAATTCTGTTGCTTCAATGGTTAAACATTTTCCTGGATCAGGGCCTGTAGACAATGGAAAAGACACTCACTTTCCTCCGGGATTACAATCCTATAAAGGAGGAAATTTTGAATACCATTTAATTCCTTTTAAAGCTGCTTTTGATGCTGGTGTTTCATCTGTAATGCCTTATTATAGTCTTCCTTTAGGAATAACTAATGAAGATGTCGGTGGATCATATAACAAAGATATTATAACTGGTCTTCTAAGAGAGCGTTTTAAATTTGATGGAATAATATGTACAGATTGGAAAACAATAACTGACGTAAAATTTCCCTTTGGAATAATTTTTAAACCAGCAAGTGCTTATGGTGTAGAGACACTAAACATAAAACAGAGAATAGAGAAAAAATTCTCTGCTGGTATTGACATGATAGGAGGTGAAATTCTCCCAATTGAATTAGCTGAATTAATAAAATCAGGAAGAATTAATGAAAAAAGAATAAATCAATCCATTAGAAGAATTATGAAACAAAAATTTAGATTAGGTCTTTTTGATAATCCATACCTTGATGATGAAGGCTTAAAAATATTTAATAATCCCCTAAATATTGAAAAAGGAATTGAAGCCCAAAAAAGATCATTAGTTCTTCTAAAAAATGAAAATAAAATTCTTCCATTAAATGGTAACAAAAAATTTCACTTTTATGGGTTTGAAGATAAGTTTATGGCAAATATAAATCAAGTACCTATTGATAAAGCTGATGTTATAATTGCAAAACTTCAAAGTCCAAAAGGTAGATTTAAACCAAAATATATACTGGAAAGACTTTTTGGAGGAGGGCCTCTTGATTTTTCTTCTGAAGAACTTTCAAAATTAATTCCTTTAATTAAATCAAAACCTACTGTAGTAGTAATAAATCTTGAACGTCCTGCTATTATTACAGAGATATCTAAAGCTGCTAAAGCGGTAATAGCAGATTTTAATTCAGATAATAATATAATTATGGATTTAATTTATGGAAAATTTTCGCCAACTGGCAAGCTTCCTCTTGAGCTGCCATCATCAATGGAATCTGTTGAAAAGCAGTTAGAAGATATTCCTTTTGATTCAAAAGATCCACTCTTTAAATTTGGTCATGGATTAACTTATGATTAAATCTAATAATCATCTTTTATTATTATTTTTTAAATTTTTATAAGTCTTTATAGCTTTTTTTGATTGATTATAAATTTGCTTTAAACCACCTGTACTAATTATCCAAAGTAATCCTAAAAAAATTAATACAAAAAAAATTTGTTTTGCAAACTCTTCATCCATAATTAATTGTTATTATTCATTCAAATTTAAACAACTTTAAAAAAGTAATATTTTTACTTTAGATATTAAATTTTAGTTTAAAATAAATCTTATGAAATTATGAAATTATCAATTTATCAAATTGATGCTTTTACAGAGGAAGTTTTTGGAGGTAACCCTGCATGTGTTGTCCCTTTAAAAAATTGGTTAGAAGATAAAATTCTTCTTAAAATAGCACAAGAAAATGCTGTTCCTGAAACTGCATTTTTCGTTAAAAAGAAAAACTTTTACCACTTAAGATGGTTCACTCCTGAAATAGAAATGGATCTTTGTGGTCATGCAACAATAGCATCATCTTATGTAATTAAAAATTATTTGGACGTTTCAGTTAATGAAATTCATTATAAAACTTTAAGTGGAAAATTAAAAGTATTAATAGAAAATGATTTATTTACATTGGATTTTCCTTCAAGAGAACCAAAAAAAGTAGAATTGCCTATTTTCTTAAAAAAGTCTCTGAATATTTTACCAACCAAAACTCTAAAATCAAGAGACTATCTTTTAGTCTATAATAACCAAAATGAAATTGAAAATATTTCAATTAATACCGAATTTTTTAATCAAATTAACTTAAGCCCAGGGGGGGTAATTGTAACCTCTATTGGAGAAAGATCTGATTTTGTTTCAAGATTTTTTACTCCTCAAACAAGTATTCTAGAAGATCCCGTTACAGGCTCAGCACATTGCTCTTTAATTCCTTACTGGAGTAAAATTTTTAAAAAAAACAAAATGACAGCAATTCAATTATCAAAAAGAAAAGGAAAACTATATTGCTTTAACAAAAAAGAAAGAGTTTTAATAAGTGGTAAAGCAAAAACTTATTTTATTGGAAATATTTGGATTTCCTAAATAAAATGATTCTAAACTACAAGTTTATGCCTTGTTTTTTTCTTTCTTAATTCTCACAAAATTAATGTTGCCTCAGCAACAACACAAATAACACTATTAAAAACAAACCCGAAATTAATCGGGTTTTAAAAAAAATAAAATCTATAAAAATTAATATTAAAAGAATTTAGAGTAATTACTCATCATCCATTACTTTTTGCGAATACTGATTCAGCCAAACAATTTTACCCTGAACAACATAATAACTTTCATGAAATCTTTTTTTATGTTCATTTCCATCCTCATCTGTAGTCTTTATTAGAAAGCCTGCCTGAACATGTTCTCCTCCAATTTCAGGATTAATATCAACCGAATAAGCATATTGAAATTTCCAGGTTGGTGAACCCTGAGATTCTTCAAACTCTTGAAAATCATCAAAATTCTTAAACACCTTTCCCTCTGGCGTTCTTATAGTTAAAGTGTCAACAAACATTTTTCTCATAGTAGCATAGTCTCCTGTAGCCCAAGCTTTATCAAGAGCAATAACAACATCTATTGCTTCTTGAGTTCCTAGGTGCCATCCTAAATCCTGGGCTTATTCATTTGGATGAAATCCTATCATTCTATCCTTAATAACTTTATTTGGCTGACAAGCAAATACAAATAAAACAATAATAACAAGTGTAATTAATTTTTTCATTTGAAATGATTTTAAGATTAAAAACTAAATATACTATGTTTAAATCAGTTTTTTCTTAAAAAATATGAAACTATAATACAGATAAGTCCTAAAATAAAA
>Ga0310121_10003687_pt1 | contig 13886 bp, 13 predicted proteins | sample CB27_Tmax_986_MG_FD_203504 | JGI IMG/M metagenome (GOLD analysis project Ga0310121, IMG submission 203504) | Marine microbial communities from Western Arctic Ocean, Canada - CB27_Tmax_986 | ecosystem: Environmental > Aquatic > Marine > Oceanic | place: Canada: Western Arctic Ocean | collected... | reverse complement strand
TGGCTGGGTTCGTGGTTGGCGTCGTCGAGCATGACGAGATTCTCGACGGCTCCAGCATCGTGGCGGGCGACCTGCTGTTCGGGCTGCCATCGAACGGGCTGCACACGAACGGCTACTCGCTGGCTCGGGCGGCGCTCAACATCGGCATGGGCGCCGCGGACTCCGCGGACGACCGGGCCCGGCTAGAACGCGTCGAGCCAGAGCTAGGCGAATCGCTGGCCGATGCCCTGCTGAAGCCCCATCTTTCTTACCTCCCCGCGATGAGACCGGCGCTCGAGATGATCAAGGGCATGTCCCACAACACCGGCGGCGGCTTCGAAGAGAATCTTCCACGAATGCTGCCTCCGGGCCTTGGGGCCCGCCTCCAGAAGGATGCGTGGCCGGTGCCGCCGATATTCCACATGATCCAGCGGGCGGGCGCGATCGAAAACGCGGAGATGTACCGCGTCTTCAACATGGGGCTCGGGTTTGTCTTTGCCGTATCGCCGGACAAGGCTGGCCGGGTCCAGGCGCTGATCCCCGGCGCGCTGCGAGTCGGCGAGGTAAGCCCTGTATCGCCAGGCGGCGAGCAAATAGAATTGGCCTAGGAGACGACATGCGCGCGTTGCTGGCGACCCATGACACGGCAGGTTTGATCGACCTGGCCGGCGGCCTCCGGGGCCTCGGCTGGGACCTGATCACGATGAACGAGGCCACGGAGGCGCTGAAGGGCGCCGGCATCGAGGCGACTTCCGAAGGCGTCGTCAGAATCGAGGACATCGGCCTGCTGGCGATTAACTTGCCGCCGTTCGAGGGCTCCCTGGCGCAGGTCGACCTGGAGGCGCCGGCGCTGCTGCGTGCCGCGGCGAAAGATCACGAGTCGACCATCGTGCTGTGCAACACGGCGGGCTACGAACCGACGCTGGCAAGCCTGAAGGCCGGCGGCGTCTCGGCCGAGCAGCGCAAGGCCCTCGCTGCAAAGGCGTTCCAGCACGTCGCGCTGTACGACACCGTGGTGGCGCGCCACCTGCGCGACGATGCGACCGCGCTGCCGGACGAGCTGACGATCGCCCTGAAGAAGCGGTCGGAACTCGAACTGCGCTACGGCGAGAATCCCCATCAGGCCGGCGCCCTGTATCTGGAGGCGGGCGCAAGCGAAGCCGGCGTCTCCGGCTACAAGCAGCTGCACGGCATCCCGATGTCGTTCAACAACGTCCTCGACGCGGACGCCGCATGGCGGACCACGACCGACTTCCCGGACCCGACCGTGGTCGTGGTCAAGCACCTCAACCCGTGTGGGTTGGCCAGCCACGAGGACCTCAAAGTCGCCTACCAGCGGGCGCTGGCGGGCGACCCGATATCGGCCTTCGGCGGCATCGTGGCGTGCAACCGGCCGGTCGACGCGGAGCTGGCATCGACGATGCGTTCCAGCGTCAGTCCGAGCAGCGGCCAGCGAATGCGCTTTGACATCATCATCGCGCCGGCATACAGCGAGGAAGCCCTCGCCGCGCTGAGCAAGTGGCGTGACGTCCGCATCTTGGAAGTGCCAACCGGCGATGCCTTTACCTATGACCTGCGACGCGTCGGCGGCGGCTTCCTGCTCCAGGAGCCGGACCGCAAGCCGGACGACGCGTTGGAGCTCAACGTCGCTAGCCAGCGCGAGCCGACGGAGGAAGAGCTGGCGGACCTGCGCTTCGCGTGGCGCGTGTGCAAGCACGTGAAGTCCAACGCCATCGTCCTGGTCAAGGACCGCTCCTTGCTGGGCATGGGGGCCGGTCAGCCGAACCGCGTGACGAGCGTCAAGCTGGCGGTAGAGCGCGCCGGCGAGCGGGCCCGTGGCAGCGTGTTGGCTTCCGACGCGTTTTTCCCGTTCTTCGACGGCATGGCGGCGGCGGCGGCGGCGGGCATCGCCGCGGCGGCGGAGCCCGGCGGGTCGGTGCGGGACGCGGAGGTGATCGCCATCGCGGATGCGGCGGGGATGGCCCTCGTCCTCACGGGGGAGCGCCACTTCCGGCACTGAGCTTCAAGCTCAAAGCTACAAGCATGCGAGACTTCAGCAAGCTCAGCGTTTGGCGGAAATCTCACGCCTTCACGCTGCAGATTTACTTGAGCACTGCTAGCTTGCCAAGTTCTGAGATGTACGGGCTCACCAGCCAGCTACGTCGCGCCGCGGCTTCCATGCCTGCAAACATCGCAGAGGGGTGTGGACGGGACAGTGACCCTGAACTCGCGCGTTTCTTGAGAATAGCCATGGGCTCAGACAACGAGATCGAGTACTTTCCACTCCTTGCGCGGGGCCTGAACTACTTCAACGCCATTGACCACGCAGCGCTTCTTAGCCAAGTTCGCGAAATCAAGAGGATGCTGTCGGGGCTGCCGAGCCGACTTCGGATCGACCGCTTGAAGCTTGGAGCCTGAAGCTTTGAGCCGCGTCGACGTCGTACTGCCGGTCTACAACGAGGAGCAGGCGCTTGAGCGCAGCGTCCGAACGCTGCACCTGTTCCTCACCGACAACCTGGCCCACGAGTGGCGCATCCTGATCGCGGATAACGGCTCGCAAGACCGGACGCCCGAGATCGGCCAAAGGCTGGGCGAGGAACTGACGAACGTCCAGCTCATGCGCATCCCGGAAGCCGGCCGGGGCCGGGCGTTGTCACGCGCCTGGCTGGCCAGCGACGCCGACGTACTGACCTACATGGACATCGACTTGTCGACGGACCTCGCGGCGTTTCCGAGGCTGGTGAGCGCCGTCGCCGAGGGTGGCTACGACATCGCGGCGGGGTCGCGCCTGAGTGCCGGGAGCGAGACGGCGCGGTCGCTGAAGCGAGAAGTGCTGTCGCAAGGCTTCGTCTTTCTGATCAATGCGCTGATGCGGACGAAGCTCAGCGACACGCAGTGCGGCTTCAAGGCGATCCGGCGCGAGTGCGCCCAGAAGTTGCTGCCTTTCGTCCGGGACACGGGCTGGTTCTGGGATACTGAGCTCCTCCTGCTCGCTGCCAAGGCCGGTTGGAAGGTGACCTTCGTGCCGGTGCGCTGGCTGGAGGATACGGATAGCCGGGTGCGACTCACTTCGACGGTGTGGAGGGACCTCAAAGGGCTGTTTCGGATGCGCCGATTCGACTGGTCAAAGGCGCGCAAAGCGCGGGGCTAAGACACGCCTCGCGAAGGGCTTGAAACAAGGCTCTCCCGAATCTGGGCGGCGGTTGACACTAAGGGGGGTCGCTGCTAGATTTCGGCTTGCTAAGGCCTTCACAAAGTATCGTGCGCAGGGCCTGAACAACGGGGGCGACGGGACGAGATGGACCTACTCGGACTTTTCATCGGTTTCGAAGCCGACGACCTTTTCGGGCGTTTGGTGTCTGTCGACATGGCCGAGCTCTTACTCGTGTTCGGCACGCTCACGCTGAGCATGGTCGCCATGGTGGCCTTCGGCAACTGGTGGTCACGCTAAGCAGGGAGAACCACGCATGGCCGCAGGCAACCAACCGCAAACTGAAAAACCAAAAGGCGAAGGGTTCCTGGGAGGCCTCTACAACAAGGTCTTCCACAACTACGTCTGGCAATCGATTTTCCGCAGCGGCTATCCCAGCACGCCGCGCAACCAGATGCTGGCGGTCGCAACCAACGTTTTTCTCCACCTCCACCCGACGCGCATCCACAAGACGCACGTCAAAATCACCCACACCTTCTGCCTGGGTGGACTGAGCTTTTTCCTCTTCCTGGGGCTGACGGTGACCGGCGTGTTGCTGATGTTCTACTACGTGCCCTCGATCGAGCGTGCCTATACGGACATCGCGGCCCTCGAAACCAACGTCCGTTACGGCTCGCTGATGCGCAACATGCACCGCTGGATGGCGCACGGCATGGTCCTTACCGTGCTTCTGCACATGATGCGAGTGTTCTACACCGGCGCGTACAAGCCGCCGCGTGAGTTCAACTGGGTCGTCGGCGTCATCCTGCTGATCCTGACCCTGCTGCTCAGCTTCACCGGCTACTTGCTTCCCTGGGACCAGCTAGCCCTGTGGGCCATTACCGTCGGCACGAACATGGTAGGCTCGGCGCCCGTCCTGGGCGACTCGGTCGTGTTCGTCATGCGCGGCGGTTTCGAGGTCGGCCCGAACGCGTTGATCCGCTTCTACACGCTGCACGTCATCGGATTGCCGTTAGTGGCGGCGATCTTCATGGCCGTACACTTCTGGCGCATCCGCCGCGACGGCGGCATGGCGCGGCCGCTCTAGCCGGGCGTAAGGGGGAGCATTGGCTGCTGCGACGCCAACTCAGGCCCAGGTAAGGCCGCGACGCGAACGCGAGGAAGAGCTCCTCGTCTGGCCCGATCTGGTATTCGTAGAGTTCATCTGCGCCATCCTCTTCACCTTGAGCTTCACCGTCATCTCGGCACTGGTGAACGCGCCGCTGATTAATCGCGCCAACGCAGACATCACGCCAAACCCGTCCAAGGCGCCATGGTACTTCCTCAACCTGCAGGAGCTACTGCTGCACATGAACCCGGCACTGGCCGGCGTCATCGTCCCGACGGTCCTTCTGATTGTCCTGGCGGCAGTGCCATATCTCGATCGCGGTCACGAAGGCCAGGGCGTCTGGTTCGGTACGCCAAAAGCGTGGGCGATCACCATCTGGTCCAGCGTCTTCTCCTTCTTCGGCACCGTCGGTTTGATCCTACTTGACTCGGGCAAGCACGCCGACTGGTACGAGAAGATCACCGGGAAGGCGTGGCTGGGCGAAGTCTGGCTGGGCGAGAAAGCACGGACCACACTCGATGGAGAGTTGGTGGGTGGAGCGCCGAACTGGGCTCCAGGCTTCCTCATCGCGATTTACGACCTGATCTTCAGCCGTAACTTCCGCGCCATCCAGACCGAATGGAGCTGGAATATCAACGTATTCGGGCTTGATCCAGGCTTCGGGCCCAACGGCAAGAACGGCGTCCTGGACTGGCCGGACGACTTTTCGCGGATCCCGCTGCCCATCATCAACGGCACTTGGTGGCCCAAATGGGGCAACGACCACGGAGAGCCGGCGCCGCACTGGTATCAGGACCTGCCTGACTGGCTCACTGGCCTCTATCCATACGACCTCAACGTCAACCTGCCTGCGATCCTGGTGGAGCTCATCATCCCTTCAGTCTTCATGATCGGATTGCCGATACTTCTCATCTACCTGTTGTGGCGCATCGGCTGGCTCAACACCCGACGCGACGTGTTCTTGTCTCTATTCACCGGATTCATAGTTGCCTATTGGGTTCTGACGATCGTGGGGGCGGCATTCCGCGGCGCCGGCCAGGACCTGGTGGTGCCGTGGGACGTGCCACGCATCGACGGCTAGACCGTAAGGTTGCCCTGTAGGACGCTGGACCGGCGATTCGAGATAGGAAAGGAGGGCGCGATATGGAGCGCGTGAGCTTGTGGCCCGCAGTTCTTGGCCTGGCACTCGCCATGGTAGTCGTCGCCCTCATTGAGCCAGTGCCAAACTCGCTCTCGTACGCCAGCGGCGTCATCGTCCTGCTCAGCCTGTTCGGCTGGGTGATGGAAGCTCGTGAGGTCGCCGGGCCGCCTCCGGCAGTCGAGCCCGAACATGAAGAGGAAGAAGAGGCGCCGGGACCGAGTTACTGGCCGGTCGCTCTGGCAGTCGGCATCCTCGGCATCGCCGCGGGCCTGATTTATCGAGGTACCTTCCTGGGCATTGCGGAGTTCTGGGATTACGGCGCCTTGATCGTCGCCATCCCGCTGGCCCTCGCGGCAGCCGCCGCCTGGGCCGCCGTCCTCAAGGGCGAAATGACTCCGACGGAGGAGCAGGTCGCGGCTGCCGCGGCCGGCCCGCCGCTTGCTGCATCCGGCGGGCGTGTGCTCCTGCCCGTCGCGCCAAGCATGCTGGTTGCCGAGGCAGCCGGTGGGGCCGCAATCGCCATCGAACAGGTCCCGACGAAGCAAGTTTCGCGACGCTCGCTGATTCAGATCACGTTCTGGGCCGGCCTCGGCACTGGATTGCTGGCGATCGCCGGGGCGATGGTCGACTTCCTCTACCCGCGCAGCATCATCGGCTTCGGCGGCGTGGTCACTGCCGGCACTGTCGAGCAGTTTCCGCCGGGTACAAAGAAGTCCGTGGCAGCCGGAAAGTTCTGGCTGGTCAGCCTGACGGAAGAGCAGGGCGGCCCCGGTTACCTGGCGCTGTGGTGGAAGTGTCCCCACCTTGGGTGCACCGTGCCCTGGGTGGATGGCTTCTCCTGGCCAGACCCCGTGACGAAGCAGAACACGCGCGGCTGGTTCCGCTGCCCTTGCCACGGTTCGACATACAACCACGCCGGCGTCCGTGTATTCGGGCCGGCGCCTCGCTCCCTGGACCGGATGGAGATCACTATCGACGCGGCCACGGGCAGAGTCGACGTGAACACCGGTGCGATCAGCAAAGGCACGCCGGACAACGCGAACTTCGCGGTGCGGACGTAGGATTCAGATGAGCAAAAGCCGTAACGTCAGGACGGTTGGATGAACACGCGAAAGCAAGTCGTGATCATGACCAGCTTGCTCCTGATGATGCTGATCGTCCTCGGCGTGTTCGCAGCCTGGGACCCGCACCGCGCCGAGGACACCGCCGTCAAGTTCGACGAGGAGACGACGGAGCGAGGCTCCATCCTCTTCGCGCGCAACTGTCGCCTGTGTCACGGCAACGTGGCTGAAGGTGGCGCTCTGGGCGCACGGCTGCCCGCGGCGCCGGCGCTCGACCGCCCTGACCTGCAGGGCTTCCTTGGCACGGGCGCAATCATCACCGAGGGCCTCGACCTCACGGCCAGCACCTTCGTCGTCGACGACAGCGCGGCGCTGGCCGCCGGCGACCAGATCCTGATCGATAAGGAACGCATGGAGATCGAAGCGGTAGACGGCAACGAGATCCACGTCAAGCGTGGCGCGGAACACACCGAGGCGGCGCAGCATTTCGCCGACGCGGCGGTTTTCCGGCTCGACCTATCAGCCTTCGACACGTTGAACCCGCATTCAACCCTCAACCTGATCCGCAACACGATCACGTGTGGCCGCGTCGGGTCGGCGATGCCGGCATGGGCCGCCGAGAACGGCGGCCCATTGAGCGACGAGCAGATCCGGCAGCTCACGCTTCTGATCATGCAGGGGCGCTGGGACCTGGTTGAACACGAAATCGACATTGAGGATGCGATTGGATCCGAGCTCGAAGAAGCAATCGCGGCAGACGCGACGGAGATGTTTGTCAACAACGTGACGCGGTTCAACGAGGGTGAGGCGCTGCGCGTCGGCGGGGAGCGCATGCGCGTCACCAGCGTGCCGCAGCTCTCCGCGAACCGCTTTGGCGAGCTGCCGGAGGACAAGAGCGGCATCATCGGCATCGAGCGCGGCGTGCTGCGCACGACGCCGCTGGATCACCCGTTGGAGACAGCGCTGTTCCGCTTCGCCGAGACGCCTGATCCCAGCATCAACGAGCGGGCGTGCGGCCAGACGGCGCGGCCTGCCGCCCCGGCCGGCGACCCCGCGCTCATCGAGCCGTTCGACGGCCAGACGGTCGAGATCTCCGCGTTCGGGATCGCTTTCGACACAGACACGATAACAATCGATGCGGACGGCGAGGTACGCATCCGCTTCGACAACCGGGACGAAGGCGTGGACCACAACATCGCCGTCTACGGCAGCTCAGCTGACCTGACAGAGGTCTCGCCCGGCAGCGTCGGCTTGATTTTCCAAGGGCCTGAAGTGGACGACACGGTGTTCGACATACCGGCGGCAGGCGAGTATTTCTTCCGCTGCGACGTGCACCCGACCCTGATGACGGGGACGTTCACGGTTCAGTAGCGAACTCCGGGCTCCAGGGCTTACCAAACCAGCACTCCCATCAGCAACTGATAACATCCTCACGTGAAAGTCGTTTATCTGGCGGACGCCCCGTACCCTCACACCTGGCGCTGGGTGGAGCATTTTCGCGCTGCCGGCGTGCAGTGCGAGGTGATCTCATTTCGACCCTGGGACATCCCTGGCATCCCGGTACACTACGTCAACGGCGGCGAAGCCCTGGGCAAGGCGCGCTACCTGTTACACGCACGACGCGTGAAGAATCTGATCCGCAGCCTACAGCCAGACCTTGTCCATGCCTTGCACCTGACCAGCTACGGCTTCCTCGGTGCGCTGAGCGCGTTTCACCCCTTCGTTGTGTCCGTCTGGGGTACGGACGTGCTGGAGGCGCCTGGACTGACGCCTTTCCATCGCTGGCTGACGCGCTACGCGCTGGCCCGCGCCGACACGGTCACCGCCACAGGGCTTCACCTCGCCACCGAGACGACGCGCTACACACCGGACGGTGCACCCGTGACGGTGGTGCCGTATGGGGTCGACCTGGAGCGCTTCGCACCACGGGGCAAGAGCGTCTCCGATCACGTCGTAATCGGGACGGTGTCGAGGCTCTCGTCAGAGAAGGGCATTCGATACCTCATCGAGGCATTCGAGCAGCTCCGCGAGTTGTACGGTGGTGCAGTCAGCCTGCGCATCGCCGGTGACGGACCGGAGCGCTCGCGACTGGAGGCCACGGTCCAGCGTCTGAGTCTGGAATCAAGCGTGCAGTTCCGCGGTTGGGTTGAGCATGCCGACGTACCCACGTTCCTCGACGAGCTTGACGTCTTCGTCATGCCTTCAACCTGGGAGGGCTTCGGCGTGGCGGCCGCGGAAGCCTCGGCAGCCGGGCTACCGGTGGTGGCGACCAACGTGTACGGCATACCGGACGTCGTCATCGACGGTGAGACCGGCTTGCTCGTGCCGCCGAAAGATCCGGGCGCGTTGGCCCGGAGCGTCAGCCTCCTGGTCCGGGACGCTCAGCTACGGGCGAAGCTGGGCGAGGCCGGCAGAGCCTACGTAGCGAGACACTACGACTGGACGGAGAACGCGCGGCAGATGGCTTCGATCTACGAGCGCCTGCTGGCGAACCGGCCAGAGCGCCGGATGAGGACACGAGCCGGCGTCGCTACGGACGGTGGAGCCGGTACATGAGGACGGGGGCCGGGCTTTGAAAGAGACGGCACCGGGGGCGGCGCAGGAGGGCTCGCCGGAAGACCTGCCGTTCGTCACCGTCATCGTGCCGGTACGCAACGAAGAAGGCTACATCGGGCGCTGTCTGCAGGCGCTGGCGGCGCAGGACTATCCTCACGACTTGTTCGAGACCATCGTGCTGGACGGTGGCTCGCGCGACGCCACGGAGTCGGAGACCCGGCTCACCGCTGAGGCCGCGGGCCTGACGGTCTTCTATGCGCCGAACCCGAAGCATACCGCCGCGACCGGCTTCAACCTCGGCCTGACGCTGGCGCACGGCGACGTCATCATCAAAGTAGACGGCCATACTCGCGTGGCGCCCGACTTCATCCGGGCCAACGTCCGCGTACTTCAGCGTAGCGGCGCCGATGCCGTCGGCGGACCGATCGAGACGCGGGGCCACGGCGCGGCCGGCCGTGCCATCGCGCTGGCCCTGTCGTCTCGATTCGGCGTCGGTGACACGGCGTTTCGCGACCCGGACGCCGGTGAGCAGTGGACCGACAGCGTGCCGTACGGGGCCTACCGCCGCGACATGTTCCAGCGCCTCGGCGGCTTCGCCGAGGACATCGACCGCGGCGAGGACGACGAGTTCAACTACCGTCTGCGGCGCTCGGGGGGACGAATCCTCCTTTCACCGAGCATCCGCTCGACGTACTACTGCCGTGCGAGCTACGAGGAGCTGGCGCGCCAGTACTGGGATTACGGGCTGGCCAAGGCGAAGGTGCTGCAACGGCATCCAGGGCGGTTGCGATGGCGCCACCTGGTGCCATCGGCGTTCGTGGCGACCGTGGCCGGCGGCGCGTTGCTGGGCGCCGTGGACCGGCGCTGCGGCGGCTTGGCGGCGCTGGTGGGCAGCGCCTACGCCCTGGCAAGCTGGTGGGCGGCCTCGAAAGCGACGCGAGACGAGCCCGAGCAGACGGCACGCGTCGCGGTGGCGTATGCCTGCATGCACCTCCCCGCCGGCGCCGGGATGCTGGTCGGGCTGGCACGAGGGTTACTCAACAGAGCGGGCGCTGCTCGCAACGAGAAGCAGTCAGGCTACCAGGACGATGGCTGATCAAGACAGCGAGGCTTGGCGAGTACGGCAGGCTTACGCCCGCCGCGCCGGCCGCGGACTGGACTCCCGCTACGAGTACTGGCGGCCGGAGAACCTGTTCATCTTCCAGGCGCGGGAGCGGGCCGTGGTCGGCCTCCTGCGCAAGGCCAACATGCTGCCGCTCACGGGCTGCTGCGTCCTCGACGTCGGTTGTGGGGACGGCGCCGTGCTACGCGACATGGTGCGCTACGGCGCCGCCGTAGACGACCTGTACGGCGTCGACCTGCTGGCGGACCGCGTCGAGCGAGCGCGGGAACTGACGCCGGGCGCGCACGTCTCGTTGGCAGACGCGCAGTCGCTGGACTTCGAAGACGGCAGCTTTGACCTGGTGCTCGGCTTCACGCTGCTTTCATCGATAGTCGAGCCGGAGGCGCGGGCTCGCGTCGCCAGCGAGATGCGGCGGGTGACGCGTCACGGCGGCCTGGTGCTGCTGTACGACTTCTGGACGAACCCGTTCAATCGCGACGTGCGGCCGCTGCGCCAGGCGGAGGTGAGAAGCCTCTACCCGGGGAGCCGGGTCGACCTCCAGGGCACGACGCTGGCGCCACCCCTGCTTCGCCTCGTGATCAAGCTTCCCGGCGGCTGGTTGGCCTGCAGCTGGCTGGACATGCTACCCTTCCTGCGAACTCACTACGTCGCGGCCGTCCATATCTAGCGCCGCTCACGAGCCCAGATTGCCTGACGATTTCCTACCGATAGCGCAGCCCGACCTCGACGAGGACGATATCGCCGAAGTCGTCGACACGCTGCGTTCCGGTTGGCTGGTTTACGGCGCCAAGACACAACAGCTCGAGCACGATTTCGCGGCGATGGCCGGGGCGGAGCACGCCGTCGGCGTGAACTCATGCACGGCGGGTTTGCACCTGTCGCTGCTCGCGGCGGGCGTCGGCCCAGGCGACGAGGTGATCACGACGCCGCTGACCTTCGCGGCGACGGCGAACGTCATCGTCCACGTCGGGGCGACGCCGGTGCTGGCCGACATCTGCGCCGACGACCTGAACATCGACCCGGAGCAGATCGAGCGTCGCATCACGCCCAGGACGAAGGCGATCATGCCGGTGCACTACGCCGGCGTACCGTGCCGCATGGACGAGATCCTCGACGTGGCGCGGCGGCACAACCTACCGGTGATCGAGGACGCGGCGACCGCCGCGGGCTCGGCGCACCGCGGCCGTGCGGTCGGGTCGCTGAGCGATCTAACCGTGTTCAGCTTCTACCCGGTGAAGAACATGACGACGGGACAGGGCGGCATGGTCACGACCAACGACCCGGAGCTGGCGTCCCAAATCAGCGCCCTGCGCAATCACGGCCTCGACTCGAACGCCTGGAATCGCTACTCCTCCGAGGCGAACCGCCTCTTCTACACGATGAGCCAGCCGGGCTTCAACTACGGCATGTTCGACCTTCTGGCGAGCATCGGCCTGGGCCAGCTGCGGCGTCTGCCGGCGTTCAACGAGAAGCGCCGCGCCCTGGCCGAACACTACACACGCGCCTTCGCCGGCGTGCCGCAGATCGAAACGCCGTCGGTGCGCCATGACGTGACCACCAACTGGCATCTCTACGTGATCCGGTTGCACGAGGCGGAGGCGAGCCGGGCCGAATTGGCCCAGGGGCTGAAGGAACGCGGCATCGGCACGTCGGTGCACTACTACCCGATCCACTACCACCCCTACTATCGCGAGCGCTTCGGGTTTCAGCAGGGCGACTATCCCGTTACAGAGCGTGAGTTCGAGCGGATCCTGTCGCTGCCCTTGTTCCCGAAGATGAGCGAAGGGGACGTTGAGCGAGTCGTCGAGGCCGTGCGGGACGTCCTTGGCACCTGACCCTGAGGCGCAGCAGAGGCGCGTCTTCGACGTCCTTGTGGCGACGCTTGGACTCGTCGTACTGGCGCCGCTGCTGGCGCTGATCGCCGTGATGGTCAAGCTGGAATCGCCGGGGCCGATTCTGTTCAGACAGCAGCGCGTCGGCAAAGACGAAGTGCCCTTCGAGATGATCAAGTTTCGTTCCATGACCGTGGCAGCGGCAGACGAGGAGCGGGTTGAGACCGCGATCGAGGACATCGAGGCGTACGTCTTCCAGCCGGTGGGTCGCATGACGCGGATCGGGCGGGTGTTGCGAGCGTGCAGCCTGGATGAGCTGCCGAACCTGCTCAACGTGCTTCGCGGCGAGATGCACATCGTCGGCCCGCGGCCGGACGAGCCCGAGCTCGTGGCGCAGTACCGTCCCGAGTGGCGTCGCCGTCACGCCGTGCAGCCGGGGATAACAGGGCTGGCCCAGATCAGGGGCCGCGCCGATTTGACGTACTCTGAGACAATGGTCTACGACCTCGAATACGTCGATACACGGACGTTTGCCGGCGACATTCGGATCATCCTGAAGACGCTCGGGGCCGTGGCCGGCCGCAAGGGAGCTCGATGAAGGACGCGAACCGAATCGATAGGATGGCGACGGCGAGCCAGCTCGTCCTCTCGTTGGTCCTCGACATCGTCATCGTGCTGATCGCTTACACCATCGCGCTATCGTTGAAGTTCGATGGCGAGGTGCCGGGCGAGTCGTGGCGCACGCTGGCGTGGGCCGGGCCGTTGATCGGCTTCGCGTACATCCTTTCGTACCAGGCCCTCGGCGTATACCGCACCGCGTGGCGCTATGGCAGCCTGCGTGACGCGGTGCTCCTGGTAGCTGGCGTGGCGCTGGTGACGCTGGCCATTCTCATCGTCCAGGTGATGCTGCCGAAGCGCCCGATCCCGCTGACCGCGAACGTGATCAGCGCCGCGTTCATTCTGCTCGGCCACGGCATGGTGCGTATGTTGCCCCGCATGTGGGGAAGGTCCGGCGACATAGAGGGCGACCAACCGAGACAGCGCGTCCTGATCGTCGGCGCCGGCGATACGGGGCAGATGCTCGGCTGGGACCTGCGGAACAACCGCTCGCAACCCTATAGCGCCGTCGCCTACGTCGACGACGACCCGACGTTGCGTGGCAAACGCATCCACGGCATCCCCGTCGTTGGCGGGCGCTACGACATCCCCAGCGTCATCGCGCAGCACGACATCGACCTCGTCGCCATTGCTCTGCCGCCGGAGCGCGCCCCCGGCCTCCAGGAGGTCCTGGCGCTGACCGAGTCCGCGAATGTCCCCGTGCGCCTGGTACCAAGCCTCGGTGAGGTGATGGAGGGCCGCGCCGCCCATGGCGAGATGCGCGAAATCACGGTCGAAGACCTGCTTGCGCGCGAGCCGATGGATGTCGACGAGGAGGCCTGCCGGGCGATCATCGCGGGGCACGTGGTGCTGATCACGGGCGCTGCCGGCTCGATCGGCGCCGAGCTGACGCGTCGCGTGTTCGGCTTCGGCCCGTCGGCGATGCACCTGGTCGACGTCAATGAGACGGCGCTGCACGAGCTGCGCGTGGAGATGAGCCAGAAGTCGGAAGGCAAAGTGCCGATCAAGCCCTGGCTGTGCAACATCTCGGACCAGCAGAAGCTAGGCGACATCTTCGAGGCGTCCCGGCCCCAGGTCGTGTTCCACCTCGGCGCGTACAAGCATCTGGGGATGATGGAAGAGAATCCGGACCAGGCCTTCGAGACAAACGTCATGGGCACCCTGAACGTGTTTGAGGCGGCGCAGGCGGTGGAGGCGGAGGAGGTGGTCTTCCTCTCCAGCCACACGGCGGTCGAACCGAGCAGCATCTACGGCGCGTCTAAACGCATCGGCGAGCTGCTTGTGACCTCGGTGCCAGAGGACAAGACGAGGTTCTGC
>Ga0310121_10003686_pt1 | contig 13887 bp, 12 predicted proteins | sample CB27_Tmax_986_MG_FD_203504 | JGI IMG/M metagenome (GOLD analysis project Ga0310121, IMG submission 203504) | Marine microbial communities from Western Arctic Ocean, Canada - CB27_Tmax_986 | ecosystem: Environmental > Aquatic > Marine > Oceanic | place: Canada: Western Arctic Ocean | collected... | reverse complement strand
CAAACGCCTTTTGGACACTACCGCGTTTTGCAAGCGCTCCTACAGTGAGCGGAACCACGGCCCAGCCAACGCCGCTGATACGGAAAAAGAATCCGACCGCCCACCCCAGACTCATTTCGCGACGGCGTGTGTAGGCGATGCTGCCTTGTGTCAAAACTCAACTGGTCGTGAGACGTGACATTAAAGGACCGTTTTTGAACCACCCCGACCTCGGCTGATCCGAATTCCGAATTCGACCTTCGGCCCGACGATGGCTCGTCTCCGGTCCGCGCTGCATATCGGACTATCGGACGGAAATCTCGGTCGCCGACTGCTGCAGTCGTGTTCGAGCTTCGCGCCTTGATCATCTTACGAGATTTGACGGCCGTGAGATTGGTTTGCAAATCCGACAGGGTACTGCACGACCTGTTCTTCGAAGCGCACTGGGGTTGGCCGACGCGGAGTCTGATCGTTACCGGGCGCGGCCCGAACACACGGTCGGCCTCAGAAACGTGCACTTCGCCAACGTGACGATGCTGGTATTGCCGTCAGGATCTATGACGCTTAGATAAATAGAACCGTCTATTCTCAGATAGATGGAGCCGTCGAGTTATAGCGCAGCTGCCCAACGACCAGGGGATCGCCGTCGAGAACAAGATTGTTGACCAGCTCAAAGTTGGCAGCGAAGCGAAGTACTTCGCCGTAGGGTCCGTACTCAGATTCCAGGATCTCAAAGCGATTTGGCGCTCCCAATGAAATACGGCCAACAAAGTCTGTTTCGCCGAAATCGAACTTCCACTCTCGCTCCAGCGATAGAAACGGAGGACAGCTGTTGTTGCCGAGCACCTGTGTGCAGGGTCCCGGGTGAGGTATTTCGTAGGTCCCCACATCCAAGGCGAGAAGCCCCGACGCGCCAGACTCGCCTGCACTAAAGTTAATCTCCCAAAGTCCGCCCTCAGAGGATTCGTCCCTGATCGTGAGACTGACTTCATTCACAACGCAATCCCGACATTCGCCGCCGCTCAGCAAGTTCGAAAGGCGGTCATGGAAATCGCGTTCTTCAAACCGGACTGTCGGTTCAAAGCTGACTTCATTGTTGGCTTCAAGCGTGTGCTCGCGACCATTTTCGACAACTCGCAGCAGTGTGGCTCCGCTGCACTCGCTCAATGCGATCCACGGCAGAATTGCTGTGACGACGAGCGTCCCCAAGGCGATCGGGTGAATAACAGACCGTCCTGCGACGCCGATTCGCGGAGAACGTGGCAAAGTTCCAAGAGAAACGAATGTGGACATATTATGTTCCTTGTGCAAGTGACATAGTACAAGTGACTTCGGTTCTGGCATGCCAGCGGTGCAAGGTACGCTACCAGAGAGATCAACAAATCGGCCTAAAACATGACAGCCTTGTGAGGATTACTGAAAGAGAAGACGGTCCAGCGTGGGCACACCGAGGCGAACCGGCAACATTGGCAGGCGCCGCCATCAATGTCACGCCGCCCACCAGGGCACGAATCCTAGCGTCACGCCCATTCCAGCAAGAACAAGCCAATCAAGTTCCAGTAACTTGTGCGTATTCCGATTCGTGCCATCAAAAGGACCAATTTCGAGAACCTGCGGGGAACTTTCGAAGCATGGTTTGCATCGAAGCAGTTAGCCATTCATCCGTGATTCTCATAGCTCGGGCCTTGAGACTCGCGAAAACCCACAGCGAGGCAAACAGTGATGCAACGATCGGCTATCGTATACCTTGTTGTCCTGAGCGCAGGTTGCGCGTATGAATCAACGGTGGGCCCGGTCCCCCTTAGAGATGCGCAGCACATGGCGGATTATCTCGCGGGGGCAAAGGCTTGGGAACTGTGGAACCAAGAGAAGCCGGCCCAATTTTGGGAGTTTGAGCAAGACGGTATATTCGCCGTCTGGATCGAAGGTAAATCGGATTCCGACCTTTCCAATCTCTTTCCTGGCCGGATTCCCTCTGGAGTGAGAAAGTTGACCGGAAAATGGCAAGCTACGACCATGCAATTGCAACTCAGCGACGTAAACACGTCATCGGGCGAAGCTCTCGTGCCGTTTACGCTGAACGTGAAATGGTTAGACGGAAAACTACGCATTAAGATCGGCGGCCACCACTACATGAGGCAGATGTAGTCGCCACGCGACTCGAAAGGCCTCCTTTGAGTTGTCTCATCTAATCACCCATTTTGGAATTCTCGGCGAGCCGCTGACGGCACCCCCCGAGCAAGTTAGGGGGCCGTCCGATCAACTCATCTGACTCGGGTTTTTTGATTTGCCCCGGCAAACGGAGGTTTGCTTGGCCTCACTTTGTCTCGACGTTTTGGGCGGCAAAACCTTTGACTGAAGGTCGCAACGTAGTACAGTGATGTTATCGAGAAAACCCCGGCAGGCGCGACAGAATTTCTTTGACATCCGCACCACGTAAGCTACGTTTCTGCAGCAAAAGTACCTGAATCGCTCGCGAATGCGCAAGCTACTCTATCCGAGGGAATACACAATGGCTAAAAACACACTTCCGCTCCGGCTCATTCGGGACGTCGAGCGATTGCTTCAAGACCGGATTAACGTGGTCAAGGCCAAGACTGCTGAACACTACGAGCGGTGCCGCGCTGAGCTTGGTGAGGTCGCCGAAACATTCGGCGTGGAGAAAGATGAGCTGTTCACGCTTGCGGGCGTTCCGAAACCTGAAGAGAAAAAGCGCCGGCGACGAAAGAAGGCCACTAAGAAAAAGAAGGTTGTGAAAAAGAACACCGTCGCGCGGAGGAAGACAAAGAAAAAGACCGGAAAGAAGAAAACTACTACCGGAAAGATACGCACCGCAAAAAAGCGCGGTAGTGGTACCGCCGAAGAAAAAGTGGCAGCGTTCCTCAAGAAAAAACCTGACGCGTCAGGGCTCGACGTCTCGAAAGCAACCGGTTACTCCGGCAAAACTGTCTATATGACCAAAGCTTGGAAGAAACGCCGGCGATCAAAGTAGGATCAGGCTACTCAGCGTTGCACTAGATCAAGTGATGTGCCCGCCGAGTAGAGTGTACAGCTCCTGCGCCCGAGCCTCTTGAATGACTCGCGCCACGCTACGCTAACGTTGATGGGCGACCGCCCGGCCAGCTCGGTCGTTGAGCTGGAGTACCATCAAATCACCCTTGCGACGCAGCCATGCAGCCTTCGTGATGATGCGATTCAAGTTGAGACGATTACTGCTGTTCGTCGCCGTAATATCGGTGCTCATTGCGCCGTACGCGATGTGGCTACGAAATCGTCCAAGTGTAATTGCGCACGACCATCTGCGACGAGACGAACGTACGTTTGCAATGCTGGAAACTTGGGACATTCCTCCAGCAGATGTTCTGTCGTCCTATCCGTCCTCAAAGACCATTATTGGAGGCATTTCGCGAGGTCCGCCGTGGATGCAGGAGATTCTGGGTATTAGCATCATCAATGCTCGTTTGGTCGGGTCGAGCGTTAGCGATTCGGATCTGCATGCGCTGGCCTGTTTTCAGGAGTTTGAATACCTGGAGCTTGTGAATACGAACGTATCGGATGCCGCCGTAAGAGAATTGCAGAATATGATTCCGGAGGTGAAGATCGTTCGACGCGAATACACTCCATAGGGGTCGGCCTGCCCATCATTGCCACTGAATGCCAAAAACGTACCGTTTGTGCCACGCAGCGTCGCTACCCAGCGGGCGTCGGTTACCCGCTGAGCCAGCGACACGTACGGGGCCGTTATACTTCCCTTCCACAATGCTTCGCTGAGACGGATGAAGAAAGACTGCCCATTTCTCCCACGGGTATTAGAACATCAAAGCCCGCATCCCCAGCTTCCCTGGCTGCTGCGGCAAGGTCCGGTTTGGTGACCGTTCCAAATTCCGGACCGATGAAGATTCCTGCTCGTTTCTCAGGAGCTCCCTCTTCTTCAACATACTGCCCTTCAGCACAGATAAAATGACCTGGCCAAGGGGTAACTGAGGTGAAGTCTATTTTGTCTTCCTTGTGTGCTTGCTGGACTCCTGCGGTCTTAAGATTTTCAAGAATCATCTGAACAAAATCCACTTCGTCCTCAGATGTTGCGTCAGCGGCCTTCTGTGGGTCAATAAGCTCATCGTCGACACCGACATTTAGTACTCTGTGCGGTGAGAGGCTTTCGACTGTAAAAGGACCTGCAACTCGGACTTTGGATTTGTCTTCATAGGGCTTGTCGTAGAGGTATTCAAAGTCAGCCTTAGCGGCGATAGACTTATCAATTTCTTTTTGACGTGCAATTCGGTTCTTCCACCATTTGGAGTGAAGCTCTTTGGCATTCTTGGACCATCCGTCCTTGGGTTCTCGAGGGATTTCCCACCCTCCCCATTTCTTCTTTAGTGCTTTGTTTAGTTCATTACGGAGTGCTTCAAGTTTCTCTTGGAACTTGTCCCAAACAACGTCCAGTTCTGCGTTCCGGGTGATTGAACTAAGCATTATGTGAGGAACGCGTTCGTATGGGAGCAGCGGCGGAAAGAGCGTCATTACCAGCGGCCTAGAGGGCATCGCCCGATGAGGGCGTTTCCTTCGCTTCTTTAGGGTTTCCTTCCCTGGGCTCGTCTCCTTCCTTTTTCAGAGCATCTCTGGACCGTCTTCTTCCCTGTTTCCTTCGTTTTTTCGGCGATTTCGCGAATTTTGCAGTGAGCGAGAGGGCTGACTAAGATTGCTTTCGCAGCGCATGGGGGCGTGAAGCAGATTGAAAAAGCGCCCGGGAGGTTCTGATACAACCTCCCGAGCATGCCCCGTAGGAGCAGAACCTCCTGATGGGACACTCCCATTATACCTCGCCGTCTGTTCGTAATTCCAGCGCGGCCCGTCGTCTCGGACGTCGCTCTTGTTTGAACAAGGGATGCGGCGTCGAATTCCAGGCAGCGCGTTGGAACCAACGTTTCTGCGGGGCCCCCGACTGCCGCCGGGAAGTGCGGCGTTGGCAGGCAGCCAAACGGCAACGTCGGCGGCGACAGGTGGAAAAAAACCGCCAGCAGCACGCCGCAGCTGAGCATGAGCGACGTCAGCGACGCCGCGAGACGACCGCTCGTCTCCCAAATAACCTCTCGGACGATCCGCAGTCTGCGTCAATCGACGGGCCGGTGGCCGTTGACGGCGCGTGGTCACGCGGCAAAGCATTGCCAGAGAATTTTTGTGACCGTCCAGGGTGCTTTGAGCCGGTTTGCGCGACCTGCGGCGCGCTAGCTCGCTACTGTGACGACACGTGCCGTGGAGCCGTGCGGCTTGTCCGCGATCGTGAGCGTAAGTGGTTGCGTCGCAACACTTACGTCGGTCGAGCGAAGCGCGAGAACGAATACCGTCGCGCGCAGCGGAAGGCGGCAGCCCGTCACCAGCCGCCGGTACACGGGAATCGTCCGACGGGTCGAAGTTCGGTCGTCGATTCTGCACATTCCGAATCGCTTCGAATATCTTGCGTTGCAAACAAGGAGCGTCCCCCATGATTAAAAAACACATTCTCGCGCCCGACCGGGTGCGTCGTCCGCCGCAGAGCGGTTTCTCTTGGATCGATCGGCGATTTCTGCGGGAGTTTTCGTCCCGTTTGTCGCACGATGCGGTGCTGTTGTACTTCTTTCTGACTGCAGTCAGCGACAAGCATGGCCTGTCGTTCTATCGCGACGCGACGATCGCCGTGCGGCTGCGTACACGTGAGCAGACGATTGTTCGCGCGAGAGAGGAGTTAATCGTGCAGGATCTGATCGCTTACCGGCCGCCGTTAACTCAAGTACTTTCTCTGCCACGGCCAGGCCGGACGGAGCGAAGCGGACTGCATGGCCTGGCGGAGCTCATGCGGTCATCGACGCCGCATGATTCTTTGGAGGAGGAGGGGATATGAAAGTATCACTATGGGCGGAGATTCGGCGTCTGCATGAAATCGAAGTCCTCTCTCAACGAGCGATCGCCCGACGCATGCGATGTTCGCCGCGCACAGTAAAACGAGCGCTTACTTCCGATACGCCGCCGAGCAGCCAGAGCGCCGCCCCCCGACCCAGTCTCCTCGATCCGCACAAAGCAAGAATTGCCGCTCTGGTAGAAAAGCATCCGGAACTTTCGGCCGTGCGGATTCTCGAAGAGATCCGCCGAGGTCCAGACGCCTACCAGGGCGGGTTGTCGATTCTGCGGCAGTACGTCCGTTCGATCCGTCCAGACCGGCGGCGGGTTTACCAGGAAGTTGCCTGGGAACCGGGGCAAGCGCTGCAAGTCGACTGGGGCTGCTGCGGCCAGGTCGAGATCGAAAATACCAAGCGTAAGGTCTCGGTCTTGGTGGCTGTACTCTGCTACAGCCGCATGTGTTACATCGAGTTCACGCTTTCGCAGAAAAAGGCGGAGTTCTATCGTGCCATCGTCCATGCACTGGAGTTTTTTGGCGGTTGCCCACGCCGAATAATTTTCGATAACTTGAAAGCGGCCGTACTCAACGGCTCAGGGCGTAACGCCTGTTTGCATCCCGAATTCTATGCGCTCTGCGGGCACTACGCCTTGGAGCCGGTGGCCTGTGCAAGTCGCGACCCGGAATCAAAAGGGATGGTCGAAGCGGGGGTTCGCTACGTGAAGCGCAACGCACTGGCGGGGCGCAGCGAGGAGTTGACATCGTGGGAGGACTACAGCCGGCTTGCCAGAAGCTGGTGCGATAAAACGGCCAACGTTCGCCAGCACCGCACCCTCAACGGGCGACCCATTGATCGATTTGAAGAAGAGCGGCCACGTCTGCGGCCGTTGCCCTCCGCAGCGTGGGACGCCGACGAGATCGTCCCGACCGTTGCCACGTCGCATGCGCTGGTGCGATTTGACGGCAATAAGTATTCCGTGCCAGTAGACGTAGCGCGTCGGCCGGTAATGTTACGCGTCGGCAGCAAACGCGTGCAGATCTTCTGTCAAGAACAAGAAGTCGCCCAGCACCGGCGCAGTTATGGTCGTAACGTGACCATCACTCAGCCGGAGCACGAGCTTCAGGCTCGACTCCAAGGGCGACGTCAGCGCGCGAGCCAGCTCGGAAGCGCGCTGGACGAACTGGGGTCTGCAGCGTGCCAGTTCCATCTCTGCCTACAGCGTCAGCCGATAAAAACTTCGCGGCATGTGCGGAAGCTACTCAATCTGGCACGGGTCTACGGTCGAGACGACGTCATTCAGGCGATCGAAAAAGCCCTCGAGTACGAGACTTACGACGACGCCTACGTGGAGACACTTCTGTTGCAGGAGCGTCGCCGACGTGAGCTGCCTTCTCCGATGCCGGTCTGTCCGCAGCGGCGGGAGTTGATCGAAGACATCGACCTCGAGGAGCCTGACCCAGCATGGTACGAGCGATTGTGCGATGCGCCAGTTGAGGAAAACAGCGAGGAAAACAGCGACCAAGCGGATGGCCAGTCAAAAGACGGAAAGGAAGAATACAATGAGCAACCCTGACAAAACACACGAGCAGTTGTTGCGCGACCTGGCGACGATAAGACTCGCGCGGATCGCCGAGATCTATCGAGAAGTTCTCGACGAAGCTGCCCGCAAGAACGCTCCTTTCTTGCAGACGTTCGCAGCGCTGATGGCTGAAGAAGCCACCGCCCGTGCGGAACGTGCGTTACAGAGACGCTTACGCGGCGCACGGCTACCCAAGCCAAAACTTCTGGCCGAGTATAACTTCGAGTTCCCCAAGAAAGTACCCAAGCAGAAGATCTTGCGGTTGTTCGACTGCCAGTTCATTGACAAGCATGAGTGCGGCGTTTTTATCGGGCCGACAGGAACTGGAAAAAGCCATTTACTTGTCGCATTGGGGTACGCTGCTTGCGAAAAAGGTCTCTCGGTGCGCTATGTTCGCGTCGTCGACATGATCAACACGCTCACCACCGCTCAAATCAATGGAACGTTGCAAAAGGCACTCAAGGTATTCGTCAATCCCTCGTTACTCCTCCTCGACGAACTGGGCTATCTACCCGTCGACAAACGCGGAGCAGACCTGTTGTTTCAAGTCGTTGCCGCCCGTTACGAGTCCGGATCGATCGTGCTGACCACGAACCGTCGATTCCGCGACTGGGGCAAGATCTTCGACGTCGACAACACCCTCGCCACCGCCATGATCGATCGGCTGATGCATCACGGGGAGCCGTACACTATTCAAGGACCCAGTTATCGCACGAACCACAAAACTCACGACGCAGAGTAACTCTGCCTGACCCGCCTTGCGCCGGATGCAACTCGCCCGCGCAGGCGCGCTTCTGAGGCTAGACTGCGCTGAATCGGGAGCCCAGACGCGTGCTCGGGCAAGCCGGCTACGATAAAAGGCCGCTTGGACGGGCTGTCGCCGACGGCTCGACTGTCGTCACTCCTCGCCCTCGCTCTGCGGCGCGTTCTACGGCCGGCTCGCACTCTGACGAGCACGCCGTTCCCGCCGCCCGCAACGAGTCGCGCGAGCACCGCCGCCAGTCGCGTCGATGGACGCCGCGGCCCGATTCTATGACGTCTCGCAACTTCCGAGCCCGCCTGTCATCGCGGTGACCTACGCCCTCGCGAGGCAACAATCTGATTACCTATCAAACTCCGCAAAAAATACCTTGCGCCGAGCATTGACGAGGTGCGACTCAACTGAAAAGCCTTCGTCAGGTGAGGCACTCATAGCCGTTGGAAATGATGCTCTTCTCGCCGCTGCTCCCACTCCCACTCAGTTGATCGCCATTGGCCAATTTGACGGTGTCGGCCCGCAAGTTAGTCGACAGGGCGACGACCGCTACGAGCAGCGCAGGCAAGGTATAGATGGACTTCATGATCTGGCTCCAAGCGCAGGGTGAACGGCCAAACCCATGCTGCCGGAAAGAGAGGCAGGCGTGAAAACGTGCGAAAGTTAGCAAGTACGAAGGTGCGAAAGAACGCATTTGCACATCAATCTCCTTCGCACTTTCCCACCTTCATACTCTTTTGTTCCTGCTCAGGCCAAGATGTCATGGACGACATTGCCGTGCACATCAGTCAGGCGGTGGTCTCGGCCTTGGAAGCGGTAAGTAAGGCGCGTGTGGTCAAAGCCCAGCAGATGCAACATTGTAGCGTTAAAATCGTGAACGTGGACGGGATCGCCGACGACGTTGAATCCGAGTTCGTCGGATTCGCCATGCACGTGCCCATGCTTCACACCACCACCGGCCAGCCAGAACGTGAAGCAACGGTTGTGGTGATCGCGGCCATTGCTTTTCTGCACCATGGGTGTGCGACCGAATTCTCCGCCCCAGATCACGAGCGTATCGTTGAGCATCCCGCGCCGCTTGAGATCCTTTACCAAGGCGGCGCTGGCTTGATCGGTGTCCAGCGCGTTTTTCGTCATGTCCTTCTTCAGATTCTCATGCTGGTCCCACGCCTCGTGAAAGAGCTGCACAAACCGCACGCCTCGCTCCAGCATTCGCCGAGCTAGCAGGCAGTTTCGCGCGTAGTTGGACTCTTCCGGGTCTTTGATGCCGTACATCCCGAGGGTTGCTTCCGACTCTTGGCTCAGATCCATCAATTCTGGTGCACTGCTTTGTAAACGATAAGCGGTCTCATAGGCCTGGATCCGGGCAGCAATCTCCGGGTCGCCCACGTTGGCAAAGGACAGCTCATTTAAACGCCGCAGAGTGCTGAGTGACTCACGCTGAGTCTCGAGATCATATCCGTTCGGGTTCGAGAGATAGAGCACCGGGTCACCCTTGCCTCGGAAGGGAATCCCGCCGTACGACGTGGGCAAAAAGCCGCTGCCGTAGTTGCTTGCTCCGCCGCTGGTGCCCTTGTTGCTAATGAGCACGACATACCCGGGCAGGTCGTTGCTCTCGCTGCCCAAACCGTACAACGTCCAGGCGCCGAAGCTGGGACGTCCGAATAGCGGCGAGCCCGTATTCATCAGGATCTGAGCGGGCGCGTGATTGACGGCGTCCGTCTGCATGGATTTGATCAAGCACAGCTCGTCAACAATGCTCGCCGTGTGCGGCATGATTTCACTGACTTCGATTCCACTCTTGCCGTGCTTGGCGAAAGCGAACGTCGGCCCCATGAGTGCTGAATTGGGCTTGATAAAAGCCGCACGATACCCCTTCAGGAGTTCAGGCGGCGGAAGCTGCCCATCGTGCTTGGTTAACTCGGGCTTGTTATCGAAGAGCTCCAAATGACTGGGAGCCCCGGCGTGAAACAGGTAGATGACCCGTTTCACCTTGGGAGGAAAGTGAGGCGCCTTGGGTGCGAGGGGATTCTCCACAGCAGAAGCCGAAGAATCTTGGGCGAGCAATGAATGCAGGGCGGCGCCCGCCAATCCCACACCGCAGTCGCGGAAGAACCAGCGACGGGTTAGATACCGTGCGCGTTCGGATTGCAGTTCATGTAGCGGCGACATGGCAGTCATCCTTTTAGTTTTTGCTTAGCGTTTCATCCAGATTCAACATGACACGGGCGACGATGGACCAGGCGGCAGCATCCTGTGGAGTTGCCTGAGGAGGCAGCTCAGGGCGCTTGGCCGGATCGCCAGTGGCAATTTCGTTGATGGAAATCCAACCTTCGGCGAGTTGTTTCCTGCGGTTTCTGAGCAGCTTCAGTACTTCATCACGTTCGGCCGATGTTGGCGGACGGCTTGTGCAGAGACGAAAAGCGTATTCAATCCGCTCGGCATCGGTCGCGCCTCCTTCGCGAAGGACGCGCAGCGCCATGGCTTGTGCCGCCTCCACAAAAATCGGCTCGTTGAGCGACGCTAGCGCAGCCAAGGGCGTGTTGGAACGAATGCGCCGGGCACAGGAGTAGTCGGCGTTGGGGGCATCGAAGCTTGTCAGCACGGGATCTGGCATCGAGCGTTTGCGGAACACGTAGAGCGCTCGACGATATCGCTCTGGCGGTTTGGGAGGATACCAATAGTCCGGTTTCACATAGTTAACATCAATCACACTTTGCGGAATGGGCGGGAAGATGCTCCGACCGCCGACCTTGTGGTGAATTAAACCGGAGACAGTGAGCGTGATGTCGCGCACAACCTCTGCTTCGGCGCGGAACCGCGGGCCACGAGCCAGCAGGCGATTTCCCGGGTCGCTTTGCACGAGTTCCTGGGATGCGCGAGAGTCCTGCTGATACGTTGAGCTGTTAACAATGGTCCGCAGCAGCTGTTTCAAGCTCCAACCGCGCTCCATGAATTCCACGGCTAACCAGTCGAGCAGCTCCTGGTACTCCGGCTGCGGGGCCCGCGTGCCGAAGTCCTCCGGAGTCTGCACGAGGCCAGCACGGAAAATAGTTTGCCAGACGCGGTTCACTTGCACGCGGGCGGTGAGTGGCGAGCGTTCATCGGCCAGCCACCTGGCAAACGTGAGGCGATTTGGCGGCGCATCTTCGGAAATCGGATGCAAGGATGACGGCACGTGGGGAGCAACCGGCTCGCGCGGGTTTGTCCAGCTGCCACGGTCCAGGCGAAACGTGCCGCGCTCGTGCCCGCCTGTTCGTTCCGCAAGACGGAGGACACTGGTAGGAGCCTCAGGAAACTCTTTCCACAAACCATCGATTTCGTCAGCGAATGATTGCAACTCTGGGACACTCAACCGCCAGGCGGCAAAAATCTCGGCCTGCTCTTTCGCCGTTCTTTGGCCCGGCGGTGTTTGCATGGCCAGCACTGCCGCATAGGGAGTGTTGTTGACTTTCGGATCCGGGTCATTCGTCAAGGAGACGCGGAACCGTCCGATCATGACGTTATTCGGTCCTTGATCGAACGGTTCAGGCTTATCGCCGCCGTGCATGGTTCGGACCAAGAATCGGAGCTGTGTGCCTTGAGGGAGTGTCAGCGGCTTTTCAAACTGCGCTACCGCCACGGCTTCCGTGTTTCGACGGCCGGGCCCCCGATCAGCGCGCCAGGCTGTTTCGTCCTTCCCGTCAGCCAAGAATGCCGCGGGGCCAACAGTACGTTTGTCTTTCTCTGATTCGACGTCTTTCTGTCTCCAGACGGATTCCAACTTATGCTCGGGCTCGGCGAAGTCGGCGGTGGCATTGACCAACTTTAACGGCTCCCATTTGTCGTCACCTTGAGGTCGCGTCTCGACGACCAGTTCGGTGAGCGCCCAGGTGCCCTTGTAGCTACGTCCAGGTCCGCCGAATGGCAAGTCGCCATGCGTCAGCAACTCGAAGCGAACTCCGGTGACACCCTCTACCTCAGGCTCGGCGATCATCTGGAGGTCGTCTTTGTTCGTGGGATGACCCAATGTGAGAACGGAATGGTCGTGCAGGGAAGTGGGATGATTCAACTCCGATTTGGAGTGCAAATCGACGGCTTCCAGGATGCGCCATTGCAGCTCTTGTCGCTCTTGCAACTCTGCCTGCTCCCACGCGGCGACACGTTCCCCCCAATCGGGATGTTCTTTCTTCAGTCGCTCCTCGACAGCGGCAATGCCAGCGCGAATTTCGGCGATCTTCTTTAGTTGCTCATCTGTATAGACCCACGATTTTGCCTCAAACGTGTTGTTCAGAAAGGCGAACATCCCGTAATACTCGGTTTGCAAAATCGGGTCGAACTTGTGCGAATGGCATTGCGCGCATTGAATCGACAGGCCGAGGACGCTCTTCCCGACAGTATCCATGCGGTCGTACATCCCTTCCATACGGAACTCTTCGGGGATGATGGCACCTTCCTCATTGATCAAGCCGTTGCGAAGGAATCCGGTGGCGACGATTTGATCCTGGGTTGGATTCGGTAAAAGATCGCCAGCGATTTGCTCGATAATGAAATGATCGTAAGGCATGTCTTGATTGATGGCCCGAATCACCCAATCGCGCCAGGACCACTGCGAACGCGGCATGTCTTTTTCGTAGCCTTGGCTGTCCGCATAGCGTGCGACATCGAGCCAATGTCGGGCCCATTTCTCGCCGAATTGTTCGCTTTCGAGCAACTGTTCGGTGAGTGAGCTGACGGCGCTGGGCAGGTCCTGTTGGGCCGCCTCGACAAATTGGTCAACCTCGTCCGGCGACGGTGGTAGACCCATCAGATCGAGATAAATCCGCCGACAGAGAACATTGTGTGGTGCCGTCGGCGACATCGTCAATCCGACGCCACGGAGCCGATCAACGACAAAGTTGTCGATCGGATTACGGACTCCGGAGTCGTCGACTTCCGGTACCTTCGGTCGCTGGGGGGCGTCGAAAGCCCAATGGCCAGCATAGTCGGCGCCAGCAGCGATCCACTCTCTGATTGCCGCGATTTGCGTTGCACCCAGCGGGTTCTTTTGATCAATCGGTGGCATCACCATATCGGGGTCCTTGGAGCTGACTCGCAGCCAGAGCGCACTCTCGTCTGGCTTACCGGGCACAATCGCCGTTTCGCCCGATTCCAACTCAGCGAGCGTGCTCTCGCGCATGTCCAGCCGCAGATCGGCTTCCACCGCTTCCGCATCGGGCCCATGGCAAGCGAAACAATGGTCGACCAAGATCGGACGAATCACGCTCTGAAAGTCGACGGGCTCGTCGGCCAGCAGCGCCGCCGCGCTGCCCGAGAGCGTGACCACTAGGGAAATCGCCAAAGTAAAGATGGGAGGGCGAGGCTCCCGCCGAGCCGGAACGCTGGGAGACGAAGGCCCGGCAGGAGCTTCGCCCTTCCGACAACGCACTTGGAAATCGGTTCTAGCCATTGGTCAGCTTTCTCCTCAGGCAACCAGCTCTGGGATGACATGAGCCGGTTCGACACCGGTCAGCCGGTCATCAAGTCCTTGGTGCTTAAATGTGAAGAATTCGTGATTGTAGCCCAACAGGTGCAGAATTGTGGCGTGGAAGTCGTGAATGTGCACCGGGTCCTTCACGATATTGTAGGAAAAATCGTCGGTTTCCCCATGCACCACACCCGGCTTGGAACCGCCGCCTGCCATCCACATCGTGAAGCAACGGGGGTGGTGATCGCGACCGTAG
>Ga0310121_10003685_pt1 | contig 13888 bp, 13 predicted proteins | sample CB27_Tmax_986_MG_FD_203504 | JGI IMG/M metagenome (GOLD analysis project Ga0310121, IMG submission 203504) | Marine microbial communities from Western Arctic Ocean, Canada - CB27_Tmax_986 | ecosystem: Environmental > Aquatic > Marine > Oceanic | place: Canada: Western Arctic Ocean | collected... | reverse complement strand
GCACGAAAACGCCTTCGGAAAGTTTGAGGGTAATGGTCTTGTCCGAGATGTGGTGGATGGTTCCGTGCAAACCGCCGACCGTGACGATCTTGTCTCCTTTTTCAATGGAGGCGACCCGGGCGGCCTGCGCTTTGCGTTGCTTTGACTGGGGCCGGATGATGAGGAAGTACATCATCACGAGGATGATGAAGAAGAAGAAGAAGGGGCTGCCGAGCGGGCTGCCGGGGGCGGCATCCTTCTTGGCCGGAGGATCGGCGGCGATGATGGAAAAGCAATTCATGGGACCCGATTGGTTTGGTAGCGCTCGCAGAAGGCGGCCCGGAAGTCGCTGAAGGTGCCGGCCTCGATGGCCTCCCGCGCACCGCGCATGAGGCGAAGGTAGAAATCAAGATTGTGGAAGGAAAGCAACCGTAAAGCCAGGATTTCTCCCGCTTTGTAGAGATGGCGAAGGTAGGCGCGGGAGAAGGGGGCCAGATGGGGATGGCAATCGCCGGTGAGCGGAGCGGGATCCTTTTCGAACTCGGCGTTCTTGATGTGGATGGGTCCGTCCGGCGTAAAGGCCAGCCCGTGCCGGGCGGATCGCGTGGGATGGACGCAGTCGAACATGTCGACACCCCGCGCGATCATTTCCAGCATTTGCGGCGGGGTGCCGAGGCCCATTGCATAGCGGGGCTTGTGGGGAGGCAGAAACGGCTCGGAATGCTCGATGGCGCGGAACATCTCCGCTTCCGGTTCGCCAACCGAGACGCCCCCGATGGCGTAACCGTCGAAGTCGAGAGCGGAAAGGTCCCGGGCAGATTGCTCCCGCAGGTCGGCATAGGTGGAGCCCTGCACGATGCCGAAAAGGAGCTGGCGCTTGACCGTAATTCCGTTTTGGCCGGTCGGCTTTGTGGTGGCGGGCTGGCGTTCGCCGGGGCGGGGGAAAAACTCGCCAGCGCGCTCCGCGTGCCAGGATTTGCAACGTTCGGCCCAGCGCGTGGTGAGGGCGGTGGACTGTTCGGCGTAGTCGCGCTCGCAGGGGTAAGGCGGGCATTCGTCGAAGAGCATCGCGATGTCGGACCCGAGCGCGGCCTGGATCTCCATGCTCTTTTCGGGACTTAGCAGCATGGGAGTGCCGTCGAGGTGGTTTTGAAATTTCACGCCCTCTTCGTTGATTTTGCGGATCCTGGCGAGGGACCAGACCTGGAAGCCGCCGGAGTCGGTGAGGATGGGACGGTCCCAGGCGCAGAAGGCGTGCAGGCCGCCCAGCAAGCGGATGACGTCTTCCCCCGGGCGCAGCCAGAGGTGGTAGGTGTTGCCGAGAACGATCTCGGTTCCCAGCAACCGGAGTTCGTCCGGGTGCAGGGTCTTGACGGCACCCTGGGTCCCGACCGGCATGAACACGGGGGTCTCGACCACGCCGTGAGCGGTGGTGAGACGGCCGCGGCGGGCCTTGCTGGCCGGGTCGGTGGCGAGGACTTCGAACACGTGCGCCGTCTAGTGTCCTGAACGCCAAATTCAACGCTCTTATCGTTCAGGACCCTAGCAGCTTATTCACAGGAGGCCACTCGAAAGCCCCAAGGGGACCCCGCCGCCCCCCCGCTGCGGCGGCCTCCCGGCCGGATCGACCAATCAGCGCAATCCCTTTGCTGGGTTTTGAGCTGTCCCCGGTTGGGCCAGGAGGTTGGAATGCCGCCAGAACCTGTGGACCGGGACTATTGGAATTCGCTGGCGGAGACCTACGGGAGAGATCTTCTCGAGATCGTCCATGAGGCGGGGGCGGGGGTCTTGCGAGACGAGATCGCGCGGTTCGCCGCTCCGGAACATCGTGTGGCGGACCTGGGCTGTGGTCCGGGCAGCCTCCTGCCGTTTCTTTCGAAGCACTTTCGCGAGGTGGTGGCGGTCGATTACGCCGAGGAGCTGTTAGACGCGGCGCGCCGGCGTTGCGGAGAGCGGAATGTCACTTTCCACCGCCACGACTTGAGCAGTGGCAAAGAATTGAGGCTCGAGGTCGAGGTGGCGTGTTGCGTCAACGCGCTGATCGATCCGGATCGCCGAAAACGGGAAATGATGGTCCGGACCGTGGCCTCGTCGGTGGCGGCGGGGGGAACGGTGGTGATCATCGTTCCGGCCCTGGAGTCGGTCTTTCACGTCTATCACTCGCTCCTGCGTTGCCGGCGGCGGCAGGGGAGCCCGGCGGGATTGACGGAGAAGCAGGCGGAGCGGGATCTGGCAGCGGAAGTTGACTCCCTGGCGGGCGGGATTGTGCGGGTGGGGGGGGTGCCGACCAAGTACTGGATGCGGGAGGAGATCGCGGGAGCCCTGGAGGACCACGAACTGATGGTCAAACGAATGAGGCGGGTGGAGTACGCATGGAAGGAGGAGATCGACGATCCGCCGGCGTGGCTGCTGAAGCCGCAACCGTGGGACTGGCTGGTGGTTGCGCAGAGAGTGACAGGGGCTTGAAGGCCCGGAGAAAGTCTGAAGGCGGGAAGGGGGGAAGGTGGAAAGGTGTGAAAACCGGCATTTGAACGGTGATTGAAATTGCGGGCGGGGACGCGCCTCGGGCGGCGGGTAGGCCCTTACTGGCAGCGTCAAGCCCGAAGAAGCCGGATAATGCGCTTGCGGCCTCATGGGCGCCCCGATAGGGAGCGGCAGTCCTCCGGGGCGAACCACATCATCGAATGGCGATCCAGCGGGCACTACTTTCGGTCTCGGACAAGGCGGGCTTGGTAGAGTTTGCGAAGGCGCTCCACGAGGAGTTCGGGGTGGAACTGCTCTCCACCGGGGGGACCGCCATGGCTCTGCGGGAGGCGGAGCTGCCGGTCATCGAAGTATCCGACTACACGGGGGCGCCGGAGTTGTTTGAGGGACGGGTCAAGACCCTTCACCCGAAAGTCCACGGGGGTCTGCTGCACAGGCGGGACTCCGCGGAGCACGTCCGCCAGGCAAAGGCAAACGATATTCTGCCGATCGACCTGTTGTTGGTGAATCTTTATCCGTTTGAGCAAACCATCGCGAAGGAGGGTGTCACGATGGAGGCGGCCATCGAAAATATCGACATCGGGGGACCCGCCATGTTGCGCAGCGCCGCCAAGAATGCGGGCTCCGTCACTGTGATCACGGAAGCGGCGGACTACGAGCGGGTGCTGGAGGAAATGCGGGAGCACAGCGGAGACACCAGCCTGCGCCTCCGCGAAGAACTGGCGGTGAAAGTCTTCAGGCGCAGTGCCGCGTACGACACGGCGATTTCGAACTACCTCGGTCAATGCGACGACAGCACCGCGGGGTGCTACTCGGTGACACTGCCGCTCGACCGGGACTTGCGTTACGGCGACAATCCCCACCAGAAGGCCCGGATTTACGGGTCATTTGCGGACTGCTTCAGCCAGTTACAGGGCAAGGAACTGAGCTACACCAATGTGCTCGACATCGAGTCTGCCGCGGATTTGATCCTGGATTTCCGGCGCCCGACGGTCGCGATTCTCAAGCACACCAATCCGTGCGGAGTGGGTCAGGACGACGAAGATCTGCGAGCGGCGTGGCAGAAGGCGTTTGAGACCGACCGCCAGGCGCCCTTCGGCGGAGTGATTGTCTGTAACCGGCCTCTTACTGAGAACCTGGCGAGGGTCATCAAGGAAATCTTCACCGACGTGATCATCGCCCCGGACTTCGAGCCGGAGGCGCGGGCGGTCCTCCAAAAGAATAAGAACCTGCGACTCATGAAGATGCACGAGGCCTACCAGCAGGCCAAGAAGGATCCCGTGATCCGGTCCGCGCCCGGGGGCTTGATGGTGATGGACCGCGACCACACCGTGATGGGACTCGATAAGCTCGAGGAGAAGGTTGTCACGGAGCGGCCGCCCACCGAGAAGGAACTGCAGGCGATGCGTTTTGTCTGGCGGATCGTGAGGCACGTGAAGTCGAACGCGATCGTGTTCGGTTCCACGGACCGGACGATCGGAATCGGAGCAGGACAGATGAGCCGGGTGGATTCCACTCGCATCGCGGTGTGGAAGGCCGAGGAGGCCGGGCTTTCGCTGAGGGGCAGCGTCATCGCCTCTGATGCGATGTTCCCCTTTGCGGACGGTCTGCAGGCTGCCGTTGATGCCGGTGCCACGGCCTGCATCCAGCCGGGAGGGTCGAAGAACGACGAGGAAGTGATCGCGGCCGCCAACGAGGGCGGGATGGCGATGGTGTTTACGGAACACCGGCACTTTAGACATTGAGCGGGGGTGGTCGCTGAAGACTCGACTCTCCAATTTTCCAAGTAAGCTCCACGGACCAGATTTCAGGAACCAAAGGTCGCTGGTGATCTCCGAATTGAGAATTGGGACATGGTCCTGAGATTTATCTGGAGCTTGGTGGTTGGAACTGGGGCCCTCCCTGGAGTAGTAATCCGCCGGGATGAGCCTGCTCCTGGGAGTGAACATCGATCACGTGGCGACGGTGCGGCAGGCGCGTTATGCGACCATGTTGGAGTCGCCGAACGCGGAGCCAAGTCCGCTGGTGGCAGCCCTGGCGGCCCGGGAGGGCGGGGCGGACTCGATCACGATGCACGTGCGGGGGGATCGGCGGCATGTGCAGGAGCGGGATGTCCGCGAGGTGAAGGAGCGCTGCGAATTGCCGATCAATTTCGAGATGGCGAGCACCGCCGAGATGGTGGGTATCGCGCTGAGACTGGCGCCCGACTTCGTGTGCCTGGTTCCGGAGAACCGGCAGGAAATCACGACCGAGGGCGGGCTGGATGTGGCGGGTCAGCTCGAGAGCCTGCGAATCACGGTCGGCCGGCTCCAGGAGGCCGGGAGCAAGGTGAGCATGTTTATCGATCCGGAGCCGGAACAGGTGCGTGCCTCGGCGGAGGTGCAGGCAGAGATGGTCGAGTTGCACACCGGGTGCTATGCGAATGCGGATGGGGGAGGCCGTGCCGAGGAGTTGAAGCGGCTGACGGAGGCTGCGGTCCTGGGCCACGAGCTTGGCCTGCAAGTCAATGCCGGGCACGGGATCAACTATCGGAATATCGCCGTGCTCTTGGTGGTTCCGCACCTCGTGGAGTTGAACATCGGGCACAGCATCGTGTCGCGCGCCATCGCGGTGGGCATGCAGCAGGCGGTGCGGGAGATGAAGGAGCTCATGAACGAATATACCTCCCCCGCGCCATGAGAATTTTCGGAATCGGGATCGATGTGATCGAAGTGGAGCGCATCGAGGATGCGGTGGAAGAGTTCGGGGAGCGCTTCCTGGAACGCATCTTCACCTCTGAGGAGCGCGCTTACTGCCAGCGGCAGAAGCGTCCCCCGATTCACTATGCGGCGCGCTGGGCGGCGAAGGAGGCGGTCTCGAAAGCATTTGGGACCGGGATCGGCGAGTTCCTGACCTGGCAGTGCATGGAAGTGCGCCGGCGGGATTCCGGGGAGCCGGAGGTGGTTCTGCACGGAAAGGGGAAGGTCTTTGCGGAAGAGAACGGGATTGTGCAGGTGAAGATCAGCCTGACACACGCCAAGAGCTATGCGGCGGCCAACGCGGTGGTGATGGGGGAATAGGGCGGCAGATCCCGGCGTTCAGGAGGGCTTCAGGGGAGGGAGAGCAGGATCTCCCGGACCGCCTTGGCGGCGAGGACGGAAGAACAACCAGTGGGATCGAGTCCGGGGGCGAGTTCGACGAGATCGCAGGCCACCACGCGGGACCAGGGAATGACTGCGAGGAGGGACTCGAAGGAGGGCCAGTCGATCCCACCCGGTTCGGGCGCCCCGGTGCCGGGGAGGACGGCGGGATCGAAAATATCGAGGTCGATGGTGAGATAGAGGGGGGCTTCCCCGAAACGCTGCAGGGCCGCGGTGAGGGGGGACCGTTCCGGCGCGACGAGGCGGTTTGTTGCGCGAAGCTCGGCGAATTCCTCACGGGTGCCGGAGCGCACTCCGCACTGCAGGAGGCGTTCGGAAGGAATGAACTCGAGCACGCGGCGCATGGCGCAGGCGTGGCTCCACTTCGTGGCGGTCCATTCTTGGCGGAGGTCGGCGTGAGCGTCGAGTTGCAGGACGGCAAGACCGGGGTGCGCGGCGTGTGCGGCGGCCACCGCGCCGGCTGTGAGGGAGTGCTCACCGCCGAGGAGAATCGGGATGGTCTGGCCGCGGAAGAGGGCGTGGCAGGCTTCGCGAACGTGTAGAGTGACACTTTCGGGGTCGTCGACACTGAGCATGATATTTCCGAGGTCGGCGAAAGAGATGTCCGCCAGGTCGCGATCGAGACGGGGCGAGTAGGACTCGAGGCCGTCGGAGAGATCGCGGATAGCGTCCGGGCCTCGCGCGGTTCCCTTGCGGAAGCAGGCCGTGCCCTCGTACGGGACTCCCAGCAGGGCGGGAGCGGTCGCGGTAAGATCGGGCGAAGACTCGAGAAAGGGGACGGTGGGAGGAGTGGTGGTCATGCTCCGAGTCTTTGCTTGAAATCAGGATATCCGAAGGCGCGCACCGTTTCGAGGGTTCCGTCCTCGTGGCGGAGAACGATGGCGGGATGCGGAACGCCATTGAACAAGGTGGACTTCACCATCGTGTAATGGGCCATGTCGAGGAACTCGAGCCGATCGCCGATGCGGAGAGGGCGATGGAAGGCGAAGTCGCCGATGACGTCGCCCGCAAGGCAGGAATTGCCGCCGAGGCGGTAGAGGTGGGGGCCGGACTCGGTGGCGGCCGTCCCCTCGAGGCGGATTGCGGGTCGGTAAGGCATTTCGAGGACATCCGGCATGTGCGCGGTGGCGGAGACGTCGAGGAGGGCAAGATGGTTGGGGCCGTTGTCGAAGAGATCGACGACGGAGGCGTGGAGGGTGCCCGCGTGAAGGACAGCCGCCTCGCCCGGTTCCAGCCAGATCTCCTGGAGCTGGTAGCGATCGCGGGTGGTTTCGATGAGGCGGAGCAGAAGGTCGAGGTTGTAGTCGGGTTGCGTGATCCCGTGTCCGCCGCCCAGGTTGAGCGAGGTGAATTGCGCGGAGCGGAGCAGGTCGCCGAAGAGTTCGTCGACCACCGCGAGTGTGGTTTCGAGGTCCTCGCTGCCCTGCTTGCAGAGGGTGTGGAAGTGGAGGCCGCTGAGCCCGCGGAGGTCGGCCCCCGCCAGGGCTTCGCGAGGCGTGCCGAGACGCGAGCCGGGGGCGCAGGGATCGTAGAGCGGCACCGGGCCGGTCGAGCAGCGAGGATTGATCCGCAGACCGCACCGGAGATCGCCACTACGGAAACGGGGGTGGTCGGCGATGCGGTCGCGCCATGCCTCCCACTGGCGGACAGAATTGAAATCGAGGCGTGAGCTGATCGCGAGCAGGCCGAGATCGGCTTCGGTGTAGGCCGGGCCGCAGGTCACGATGTGCCCGCCAAAAAACTCGTGGGCGAGTTGCGCTTCCCAGCGTCCGGAGGCGCAGCAGCCGTCGAGATACTCGCGCAGGAGCGGGAAGACCTGTGGAACGGCGAAGGCCTTGAGGGCGTGGACGATTTGGCAACCGGAACGGCGCTTGATTTCGGCGAGAACTTCGCAGTTGGCGCGGATCACGCCGAGATCGATCACGTAGGCTGGAGAGGGGGCCGGCACGGGCGGCAATTTGGGGAATTGGCGAGGGAGCGCAATCCCGGAGATGACGCCGCAGCGAGCGCCCCCGGGGTGCCGGCGCGACCATCCGGTCACCGTGCCGGGATCGAATTCGAGGCGTAAACGTTTCGGCGCGGCGGTGCGGGCCGTCATCGAGCGGGCCTGCGCGCTGAAAGGCTGATACTTCCAAGGGTTTACACGCCCGGCGCGAAAAAAACGGCGGATTCGCGCATGAGGCAGCTAATGAGTCGTCATGGAGATGAACGCAGGTTCAGTATTCAGCAGATACAAAACAGGGACATCGGTAGCCCGGGGATTTGGTAGACCAATTCCCCGGTCTGCTTTTTTGGTGGGAGGCGAGTCGATCGGGGTGGAAACTTTTTTCGATCTTTGTGCATGGGCCAGTTTGAGGTTCGTCAATGCAACGACAGATACATGACAGGGACATCGGTAGCCCGGGGATTTGGTAAACCATCTCCCCGGTCTGCTTTTTCAGGGGGGAGGCGATTTGAATGGGGCGGAAACTTTTTCGTTTTTCGTGCATGAGCGGGGTGGCGGTTCGTCAATGGACCGACAGATACATGACAGGGACATCGGTAGCCCGGGGAACAGGTTCGCCCTCTCCCCGGTTGCCTTGTACAGCGGGGAGGATAACGGGCGGAACGCTGAGTTCGGCCGTTGCGGTCAGGCCAGGGGGTCGGATTCGACGATGCTCCAGGGGAGTCCGCAGGTATTGAGGAGATCCATGAAGGGGTCGGGGTCGAACTGCTCCATGTTCCAGACTCCGGGGCGTTTCCAGGATCCTTCCAACAGGAGGCGGGCTCCGATCATGGCCGGGACCCCGGTGGTGTACGAGACGGCCTGCGAACCGACTTCCTCGAAGCACTTGGCGTGGTCGCAGATGTTGTAGAGGTAGACGGTCTTCTGCTTGCCGTTCTGGAGGCCGCGGACGATGCAGCCGATACAGGTGCGGCCGGTGGTTCCCTTCCCAAGGCTCCCGGGGTCGGGAAGCATCGCCTTCAGGAATTGAAGAGGTATGATGGCGGTGCCGTGGTAATCGACGGGTTCAATGGAAGTGAGGCCGACATTCTGAAGGACTTCGAGGTGCCGGAGATAGTTCGGTGAGAACGACATCCAGAACTGTGCGCGCCGGAGGGTGGGGAAGTGCCGGGTGAGGGATTCCATTTCCTCGTGGTACATGCGATAAATCGAAAAGGTGCCGACCCCTTCCGGGCAGGAGAAGCTGCGCTGTTCCGAGAGGGACGGGGTCTCGATAAAAGCGCCGTTCTCCCAGTGCCGGCACGGAGCGGTGACTTCCCGGATATTGATCTCGGGGTTGAAATTGGTGGCGAAGCTCTGGCCGTGATCTCCCCCGTTGACGTCAACGATGTCGAGCTCGCGGAGCTCGTCGAGATGGTGCTTGGCGGCATAGGCCGTGAAGACGTTGGTGACACCCGGGTCAAAGCCGGAGCCGAGCAGGGCACAGAGCCCGGCCTGCTCGAAGCGCTGGTGGTAGGCCCACTGCCACTTGTACTCGAATTTTGCGACCTCCGGCGGTTCGTAGTTGGCAGTGTCCAGGTAGTTCACGCCGGCTTCCAGGCAAGCGTCCATGAGGGCGAGATCCTGGTAGGGGAGCGCCACGTTGACGAGAAGGTCGGGCCCGAACCGACGAAGGAGCCCGACGGTCTGCGCGACATCGTCGGCGTCGACCTGGTGAGTGGCGATTTCCCGGCCCGTGCGCCGGCGGACCGAGGCGGCGATCTGGTCGCACTTGGCCACGGTGCGCGAGGCAAGGGCGATCTCGCCGAATGCCTCCGGGTGCTGCGCGCACTTGTGAGCGACGACCCCGCCCACCCCGCCGGCGCCAATGAGGAGGACTTTCTTCATTTCAAGCCGCGGGCGGTAGACGAGGGAGGCGACTTGGTCAACGCGCTTCTGCGAGCGGGAGGCCACAATCATTGTACGGTGCGAGGCTCGGCGGGCCGCCAGGCGAGACTCCGTAGCCGGCGCGAGGGGCCGGGAACCATGGAGGGGCAAACGGTGAAAATAGGACCCAAGCGACGAAGCCTGAGGCCGGCAGGGGTGATCCGAATCGAGGATCGAGGCGCGAAATCTACGGATTTTTCTTCCGTCCCGCCTCGTCGGGGACGATAGGCCCTGTTCGTGGCGCTGGTATGAAGGAGGGATTTCCCCGAAATTGGGGGACAACTTTTCGGTCGAAAGGCGTTTCTATCGCTGTAAATTACCCACCGACACAGTGTATTGTTAATGAAAGTGAATAAAGGGCGTCAACCGAGGCAGGTGCGCATGGCCCGGGGCTTCAGTCTTCTCGAGATGGTCATCGTTCTGGGAATCATCGCGCTGATCCTGGGGGCGGCCATCTCGTTCTCCGGGGGGATTACGGGCGCGGCGCGCGACAAGGCCGCCGAGGCCAAGATTCGTGAGTTCTCGGCGAAGCTGGAAGCCTACCGGATGGTGGCGGGGATGTATCCGACCGAGCAACAGGGCCTCGATGCCCTTGTCGAGAAGCCGACCTCGGCGCCGGAACCGAGACGCTGGAAGCAGCAGTTCCGGAGGCTGCCGAAGGACCCGTGGGGTGATGAGTACGTCTATAAGTATCCCGGTTCGAAGGATCAGAGAACCTTTGAGATCATCTGCCTTGGGGAGGATGGCGAACTGAACACGGATGACGATATCAGCAGTCAGGATCTCGAATAACACCACGCCTCCTCCTCGGCTGCAGGCAGGGATGAGCCTGCTGGAAATGATGATTGCGCTGGTGCTGATCGGCGTGCTGGTGGGGATTGGCGCCATCAGTTACGCGAGCGGCGAGGAGGAGCGCCAGCTGAGGAAGACCGCGTCGCAGATCGAGGCCATGTCCTCACGGGGACACGCCATGTCCGTTCTGCACCAGAAACCGTTCTGGCTCCGCATCGAGGAAAACAAGCTGCAGTTGTTGGGAGCGGATGTGCAGAAGAAGATCGAGGTGGACGAATTCAACCGGCCCCTGGAGTGGAGCCTGGAAGAGGAGCAGGAGACCCACGAGGTAATCTATGAAGAGTTCAGCACCGAGGTCGAGATCTCCGTCCGCCGCTGGGGCACGCGTGAGGATGAGTGGGTGCAGCCGAGGAAGAACGAGTTCCTGACCTGGCAGTTCCAGAGCACCGGACTGTGCGAGCCGCTCTCGATCAGGATCGTGAAGGATGACAACTGGATTATCATGCACATGCATCCCTTGACGGCGCGGGTGGAAGAGGAGGAGATGCACATCAGGTGAAGGGGGAACAGACAGAGTCGCCCCGGGGCTTCGCACTTCTGGAGGTGGTATTGGCGCTGACGCTGTTCGCGATCGTGGGGACTTCCCTGAGCATGGCGCTGAACAGCGTGGGGAAGATAGCGGGCGAGGCCCGCCTGGAGATGTCGTTGACCCGGTTGCTGGACAGCGAGCTGCGAGCTGCGATGTCGCTGCCTCAACTTGAGGAGGGGAGAACCACCAAGACCCTGGACGAACGGGAGATCGAGATCGAAACCACTATCGAGCCCTTGGAGGAACTGGAAAATGAGGAAGGCCGGTTGCTGCAACAGATGTTCCGGATTCAAGTCAAAGCGGTCTGGTGGGAGAACAACGAGTGGCAGGAGATCAGTGCCGAAACCTGGCGTTATGCGAGACTGTATCAGCCATAAGAAGGGGTATTTTCTTCTCGAGGTGGTGCTGGCGATTGCGATTGCAGCCCTCCTGATGCGCGGCGTCTTTGCCTTGGCGAATGGAAGCCTGGCGCTCTCCAACACGATGTCGGAAGAGGGGGCGCGGGCCATTTCGAACGAAGCATTCTTCACCTTTCTGGGGCGCAATCTTTCCGAACTTCCGGGTAACGCGGAATTGCGGCTTACGCGGGAAGACGGTGGCTCCCACTACACGAGCGACCTGACGTTTCAGAACGTTCCGACCTCGTTCTCGTGGGCCGGGCAGGCGATCTCGGCCGAGGCGATCCAACTCTCGGCCGTCCTCCGGCGGGACGGAGACCTGGACATCGTCCTGCGCTACTACGAAGACGCGATTCTGGATGACAGCGATTCGACGGCCAACGTGAACGCGGAGCCGGTTGCCGAGATCGTCTTGCTGCGGGACGTGTGGCGCTTCGAATGGTGGGCCCTCGATGGGCGGACGATGGAATGGACCGAGGAGTGGGATGTGCGGGGACGACAACCGCTGCAACTCGAGCTGAACGTCATTTTCGATCGGAACGGGGAAGAAATCATTCACTACTTCTGGATTCCTCCCAAAGTGAATCCCGAGACGGTCATGCGCTCCCAGCTGCGGGCTGGTCCCGCCGCGCGCGGCGAGGGGACCCAGCCCGGGGATCAGCCGACTGAGGGTGCGGGACCCAACCCCTCGATCCGGCCAGGGAACGATCGAGGGGGCGGAACCCGTCCCGATACTCGCCCCGGAGCCGGGAATCCCACGACACCCCGGCCCCCGCCCTCGGCCCCCCCCCTTCCACCCTTTCCGGGCCGATGAAAACGATGAGAAGCGATACCCACAAGCGCGGCAGCACCTTGGTGGCGGTCTTTTGGCTGATGTCGATTCTGAGCCTGGCAGTTTTCACCGCGGTTCGCCTGCTCTACTACGAGGTCGATCTCGTTACCGCGCAAGTGCACGGCACCAAGGCGCGACAACTGGCCGAGATGGGCTTGGCAGTGGCGGCCAACCCGGTCGTGGAACGCACCGATCCCATTCTGCATCAGAACTTTGAGGGGGGGAATTACGGCTTTTCCGCGTCAATCAAGTCCGAAGGGGCGCGTTTCAACATCAACGCCATCCTCCAGAATCGGGGGGACGGGGCGCCGCCCGACAAGCCGTTGCTCCGGGAGATATTCGCCGATTGGGGGATGGAGTTGGACCAGGCCGAGGAAATCGTGGATGCCCTCGTGGACTGGGTGGACGAAGATGACTTCGAGGAGCTCAACGGCGCGGAAGCGGCCGATTACGAGGGGATGGGATTCCTGAACCGGCCCTACAACCGGCCCTTTTACTCGCTGGACGAAATGCGACTGGTGCGCGGGATGGACCAGTTGGAGCAGCTCTATCCCAATTGGCGGGAGTGGTTCACGATCTGGAGCAGCGGCGGACTGGACGTCAACGAGGCCCCGCCCGGGATGATCGCGCGTGCCGCGGAGGTCTCCCTGGCCGATGCCGAAGCAGTTTCGGAACGGGTGGTGGGAATCGACGGGGTCCGGGGGAATGAGGACGATCTGCCATTTAGTAATAGCGCTGAGGTCATGGATTTGTTAGGACTTCCGGACATCCAACGGATCATAGTGGAGCCCCGCCTGAGCGCCAATGACCCGACTATCCGGATTGAATCGACCGGATGGTCAGGCGATATTCGTCGCCGGATCACCTTGATCGTGAGGAACCGGACCGGGCGTCCTTCTATTCTCGAACGCAGGGAGGAGCTGGTGCCGTGAGTGCGAAGGCGAAGAAGAAGCGCGAAAAGATCCTGTTGCTACCCGGCCACGACGGCTGGGAGGCATGGAGGGGGATGAACGGAGGCGGGCTCAGCCTGGCCTTGCGGACCACGGAACATCGCGCCCTCGACGTCGACGGGGTGCCGGCCGGGGATCTGGCCATGGCCTTCCCGGTGCGCGATGTCTCGGCCTTGCCATTCCGGGCCCCGACCAGCGACGAGGCCCTCTTTGGCGACATGGCCAGCATGCACGTGGAGCGGCTCGGGATGCGTCCCGGAATCGATTCCGGGATCCTCAATGACTACTTCAAGGTTGGGTCCCGCGGTGAAGAGAGCCTGCTGCTTCCGGTGGTGCTCGCGCCCCCGCCCGAGGGGCACCTTCCGAAGCGCTCCCCGCAGGCCTTCGACATCTCGGCCCGCTGTCTCCCCCTTCCCTCGGAGGGAGTGGTCATGTGGCGCGAACTGGGACGCTGGGTCTTCGCCCTCGCCCAGGAAGGCCAGCCCCTGCACTTCCAGGCGCTGGCCACCAACAATTTGGGGGAAGACGCCGGCCGCGAGATCAAGGTGACCCTCTCGCAGTTGCAGATCCAGGGATTGATTGCACGCGCGCCGAAGCACTGCTTCGTCTGGATCGGGGACGGGGAACCCGCTCCGCTCGGCGACGAACTCGAAGCTCTGGGTAAGGGATTCGGCGGCACCGCCACGGTGGCCTCCAAACCCGCGCCGGTCCTTCCTGTCCGGACCAGCCACCTGCTGCCAGCGGACGTGCGGGCGGAGCGGGTGGCAAAGCGCAAGAAGCAGCAGACGACGCTGGCGGTGGTCGCAGGGGTTCTGGTCTACGTCGGTCTGATCGGGTGGGCGGGCTGGGTCCT
>Ga0310121_10003684_pt1 | contig 13888 bp, 9 predicted proteins | sample CB27_Tmax_986_MG_FD_203504 | JGI IMG/M metagenome (GOLD analysis project Ga0310121, IMG submission 203504) | Marine microbial communities from Western Arctic Ocean, Canada - CB27_Tmax_986 | ecosystem: Environmental > Aquatic > Marine > Oceanic | place: Canada: Western Arctic Ocean | collected... | reverse complement strand
TGAAGATGCCGACTGGATCGATCACGCCAGGCCACTCCTCGACGAACTCGCCCTCGGGGGTGAAGACTTGGACACGATTGTTGCGGCGGTCCCCCACGTAGATCCGGCCCACACCATCCACCGCGATGCCGTGCATGAGATCGAACGCACCCGGAGGGCCGCCGATGGCCGGGTCGGGATCAACCTCGCCGAATTCGCTCACCCACTCGCCGTCTGTGGTCCAGGTCTGGACGCGGCCATTGTCGTAACCGTCGGCGAGAAGGAAATGCTCACCGTCCGACAAGAAGGTTAGCACCGAGGGGTTGCCGAAGTCGGTCGGCCCCAGGTCGGTCATCGCCCGCTGTTCGCTTCTGCTCAACTTCGGCTGCGGATCCCGGAGTCCCCAGATCAGGGTCTCGCCGTCGTTGCTGAACTTGTAGACCGCTTCGTGGATATCGACTCCGCTTGGGCGGCGCCCTCCGCGCTCGACAACGTAGATGGCGCGCTCGGGGTCGTAGGGACTGATGTACACCTGGTGGGGCGTGTTGAAGAGCGAGTCCCATTGGGTCCATCGCTTGATGATATCGCCGTTTCCGTCCACTTCGATGAGGTAGTTGCTGCCACCGACCCGCTGCTCGCCGCTCGCCCGCTCCCGGTCACCCCACACAGCGACGATGATCCGGTCCGGACTGTCGGCTGCCATGCCGGACACCTCTCCCCACACCCAGCACGGCTCGGTGCTCGCCTGTCCGCCACCACCACCGCCACCGCCGAACCCACCGCCCGGGCAAGCGTCCCGGTTAGTGTGGTCCGGGGCCGGCTTCCAAAAGTTTGCGGCCGCGATATACTCGCCGGTCTCGTCTGATCCGCCCTTCACCAACGGGCCCGCTGTTTGCGACGGGTTCTCGCCGCCGCAGGCGACGAGCCCGACGGTGAGGACGAGGGCAAGGCCCACGCGCACAGCTCCCATAATGCCTCCTGTTTCTTCCTCGGTGGGTCAACGCTGAAGATCCAACCTGCGTCACATTGGGGTCCGACGGCCCCCCTGGCTAGGGCCTGAGACATGACCTGTTGCGCCGTCCCTCTCCTGTCCTTCGGAAAGTAGCGAGCCGAGGTCGTTTCTAAGACCTTAGATCCGTTGTTTGTAATCGCGCAGTGGCCTCGCACGGTACGAAGAGCCACCACTCAATGGAGTACTGTTGAAACTCAACGACGTGGCTGCCCCGCGCGACTACTATCGAGCCCGCGAGGCGCTGGCGCGGGCGGATGCTGAGCGGCTCGAGCAAAAGCTACTCCGACTAAGCCGCCTCCGGATCGTTGCCTTCCTGGCGGCAGCGGGTCCGTTCCTCCTTCTAGAGACCGCGCCGAGGGACACGTGGCCGGCGCTCATCAGCGGTGGATCCGCGGCTGGCATGTTGTTCTTCGCCTTAGTGGTTCGTTACCGCAGTATTCGGAGAGAGGTTCGGAGGGCCCGACTGCGGGAAGCGCTGAGCGCGGAGGCCCTTTCCCGCCTAGATCGGAATTGGGATGCGCTTCCTCCGGCCCCAGTGCTGGCTGTTCCTAAGGATCATCCTTCTGCTGACGATCTAGACCTCGTCGGACGAGCGTCGCTTTCCCACCTGATAGGTCGGGTCACAACCGCTGCAGGAGGATCCGTACTTCAGCGGCTGCTTCTAGACCCTTTTGCACCTCTTCCAACAAACGAGGCGGACTTGCTCCTCCGCATGGGATCGGAGCCGCCGCGTCCGGCCCCAGCTCCGGGGTCTACCTGGTCGGAAGACCTTCGTGAACGGCAGGAGGCCGTCAAGATGCTCGCGGCGGCGCCAATGCTTCGCGAGGACATTGAGCTTTCGGCGAGGGAAGCTCCGAGAGGAGGGACCGCCCACGATACGCAACGGTTCCTTGAATGGTTGGCGCGGCCGTCATGGCTTGCCGAGCACCGCTTCCACCTATATGCGGGGCGGGTTCTAGCGATCTTCACCCCAGTTACTTCGGTGACCTGGCTGCTCGGTTCTACGCCAGTTGTGCTTCCCGTGCTTGGAGCCCTCGCGGCGTATGCGCTTCACTGGGCAGTTGGCCCCTGTGCAGCGCGTCGGTTCTCTGCTGCCGAAGCGGGTGAAGGGGATCTCAGGACTTGGTCCTCCCACCTGGCTCTGGCGGCGCGGTTGCCTGAAGGAAGCGAACTCCTCGACCGTCTCAGAGAGAGCGTGAGGGAGCCAGCGCCCGGGGGGGCACGGGCGATCGACCGACTGATCCGGATTATGGATACTGCGAGCGTGAGACGCTCGACGTTAGCCCATTTTCCTCTCGTAGGTCTTTTTGCGTGGGACGTGAATGTGCTCGACCGGTTGGAACGGTGGCACGCAGAACACTCGGCTGCTGCTGTCGGATGGATCAACACTGTAGGCGAGCTCGAGGTCCTGGCGGCGTTCGGTGGGTTACTACACGACCATCGCGACTGGGGATTTGCGGAGTTCCTCGACGAGTCCCCTGAAGGAATCTCTGCGAGTGGTTTGGGACACCCGTTGCTGCATCCAGGGATATGCGTCCGGAACGACGTGGAGCTTCCCCCGCCGGGCCGACTGCTGTTGGTCACGGGATCCAATATGGGCGGGAAGACAACTCTCTTGAGAGCTATCGGCGTCAACCAGGTCCTTGCCCTAGCAGGTGGACCCGTTGCGGCGGACTGGATGAAGACCAGAGCGCTTCTTCCCTGGTGTGCGATGCGGGTGAGGGACAGCCTCGAAGGCGGTGTCTCGTATTTCTTGGCCGAGCTTCAACGTCTGAAGCAGGTCGTCGATGCAGCCCTCGCTGGCCCAGTTCTATTCCTTCTCGACGAAGTACTTCAGGGAACGAACTCGGCGGAACGCCGCACTGCAGCGCGAATCGTGCTTTCCCACCTTCTGGAAACAGCCGCTATAGGGGCTGTCACGACTCACGACCTCGAGTTGGGCGCAACCGCAGAGCTCGAGAATCGGGTCGTGGATGTTCACTTCCGCGAACAAGTGGTCGACGTGGACGGCGCTCGAACGTTACGGTTCGACTACCTGCTGCGGCCGGGACTCGCGACCTCTCGGAACGCCCTACTGCTGCTGGAGATCACAGGGCTGGGTCGCCTTGATGCTTCATAGTATACACAAGAATCCGACGATATCCGGATGGCATTAGTGGCTGGCTCGATGCTGGGTACCCTCTAGAAGGTGAACAGGCGGGGTGAGCCGAGCGGGATTTCCTCGAGCGTCCTAGGCCCAAGTCACTGGGGAAGTGAAGGGTTAGTCGCAAGGCACCTCGGATCCAACGCACGTCTTAGTTCACCTGCCGTGGACAGCCGGTGCCTGAGGTCTTGGCGCTTCGACCCCCTGCCCATACGTTTCTCGCCGGTCCAGGTCGGATGGCAGATGATGGCCGCCGATGCCCTCGAAATACGGCATGGGGGCTCGGGTCCCTCCGCCTCCGCTGAGTGCTTCTCCTCACGTCATGCTGGAGAACCGCGGCTCGAACCAGGGAGTATAATCCTACGATGAGTAAGGCTGTCCGAGGAGACGTGCCGAGCGCGGGAGCAACGTCCGTGCCCTCGTTGGAGATCCGTACTGGCCTCGAGGAGGAGTATGCGGATATCTACACGCTCGAGGCCAAGGAGACCCTGGCGGCCCTCGCCCGTTTCGAGGCCGACAGGGGGGATGTGATGGCCTCCCGGATCGGGCGGCGGACGCAGCGCGCACAGGATGGGGAGCGGATCCGCTTCCTCGATCCCCAGGACGTCATCCCGCGGACAGATATCACGGTCCAGGCGGCACGTGCAGGGGAGTTCGCCGGCAGCGAGATCCCGCCGGACTTGGAGCGGCAATGGATCCAGGGCACCGGCCCGGGAGCGAAGCCTGGCGCCACTCTGCGTCGGAGCATCCGGAACGTGGCGTACGCGCTACTTTCTGGGGCGGACGGCTGGATGTTCGACGGGGAGGACGCGCTGGGACAGGTCTCCACCATGTCGCTCGACAACCAGCGCAGCTTGAAGCTCGCCCTTGCCCGGGATGCGGTCTTCCTCGAAGTGGCGGAAGAGGTGGCGGGCGAGATGAACGCATGGTCGCAAAAGTTCTTCAGCCGGCCGATCGTAGAAGACTGGAAGAAGCAACTCGACTTCACGACGCCGATCTTCCGCGCCCGCGGCCTTCATTTGGACGATCGCCATGTGCGGCTGGCCGACGGCGCGGGCTTTTCCGCTTCCGTGGTGGACGCTGCCCTCTACACGGTGCACAACCACGCGTCTCTGCGCGGAGATGGTCGTTCCATAGTGTTGTACTTGCCGAAGATCCAAACTGCCGAGGAGGCGGCGTTCTGGAACGACATCTTGACCGCGTTGGAGTCGACGCTGGACCTGCCGGATGCCACCATCAAGGTCTACGTCCTCGTGGAGCAGGTGGAGGCGAGCTTCCAGCTGATGGAGATCCGTGCGGTCCTTGGGAGACGATTCGTCGGCTTCAACACGGGGCGCTGGGATTATATCAACAGCGTGGCCGATGCGATGGCCTGGAATTCCGATTTTCAGAATCCGAACATAGATGCGATCAGCATGACTTTCGGCTACATGCGCCACTACGAGGACCGGGTGCGGTGTGCCGTGAACATGCCGGACCGCGATGGGCGCTTCGCGCTCTGGCAGGGCGGGATGGAGCCGAATATCCCGGTCGGCTCGCCTGCGGGCGTGGAGGCGGGGATGAAGAAGGCGCTCGCGGGTGCTGCGCGGGAGCAGCGCGAGGGTGCGAGCGGCAAATGGGTGGCCCATTGGAAGATGGTGCACATAGTGCGCCCGGTCTGGGGGGACGTGGGTCAGGCGAACCAGCTCGGTCGGCAGTTCCCACAACTCGGCTATACGCCGGAAGATGCGGAGGATCTCTTCCTTCTCGAGCCAGCGCCGCGCACGGTGCGCGGGGCGCGGGACCTGCTCAGCGTGGCCCTTCAGTACGGCAACGCGTTCCTGCGGGGGCTCCAGGCAGCGGCGTTGAAGCCGGCCGACTTCTTCGGCGACGAGGACGTCCTCTACCTCATGGAGGATATGGCCACCGGTGAGATCCGGGTGAGCATCCTGTGGGAGTGGCTTCACAAGGGGGCTCCCTTCACCGCGGATGCCCCTGAAATCGGCGTCCGGGAGGGCGATGCCCTCACCAAGGAGCTGTTCACGAGCCTGGTAGAGGAGGAGTACGCCAAGCTACTTGCCGCCTCCGACAGGGATGTGCACGACGATTCGAAGCAGACTACGTTGCCCATCGCACGTGTGATCACCGAGGCCATAGTCTCGGAGTCAGCCAAGGCACCCTGGTACATCGACTTGCTCAATCTCAACATCGGAAACCACGATCCGGCAGAAGCCAGTCGCCGCATCGCCATGTACATGAGCGCGTTTCGGAAGGACGGTACGCGCATCACCAAGAACCTAGATTTCGATAAGGGGCTCTCGGAAGCATGAGCTCATTCGAGCAGCAGGTCGTGGCATTGTCAGAGTGGTTCGTGAGTTCTCGGTTCCAGGGGATAACCCGCCTGCACACGCCCCGGGACGTGATCGAGCAGCGCGGTAGCGTGGAGCAGGACTACACGGTCGCACGCACCGCGGCGGTGGCGTTCTTCTCGCGGCTCCGGGAGCTGTTCGAGGGGCGCAAGGCGATCACCACTTTCGGCCCGTATTCGCCAGGTCATGCCGTGGCCATGAAGCGCATGGGGATCGAGGGGATTTACTTGGGAGGCTGGGCTACGTCAGCAAAGGGTTCGATCAATGAGGACCCGGGCCCGGACCTGGCCAGCTATCCCCTGAGCCAGGTGCCGGATGAGGCTGCGTCGCTCGTGCGGGCGTTACTCGCAGCTGATCGTAATCAGCACTTCGCGCGCAGCCGCATGACTCAGGAGCAGCGGGAAGCTGCGCCGCCACCGGTGGACTTTCAGCCCTTCATCATTGCGGACGCGGACACCGGTCACGGCGGTGATTCACATGTGCGGAACCTGGTCCGGCGCTTCGTGGAAGTGGGAGTGCCGGGGTACCACATCGAGGACCAGCGACCAGGAGCGAAAAAGTGTGGCCACCAGGCTGGGAAAGTGCTGGTGGGCTCGGACGAGCAGATCAAGCGGCTGAACGCTGCTCGCTTGCAGCTCGATATCATGGGTGTAGAGGGGATCATCGTTGCTCGCACCGACGCCGAGGCGGCGACCTTCTTAGATAACCGCAGTGACGAGCGTGACCATCCCTTTATCCTGGGCGCCACGAACCTGGATCTGCCCAGCTACAAGACGGGCTATCTCGCGATCCTCCGTAGCCTCTTTGAGCTGGGTGTCGAGGACCTGCGCGGGCATCTCCTCTACAAGGTCTCCGAGGAGGAATATACCAACGCATTCCTCTGGCTTGATCAGGCTGGTCTCTCGCCCAAGACCGACGACAGTGTGTGGGCGGCGCTCGACAGTGGCTCTGCCAAGCTCGTGGAGGCAACGCTGGACCGGTTGGAAACCCGCTACATGGAGTACTGGCGGGCCGAGGCCGGGTTGAAGACGTATGGGCAAGCCGTGGCTGACGCTATGAAGGTTTCTGGTGGCCAAGGTCTGTCCATGAGTGTCGAGGAGTGGAACGAGTTCTCGAAGGTGGCCTCCCACTACGAAGTACGCGAAAAGGCGCTTGCCATGGGGCTGGAAGTCTCGTGGGACTGCGAGCATGCGAAAACGTCAGACGGTTTCTATCAGGTCCAGGGTGGCATCGAATACGCCATCGCGAAATCCCTCGCAGCCGCGCCGTTTGCCGACATGCTGTGGATGGAGACCAAGACTGCTGATCTTGAGGACGCGCGGGAGTTCGCCGAAGCTATCCATGCGGTTTTTCCGGATCAGATGCTGGCTTACAACCTGTCGCCGTCGTTCAGTTGGGACACGACCGGTATGAGCGACGAGGAAATGAGCCAGTTCCCGGAGGAGCTCGGCGAGCTCGGCTTCGCGTTCAACTTCATCACGTACGGTGGCCACCAGATCGATGGCCTCGCCGCAGAAGAGTTCGCGACTGCTCTGCGGGAGGAAGGGATGTTGGCACTGGCTAAGCTCCAGCGGAAATTCCGGTTGCTGGAGTCACCCTATCGCACTCCCCAGACGCTGGTCGGCGGACCACGCCTGGACGCGATGCTGATGGCCTCGTCTGGTCGGACAGCGGCGACCAAGGCCATGGGCAAAGGGTCCACACAGCATCAGCATCTGGTCCAGACAGAGGTCCCACCCGAGCTCTTGGAGGAGTGGCTGGGCCTCTGGAAGGAGCACCACGGACTCGAGCTTCCAATACGGGTGGTGCTCCGCCCCCATACGGCAGGCTCGGTGCTGCTCGAATTGAAAGTGTTTGGTGACGATGAAGTTGAGATAGCTTCGGTGGTGTTCGCCGAAATACGGGACCGGCGGGGCCGCAGCATCCTCTCGATCCGGAACCAGGGCACGGTGCCAGCGCTGCAGCGTAAGCGGCTCATGACCCTGGTGCAGCTCTTTCTCGTCCACCGCTACAAGGCCGACTCGGTGCACTACGTCACGCCGACCGAAGACAACGAAAATCTAGCGCGGGGGATGGAGCGAGCCGGGATACTATCGCACGTGTATACCGAGGTCGGCTCGATCATCGTGGCTGACGTTGACGCTGACCGCGTCGATGCCCTGCTCCAGTCGGACCACGTCGAGTTGCAGAAGCTGATCCAAAGGGCGCGGCGGCCGACGCCTGACGCGTAGCGCCGAAGCTAGGCCTTGCGCAGCACCAGGCTCGCGTTCGAGCCTCCGAAGGCGAACGAATTGGACATCGCCACCGCGAGAGCAGGCAACTCGCGCCCCACCCCGGGGACGCAGTCAAGGTCGCAAGCCGGATCCGGGGTGGTGAGGTGCGCGGTAGGTGGGATCCGGCCTTCACTCAGCGCGAGCGCCGTGATTGCGCATTCCACTGCTCCAGCGGCTCCTACCAGGTGTCCATGCATGGACTTGGTCGAGCTGACTGCGAGCCGCTGGGCGTGTGCCCCAAATACCCGCTTGATCGCATCGATCTCGACTGGGTCACCGGTCGGAGTCCCGGTGGCGTGGGCGTTGATGTAGCCGACCTCCCCGGGATCGATACCGGAGTCGAGGAGGCCGTCCCGCATAGCGCGTACTTGGCCGTCTGCAAGTGGCTCGATGAGGTTGTGGGCGTCGCTCGACGATCCGTAACCGACGATCTCGGCTACCGGAGAAGCCCCTCGGGCGGATGCCCTGTCCTCACTCTCGATCACGAGGATCGCAGCTCCTTCGCCGAGCACGAAGCCCGTGCGCTCCGCGTCGAACGGACGGCTGGAAACGTGCACTCCTTCAGGATGCTCGCTTGCGAGCACGCCTAGCCGCTCCCATGCTGCGACCGACCCGTCGTTGAGCATGGCCTCCGTGCCTCCAGCCAGGGCGACCTCGAGGTAGCCGTCCCTGATTGCTCGGAACGCTTCGCCGATCGCAACCGTCGAGGATGAGCACGCGATGGAGTACGTGTGGGCCGGCCCCTGGACCTCATACGTCATGGAGATGTGGGACGCAGCCGCGTTGGCCATGATCATCGGGACGGTCGACGGCTTGTAGCGCCTACTCTTGCGGTCGTAGTAGGTCCGGTATCCCTCCTGAATAGTCTCTGCGCCACCCAGCGCACAGCCCACATAGACCCCGGCGTCACGGGGACCCCGGTGTTCGACCAGGAGCCCCGCCGACCGGATCGCTCCGTGGGCAGCCACCACCGCCATTTGCGCGGAGCGCGCCATGAAGAGGCGCTGAACTTTGGGGATAGTATCTCCCGGGTCGAAGTCGACCGGGGCGAGCGCGAGGTCCGATCCGAACTCCGGAGTGCCGGATCTGACCATCCGGACAGCCGATTCACCCCGGAACAAGCGCTCGAAGACGTCTCTTGGATCCTGCCCGTGCGGGGTCACGAACCCCACTCCTGTGAGGAAGACGCGCCGGCCGGACACTACCCAGTCGGTTCTTTCGCGCGCACGAGGTCGTCGATCACTGCGGCGGCCTCCCCGAGCGTGCTGAAGGTCGCGCGCTCCTCCGGAAATTCGATACCGAACTCGTCTTCGAGATCGAAGAGGAGCTCGATGAGCGTCAGGGAATCGAGCCCCAGCTCAGCCATGGTGGCGTCGGGGCTGATCGCCTGCGCCTCGACGTCGTATTTTTCGGCGAGGACTTCGGCCAGGAACGGGTAGGAGCTCACACTTTGGACCTTATTGTATGTGACCTCGAAAGTCGGAAAGCAAGGCTCAAAGGTATCACGAGCCGGGCGGTTCGCTCCAGGGTCACTTGCGACGCACCCGGCGCGCTCTGAGCTTGGCGATTCGACCGGGTCCCGCCAGATACCATCTCGGAGTCGCTCTTGCCAACGTCTGTGCGAATCGAACCCTGCAGGACGACCCGCCAGTGGCGACTCTTCGAACGTGTGCCGGAGATTCTGCACGGCGACGATAAGTTCTTCGTGCCACCAGTTCCGGGCCAGGTGATGAAGCTGCGGAGCCCACGGCATCCGTTCTTGAAGGAGGGGTCGCTGCGGGCGTATCTAGCTCTCTCGGAGGGGCGTCCGGTCGGTCGTGTGGCCTCGATCGTCAATCGGACGCATAACGAGTTCCATGGGGACCGCACCGGCTTCTTCGGGTTCTTCGATTTCGCCGACGCCGACGTGGCTCGTCACCTCATCGGGCAGGTTCGTGCGGATATGGGGGGGACGGGCCTGAATCCGCTGCGCGGTCCTTTCAACCCGACCCAAAACGACGAATGTGGTCTCCAGGTCGAGGGATTTTCTCGACCCTTCTTCGGCATGCCGTACAACCCGCCCTTCTACGTAGGCGTGTATGAGGAAATCGGCCTCGAGGGTGTTCGTGACATGTTGGCCTACTACATCGATCCGGCGCTCTGGGAGGGGGAGACTTTCCGCGCACGCATGGGGAGCCTTGCGGCGTACATCAGAAAACGTCTTGCGATCACCGTGAGAACAGTGGACATCACCCGGGTTGCGGAGGAGTGCGCGCTCGTGTCGCGCCTCTTCAATGAATCTCTCGGTGAGGAATGGAATTTCATGCCCCTGTCCAGCGAAACGGCGCTGGCATTTACGCGTGACCTGCTGGGGCAACTCGATCCGGACGCGATTCTGATCGTGGAGGCGGATGGTCGACCGGCAGGTCTCAGCATCGAGTTGCCCAACATCAACGAGTTTCTTGCGGACGCTGCGCGGTTCCCGCGCTGGCTGCGCTGGCCGCGACTGCTCTGGCTACTCAAGACTCGGCGTAGCGAGGAGTTCCGGTGGGCCGTACTTGCCATGCTGCCCGAGTATCGAAAACGGGGTGGTACGGCCCTGCTCGTATACGAAGCGATCACGCGGATGAAATCACGGTACGCGTCTGGGGAGCTGTCCTGGACTCAGGACGTCAACGACGATGTGAACGGCCTGGTCACCCAACTGGGCCTGGTCCCTTCCAAGAGATACCGCATCTACCAGGCGGCTGTCTGAGCAGCTCATGCCCGTGAAGGCGTGGGCATCGAAGCGTCTCGACTTCTCCCTCGATGATTGGTTGTTCGCTTTGTGGGCGTGTTCTTCACCGACTGTGGAAGGGGTGACAGAACGCGTGGAAGGTTTGTGGTCGCCAGAGGGTCAGAGCATGGTCGGCTTGTCAGTGCGCAGCCTCTTCGACCTGTATCTCGCCGCGAACCGATGGGAGCCAGGTGACCGTATCGTGTTCACCGCTTTGACGGTGGCGGACATGCCGCGCATCGCGCGGGAACACGGTCTCGAGGTAGCATCGGTCGATCTCGACCCGCACTCCACCGAACCCGACCTCGATGCGCTGGCCGCGGTCATGACTCCGCGCACGCGCTCGCTCGTGTTCACCCACCTGTACGGGGCTCGGGTGGACGTGTCGGCAGCCATGGCGATGGCGAGAGATCGTGGCGTCCAGTTCGTGGAAGATTGTGCCGAAGCCTACGCCGGGCCGGGGTGGCGGGGACACGCGCACTCGGATCTAACGCTGTTCTCCTTCGGTCCGATCAAGACCGCGACTGCGTTCGGTGGCGGTCTGGCCCGGGTCGCCGACGTCGGCCTCCTGACGCGCATGAAGGAGGTTGCTGCTGACTACTCGGTACAACCCCGGAGCGAGTACCTGCGGAGGGTCATCAAGTATGGCTTGTTGGGTATCGCCGGGATCCCATCGGTCTTCGGACCCCTGGTGGCGACCCTGGCCGCGGTCGGGCCCGGGCACGATGCCCTGTCCCACCGATGGACGCGTGGCTTCTCGGGACCAGACCTGTTCCCCCAGATCCGGCGGCGGCCGTCAGAACCCCTGATTCGGCTGCTCGAGAGACGGCTGCGTCAGGGGGATTCGCCGTGGCACCGCCGCGTGGGCCCGGCGGCAAGACTCATCAACGACCTGAGTGACGTGCCCGTGCCCACGGCTGCCGCGCGCCCGCACTCGTATTGGCTGATCCCGGTTCGGGTGCCTGATCCGAGCGCGCTTGTGGACCGTCTCGAGGGGAGTGGATTCAACGGAACGCGCGGCCGCGCGCTCGAGGTGGTTGAGAACGACGAAAGTGTGGACGCACCGGACCCGGTGGGTGCGCGCGCTTTATACGAGGAGGTCGTATTCCTCCCGTTTTCTCCACAGATGCCGGCGGCTGTCCTGGCCCGACTCGCGCAAATCGTGCGCGAAGAGTTCAGCCGGCAGACATCCTAGACGGCCTGGGGAGGGGAGGGTCGCCTCAGGTTTCCCGGGCTCATGATGCCGCTGGGATCGAGCGCATCCTTGAGATGATCGAAGCCCCTCAGGGCCGGTTCCGAATGGTCCCGGTCCATCCAAGGCTCGTGCTCATACCCGACCCCGTGGTGGTGGGAGAGCGTGCCGCCGTTTCTGACGAACGCTTCGGACGCCGAAGCCTTGATCGCCGCGTACTGTTCGTTCATCTCCGAGGGCGTTGCACCCGCTCGGGCCCGAACCCCAATGGTGAAATAGAGGCAAGCACCGGTGTCGTAGAGATGGGAGATGTGGCACCCGAGGTAACCGTCGTTTCCGGTCTCACGTCGAAAGGCGTCCTGTAGCGCGCGCCTGCTGTCTCGGTAGAGCGGCAGCACGCGGGACCATACCGTCGCGGTCTCGAACGCGTCGGCGAGGAGCGCGTAGTCCATCATGTAATCCCTTAGATAGGGGACGTCGTACCGCGACCTCTTCCATGTCTCTCCAGGGCGCCGCCCCAAGTCGAAGGCTCCCATGCCGCGGCAAATTTTCATGGCCGCGTCCCGAACGGGTCGGGTGCTGACGGCGGGCCCCTCGAACCCGAGAACCACTGCTGCTGGAGAAGCGTATCCCTTGAGCGAGAGCGCCTTCTGAACTCCGCGTTCGGCCCAACGCTTCCATCCCTTGGCAGGCGGCCTGGCGGCGAACATGAGCTCGGTCTCCATCTCATCGGAGAGCCGGGCCACGGAGGGCATGAGGCCCCCTGAGACACACTCGTGCAACGCCTGGCAGCCACGCTCGAACGAGGGAAACAGCAGCATCCGGTACTCTTCGTACTCCGGTGTCGGGTGGACCTTCAGGGTGGCGCTCGTGATCACTCCCAGCGCGCCCTCCGAGCCGACTATCAATCGATTCCAGTCGGGTCCGTGGGAAGCAGCTGGATAGGCCCGCGTCTCCAGCACGCCCGTCGGCGTGACGACCCGGACCGCCAATAGCATGTCCTCGATCTTCCCGTACGCGTTGGAGTGAGAGCCCGCGGAGCGGGTTGCTATCCAGCCGCCTAGGGTCGAATAGACGAATGAGTCGGGATGATGCCCGAGCGCGAGGCCTTGCTGCGCGAGAGCCTCTTCGATCTGAGGACCGAATGCACCCGCCTCGATCTCGGCAGTCATCGAAGCGCGGTCCACTGAGATCAATCGGTTCATCCGGCGCAGGTCGAGCGTCACCCTGACCCGTGCCTCACCTCCCCGGTGCTCGACCGCGCCGACCACGTTGGTGCCACCCCCGAACGGCATGAGGGCAGCCCCCTGCTTCTGACACACATCCACCACGGCAACCACGTCCTCGTGGGTATCCGGGTAGACCACCAGATCGGGCGCACTGTCGACTGAGCCGGATCGGATCCGGACGAGGTCGCGGTAGCTTCGGCCGTACGCGTGTGCCAGCCGGTCGTCGTCGTCGGTCCTGATCTGGTGGGGTGCGAGTAGGGAACGGAGAACTGTCTCGATTTCTCCATTAGTACGTCTGGGTGGGAGCTGAAGCTCTGCCCGGTCGACCGGCTCGAAGACGGTGGCGCGGCTGGAGATCCCCCCGACGCGTTGGATCCAGGGCCAGAAGTCGGTGCGGCTCGCCATATCGTAGGTGACATCGGCTGGTCCCCAACCCCACCATTTATGGCGAAATCGCCCGTCGTTCATGGTCGGCCGTTTCGGCTGAAGCGTGCCTCCAGCGCATCGGTATCGGAGGCTCCGCCCGCCTCCCTGCGGACAGCTGGGATGTGGACGTCGGTGAGGTACCTGGTCCAGTCCACCGACCCCACGTCCATCGGGAACAGGTGCCGCTCCTCGGGACCCAGGCTCCGTGCGAGCCGATCGCTCTCCGGGGTCGCGAAGTGGAAGTGCCGGACCGTATAGGGTGCGTAGCGGCGCCCCGCCACGTGGGCGTAGCGGAGGAATCTCAGGCTGAGCCGGAGCTTCCGCGCCTTCGCCACCCCCCCAAGGCCATCGAGGACCGCAAGCTTGAGTGCGAGCTTCCTGCGCTGGCGAGAAAGCATGTGTTGGAAGCGCGGGTAGTCGACCAGCTGAACCCGGGATGGCTCCAGGCGTCCTCCGTGATGGTCGTGGAAAGGATCGGACGAAAGCGCCGCGTGGCAGATGCGCTCGAATTCACCCAGCGCAAGTGGGTTC
>Ga0310121_10003683_pt1 | contig 13891 bp, 13 predicted proteins | sample CB27_Tmax_986_MG_FD_203504 | JGI IMG/M metagenome (GOLD analysis project Ga0310121, IMG submission 203504) | Marine microbial communities from Western Arctic Ocean, Canada - CB27_Tmax_986 | ecosystem: Environmental > Aquatic > Marine > Oceanic | place: Canada: Western Arctic Ocean | collected... | reverse complement strand
TCTACACGAATGCGGGACGCTTCCGGGCCGTGGCCCTGTTTCCCGGCAACTACGAGGTCAGTGCCAGCACGAAGCACCTCGAGTCGAATCTGCGAACCTTAACGGTGGCGGCCGGTGACGCGGCCGATGTCACGCTCACGCTGGGGGAGCTGACCGGCGATACGCCCCTGCTCGTCATTCCGACCGGTCGCACGGCGATGGAGAACAGCTCGGCCGGGTCGGTCGAGCTTCAGAGCTACGACGAGATCTACCCACCCGGACCCGGGAAAGAGGTCGCTGAGCAAGTGTGCATGGTCTGTCACGGGGAGAACTTCTTTCCGTCACGACCGGGTTCCGAACGGCAATGGCAATCCCGCATCGATCACATGGTGGGCAGCACGCTCTCTGAACAGGATCCCACCCGATACGCGCAGGGACTTCTCTCCTACCGGGCCTCCACATTCCGGTTCGGGCGCGCGGACAGAGATGACCTCCTGGCGTATGTGGTCAAGAACTTCGGACCCGATAGCACACCCCGCCGGGTCCGGATCGAGCAGCAGATGCCCATCGACAAAGACGCGCTCAGTAAGGCCATGTATATCGAGTACTACCTGCCCACGGACCCGGCTGGCGAAGGGACAAATGACCCCAGGTGGGCCAATGACCGGGTCGGGCGCTACGGGCAAGACCCCCGTTTCGATGCGGATGGCAACGTCTGGCTCGTGGATCGCGGGATCCCCCATCGGTTGGTCAAGCTTGACCCCCGCACCGGCGCGCAGAAGGAGTATCTCTACCCCGATCCCAGGAACGGTAACCATGAAATCCTGATCGATCGGACCGGCATGATTTGGCTTCCGGAACACCGGGGCCGAACGGGAGACAAAGAGAAACGACTCCTCGGATTCAATCCCAAGACGGAGAAGTTTGAGTATCAGATTCCGATGGACCCCGACAATGTCGTTCGCAATCCGACAAAGTTCCTCCAGTCGCTGGCGATGGACTCGAAGGGCAACATCTATATCGGCTGGATCATGGGGGGAGCCCTGAGCAAGTGGGACCGCGAGACAAACGAGGTCTCGGTGTTTCGGATCCCAACGCCTCACGCCATTCCGTATGGCGTCGTGGCCGACCGCAACGACAACATCTGGATCGCCCTCTGGAGTGGCGGCAAGATCGTCAAGTTCGATACCTCGAACAATTCATGGACCGAGTACACGGCGCCAACCTATCCGGCTCACACTCGTCGGTTGAATGTGGACGCGCAGAACAATATCTGGTGGGGCATCTATGCCGCGGGCAAGCGACCAGGAAAACTCGTCAGGCTGGACCAGACCAACGGCAAGATGACGGAGTGGACGATCCCGCAACAGAACGCGGAACCCTATGACGTTGCCGCGGATCCTCAGGGCAACATCTGGGCGTCAGACGTTGGTCAGCGCACCGACGGAGAGTATGGGGCCTCGCTGTGGAAGTTCGACCCGATCCTCCAGGAGTTCACCTTCTATCCAAAGCCGCAACGGCACGCTGACTCGCCGAAGATTCAAGTAACTCGGGACGGGGCCGTCTGGTATTCGCCGCGTGGGAGCCGTGAAGCCCCAGCGTTTGGCGTGTTGTATCCGGACATGGACAAGATCGATTCGCTGGCGGCGTTCTACACGTATGGCCCCCCGGGGTATCCGTTCGACGGGCCAGCGTCACCAGCGACGGACGAGCACTGAGTACGGACGAGCACTACCCACAGACCACGTAGCACTTAGCAATGACCGAGGTTGGGGGCAGCAAGCGGCCGTCCCACTCCATTCGTCCACCGCAGTCGAGATGAGGTCAAAGCCTCGGGTTCCCAGGGCCGCCCGGCACAAGGCGCCGCGCCGTGTCATACCGGCTGTATGGCGAGACGCGGGAACGCGACGCTAGGTGGTGCTGCGGGCCAGAGGATTGACTGCATCTCGACGGTGCGCTAGTTCGAAGCTGGGACCGGAGCGCGGGGGGAACCTCGGGGAGCGCGTCACGAATGGAAAACGCCGTCTTCTCCCGAGAAGGGCGTCGGGTAGAGGGAGGGCGGTCGCCTAACGGACAGGCCCGTCGGTAAAAATGACCGCGTCTAGCGGCGCAAGCTCGGGTGGAAGCTCAGAATCACCCGCCGGTATGTCGTTGGCCTGCAACAAGAAGCTCACGATGTCGATGACGACCTGAGGGCTCAACGAGTCCGGTTCCTGCCGAGGCATTGTCGTCCCGATGGTCACAAACAAATCGACCAACGGGCGGTCCTGCCAGCGTGACGTAAAAAGCCCGCCCGCCAGCGCTGGGGCGCCGGCTTCGCTTCCCCCCCCGCTGAGGTCGTCACGGTGACAATACCCGCATATCTCCACATAGCGTTCCCGCCCCCGCTGCGCCTGGTCATCGGTATAGACCCCGTCCCAAATGGTCCGTGTCTGGGCGTGGAGTGATGAGGGCACGAGACCAGCCGAGGCCATCACAACCAGCGACAGGACGAAACGGGACACTGGGCGTTGAAAACCGGTCATTGCGTGTGCGCGATCTGCCACGTGTTCCCCCAGGGATCTCGGACCGTCGGACCGCGGCCCGCTACTCTTTCGCCGAAGCGGGTTGGGTGGCGCCGTCTCGCTCCAGCTGGGGAAAAACAAGCGACATCAACCAGACGAGCATCGCGACGATCAACAGCAGCATGCCCCAACGCATCGCCGCGGCGAGCAGGGTGAGATCAAACGACGGAAGCGAGAAACGAATGTCGTAGAGCAGAAACGTTCCGCCGCGTTCCATCATCCAATGCCAGGCGGTGTGAGCGACGAGCGCCGACAAAAGAATCGTCCCGGCTCGTTCGGCGACGGCGTAGCGAAAAAAGAGCGCGAGTGCCGGGACGAGGAGCGAGATCACCAGCAACTGACCCAGCTCGACCCCCACATTGAAGGCGAGAAGCGACGTCAACAGATGCCCACCGGCAAACTGCAGTGTTTCTCGGAGCGCGAACGAAAAGCCAAACCCGTGCACTAGCCCAAAGCCAAACGTGACCAGCCACCGGCGCTTTGGCTTCACGCCGAGTATGTTCTCGAGCGCCATATAGACAATGGACACCGCGATGAGGGTCTCGACGAGCGGAGGAAACCAGAGCGCATCCGGAGCGAAGTCAAACGCCGACGCTATCAATGTCACCGAGTGGGCCACCGTAAACGCCGTCACAATCGCGAAGAGCGGCCGAATTCGGCGAAATGGAATCACCAGACAGGCCAAGAACAGCAGGTGGTCGATTCCGTCCAGGATGTGCTCAAAGCCGAGATTGATGAACCGAAGCGCCGCCTGATGCCACCGGGGGTCGAGACGCACCAGCCCTGGATTGTCACGAAAGTCAAAGGCGCGTTCGGTGCCATCGGGTAACACGAAACGCAGCACCGTCCGAGTACGAAGACCGAGACGGGCAAGCGTCGGCTCGATAGAGAAGCTGGATTGGTCAGAGCGGATCGGATACTCGAAGAGCGCGTCGACGTTGGCTTGCTGCCAGAAGATCTCGGTTTCGTCGGGCAGACGGGGCCCGAGAACAAGCGCTAGCGCGTCGTCATAGTTTGAAAAAGAACGGTCCGAGGGAATCGACGCCCGGACCGCGACAAGCTCTTGCCCCTCGACACGCGCGCCGTCCTCATAGACCTCGAGGTCATCAGAGACCCAGATCAGCGCGCCCTGCCGCAAGGCGGAATCCGCGTTGGGAATATCCAGATATCCAGGTCCAAACTGTGGGAATTGAATATCTTGCAACGACGCGATCGGCGCACGAACGAGAACCCGCAGCCGATTGCCTTCGGGCTTGACCAAAACCGTGATGAGGACGTCGGTCGGGATCTCGTGTGCCCGGGGCTGGGACGACGAAAACAGGACAAAACTCAGGGCCAAGAGCCCAATCAGACAGCAAGAAAACCGGTGGACAAAAGTTCGCGTCATTTGAATCGATTGCAAGTATACTGTTGGCCTTCGAGGGGCCCAAACAACCGCCACGTGGGACGCGGTGACGGACATACGTTGGGTTCCGTCAATCGACTCATAGGGAGGACCTGGATGAACCGGAAACGCAATCTTTTTGTTGGATCGACACTCCTGGCGCTTATCGTGGCGTTCGGTGTCGGCCAGACGTTCGTCGAAGAGGCCGCCAACGCGGCGGCTCCGGCGGGGATCCAAGGTGCCGACGCGATGGCACCCATGTTCGAGGTTGATCCCCTCTGGCCCAAGAACCTGCCGAATCACGGACTCATGGGCCCGACCATCGGTGTCGATGTCGACTCCAGTGACACCATTTGGGTCGTCCACCGCAACACCGAGAACCAGTTCGTGCTCAACACCGAAATTGGGATGAGAGCCGACCCTCCTGTCGCCGAGTGCTGCCAGCCGGCTCCACCGGTTTTGGCGTTTGACCAGGACGGTAACCTTGTCGAGAGCTGGGGCGGTCCGGGAACCGAAACTGGCGACTACGTCTGGCCAGAGTCGAACCATGGCATCACCGTGGATCACAACGACAACGTCTGGATCGGCGGCAACGGAGCGGGTGACGCGCATGTCCTTAAGTTCAGCCGTGACGGCACCTTCCTGCTGCAGGTAGGCACCCACAACGCTCGCAAGACGGGTGAGCGCGACGGGAGACCGATCTATACGCGTGACAGCCACGCGATGGACAGCTTTGGTCGTGTTGCCAAGATCGGGATCGACCCGAGTGCCAACGAGGCCTACTTCGCAGACGGCTACTTCAATCGCCGCGTGGCAGTCGTTGATGCGGACACCGGTGAAATGAAACGCTTCTGGGGTGCGTACGGCAACGACCCGGACGACACCGTAGACCTCGGTCGGTACTCGCCTGGTGGGACCCCCACCCAGCAGTTCCGCGGCCCGGTCCACTGCTCGGAGATCTCCAACGACGGTCTCGTGTATATCTGTGACCGTGCCGAAGACCGTGTCCAGATCTTCCAGAAGGACGGGACATTCGTCAGTGAGCACATTGTTGGTGCCCACACGCTGTCACAAGGCTCGACATGGGACATCGACTTCTCGCCAGACGCCGAGCAGAAGTATATGTATCTGGCCGACGGCCAGAACATGAAGGTCTACATCATCGAGCGCGAGAGCATGGAAGTGCTCACAGCGTTTGGTGACGGTGGACGCCAGCCCGGAATGTTCTTCGCGGTGCACAGCATCGCGGTGGACAGCGACGGCAACATCTACACGACCGAGACCTATGAGGGCTCACGCGTGCAGAAGTTTGTCTTCAAAGGCATCGGTCCGGTCCCGCCGGGCGCCGAAGGCGAAAAGAGCCAAGGCGTTCTCTGGCCGACCAACTAGTCAGACAGAACCGTACAGACGAAGACCCTGGCGGGCTTTTGCTCGCCAGGGTCTTTTTTTGTCCTGAATGGCGGTCGCGAGGGTCCGCTATTGCTTGATCTGGAATCCGTCGGCGGTCTCTTCACGATACTGGTCGTGGCAGGGCTGACAGGTGGTCCGAAGGTCTCGCACGGCCGCCTGGGCGGCACCGATGTCCATCGCATCGGCAGCGGCTTCGATCGGACCCAACTTCTCGAGGGAAGCCTGGATGAATGCCACCGCTTCGTCAGTACCCCGCGCGGCCCAGAACGCCTCCACGGCGCCAAACTGGGCTCTGAGCTTCTCGATGTCTTCGTTCAACTCGGGCCAGTATCGAGCATCAATATGGAGACCGGCGTCACCCAGCAGAAACCGAACTTCGGTCATCGCCTTCCCATATTCCTCTTCACTGATCTGAGCCTGCAGCGCGAGGACCGGGAGGATAGCGAGCAAAGTCGCGGCGAGTACAACGCGTTTGAAGACGAGCATCTGGGTTCTCCTAACTCATGACTGATTAGTGACGGACGGCCGATACGCCGCGTCATTATATGGTGACCCGGCGCGAGTCCTCCACGCCCATTCGACCGGCCCGCTCTGGAAACGAGCGACCCACCACACGCTCGCCGCAGTTTGCAGCCCGAACACCGCCACCGCGATGAGTAATCCCTCGAGCATGCCAATCCGCCCATAGAGGCCAAACCCGTAGCCATACAACAGCGTCGTGACGACGACGGATTGAGCCAGATAGTTTGTAAGCGCAAGACGGCCAACCGCCGCGAGGGGACGGAGCACACGCCGCCCGCGCGGCCGTTCGACCACCAATACGATGACCGCCGCGTAGAGCAAGCCGAAGAGACCGCTGCCAATCCCGCCGAGCGCCGACACGACAGCGACCAGATACCGGCGGGCCGTCGCTGAGCTCGCAAAGACCATCAGTCCCAGGGAAAACTGCAAGAGCGCACCGAGTCCCCCCAGCCACCATCGGGCGCGGCGTATGAGCCCCAAATAGCGGTCGCCGTCATGCAGAATGCGTCGACACCCCAGCAGCACGCCCACCACGAAGTAAGGCAAGGGTTCCAGCAGCCGGGTATCCAAGACCCCCGAAAAAAACGTCGCAGCGTTGAACGCCAAAACATCGCCGAGCGAGCCATCGGAAAAAACCGCCGCTCGCACCATTGGCTCGACCGCGTCGACCAAGACGGACGTCGATCGGTGTCTCAACAGAACCAGCGCGAATCCAAGCAGCGCGTACCGGTGCAGCACCTCGGAAGGGGTGCAGCATCGCATGACTGACTCCGAGCAACGCCAACACAAGCATCCGACGCGCATAGAGCGACACGAACGGGTCACCGCGCTGGAGAGATCGGTCCATCTGGAGGACGAAACCGTAGCCAAACAGCACCGAGAACAGGGGCCAGAACTTGTCGATCGCGAGGAACTGAATCAGGATCGCGACGACCACGTCGGCCCCTTCGGGGGCGAGGAGGGGATGACGGCTAAAGTACGCGACATTGACGACGACCATTCCCCAGACGGCCCACCCGCGGAGAATGTCGAGACGTTCGATTCGCGTCCCAACCACTGTCTGCGACATTTTGTCGCCCACTGCTGAACCTCACTCTTGACGGCTTGTTGTTCGGACGATACGCTCGGCCAACATACTGCACCTTCCCGGAGGGTTCTAATGAGAGTCGGACTGGTCCCAGCTATTTTTGTCGTCCTGACGTTATTTACGGCGAGCTTTGTCGCCACGCAGTCCACTCCCGCGGCAAACATGGCGGATGCGGCCGACGCCTTTCTCGGTACACTGACGGAGGAACAACGCGCCGCAGCGACCTTCCCGTTTGATGGTGACGATCGTTTCGACTGGCACTTCATTCCGCGCGAGAGAAAAGGCGTGCCTCTCAAGACGATGACCCCGCCCCAACAACACGCGGCGATCGAGTTGGTCCGGGCGAGCCTCAGCACCGAGGGTTTTGAAAAGTCACAGACCATCCGTCAGCTCGAACAAATCCTGTTTGAGCGCGAGGGTCGGGATATTCGCGATACCGAACTCTACTTTTTTATGGTCTTTGGTGACCCGTCCGCGCATGGCACCTGGGCCTGGCGCTACGAAGGGCACCATATTTCGCAGAGCTGGACCGTGATCAACGGTCAAAAGGTTGCCACCAGCCCTCAGTTCTTTGGCACCAATCCCGCGCACGTCCGCGAGGGCCGACTCGCGGGGACACGGGTTCTGGGCTTTGAGGAAGACACCGCGCGCGGGCTCCTGGCTTCACTGTCTCCGGCGTTGAAGACCGCCGCTATTCTTGCGCCCGAACCACCGCGGGACATTCTCACGAGTAACGAACGAGACGCCACCATGCAGGATGACGCCGGTGTCGCGTATGCCCAGCTCAACCCCGAACAACAAGGCGTGTTGTGGTCGATCATTGAGGAATACGCCACCGTACAGCCAGAGCCGTTGTCCAGTGAACGGCTGGACAAGATACGCGCGGCCGGTCTCGACGCGATCAAGTTCGCGTGGATGGGCGGCGAAAACAGCGGTGAAGGTCACTACTACCGCATTCAGGGACCAACGTTCTTGATCGAATTCGACAACGTACAAAACGACGGCAACCACGCGCACAGTGTGTGGCGCGACTTCGACGGGGACTTCGGACGAGATCTCTTGGCGGCACACTATCAGGACTACCCGCATCAACTTGCCGATGATTGAGCGGCGTAGAGACGTTCCGCGGCAATAGGACTGGCTCGTGAGCGGTGACCGCACGACCGTACTCACTCGGTGCTCGCTCGACGGCTTTGCGCGCGAAGTCTCTACCGCGCCTGGCGTCGGGTTATCAGAACTCGAGGCGCTAACCGTCTTGCGGGTCAAGACGCGTAACTCGTTGTATCGCGTCGTCGTCGTCGAGCCCCCTCTTCAGCGCATCATGATTCAAGGCGGAGACCATTTCCCGCGGCTGACCGAGGCTCGTCTGTGCGGCGCGAGCCTCGGAGGCAGCATGCTGAAGGTCTCCTGGCTCGGGTGCGGTCTTCGGATGGAGCTCGCTTTTGCGGACCAGAGAATCGTGACGTCGCCCGTGAGATCGATCGAGGTCGAGCACAGCGCCGACCTACCCTGCTGACGCGCGAGTCGCCGCGGTGTCGAGCGGAGCCTACGCGCGCACCTTCATGACGATCAGCGTCCGGTCATCCTGGACGGCACCCTTTCCAAAGCGTCGAACATCCTGCATGATCTGGCCGCAGATTTCCGTGGCGCTGGATGCAGCGTGGCTCGTGATTTGCTCGACAAACCGGTCCATATCGTAGAAGTTATCGTCGGGGTCCGCGGTTTCCACGATGCCGTCGGTATACAGGGTGAGGATATCCCCTTTATTGAGCCGGACGTAGCCCTCGAAATACCGAGGCGCTTCGAACAATCCAAGGGGGACGCCGCCTTCTTCCAGGAGCTCAACGGCCCCCGTTGATCGCCGCAGGATAGACGGCACGTGACCTGCGTTTACGTAAATCAGGCGACGCCGCAACGGGTCAAAGACGGCGTAGAACAATGTGACGTAGCGACCTTCCTCAACCGAGTCGTGAAAGAACCTGTTCGCCCGCCGCATGACGGCTCGAAGGGCCAGCTCATGACCCGCCAGCGATCGTCGTCCAGCCGCATGAATTCGTAGTCATCCCCCCCCACTGCCAATGGCGACTCGTGAATCGCGGCGATGTCATACCCAGCAATTGTGGGGGTGCCATGCGGGAGCAGATCACCCATGACCTGACGCGCCAACGCCATATCGACGTCGAGTCGACGTTTGTCGACGACTTCGGCTTGAAGCCGGGCACCTTCGATGGCACCAGCCACGGCGCGGCCGAACAATTCGACCAAGGCAATGGCATCGGTGTCATACCCACCCGGCTGGTCGGACCAAAGGTCCAGGGCACCGAGCACCTGCCCCATCGCTCCCGTGATAGGCACGACCAGCACGTGAGCGCGCGCCCGGGCGACCCACCGAGGTCTCCCCCGACCCCTCTCGGGGATGTTGATGGGCGCGCCGCTCGCGAGGACGTCGCCCACCACTCCCTTCCCCGCAAACGGTTCCGTGAGGTCGGGAACCGGCATGTCACATCCCCGCACCATCGTGTGACGCAGACGAGTCCTGCCACGGTCGACGACATAGACGGCGGCCGCGTCATGGTGAACGAGAGCCGCGAGGCCATTCAGCATCCCATTCAGGATCCCCTTGGGATCGTCGGCGATGGCCGCCAACCCAAACGCATCGACTATCACACGTGCCACGTGGACCGACCCCACCTCGACCTTGATGCGGGGCTGACCGAGGTCTGCGGAGGGCTCGCTCGCGTCGGGCACGTGACTATTCTCAGGGACCGGCGTCGGCGGACTTCCACGGCGATCTCGCCCGAGGCGCGTGCTTGCCGATTCGCGTGAGCGCGTCACAAACGTGCCTCGGCTCGACGTTACATGCAGCGGTAGCCCATACTGGTCAATTCCTGAGGCCGTTGCGCTCTGAGTCGCGAACGATCTTGGAGCCCGACGTCGCCGACCGTGGGGGAGCTCATGCGTGCATTCATCCTTACGATCGCCACTGTCATTTTGTCAGGGGCGATGAAGCCAGTGGTCGCGCAGGCACCGGTTGATGGCGAGCAGGTGTATCGACAACACTGCGCGCGCTGTCATGAGGGCACGATGCCCCGGATGCCGTCCCGCGACCTGCTGCGACAGCGAACGCCGGAGGACGTCGAGATTGCGCTGAGTTCGTTCTCGATGAGACGACAGGGCTCCGCGCTTAGCTCGGCCGAGCGCCGGGCGGTGGCGGAGTACGTCACCGGCCGCCCGCCCGGCTCCTATCGCGCGGCCCTCGACTTGATTCCGAGCAGCGCGTTCTGCACGGACCAGGCAGGTGCGACCGATCCGCTCGCCGGTCCAGCGTGGAACGGATGGGGGGCAGGGCTGCGGAATACTCGCTTTCAACCCACAGACGTCGCTGGGTTGACCGTGGACGATATCCCAAACTTGTCTCTCAAATGGGCCTTCGGATTTCCTGGTGTCAGCGCCTCCGGATCGCAAGCCACCATCGTAGGAGGTCGGGTCTTTGTGGGGAGTCGCAACGGCATGGTCTACGCGTTGGACGCCGACACCGGGTGCATAGACTGGACGTTCGAGGCCGATGCGGGTGTCCGCTCCGCACCGTCTGTCGGTCGATACCCGGACGGATCGGACCCTGTCGTGTATTTTGGCGACGGGTTCGCATCCGTCTACGCGGTCGGTGCGGAGACCGGTGAGTTGCGGTGGAAGGTCAAGGTTGACGACCACGGCGACGCGATGGTCACCGGGGCGCCCGCCCTCCACGAGGACCGACTGTATGTCCCCGTGTCCTCGCTCGAAGAGATCTCGGGCGGGCTACCGACCTACGAATGCTGCACGTTCGTCGGCAGTCTGGTCGCGCTCGACACCTCCGATGGTCAACAGGTCTGGAAACGTCGCACCATTCAAGAAGCGCCGCAGCCGACTACCCGCAATGGGGTGGGCACACAACTCTGGGGCCCGTCCGGAGCCGCCATCTGGTCAGCCCCGACTCTCGACCCGACCCGCAATCGCGTCTATGTCGCCACCGGCGACAGCTATACCGACCCGGCGGCGCCAGAAAGCGACGCCATTATGGCTATGACCATGGATACTGGTGAAATCCTCTGGACAAGGCAGACGCTGCCCGGTGACGCCTGGAATGTCGGCTGTATCGAGACGAGCCCTGAAGCTCGGGTCAACTGCCCCGACGACGCGGGTCCCGACCACGACTTTGGGAGCTCACCCGTACTGACGACCCTGGCGGATGGCCGAGAGGTCCTCTTGGCCGGTCAGAAGTCCGACATGCTCTACGGGCTCAACCCCGACGACGGTCAGGTCATATGGGAGACTCGTGTCGGCGACGGCGGCGTCTTCGGAGGGATCGAATGGGGTGTTGCGACCGATGGAGAGCGCACGTATGCGGCGAGTTCCGAGGCGGCGGAGAAACGCCCCGGAGACGCAGGCGGCCTCACGGCGGTCGGAGTAGCAGATGGGGAGATCGTGTGGGACGCCGGGCCGTTTCAGGACACCTGCGGCACGCGTGTCGGGTGTCATACCGGGCAGCCCGCAGCCGTCACGGCCATCCCCGGCGCCGTGTTCTCCGGCAGTCTCGACGGACACCTACGCGCCTATGACACCACGACTGGCCAGATCATCTTGGATATCGATACGGTTCGCGAGTTCGACACCGTGAACGATGTTCCCGGTCGAGGCGGGTCGATGAATGGCCCGGGGCCGACCATCGCCGGAGGGATGGTCTTTGTCAATTCGGGCTACAGCTCCCTTGGCTTTATGCCCGGCAATGTGCTTCTTGCGTTTGCCGTGGACGAACGCTAGCGTCCCACGTCTTCAGCATGATGCCGGCTGACCGAGAGATCGTGCGCCGCGCGCTGAGGGATGCATTGCCGCTCTTTGCCCCCATCATACCGTTCGGTCTGGTGTTTGGCCTTGCGGTCACCGAATCAGGCATCAACCACTTTCTCGGATGGTCGAGTTCCTGGTTGATCTTTGCGGGCGCGGCGCAACTGACCCTCATTTCGCTCCTCGGAAGTGGCACTGCCGCGGGCGCGGCCATCATGGCGGCGGTCGTGGTCAACGCCCGTCACGTGATGTACTCGGCGGGGCTGGCGCCGACCTTCAAGAATCAGCCCACCTGGTTCCGCTGGCTTGCGCCGTATGTGCTGGTAGACCAGGTGTTTGCCCAGGCGTCGCTTCACCTCGATGACGCTCCGCGGGACTTTCGTGTCTATTACCTCGCCCTGGGGTCTGTTTTTTGGATAGGTTGGCAGACGGCGACCGCCGCCGGGCTGTTCATCGGACCAATCGTGCCTGCCGAGCTGAATCTCGGATTCGCCGCGCCGATTCTCTTTATCGGCATAGTCGTGCTCGGTATCGATACACGTCCCAAGCTGGTCGCGGCCGTCGTCGGTGCGGCCGTTACCTGGCTGACCGCGGGACTCCCCAATCGCTCCGGGCTCCTCGTCGGGGCCATCGCCGGGATACTCGCGGGTACAATCGCCGAAAGAGTACGGCGTTGACGATATGACGGCGCTTCTCTCGATCCTCGCGGTCGGCCTGGGTACATACCTGAGCCGAGCGATCATGATCCTCTCTCTCGCCGACCGAAAACTCCCGGACGGCGTCGTGGTCGCACTGCGATTCGTGGCGCCTGCCGTCTTGTCCGCCCTCGTGGTGGCCCTACTGATCGACGCCGAAGGACAGGTGGCGATCGGAGTCCCCGAGCTATCGGCGTTCTTGCTCGCTGGCGGAGTGGCATACAAGACAAAGAATCACGTGTACACCCTCATCGTCGGCATGACGGTCTACTGGCTAGCCGGTAGGTTTGGGTGAGACACGACTCTCAGTAGGACGTTGTTCTTCGGAGCCCGGATCTCCTCCGCGATATCCCGAGGCAGCCGCTCGCTGTCGCTGATGTACCACAGGAATACCCCTTGAGGCTGTTACAGAAGACAATATTGCTCAGTCCTGGTCACACGTCGTGGAACCGCTCCAACTTCTCATCGTCGCCGGTACCTACTTCTTCGCGGCATGCCTGAAGGGGGTGACCGGGCTCGGTTTCTCGACCACAGCGCTGCCATTTCTTGTGATGGCGCTGGGCCTCAAGGCCGCGCTCCCGCTGCTAGTCATTCCGTCGGTCGCGAGCAATGTGATCGTCATGCGAACAGCTGGTCAGTTTCGACCCTCCTTGAGGCAGTTCTGGCTGCTCTATGTCTCGGCGGTACCCGGACTCCTCATAGGGCTGAGCCTGCTCTCGAGGCTCGACCCGCGCCGGTCGACGGCTGTCCTCGGAGGAGTGCTGCTGCTCTATTGCACCGTCGCGCTCGCCGGGCGGGACATGAAAATAGCATCGCATCGAGTGCGGACGTACTCGGCGCCGATAGGATTGACGAATGGCATCATCAACGGGCTCACCGGGTCGCAGGTGATGCCTGTCTTGCCGTTCTTGATGTCGCTCGACCTGGAACGGGATCGATTTGTTCAAGCCGCGAATATCTTCTTTACGGGCTCGAGCATAGTGATGGCTGCCGGGCTGGTGACGCTGGGGTTGCTGACCCCAGCGGTCGCCGCCATTTCACTCGCGGGACTCCTGCCTGTCTTCTTGGGGGTCAAAGCAGGAACAAAAATCCGACGTTCGTTGTCACCGCGGGCCTTTCGCATCGCCGTCCTCGTCATGCTGGCAGCCTGCGGGGCCGGACTGATCGCGGGTTGGTCGTGACCCGTCACGTCGTGGAGACCTCATCAACAAGGGGACCGTGATCGACTGCATCACGACAACAACCACACGCCGACACCGCGCAGGACCCGACGAAGGCTCGACAACAGCGCAATCGCACCTTAGGATTCGTCACGAAATAACTTACTGTTTCGGCCGATGGAGATCATGCTCTGTGGCATGAAGAGCGCGGCCCAGATTTGCCGACAGTATGCGCAATTGCGAAACTCGCTTGACGAACGCGCCCG
>Ga0310121_10003682_pt1 | contig 13892 bp, 19 predicted proteins | sample CB27_Tmax_986_MG_FD_203504 | JGI IMG/M metagenome (GOLD analysis project Ga0310121, IMG submission 203504) | Marine microbial communities from Western Arctic Ocean, Canada - CB27_Tmax_986 | ecosystem: Environmental > Aquatic > Marine > Oceanic | place: Canada: Western Arctic Ocean | collected... | reverse complement strand
GCAGGTCGAAGTGTTCGGTGACAAGGCTTGTGATCAGCTCATCCGGGTAGTGACCAGTACCAAAGGTCTCTACTGAGACGGCGATGGGGGCCGCAACCCCGATGGCGTAGGACACCTGGACCTCGCACCGGTCGGCCAGCCCCCCGGCGACCACGTTCTTAGAAACATATCGGGCTGCGTACGCCGCCGAGCGGTCGACCTTCGTTGGGTCCTTGCCAGAGAATGAGCCACCCCCGTGACGCGCGACGCCGCCGTAGGTATCCACAAGTATCTTACGTCCCGTAAGACCTGAATCCCCGTGGGGTCCGCCCACCACAAAGGAGCCGGAAGGGTTCACCAGGACACGGGTCTGCTCGTCGAACAGGCGGGGCGGCACCACCGGTCTGATGACGTGCTCGTGAATGTCACGCTGGATGGTCTCCAATGATACGTTGGCGTTGTGCTGGGTGCTGACAATGATGGTGTGGATGCTCTTGGGTTTCCCGTAGGAGTACTCCACAGTGACCTGGGCTTTGCCGTCGGGACGAAGGTAGGGAATGATACCTTCCTTCCGTACCATGGCAAGGCGCTGGGTCAGCCGGTGGGACAGCGCTATGGTCAAGGGCATCAGCTCCTCGGTCTCGTCGCATGCGAACCCTACCATCATGCCTTGGTCGCCTGCCCCCAACGATTCAACCTCTCCCTTCGCGCTGTCGTCGCTTCCCCGGTGCTCCAAAGCCGTGGTCACCGCCTGGCTGATGTCCGGCGACTGCTCGTGGATCTCCACCAGCACCCGGCAGGAACGGAAGTCGATGCCCGTATCCGCGTTGTCGTAACCGATCTCCCGGATTTTGTTCCTGGTGATGGCCCCGTAGTCCACTGTGGCGGTCGTGGTTATCTCGCCAAGCACGACAACCAGGTTGGTGGTGGTAACAACCTCGCACGCTACTCGAGCAGAGGGGTCTTGGGTATAGATAGCGTCTAGGATGGCGTCGGCGACCTGGTCGCACAGCTTGTCGGGGTGTCCTTCCGTGACCGACTCCGAGGAGAGCAGGTAGGACGGAGAGTTCAGGAAGCTCAGTTCCGCCATGGGGCGTTTCCTCCTAGTGAATTCAGTCGGGTCGGCTGCGGGTCATCCTGGCCTGCGGGCAGGCCGGTGCTACGTGCCGCTTTCCCATCCCTTCAGGTACGCCTCTTGCTCCGGCGTCAGCGAGTCTATGGCCATGCCCATGGCTTCGAGTTTGAGGCGGGCTACCAGCGCGTCCTGCGCAAGGGGCACCGGGTAAACGCCCGGTTTCAAGTCGCTATGGCTGGTGGCTATGTATTCCGCGGCCAGCGCCTGATTAGCGAAGCTCATATCCATGACCGCCGACGGGTGCCCCTCGGCGGCGGATAGGTTGACCAGCCGGCCCTCCGCTAACAGGTAGACGGTGCGATCACCCGAAAGGGTGTATCCCTCCACGTAGGTGCGCACCGAGCGATGCCCCGTGGCCTGCCGCTCCAGCGCAGGGATGTTGATTTCCACGTCGAAGTGACCGCTGTTGGCGATGATGGCGCCGCTTTTCATCCGTTCAAAGTGCGGGCCGTCCAGTACATTGATGCCGCCCGTCGCGGTAATAAAGATGTCTCCGGCCGCCGCCGCTTCGGCGATGGGCATTACCCGATAGCCGTCCATGACGGCCTCCAGTGCCCGTACGGGGTTTACTTCCGTGATGATTACTTGGGCGCCCATGCCATGCGCGCGCATGGCGATGCCCCGGCCACACCAGCCGTAACCGCAAACGACCAAAGTTTTGCCCGCCCACAGGACGTTCGTGGCACGCGTGACGCCGTCCAGGGTGCTCTGCCCGGTGCCGTAGCGGTTATCGAAGAGGTGCTTTGTGTCGGCGTCGTTCACGGCCACTATGGGGTATTTGAGCGCCCCGTCGTCAGCCATGCTGCGTAGCCGGATTACCCCGGTGGTGGTCTCTTCCGTCCCCCCTTTGACATCCGCCAACAGCTCCCGTCGTTGCGCGTGGACCGTCGCGACCAGGTCAGCACCGTCGTCCATGGTCACGTGGGGGTGTGTGTCCAGCACCGCGTGGATATGCTGGTAGTAGGTCTGGTTATTCTCGCCCCTGATGGCGAAGGTTGGTATGTCGTAGACGGTGGCGAGGGCCGCGGCCACGGGGTCTTGCGTGCTGAGGGGATTGCTGGCGCACAGGGCCACGCTGGCCCCTCCAGCCTTCAGAGTCAGGGCCAGATTGGCCGTCTCCGAGGTGACGTGCAAGCAGGCTGCTACGCGCAGGCCGGACAAGGGCTGTTCTCGCTGGAACCGCTCGCTGATGAGCCGAAGCACGGGCATCTCCCGCGCCGCCCAGGCAATGAGCCGGACCCCTTCCTCAGCCAGCGCCGGATCCTTAACGTCACCGGTTTTGCCTTTCACTTGTGCCATAGACCGCTCCTTATGTGCCGTAATCAGTGGGAAGGTCCCGCTGGATCCAGACCGGCGTTCCTTCTTCGATGTTGTAGAGCCGCTCGGAATCATAGCCCAGGGCGGAAGCCATCTCACACGCCAGACCGCTGCGGACGCCCGCCGCGCAGATGAATAGAAGGTTCCGGTCCTTGGGCAGTTTCTGCTCAGCCTCGGTCAGCACGTCGTCTACCGGGATGAAGATCGCGCCGCTAACGTGACCGGACTCCCACTCGTCGGGATTGCGTACGTCTACAACGAGCGCTCCTTGCTGTTGCAACTCGGCCGCCTCTTGCACCGAAATCCGGCGGTACGGTTCTCCAGATTCCTGTCTTCCATGCGTTGCCATGTCGTTCCTTTCCTCAACTCCTAGGGGTCTAGGAGAGATACTTGCCGATTATAACCTCCAAGCGCTGCCGCGTTTCCTGGGTAATGTGCTCTCGCGCGGTGATGATACCGTTCTCCAGCGCGCTAGGACACCCACACTCGCGCTCGTCGTCCAGACGAGGGACCAAAGCACGCAGCACCTGCTGCGACGCTGCCGCGTTCTTCTGGAGGTTCGATACTATCAGCTCCACGGAGACCTGCTCCTCGCTCTCGTGCCACACATCGTAGTCGGTGACGCACGCGAGCATGGCGTAGCAGAGCTCCGCCTCCCGCGCCAGCTTCGCCTCCGGCAGCGCCGTCATGCCTATGATGCTGGCGCTCCAGCTTCGGTACATGTTCGACTCCGCCTTCGTAGAAAAAGCGGGCCCCTCCATGACGACGCAAGCGCCCCCCTGGTGGACGGCGCCGCCCGCCTCCTGCGCGGCGTCCGCCAGCAGTCCGCTCAGGTGTGGGCAGAAGGGGTCGGCGAAGGCGATGTGGGCGACCACCCCGTCGCCAAAGAACGTGTTGTCCCGCAGCCGGGTCCGGTCGATAAGCTGGTCGGGAATCACCAAATCCAGGGGCCGTAGTTCCTCCCGGAGACTCCCCACGGCGCTGATGGATATGACCCGCTCGACGCCGAGCCGTTTAAGCGCGTAGATGTTCGCCTTGACCGGGATATCCGTCGGCATGATGCGATGTCCCCGGCCGTGGCGTGGCAAGAACGCGACCGGCACACCGGCCAGCCGCCCGATAGCGATGGCATCGCTGGGTTTGCCGAAGGGGGTAGTCATTTCCACTTCGTGGACATCCTCTAGTCCCTCCATCTGGTAGAGGCCGCTGCCGCCGATCACGCCGATCCGAGCGCTGGGGCTGCTCATGCCACCGCCTCCGAGTCCTGGAGCGTTGCCAGGGCCGCCAGCCCTTGCAGGTAGGGCGGCCGCACCACGCCATGTTCCGTGACGATAGCGGTGACCAACTCGCTGGGTGTTATGTCGAAGGCGGGATTCCGCACGGCTATGCCCTCCGGCGCCGTGGCATGGCCGGCCCAGCTCGTTACCTCCTCGGGCGCCCGTTCCTCAATGACGATGCCTTGACCTGAGGGCATGGAGAAGTCGATGGTGCTGAGCGGCGCCGCAACGTAGAAGGGAATTCCATGCGCGTTGGCAAGCACCGCCAGGCTGTATGTGCCGATTTTGTTGGCGACGTCGCCGTTTCCGGCGATACGGTCGGCGCCGACCACCACGGCCTGGACCTGGCCCTGGCGCATCAAAGAGCCGGCAGCCGAGTCCACGATGAGGCTGGCCGGGATGCCTAGCTCCACCAGCTCCCACGCCGTCAGGCGCGCGCCCTGGAGCCACGGGCGGGTCTCCGTGCAGAAGACGGAGAACCGTTTGCCTCCGTCCCAGGCGCTTCGGATAACGCCGAGGGCCGTACCCCAGCCAGCCGTGGCCAGCGCGCCGGCGTTGCAGTGGGTAAGTACACCGCCCGCATCGGGAAGCAGTGTAGCGCCGTGCCGGCCCATGGCCTGGTTGGCCATCACGTCGGCCTGGTGCATGCGCTTCGCCTCGTCCAGCAGCCGCGTGCGGGCGGCGGCGGGCGTTGCGCACCGGCCAGCCACCCGCAGACAGCGGTCCACGGCCCACGAGAGGTTGACCGCCGTAGGCCGGGCGGCGGAAAGCGCTGCGCCAGCCTCACGGAGCTGGTCTAGAAATCCCTCCATGGCGCTGCCATTGGCCTCTCGCGCGGCCAGGGCCATTCCGTAGGCCGCCGCGACGCCGATGGCCGGGGCGCCTCGCACGCTCATCTGACGGATGGCGTCAGCGGCCTGGCCACCGGTATGGACAGCCAGCCATTCCTGTTGATGCGGCAACAAGCGCTGGTCCAGCAGCTCTAGGTGGTCATCTTGCCAGCGGATTGGTTGAATCTCGGCCATGGCCTGCCAGGTGGTGTGGTCGTGAATAGAAAAGACTTCTCCGACATGAGAGAAGTCTTGCCACGTCTCGCTCTCATCTTCAGGTCGAGCATTCTCGACCTGCCGGAATTGGCACCTCGTCGTGATGGACCCCTACCGGAGCATCCATGCACAACCGGCTGCCGGGCTTCTTAGGGCCGGCCCCTCTGCCACTCTTGATAAGAGCACGCTATTCGGTTGTGGGAGCGTCGAAATCCTACCTGCGGGATCGCGGGGGTGTCAAGGAGCAGGGCGCGCGTTGCCGATTGGAGTGTCTCGTCCGGTAGAATGGCTTAGATGGAGCTAACCTCTCTTACCCTCACGAACTACCGAAACATCGGGGCCCTGGAATGGGAGCCGCCGCCGGGGCTCGTGGTCCTGTCGGGAAACAACGCCCAGGGCAAAAGCAACCTTCTCGAGGCGGTCTACCTACTCGCTATCGCCAGGTCGTACCGGGCATCGGCCGAACGCGAGTTGCTCGCTTGGAGCGCTGCCAAACAAGGGGGACACGCGCTGGTCAGCGGGACCGTGCGGCGGGAGGGCGGCCCTCTGGAGATCAGGCTAGGGTTGGAGTGGGAAGCAGGCCTATCCTCAGGTGGCGGGGTCCGGAAGCTGGTCCGCGTCAACGGAATCGCCCGCCGCGTTTCAGAGCTGGTCGGCCTGTTTCGAGCGGTTCTCTTTTCACCCGATGATATGGAGATGGTCTACGGCCCGCCCGCCATTCGCCGCCGCTACCTCGACGTGATGCTCTGCCAGGCGAGCAGCAGTTACCTGCGGGCGTTACAGCGCTACCAGCGAGTGCTGACGCAGCGGAACCACCTCCTGCGTAGCCTCCGAGAGCGCGCCGCCCAGCAAGAGGAACTGGCCTTTTGGGACGAGTCGCTCTGCACCGAGGGAGCGGTTATCCTAGAGGCCCGGCACGGCGCCATGGAACGTCTAACGACGCTCGTCCAGGGAGCGTATGCTCGGTTAGCAGCTGCCGGTCAGGTCCCAGAGCAGCCCCTCGAAGTAGCGTACACCGACACGGCGCCCCCCAGTGATGCGAGTGGCCCGGCGGCTTTTCGTCAAGGCATGGCGGAGGCCTTGGAACGCGCTCACGGCCAGGAACGTGTGCTGGCCCAAACGGTGGTAGGACCGCACCGCGACGACGTGCGGCTGTCCATCGATGGGATGGAGATGGGCCGCTACGCATCAAGAGGGCAGGCACGCATCGCCGCCCTGGCCCTTCGTCTGGCTGAAGGTGAGTTGCTCACGGAGCGCCGGGGCGAGCCGCCCGTCCTGCTCCTCGACGACGTGCTCTCGGAGTTGGACGAAGGCCACCGTGCGTTGGTGCTGGAGGAGGCGTCGCACTACCCTCAAGCGTTGGTTACCACCGCCAACGTCGGCCTCCTGCCTGCCTGGTGTCAGGAACGCGCGCATCACTTCCAAGTCGTCAACGGCCAGCTAACGGCGGACGCCCACGGGGCATGACCGCTTCAACGGCGCGGTGGGCCGGCCGCGCTGTACGCCCTTGTGGGCCAGTTGCCTGGACGGCTACACTGCTCGAAGGGAGACGGAGCCTTGGCAGACCCCATGTACGAGCCAAATGCGATTCAGGTCCTCGAAGGGGGCCTTGAGGTCGTCTGGAAAGACGGCCACCGAACGACGCTGCCGCCCCGCTACCTGCGTGGCCACTGCGGGTGCGCGCACTGCGTGGACGAGATAACCCACCAACGCCGCGTAAGCGTTCAAGACGTCGGCGCGGACGTACGGGTGGAGGAGTTTATGGGAATCGGCAACTATGCCGTGGCGGTGCTGTTCAGCGACCTTCACGCCACCGGAATCTACCCCTTTACCTTGCTCCGTGGCCTGTGTGACTGCGCAGAGTGCCAGGCCCTTAGGCGGGCTCAGCACTAGGCATAAGGTCGTCCTTCTCCGCGGTCAGTTTTTCTTTCAGGGAACTGATGGCGTCGTGGCACCCGTAGAGAGTGCTCAGTTTACTGTTGACCCGAGCCTTGATCTTGCCGATGAGTCCGTCTCTGGCCAACAGCCACAGGGACCAATTGAGCACCGACCGCTTCAGCCTGGGGAAACCGCGCAGGAGCTCCTCGCCCTGGTATTCGAACACCTAGTCGGAGCGGTGTATCAGTTCCTCGTAGACCAGGGCCTGCAGGGGCGGCAGGCTTCCTTTGGCTGGCATGCTGTACTCGGCGTTCTGGGTAATTTTCATCCTGGCGCCTCTGAACAAAGCTCAAATATTACCTAGCTATAGCTTTAGATACATTCCGAAGTATCTAAGACACTTATCAGCATAAATTAGCATTCATTCGTGCTGGCAGGGTTTCTACGGGGTATTAATTTTTGCACAATCGCTAGCTACCATCTAAGCTTACGCAGCAATCTGAAGGGTGATATCACTCGGGATGCTGCGATTGGCCCAGTACTCGTGTGCCTTCGTCTGTAAGCGCTGACGTTTGCTATAATGCACTGACCTGGAGTCGCTCGCGCCATCGACGCCTCTTAATCATCGCCACCCTTTTCGCCGAGGTAACCCCCATGACCAGCCAACCTCAGCCTGAACGCCTGGGCTCCGAAGAAGTGCGGCACATCGCCGCCCTCTGCCGGATCGGTCTAACCGATGAGGAAGTGGAGCAGATGCGCGATGAACTAACCAGCCTCCTGGGCGAGGTTCGGGTAGTCCAGGGCGTCGATACGACCGGCGTCGAGCCCACCGGCCACGCGGTGGAGGTGGACAGCGTGATGCGAGACGACGAGGCCAGGCCTTCCATGACGGTGGAGGAGGTACTGTCCAACGCTCCTGTACGCGAGGGGGATTACATCCGCGTGCAGGCCGTGTTGGAGGAGTAAGCAAGCCCATCATGGCAACCCCCCTGCACTACATGAGCCTTCGTGAGCTATCCGACGCGCTCCATCGGCGTGAGGTGTCCTCCGTGGAGCTAGCCACCGCGCACCTGGACCGTATGGAGGAGGTCGAGCCGCGCCTGGGAGCATACCTGGCGGTCACGGGAAACCTGGCCCTCGGGCAGGCCGAAGAGGCCGACCGACGCCTCTCCGAAGCGACCGGCGGCCCCTTAACCGGCGTCCCCATGCAGCTCAAGGACAACATCTCAACCACCAACGTGATCACCACCTGCGCGTCGCGAATGCTGGAAGGGTACGTTCCGACGTACGACGCCACGGTGACCCGCCGCCTAGCGGAGGCGGGTGCGGTCCTCCTTGGCAAGGGCAACATGGACGAGTTCGCCATGGGTTCCTCCACGGAAAATTCCGCCTTCAAGAACGCCGCCAACCCGTGGGATACGGCCCGGGTGCCCGGCGGTTCCAGTGGCGGGCCCGCCGTGGCGGTGGCCGCCGGCGAGGCCGTCTTCGCTCTCGGCTCCGACACCGGTGGGTCTATCCGCCAACCGGCCTCCCTCTGCGGCATCGTCGGCCTCAAGCCCACCTATGGTCTGGTGAGCCGGTACGGCCTGATAGCCTTCGCCTCGTCTTTGGACCAGCTCGGCCCGCTGACCCGCACGGTGGAGGACGCCGCCATGGTGCTCAACGCCGTGTCCGGCCACGACCCTTTGGACTCCACGTCCATAGCCCAAGCTGCGCCTGACTACACCAAGGACCTGGACCAGGGGGTGAAGGGCTTGCGCGTCGGCGTGGTGCGGGAGTATTTTGGTGACGCCGTGGACTCCGGGGTGGCGCGGGTAACGCACCAGGCCATCGCCAGGCTGGAGGAACTGGGCGCCGAGGTGGAGTGGGACGTGTCGCTGCCCATGTCTGACATCGCCCTGGCCGTCTACTACATCCTGGCGCCGTCCGAGTGCTCCGCCAACCTGGCTCGCTACGACGGCGTGAAGTACGGCTTCTCCGACCAGGAGACGGACGGTATGTGGGCGGCACTGGAGGCTACGCGGCGTCATGGCTTTGGGCCGGAGGTGCGGCGGCGGATCCTGCTGGGCACCTATGCCCTTTCCGCCGGCTACTACGACGCCTATTACCTCAAAGCCCAGCAGGTGCGCACCCTCATCCGCCAGGAGTTCGCTGCGGCCTTCAAGAAGGTGGACCTGCTGGTGACCCCGACCTCGCCCACCACGGCGTTTCGCTTGGGTGAGCGGGTGCATGACCCGCTGGCCATGCACGCCAGTGACATCTGCACCGTGCCGGTGAACATCGCTGGCATCCCTGGGATATCCGTCCCGTGCGGCTTCGTAGATGGGTTGCCGGTGGGCCTACAGCTGCTGGGGCCGCACCTGAGTGAGCCAACGCTGCTCCGCGCTGCCTACGCCTACCAGCAGTCCACCGACTGGCACACCCACCACCCCGAGCTGTAAGGGTACCTAGCCGCTGCTGCTATACTGGAGACGTCATCGAGAAAGCGAGCGGGGGGCTCTGAGTCGACGGCCCGGGCCCCCGGGGTGATTGCCAGCTTGCGCCCACAACACCTACGAACCGCGAGGCGGCTATGGAAGAGCTCAAAGGACGGCTGACGGCGCTCTTAGAACGGGTGTCCAGCATCATGGTGCGGCTTTGACATCCCCGACCAGCAACGGGAGATCGAGCGGTTAGAGCGTGAGGCGGTCGCCCCTGGCTACTGGGACAATGCACGGGCGGCACAGGACGCCATGCGGCGGTTGGCCAGGCTCAAGGAATCGGTAACCGCGTGGTTGGCCCTTCGCGAGCGCATCCACACCACCGTAGAGCTATTGGCCATGGCGGACGAAGAGGGTGACGAGCCGATGCTGGCCGACCTCTCCCAGGAGGCCGAGGCTCTTTTTGACGAGGCGGAGGAACGCGAGGTGGAGCTGGTCCTTTCCGGCCAGTACGACGGCCGGAGCGCCATTCTCGCCATTCACGCCGGCGCCGGTGGCACCGAGTCTCAAGACTGGGCGGCGATGCTCCTGCGCATGTACCTTCGCTGGGGCGACCGTAAGGGCTACCGCCCGGAGGTCCTCGATACTTCGCCTGGCGAAGAGGCAGGCCTCAAGAGCGCTACCATAGAGTTGACCGGCCCTAACGCGTACGGCTACGCCAAGGCGGAGCGGGGCGTTCACCGGTTAGTGCGGCTCTCACCCTTCGACGCCGCCCACGCGCGCCACACCTCCTTCGTCTTGGTGGAGGTGCTGCCCGAGTCCGAAGGAGACATCGAAGTCGTCATCAACCCCGACGACCTCGATATTGACGTCTTCAAAGCCAGCGGGGCCGGTGGACAGCACGTCCAGAAGAACTCCACCGCCATTCGCATTACGCACAGGCCTTCGGGGATCGTGGTGAGTTGCCAAAACGAGCGCTCCCAGCTTCAAAACAAGGAGAGCGCGCTACGGGTCCTGAAGGCGCGGCTGATGCAGCGAGAGATCGAGCGTCTGGCCAAAGAGCGTGAAGCGTTAAAGGGTGAGCACATCTCGGCCGAATGGGGGAACCAGGTCAGGAGCTACGTGCTGCACCCCTATAAGCAAGTGCGGGACCACCGAAGCGGTTACGAGGCCTCTGATCCTGACCAGGTCTTGAATGGAGAACTGGACCCCCTGATCCGAGCGTATTTACTATGGAGTATCGAGAAGGAGTAAGTGGTGCGGCTGGGGTCGCCCGTCATGGGCGTGGTTCTGCTGGGCCTGGCGGCCCTGGCTCCCAGCACGGCCCTCGCCCAGAGCGCGCCTCAGGTCCTGGACCACGGCACGACCGTTGACTTTCCTGAGACCATTACCTTCCATCTGGCCGCCACTGGCCCGCGGCCCATCGTCAGGGCGGAGCTCCGCTATCGGGTGGACCAGCTCGCCTGTGGCACGGTGGTCTCCACTGCAAAGCCCGGCTTCGAACCGGGAAGCTCGGTGGACATCGCATGGGAGTGGAGACTGCGAGAGCGCGGCGGCCTCGCCGGCGGCGCCTCCGTGCGCTACCAGTGGGTCGTGGAAGACGAGAGGGGCCAAGTCGCTCGCACACCGGAGGCCACCTTCACCTTCGAAGACCCGTGGTTATAGTGGCGCACCGTAGCGGATCAGGGCGTAACTCTCCGCTGGTACCAGGGCGGTGACGCCTTCGCAGGCAAGCTCCTCGCGGCCGCCGAGGACGGCCTCGAACGGCTTTGGGGAGCCATCGGCGCCGTGCCCCCCAAGGACGTGGTGGTGAATATCTATACCAGTGCACCCGCCATGCGCGAGGCTCTGGTCTTCGCTCTGAAATGGACCGGAGGAATCGCCTTTCCAGCCCATTGGCTGGTGTCCACCGGCGTGACCTCAGCCAACCTCGCCTGGGGAAAGCGGGCTATGGTCCACGAGGCTGACCCACGTGGTGGTCCACCAGGCCACGTTCTCGTGCGGCGCCGGCCTGCCATCGTGGCTCAACGAGGGGCCCTTGCACTCCGACTATCGCATCGCCCTCGATGCAGCGCTCATCCAGGAGAGCGTCTTCTCGGTCAGCGGCCTGGGGGGCGACTTCCCGTATGCTCGGCAGGACGTGTACGTGGTTTATGCCCAAAGCTGGAGCTTGGAAACGCACCCCACTGTCACACCGCGGTTGAGGGCGTTACCGACTATCGAGCCATACGCCCCGCCGTCCGGACCATCGGCCGAGGGCGAACCTACCTCGAACGCCTACAGCGATCCCTACTCCGACGGCTACCGCCGTTACGGAGCCAACGACGACCTCCACTCCCATCGCCCCAGCCACGGACGGGGGCGGCCCCGGCTGTAACCGCGCCGCCGCGGGCCCTAGTGACATCGATGTTAGCGGGATTATCGCGGGGCTGGTCCTCGGTCTGGTAGCGGTCCGACGCCATACAGCGCATTGCCTGCCTGTCCCCGGACCTCAAGCGTGCCTACGCCGTTCGACCCAGCAGTCCCAGGAGCTTCGCCTGTGTGCTGGCGGCCTCTGGCATCGCCACGTACGTGGCGAAGGGCCCACCTGTCCGCTCCTTGTCTATGCGCGGCTCGAAGGCAGCGTAGCATGCCTCCACTAGGACGCCCGGCAGCGTGGTGTCCTGGTCCGTGGCCACGGCCAGGTCCCAACCGTGGATGAGCGTATCCATAAAGGAGCCCGTCAAAAACTCCCCCGCTGGCACGTCGCCTCGACGCGTCGTTACCGTCTTCTCCATGGCGCCGGGCGCTTTCGCCAGCTCCAGCACCTTGGAGGTGGTATCGGCAAAGTCGGCCGCGGTGGCGTCACCGGTGGGTTCCTGGGCCTCTGTACCGCTCATAGTAGCTAACGCCCTGGCGGCGCCGGTGGCAAGGTGGTTCAGCACTGCCTGAACGTTCCATTCCGTGCAAGGGGTGGGATTGTTCAGTTGGCCGGGCTGGATGGCCGCCATGATCTTACCGGTCGCCCGCACGGCCTCTTCGTAGAGTTCGGCGGCGGTGGGCGTGGCTCGCTGTATCATCGCGTGTACTCCTAGTGCGAGACAGATTGGATAAGACTGGGCAAGGGCAACATGACGCAATCCTCCCTGGGGAGCGATTACGTTTCAGGCTGTTCGTTGGACTCGTTAGCTTGTTTCCCCAACGCCTGGAGGATGGCGGTCATGAAAAGCTCATCGGGCACGGCGCCCGTGAACTCGGCCGTTTCGTTGATGACGGTCTTCGGCACGCCCATGACCCGGTACCGTTGGGCCAGCTCTGGGAATTCCTCCACCTCCACCACTGTCGCGCTGATGTGGGGGTTTGCCATGGCAAACGCGTGGGCCGCACGGGCCACACGAGGGCAGTGCGGTCAGGTGGGTGTAACGAAAACCTGGATATGGACTGGCGCTTCGATGAGCCGTTCCATGGCTGCGATCAGGTTGGAGCTGAGGTGGGGGGTATTCTGGGATAGCGCCTCCACCGTGGCGATGATGGTGGCGAACTCGTTGCCCACGGGCGTGCCGTAGAAACGAAGCCGTCCCTCAGGGTCGTCGCCCAGGACGTACGCCGGAGTCCGGTCGATTCCCATGGCACGGGCAGCCTCGACGCCGTCACCATGAACGTCATACATCTCGAGTTTGATTTTGGGAGAGAGCTCCGCGAGTTCTTCCGCTAGGTCCTTGGCCAGCTTGGCCATGGGATTGGCAGTCCGTCCGGGGATAGTGAGCATGCTGCGTATCTCGCTCTCTGAAAAGAGCTTGATGGTCACGTCCCGGTCGAGGGATTCCTCAAACTGCTGGCGCAGGGCATCGCGGTCCGCTTCGCCGATGATGGGCATAGGTCTTCGTCCCCTGTGTGCCTCGAATAGTGTGGCTATTCTATACCAGCGCGTCCGAGGGCGTACCCATCACGCTTATATGCTGGGACAGGGACACCGCATATGGGTGCCTTGATACACCGGAACTGGCGTGGAGCTTACTCGTCCCGCATCTGGCGGGCGGCGTGGACAACCCGCTGCATCACCGTCAGCGACGCCAGCCCTAAAATAGCCCCCAGGGCTGGCAGCGGGTACCCCGTCAGCAGGCCAACGCCCAGGACCACGATACGCTCAGGCCGTCCCATGAACCCTACGTCGGCGAGGACGCCCAGGCTCTCACAGCGGGCCCGGAGGTAGCTGACCATCATGGAGGTCACCAGCGCACCGACGCTCAGGTACACCCCCAGTTCATGGGACTGGTCCACGTAGTAAATCAGCAGCCCAAAGAAGACCACTGCTTCGCTGAGGCGGTCGACCGCCGAGTCGAGGAAAGCGCCAAACCGGCTTACCCGGTTGCCCAGGCGGGCCACGGCGCCGTCCAGCATGTCCCCCGAGGCTCCCGCCAGCATCACGATTCCGCCCATCAAGAGATGTCCCTCGGAGAGTAAATACCCCGCGGCTGCCGCAACGGCCAAGCCGGCCAGCGTGAGCGCGTTTGGCGGAACGTGCAGGACCAACAGCACCCGGGCTAGAGGCGTGATCACGTACCGCGTGACCCATGCCTTGGCGTGTAGCCGGGGCGCCAGTGGTATAGTCACGGGGACGCTCCGTCTCGGTCTTGCTGGCTGCGTTGCCAGAGCAGCGTCCGGTAGTAGCTTTCCACGCGCTGGGCCACCCATTCCCATCGGTATTCCTCCGCGGTTATCCTCCCCCGGGCGCCCATCTCCTGCCGCAGCTTCGGGTCGTCCATCAGGTGGGCAATGGCTTTGGCCATAGCATCTTCATCACGTGGAGGCACCAGCAGCCCCTGAACACCATGGTTCATCACGCTGCTGTAACCGTCAA
>Ga0310121_10003681_pt1 | contig 13892 bp, 14 predicted proteins | sample CB27_Tmax_986_MG_FD_203504 | JGI IMG/M metagenome (GOLD analysis project Ga0310121, IMG submission 203504) | Marine microbial communities from Western Arctic Ocean, Canada - CB27_Tmax_986 | ecosystem: Environmental > Aquatic > Marine > Oceanic | place: Canada: Western Arctic Ocean | collected... | reverse complement strand
GACAGCCCCTTTCAGGAGGGACTGTGTTGGTTCAAGGAACTGAGCGGGGCTCCGTGACTGGTGCGGATGGGCAGTTCATCATCCAAGGGGTTCCAGTGGGAGTTCGAGTCGTGGAAGCTCGAGCTCTCGGATACCGAGCGACTACGCAGTCGGTCGATGTGACCGAAGGCGGAAGGGTAGCCGTCAACTTTTCACTCACGGTGAGGCCACTTGCGCTAAGTGGGATCCGGGTTGAAGTCCTTAGGCCTGATCTCGCTCCAAGAGCGGGACTGACTGACAGGCAGGTCAGGGAGGCAAACCCGAAAGACGCGGGACAACTCCTTAGGGAGATCGATGGAGTCGACGCGGTACGGCGAGGCCCCCTTGGACTTGATCCGGTGGTTCGCGGTCTACGGGAGACTGAAGTAGGTACATATTTGGATGGGACCCGACTCTTTCCGGCTGGTCCCGCCCGCATGGACTCTCCACTCACGCACCTCGACCCCAGCGCTGTTCAGAACATCGAGGTGGTGAAGGGTCCTTATGCCCTGACCTGGGGTGCGGGGAACATGAGTGCAATCCGCTTGGAAAGCGCTCCACTTCCCCAGCGCGGAGATGAGACACTAAACGGTAATTTCAGCTCAGGCTACGATTCTAACCTCCAGGCGTCGGAGATGGCAGGCTCGCTCTCTGGCCGGACTGGTGGCGTTTCACTCCAGAGTCATGGCGCGTGGAGGGAAGGCAGCGACTATGAGTCCGGGGATGGGACCAAGATTCCTGCCGATTTCCTTTCCTGGGAAAGCCGGGGTAAGATTGGTTTCGATGTTGGGGATAACTCTCTGTTCTCAATATCCAGTGGATACCAGTGGCAGGAGGATCTCGATTACCCCGGGCGGCTTCTGAACGCCGACAACTTTAAAACGTTAACGGTATCAACGGATTTCAGGACTCAGCGGTCCGAAGAACTCCTCCGCGAGTTCGATCTGGGCGTTTACAGAAATGAAGTGGACCACCGAATGGGGAACTGGGAAAAGCCAACGGCTATGCCTATGGCCATGCGGATGCCACCCTTTGCTCTTGACATCAACGTCGACAGCCACATTGAGGTATTGGGCGGCAGAGCCGCTGCCGAGTTGGCGAATGGGCCCTGGTCATTGCGAGTTGGTGGGGATTTCTACAGTGCGAATCGGGACGCAACCCGGATAATCCAAAACGCGGATAGTGGCATGCAGGTCGGCCCCACCGATCTGATGTGGCCCAATGCTACCATTACTGATGTCGGAGTCTACACCCGGGTGAACCGGACCCTGGAAACGGGCACCAGACTCGCGGGAACAGTCCGTTTGGATCAGGTGTCGGCGAATGCGGGTAAGGCGACTGACTTCTTCCGAACGAACGTGTCCAACGACCTAGACTCGAATGAAACGAACCTCAGCGGAGCATTCACCGCTGGTTTCGACTTGGGTGCCGCCTGGGATCTCTCTCTCGGGATCGGCTCCGTTGTTCGGACGGCTGATGCGAGTGAGCGCTACTCAGACAGAATCCCTGCATCGAAGGCGCAAATGACAGCCGAGTTCATGGGGAATCCTGCCCTCAACCCCGAACGAAGCACTCAGGGGGATCTCTGGCTTGAAGGCGTGTATCCGAGGGCTGCTTTCCAGCTGAACCTCTTCGCTCGGAGGATCAGCGACTACATAACGCTCCAACCGACGAACCCACCTCTGTCCACTCGTCTCCCAATGAGTCCTCCGACGGTGTATCAATACATTAACGGAGACGCCAGCTTCTTTGGCGGCGAAGCATCGCTTGTATATGGTTTGACCGACTTAGTAACGGCTGATCTCGGTGCCTCCTATCTGCGGGCTGAGGACAACGAGTTAAATGAGCCCGTACTAGGGATTTCCCCACTCACCGGACGGCTGGGTCTACGCTACGAAGATGCTTCCGGTCGATATTTCGTCGAGGGTTCTAGTACGGCGGTAGCGAGCCAGGATCGGGTGTCGACAACCCGGAACGAGAACGCAACCGATAGTTATGTAACCATTGGCCTTCTGACCGGATTGGCAACAGTGCAGGGCTGGAATGTGCGTGTTGGCATAGAAAACCTCTTGGATGAGCAGTACTGGAACCACTTGAACGCTCGAAATCCCTTTGGGGGTGCGCGTATCCCTGAGCCGGGAAGGGTATTCTACGTGGATGTGAGCTACGGGTTCTGAACAGGCAGGCACTCCCGCTTCAAGCTCGGTGACAGTACAACCGAGCACAGTAGCGTGCCCGTGCAGGTCAGTTGCGGGCACGGCCTGGGCATAGGTTATAGGGGTCTGAGAACCCTTCCGAACTTTCGGATGGGGTCTCCGATCCCTCTGCGTAAGCACACCCGACCGCTATCAGAGCGAGCACGAACAGCAGGGTTTTCTTCATCGGGCCATCCTCTACCAGAAATGCCCTCGCAACGCACCAGCTTGTGATCGGACGAGCAAAACAGTGTTTGTCTAACTGGGCGTGGCTGGGTGCCACGGAGGGGAGGACTGGGGGGCTAGTTGCCGTCTTATGGGCCGGGAGGACAGGGTTGGGCAGGTTATTAGTTACCAGTGATCGCCCAGCTCGCCAGCACTGCTAAGCCCGCTAGCGCCATGACCGCACCAGTCAGTCGACTGACGATCTTTGAGTCACGTATCGGAATGACCTTCTCTGCCAACACAAAGATAGCGATGGAGGCGATCCAAAGCAGGTTCATGACGCCGCCAAGGAATAAGAGTCCCATCAGCACCCAGCAGCATCCCAAACAGAATACACCATGTCCTAACCCCATTCGAAACGCTCCAGTAATGCCAGGACGCCAGTGTCTGGAGAGGAAGTGGGCAGGCGATCGGCAATGCTCCAGGCAAACGAGCTTGAGTGGGCTGGCCTGATACACTCCCGCAGCTACCAAGAGTGTGGCTCCTACCATCGGACTGGTCATCACCATCATGGGTGACAGCAACGCCGCTTGATCAAGTCCCCACTGAGCCATAGTCGCTAATGCACTGAACAGGGTCCAAACCGCAACATATCCCAATACAAAGACCATGGTAGGTGCTACGATCGTCCCCTGACGCTCTGCTTTTCGAGCAATGCTCGCGTAAATCATCGTGGTCGGCGTGACGCTCGGTATCATCATACCGATCATCATGATTGCCCACATTAGGAAGACGAGAGCGAAGTCTGTCATTTCCCAAGATCGAAGTCGCACCATTTCCATGGACAGCACCGTCATACCAGCTGACTCTCTGATCAGATAGACCCAGGCCAGCGCGGCCATACCAACGAGCGCGGCAGCGATCACCAGTCGGTCATATCTCTTGACCGCTCTCCACGCGCCTACCTCTACGATGGTTCCCACGACCAGAATCTCTGCCGACGAGCCAAACAACCCTATCTGACGACGCCAGACTGATTGAGGTGTAAGACGTTGAACTGTCCATAACTGTCGGTTAGTTCAAACTCGATACCACCGGTAAGCTTCGACGAGCCCGAACCCATCTCGGCGACCGTATATTCGAACCCATTTGGAAGGTTAATGCGCGCCCGATGTGGCTGGCCGCTATGCGGATTCACTATTGGTGAGCCAGTCGATTCGACCACGCCGGCCACATCCAGGCGTGCCGTTCTTGCCTCGACATCGATCTCAATGTTGATGGGAGCGTAGAGGGTCTTGAGCACTTCGGATGTCATACTGTTGTAGACGAAAAAATGGGTCGCGCCAGGGACGGTCTCCTCCCCGTGAAGGATCTTACGCAGTGCCTCACGTTGATCGTCATCCGCTCGCTCATCGATAATCACCTGCTGCCGACCATTTCCTTCAGCAATTTCTCCCGGCCACCAGAAGCACATCGCAAAGTCAAGGTTGTCCAACCGAACATTCCCAAAGTGACCCTCCTCGATGTGGCCAGCGAGGACTCCCTGACAATTTCCGTGCGTGCTAGGAGCGTTGAACTGGCATGGGCAGCCATAGTTACAGTTACAGTTCCCGTACTCAACACCTCGGAGCATCCATAGGTCTTCCATTTTGCACATCTCCATATTCTACGTAGACAATCAAGTCATCGTATACCCCTAGAAACCTTATGTCCAACTAGTACACCATCATCCTTGGCGGCAGCATTACATCGGGGGAGTAGAACCCTGTTTATAGGTTCAGCTTCAGCGACGGTGGAATAGGGGGATGCCCCATGAGACCGCGGCACGTCAGTAAATATTTTCGAGGTGACCAACGCTCGGCTGTTGAACCTGACCACTATCTTTCCTGCCTCAATCCCAACTGCGATAGGTCGAGAAGGTTTCAAGGTGGTGTACACTCGGCATTCAATTATTCTAGGCGAGCCACTGCCCCAGGAATTATACGGATTTTACTTCCCGTGGGAGCAACCGTCATTGGGGCGTGCCGGGGCACCTCACCGGACGCGCAAAACAGTGCTTGATAGCTAGGTATGGCTGGATGCCACGGAGGGGGGGACTAGGGGCTAGTTGCCGTCTTCTAGGCCGGGGGAACAGGGTGGGCGGGTCACGCTTTCAGTCCCTTCCAAGTACTCACTCAAAGCAATCCACTCACCACATTGCTCACCCATGTTGTAGCTGCCCATACTATACAACTGATTGTTCTCGTCGTAGTCCTCATACGGTCCGTGAAGCAAACCGTCCTGAAGCATCGCAGTCATGTTGACTCTCCTCGTACCTAGGACGGCGAACCCGAAGACGGGGCCGGAATACGGTCTCATCGTCTCCCGATCCAAGTAGACCTCATTCGGCCACTCGCCCTGTTGGACTAGCTCATCCAGATTCCTTGGAGAAGGGGCAGCACACCCAGCCGCTATCAGCACGAGCACGAACAGCAGAGCTTTCTTCATCGGCTAGTTGCCGCTGGGGGGATGCGCCTCTAGCCACTCGGTGGACATCCGTTGGCCTTCGGCTATTTGTTCGCGAGTCATCCGCACATCCGTACTGGTATCGTTTCAGTGGGTCACACCACTAGGAGATTGGTGCTTGTTGGATCTCTAGATTGCTTTTGAAAATTGTGACTTGCGTCGCTCTATCTTGCAGCATGAATGCATCAAAATCTGTATAAAACTGATCCAAAGTCATTCCAAACAGATCCTCAAAAGAATCTTTCCAGCCACTGCCGAGATTCGCATGATCCTTTTCTGCATAGTTCTTATAGTAATCGACAATTATTTTCTTGAAATTACTGTCGTCTAACGACCATAAATACGCTAATGCTACTGCCCCCCCCGCATATTGATATGCAAATTCCCGAGCAATCCCATTGTTGGGATTTTGAGGCGATTCATACAAACCACCTTGATACTCATAGTCCTTCAAGGAGACTATATCTCCGTTGTCGGCAGCAACCCGAATAATATTTCTTGCCTCGTCAAGTTCATCCAACCACTGCTGCTGTGCATCGACACTATTGTCAAATTTTGCAGCTAGAGCGATCCCTGCGAACTGAGCCCCACCTTCTTCTATCCAGTTTGGAAATACGGCTACGAAATCCGTGTCGAATAGATAGGTCTCAGGATCATCTTCCCAACGCTTTGGAATTCCGAACCTCTGAGTTGCTTCAAAATAAAATTTTGTAGAATTCTCATATACATGGTAAAACTCATGCATCAAGATCCTAACAATGTTGTCAGGGGCATTGGCCATGTCGGTAATCATATCTTGAAAAAAAGCTAAGTCTCCTCCGTTCGGAAGTGACACGTGGCCCACTCCTGCGGTAGGGAATCGATTTCCCCAAGGGTCAGAGTTGTCAAGGCAATTCTGAAGGGTTTGACCCCCGAGGAGACCCCATAGATCACACGTATCTCTGTCTATTTGAGCCAGAGTAGCCTGAGAAGCTTTTCTCTGATCAACAACCGTCACATTCAAAGGAACTAGCAGTCCTAACTGAGCTTTAGCGAAGTCTAATCCATTCTTGATTTTGGTTTCCCATACATCGTCAATAAGGTCTGGCTCATAAAACTGGATACACACTCTCGTTGGCGCTGATTGCCAAGCGTATTCATAGTATCTATGAGTACCATCAGAACTAACCGGATTAGGTATTTGGGCGTAGTAGGGTTTTCCGCACTCAGGATTAAGATTTACAGGAGTGGTCGCTACAGAAGTTAGTGTGGGAGTGGGCGCGGTTGGAGTATCGTCTCCCCCACAACTCCCTAAGAACAGCAAGAACAACAGGGCACTGAACGCAACTGTTCTCTTCATGCCTTCATTCTGCCCCCGCCCCACTCAGACCCGCAACTCAGGACGAGCAGAACAGTGCTGGATAGCTAGGTGTGGCTGGGTGCCACGGAGGGGACGGGGGCTAGTTGCCGTCTTCTAGGCCGGGGGGACAGGGTGGGTAGGTCACGGTCTCGCCATACTCAATCCACTCACCACACCCCTCACCCATGTTGTAGGTGCCCCTCCCCTGGAACTGACGGTTTTCGTCGTAGAATTCAGACGGTCCGTCTAGCTCGCCAGCCACGTAGGTGCCCTTCTGGCGCAACTGACCGTTCTCGTGGTACATCTCCCACGGGCCGTCTCGCTCACCAGCCACGAAGGTGGCCTTCACCCGTAACGGACCGTTCTCGTAGTAAGCCTCAAACGGGCCGTCTAGCTCACCAGCCGTGTAGGCGCGCTTCTCCCATAACTGACCATTTTCGTAGTAGTACTCAGCCGGGCCGTCTAGCTCATCGTTCTCGTATGTGCCACGACTGCTGAAGACACCACTTGGATAGAAGTATTCATAACGCCCTTCTCGTTGGCCGTCCCTATAGCTCCCCGTCTGGTAGATTCCCAAATCCAGACCCCTCAATAGTTCAGGATTGAAGTCCTCAAAGTCACCGTGGAATCTTCCGTCTCTGAGATTGATCCTCAGCACGATCTGGGTTGGGTCGTCTTCAGACATCCGGTAGGCTGGGCCGCTGTACGGCTCTAGCGTCTCCGGGTCTAGGTACTGGGGTCCCTGCATAGACAGGTCATCCAGATTCCTTGGGATCGGTTCAGAACACCCAGCCGTTATCAGAGCGAGGGCGAACAGTAGCGTTTTCTTCATGCCTTCATTCTGCCCCGCCCCACTCAGCCCCGCAACTCAGGACGAGCCGAACAGTGCTGGATAGCTAGGTGTGGCTGAGTGCCACGGAAAGGGAGGGCGGTCGCGTGTCATGCCCTCAGATCTTAAGCCTGAAGTGGTGCGAAGAAATCACCATTCCGCTCTCCAAGTAGAATCGGTGAGCCGCAAGACGTTGCAAGCCTGAATCCAGCTCCAGCGCCTTGCATCCTGCCCCTCGAGCCCGAGTCACAAGCCAGTTGAGCAAGGCCCTCCCGTGGCCTCGAGACCGAAATGCCTTGTCGGTAACGAGATCGTCTACATATAAGACCCGGCCGGTAAACAGGTTCTCAATCAACCGAAATCCTCCGACCGCGCAGACATGGCCCTCACTCTCAAGAAGAGCCAATTCATACCCACTAGAGGCCTGTAGCCTGACCCGTTGTAAGAATTCTTCCTCAACCAGATTCGTCCGGAGCTGCTGCATGACGTAAAAGCACGAGCGCACTTCGTCGTCTGTACAAGCAACTTTTATGGACGTCATCGGACCTCTGGTGGCTTTAAATTCTTGCACAATATTTTGGGGCACCACTTACTACCTAGCCCGGGGAGCAGTGGCTGTCTGTTCGTTGGCGATAAAGGCGAGAAGCAGGACGGCGATTACAAGAAAAACATTTGTCAGCACGGGTGATCCCAAGAATTCCATGTTTGTCTCCTTTTATCCCAATGAGGTATCACAATCATCACAGACCAATCCTACTACGACTCTCTCATCACATTGCGGGCAGAGCTTGTAGGGGCGTTTGAGGATAGCCAGTGTGGTAGGATGCCCTAACGAACGCTCCATTTCGTTCACAAGCTCCCATCCCTCTGATCCAAGTTCATTCATTCTGTCCAGCCGCCACTTCGCCTCGCTGATAACTGAGTGAATGAGATTTTCGGGCATAGGAGTCCCCGTTCCCGCAAGCTCATCTTTGTCCTTGATAGCCATACGGCCTTCGCTAATGAAACTCTTATAGTCACCCCAATTAATCAGAGCGTACTCCCAACGAACTATCCCCTCATTACTCATAGCTCACCTCCTGTAGTAACTCGAAAATTTGCAGAATATTTTTGGGGGTCTGGGACTCCTACTCAATTTGATATTAGAGAATCCCCTGAGCAAAATACTGTTGTATAGATAGCGACACGGGCGGTCAAAAAAGGGTGGGCCGGGGGTACTGGAGAGGGCTAGTTGCCGTCTTCTGGGTCGGGGGGACAGGGTGGGGCCTTCGGGCTCGGTGCCCATCTGGCTGGTCTGCCACCGCGAGCTTCGGATGAGTCGTCGATTTAGTCTGGTGTTTGACTGGTTGGCCAACGGGTTGGCTGCGAGTTGAAGGTTGCTACGCAATCGACTCAAACGTTGAACCGAACGTGCATGATGTCTCCGTCGGACACGACGTAGTCTTTACCCTCGACCTGGAACCGCCCGGACGCCTTTACCGCCTGCTCGGATCCGAACTCCATGAACGTCGCATATGGGATCACCTCTGCCCTGATGAAACCACGCTCGAGATCGGAGTGAATGCGGCCCGCCGCTTGGATGGCAGGCGTCCCTCGCCGGATGGTCCAGGCACGCACTTCGTCTTCACCAACAGTAAAAAACGAGATGAGGTCCAGGAGGCCATATGCCGTTCGAATGAAGCGCGACAACGCCGGCTTGGCGAGTCCCAGGTCCTGCAAAAAGGCGGGTTGGTCGTCCGCATCTAACCCCGCAATTTCCGCCTCGACGCTTGCCGACAATACCAAACCAGCTGCGCCCAACTCCTCCACGCGGGCTGCGATCTCGTCGGGCATCGTCTCCGAAGCTTTGTTCTCATTGCAGTTGAGGGCAACCAGTAGCGGCCTATCCGTAAGCAGCTCGTATCCGCGTACATGAGTACGATTCAGTTCCTCCAGGCCGAGCATACGCAATGGGCGCTCACCTTCGAGCGTCGCCTTCATCACCTCGAATGCGGCAACCTCCAGAGGCTCGGCTCGCTCCTTCCTGGCCCGCTCGAGTCTACGTTCGACAATCTCCAAATCCGCGAATACACATTCAGTGTGAAACGCTTCGAGATCGCCGGCTGGATCGGGATCACCCTCGATCGCAGGATTCTCGAAATCACGCAGGACTAGGCAAAGCGCCTCCTGTTCTCGGATCCGCTGCAAGCCTCGGGGTGAAAGCCCTTGCTTCTCGGCCCCGTGCTCACCCGGCACGTCGCAGAAGATCATCTCGGCGTACGTCGTTTTCTTGGGAGAGAAGATGCTGGATAACTCATCGATTCTCCGATCGGGTACCCGCACGACGCCGAGCTGAAGTTCTCCACCAAACCCAACCGGGACGTCCATCCCCGTCATGGTGTTGAAGACGGTCGTCTTGCCAGAGCGAGCGAACCCAACCAGTCCTATTTTCATTCGAACTCCGTGGAATCAAGGTCAACTGATCTATCAAGGTGATCGAGGGGATCTTCGAGAAATTGAAGGCAGTCAATTCAGAGTTGATCGCGAGCGTAGGCTGAAAGCAGACACCGCAGGATCTTCTGAAGTGCCTTACTCCTAATCGACCCGATACTCCACCACCTCACCTCTCGGGCGATAGTGGCTCGCGTGACCATACGTGTCCTCGATACGCGACACGTTCTTGTGGCCTAACTCCTTCGCTACGGTCCAGAGGGCGATCTGCTTGCCTCCATCAGTCGTCTGTAGGCGGGCCGTGGCGTAGGTGTGGCGGAACTTGGTCAGCCGGGGCCGTTCCATCTCGGCTTCGGCAGCGATGATCCCGAGTGGCGTCCGCAGATCGGTAATCATCCCGCCCGTTTGGCTAGGGAATAGAAGCTCATCTCCTGATCGGTCTAACCCCTCCACGTAGGGCCGAAGGATCTCATCTAGCTGAGGCCAGAGTGGCACCGCTCGCTCGCTCCACGCACGCTTGAGCCTTCGGTGCTTGTTGGGCTGGATTCTGACGAGGTCGTTTTCAAAGTCGATGTCGCTCACCGAGAGCCCGAACACCTCGTTGCGTCTGCCTCCTGTGAGAAGACAGGTGGCGATCAACGCATAATGCAGTTTCAACCGTCGTGCAGGATCGAGGAACCTGGCAGCTTCGTCGATCTCGAAGAACTCGTCTGTCCGTTGGCGTTTGTTGACAATGGACGGCTTGCGATAGAGGCCGCCGACAGGGTTGTACGCCACTGGCACCACTCCAAGCTCCTGGGCGTAGCGGTAAAGCCCCGAGAGAGCGTGCAGGTAATGGCGCTGCGTACCGTTGGCGAGATACGAGAGCTTCTTGTTGAGCCAATCGCGGATGTGCTTGGGCTCAATGGCGACAAGGTCACGATCCGCACCGAAGTATTCGACGGCCTTGAGCAAGCGAAGTTCAGTGTCGTGTAACCACTGTTCCGTAACTTCGCCGGGGTTCTGTCGGATGAACCCATCCATGAACGGCTTGAGCCTGGTGGAGCCACTGGCGGCAACCTTGCCCTGGATCTCTTCGATCTTGCTGGCGAGGAGCTTGTGAGCCTCGATCTCGTCGGTGGTGGCACGGGAAGATCCAGGGGGCTTGAGTGCCACTTGGCCGCCACCGATACCACGGAGGTCGGCATAATAGCGGAGATTTCCGCCCTGATTACGGGTGTAGAGTTTGGGCACAGCAACATCTCCTTGTTACTATTAGACGTTACTGTTTGGGATAACATGCGGCAAGGTTTACGCCATAACTAATTGTCAATAAGTCACTTATCCAATGAGCCGGGTGGGTCTCGAACCCACGACCTACGGATTAAAAGTCCGTTGCTCTACCAACTGAGCTACCGGCTCGTAACCACACATTCATTTCTTGAAACCAATGCAGGCTAACCAGCGGAACGAGCCGGCCACCTCTGCGTAGACTCGTTTCGAGGATAACCTAGCCTCACTCGTCGGTCGAGGCGGTGAAACCCTTACATGAATGTCACCGTTGCTGAAGGTGGACCCTGTTTAGTTCTACCGAAATCTTTACAGGAGAGAGGATCTGAAAACTCAAGCCCTCCCCCTGGATTCGCGGATCACGATCGAGCAATGGTGGCCTTGCAGAACCATATAAGCTAGCTCTGACGCCTCCCCTCACCTAAGCATGTGACATCGCGATTTTCACCTCAATCTACAAATATCGAGAACACAGAGGACCCTCTCACCGTGACGCGGAAATGATGAACAGTTCCCTATCTCTAGGCATCAGAGATCTGTTTGAACGGAGAGTTGAACAAGATATGGTCCACCGCCTCGAGTCAGATTCCAATGGGAGCCGCATGCTATTTCGAGACTTAGACTGGTCAGACTCCCATCTTAGAAACCTCGTTCCTCAGCAACCTGCTACACATCCAACTCTAGCTCCGTCTGGCTGGGACGGAAGGTGAGGCGGTGGTGGGGGGATGGGCCCCACTCCCTAAGAGCCTGCAGGTGGTACCGCGTACCGTACCCCATGTTGGAGTCCCATCCATATCTGGGATATTTCACAGCAAGGCGACACATGAGTCGGTCCCGAAAAACCTTTGCGACAATTGACGCGCAAGCGATCGAGTGCACCTTCGCATCCCCATCGACGACGGCGTCATGTGTCCAGGAGACATCCTTGAGTGGGAGCCCATCGACTACGATGTGCGCTGGCGCCTGAGGGAGTGCCTTCACTGCTCGGCCCATTGCACAAGTGGTAGCGCGAAGGATGTTGATGTGATCAATCTCTCTGACAGATGCTGCACCGATCCCGATCCCCAATGCCTCCGAAACGATCTGTTGGTAGAGCTTATCTCGCAATTTCCGGGACAGCGTCTTGGAGTCGGCCGCACCATTGATCAACTGGTCGGGCCGAAGGATGACAGCGGCAGCTATTACGGGACCCGCAAGGGGTCCTCTCCCTGCCTCATCGATGCCCGCAATCTCAATAACACCACGGCCCCAGAACTTCCTCTCGTATTCGAGAGGATCCCAAGGTCGTTCGTCGTCCCGCGGGTCTGATGAGTGATTGCTCGGCGACATCCCGCCGAAGAGTCAGTTAGTGCGCTTTTCCTGGATTCGGGCAGCTTTCCCTCGGAGTCCGCGCAGGTAATAGAGCTTAGCACGACGAACGCGGCCTCTTCGTACCACGTCGATCCCGGTGACGAATGGGGAATGTAGGGGGAACATACGCTCGACCCCAATACCATTCGATACCTTACGAATGGTAAACGATTCGCCCATCCCACCGCCCCGGCGTCTCAAGCATACTCCCTCGAACACCTGGATCCGTTCTTTTTCGCCCTCACGCACGAGATAGAGGACCTTGACGGTGTCTCCCGCCCCAAAGTCGGGGAGGTCATCCTTGAGCTGTTCGTCTTCCAGTTCTCTGAGTAGGTCGCCCATGACCACCTCCGTGACAACTTGGCACAACCCGCTGTAGCAGGTTGCGACGGGTATTATAACGTTCCGTTTGGTACTAGTGAAGCTTTTGTTAAGGGTCAGTTTCTCGAGTTGCGCGCTTCCATAGATCAGGTCGCTTCTCTTTGGTCATCCGCTCTGCCAAGGACCTTCGAAATGCCTTGATCCGGACATGATCACCGGTCAGCAGGAGTTCCGGCACCTGGTGCCCCTTATAGTCCGGCGGGCGAGTCCAGGACGGTGCACTCAGCAGGGGACTCTCATAGAAAGAGTCTGATGATGCGGACTCATGGTCGCCAATCGCTCCCGGTAGAAGGCGAATGACCGCATCGGTCACCGCCAGGGCGGCAGGTTCGCCCCCTGAAAGAACGAAGTCCCCCAAGGACACCTCTTCGGTCGCAAGATGATCAGCGACCCGCTGGTCCACATCCTTGTAATGTCCGCAAAGAAGGGTGAGTTCCTGCTGGACAGAGTAGCGAACGGCATCGGTGTGGGTAAAGATCCGACCTCGTGGTGAAAGAAGGACGATCGGGCCTTTCGATCGGACCGCGCCCACAGCTTCGAAGAAAGGTTCCGGCTTCATCACCATTCCTGCTCCTCCTCCGTAGGGAAGATCGTCCACCGTATGGTGACGGTCATGTGTGAACTCCCTCAGATTAACAACCAGGCAGTCCACGAGGCCTTTCTTGCAAGCTCGATTGGGAATTCCCAGGGAGAGTGGCGCATCAAAGAATTCAGGGAACATCGTGACAATGTTAATCCGCACGGCTGCGTCTCCTATCCCCGAGGTCGACGGAAACTGTGTGTTACAGATCCAGAAGCCCCTCCGGTGGATCAATCACCATCCTGCCCTCCTCCACGCTCCATTCTACGATCACTTTGCGTGTGAAGGGAATCAGGTGATTCTTCTCCTCTCCCTCAATCTCCAGGAGGTCCGTCGGGCTGAGTTCGTAGACCTCCTTTACCCATCCAACTTCGAGTCCGTCAGTCGTCACGACCAGCAGGCCAAGCAGTTGATGATAGAAGATCTCCTCTTTGTTGAGGGGCTCAATCTCATCGAATGTACGAAGCAAGTAGCGATCCCTTAAGAGCTCAGCTCGATCCCGGTCCTCAATCCCCTCGAAGAAAACCAGAAGCCCCTTGCGGTACGGTCGAACCGCTAGAACTCGGACGGGCGGGAAGGCCAGGTCAGGATCGCTTCCAACGTCGTCGGAGACGAGAAGGCCTACGCCCGGCTGGAACGTTGTATCGGGCCGATCGGTGAGTGGCCACACGAGGATTTCTCCCTTCGTCCCGTGAAGTTTGCTCATGTGGCCGACAACTACAAACTTGGGATTGTCTTTCCTTCCCTCCATGACAGTTGGTGGCGGGAGTCCGGGGTCGGGGGGAGAACGGAGGGTCAGCCCTCCGCCTTCTCCTCGGCCTTCCCTTTGGC
>Ga0310121_10003680_pt1 | contig 13896 bp, 4 predicted proteins | sample CB27_Tmax_986_MG_FD_203504 | JGI IMG/M metagenome (GOLD analysis project Ga0310121, IMG submission 203504) | Marine microbial communities from Western Arctic Ocean, Canada - CB27_Tmax_986 | ecosystem: Environmental > Aquatic > Marine > Oceanic | place: Canada: Western Arctic Ocean | collected... | reverse complement strand
GGTTTCCGCACTTACGATGCTATTGAAACCGCTTTGTATCACAACCTCGGAGCCCTACCCGAACCGGATTTTACCCACAGATTCTGGTGAGGAGGCGTTCTTTTGCATGTTGTTTGTGACCTTTCCCCTACTATTGGGACGAGTCTACCTCGACCCGACGAAGTTGTTTTTCCAACACTTCGTGCCGCTGATGGTCGACTACTGGCCAGTCTACGTGGTGCTTTCCTTGATGCTGCCGTTCATTCTGTACGATGCCCTGCATGTGACGAATCGCGCTGCCGGACCCATTTTTCGGCTGCGACGAGAAATTGAGGCGTATCGTGCTACCGGCCATTTCGAGCCGGTCGAACTTCGCGAGAGTGACTTTTGGCAAGAGGTCGCCGACCATGTCAACGAACTGGTTGCCGAATCGAAGGCGGCCGCGAACCAACGGGCCGATGCAACACCAGATTCCGAACTCGAAGCGATTCAATCGTAACGCCTCGCGAATCATCCGGGTGAGTTCGTCTCGCTCGCCGCGGAGTCTGAATTCGAATGGCTCTCCAGGCCTGGTCCGATCAGGACGAAAGCGCCCCAATAGTAGGGTGCCGACCACTTTTTCTCAGCCCGCACCTCGCGACGCGCCTCCTGTAACGCCCGCGCATAATCGATTGGTTCGTCACCGCTGAGGTTGTCGGCCAGTCTTGAAAAAAACCTTCCCATCATTTGCGCGGTAGACTCATCGTCGACGTTCCAGTGACTTGAAATCACGCGATGGGCACCTGCAATCAACATCGCCTGGGCCAGCGAATTACCTGCCTCGTGGCCATTGGTCGGACCGACCGAGGTTTGGCATGCGCTCAATACCACCAAACGACAGTCAAGCATCGGCAACGTCTGAATTTCACGCAGTTCCAAGAAGCCGTCGTCGTCCGCCGACCGCGATGCGTGTTCCGAAGGCGATAAGGCGATGGCGCCGAATAAATTCTCGTATTGATCGTGTACCATCCCGTGGGCCGCCAGGTGCACCCAATGTTGGCCACCAATCTGTTCACGGACACGTCTCTCGGAGGCCCGCGGTCCCGTCACGCGAGTCACGGCCAATGGACTCAACGCGTCCGAAACTCGCTGCGATTCCACCTCGGTCCCGGGGAGCGATGAAAGTTGGCCGCCCAACGCTTCATAGCCAGATCGTGAGATATGGGTCAAGCTCCGCTTCCGAGGGTCAGGCAGCTCCCCAGTGGATTCGAGCTGATAAACGGGATTGCCAACCGTAAGCGCTGTTTGGACGGGGCCGGACTCCGGCTTGCTCCGATCGACCAGATTGGCAAGGATCGCTGCTGAAGGGGAGTAATAGATCGGAGGAAATAGGTCCAAAATGTAATTCGGCGCTGGGTCCCCTGAAATCGGTAGCGCCTCGAACGGCAATTGGTGCAGAGCTCCGTCGGGAACGATCACCACGTGTCGCGGTGCCGCTTTTGCCACCATCTCTCGGGCTTCCGCGGGCAGCAACGCTTCCGTTAAACTCGCCGTCGAATCGCCCTTTCTCGCCCCCTTCGTGGAGTAGATCACTTCGCCCAAACCGCGACTCCCGCTTGGTTTGCGCAGGTCTAACATGAATTGATGGACCAAGTCCGCGGTCATTTGCCGCGTCAACGGGACTTGCTGGCCATCGCTCGTGGCCAATGACAGTTCAATGCGATGGGTCGATCGGGTCTTGTCACCCAGTACAAACAGATGGCTCCGCTTATCACCAAGTACATAAAACAACATCACTTGCGAAGTCGCTTCTAGCCAATCACGCATCTCGCTGACCGAGACGTCGACTTCGGAATCCAGTTGACCGCGGTAAAAGTCACTGGCGTTGCGAATCTCTCTGTGAACGTCCCGATAGTCCTCCTGGACTTTGTCCAAGAGCTTCGACAATTCAACCCGGGCTTGCGAGGAATCGTCTTGAAATTGCAGCGAGGCCGTCCGCAGTGACCCCATCTCGACCCGCAGACTCAGCTCGCGGTCCAGCAACTCTCCATGCTCCCGCCGATCCAACGTGTCACGCAGATCAACCCCTGCCAGGTTCATCTGATCGAGAAAAGTACGGTTTCGTGCCCGCTCGGCCGTTTCAATGGCCTCGTCATACAACTCGTCGTTGATATACCAATCCACAAGAAGGTCGAACGCGTCCGCGAATTGGTGAAAATGGCGGGCCCGTTGTGCCTCGGCGCCTACAACTCCCGCGCGAGGAAGCTCCAGTACCGAGACCGCTTCGCCGACCACTTCTCGCGCTGCCGCGTGCTCCCCTCGGTCGTAGAGAAGTTCCGCTAAGTTGCACTGCGCCAGATACTGCATGATCGGATAGGCGCCACTGTACTTGACCAGGTCGATCACTTCGCGATATAGCTTTTCAGCGGCCTCATTATGCCCCTGGAGTGACGATACCTTGGCCAGGTAGTTCAACGAACGGGCCTGACCGATCACCAGCCGCCGAGATGTTTGGATTTTCAACGCCTCTTCCCAATCGTTTCGCGCCGCGGATAAATCATTCCGCAGATAGGCAACGGTAGCGCGGTGATGCAGGGCGGCGGCGAACACGGCCTCCGTGGTCAAGCTATGTTCCTGGCAAATGTTGGTGGCTTTTTCGTTGTATCGTAGGGCCGTGGTTAAGTCGCTCTGACCGATGTGTAGCGCGGCCAGTGCATTGTAGTAAGCCACCGTTCCGGGGCCCTGTTCACGAATCACCGCTTCGTGAACATCCAATGCTTGCTCGCAGTAGCGGATCGCCTTGCCTAGCTGTCCTTGACTTTTGTAGGTCATGGCCATATTCAGTAGCGTACTGGCCAGTGCAGTTGGCGCGGACTCGCGACGCGACTGCATGATACCGATCGCTCGGTCGTAATGCCGAACTGCTTCCGCATATCGCCCCTGCGGAGAAAGCACGGCCGCGAGGTTCGCGTGCGAGTAGGCCAGCGTTATGCTGTCGGCCGGCAGATGCTCTTCTCGCAACTCCAACGCCCGTACCAATAACGGCTCCGCTCGCTGGTAAGACGTCGTCGCGCGTTCGATGACAGCCAAATCGTTTAGGACTGTCGCGACCCGCAGTGGGGCCGGCGGGTCCCGAGCTTCCCAATAGTCGCGAGCTTCCAGCAGCAACGGGCGGGCCTTGCCGTAGTCGCCCACCAGTCCCCACAACGCCCCGAGACGACCCTTCGCCTCCACCGTTAGCGCGTGATCCGATCCAAGTTCCTCGGTCCGCAGGTCGAGGAGACGGCGACCGACATCGACCGCGTCTTGGGGTTGATCCAGTTTCTGGTAGACTTCCTGCAATCGCGCCAACAACATCATTCGCGTGGCGGATGGCCCTTCGCCATCGTCCGCGACCAGATCCTCCATGGCCTGGGTCGCCTGTTGGCCAAACTCCCTGGCTCGATCCGTGCGCTGCTGTGCGTGATACAGCTTGGAGAGTTGCTGCAGCAACAACGCTCGGCTGAGTCTCAACCCGTCCTCGTCCTGTCGAGCCACCTGCAGCCCCTTTTCCAGGTACTGGCGTGCTCGGTCAAAATCATGTTGTTGCAAGTAAAGATCGCCGATGTCGGAACAGACGCGAACCGCACCCTTTACATCGCGCTGGGCGACTCGGTAGGAGAGCAACCGCCGTTGAGCGCGGACTGCGTTTGCTAGGTCTTCCACGGCCTTGTAACCGGCCGTCATCGCCGCCACAATTTCCGGCAAAAGACTCTCCTCAATGTCTCCCTCTTGAACCGCCGACAACAGCCGCTGGCCAAACTGAGTCACCTCGCCCCACCTTTGCTGGGCCAATGACGCCTGGTCGCGAATCTCGGCGGATTGTGCCAGTCGGACTCGGCCAAGCAACTGGAATTGCGGCTGTACGCGGATGTTGACTCCAAGCTCCCGCACAACTTGGGACCACAGCCTGTCCGCGGACGTGTGCCGTCCCAGTTGTGTATGGAGGTCCGCAATCTCGATGAGGTTGTCGCTCAACAGCCGCCGTCGCTGGCCCTCGTCAAAGTCCTTCAACCGAGCCACTGTTTTCCGGTACCGTAGCGACGTACGCAGCGCCTTTTCGAAATCGTTGTGCCGACGATAGATATCGGACAACGGACGCAGGCAGCTGGCCAAATGCCGCTGGGACAGCGACCCGCTGTCAATCGCGGCCAAGGCGTCCTCGAACAACCCGCGGGCGCGCCCCAGATCGCCGTTCTGGTAAAAGGCGATCGCCGTCGTGATGGTGGTGACATCGGCGGCCTTAACGCCGACGGGCAGCAGGAGCAGATGAAGAGCTGCCAGTGCAACCCACGGCCGCGCCGTCACCGTGTTGGTGCGATTCGGATAAGTGATCCGCGCGAGTCGTCGCCTGTCGCCGCTGACTAAGCCTTGCACGGCTTCGAGGCGATCTGAGTCTCTGATTGCGGTCGCAAGGAGCCTACTCATGCGGGATCACCATTGCGTGGTACTCGGTAAACAACGATTTGGCCGCATCTCGGAACTCGTCGGACAAAGGATGTTTGCGCGAGTAGACCGTACTGCCCAGTCCCCGCTGTAGTTCGTCCTCCAAGGTCGCTGATGCGGCATGGAAGGTTTGGCGCAGCTCGACCTCTCCTTGTCGATATGGGTGTCGTTGGACGAATTCCGTCAGCTCCGCTTCGTTCAGCGGCTCGTCGCGGACACCCATGAACAGCGTTTCAGCGCCCGCTCCGCCGGTAATCGGATAGAAGGCGTTCTCATTATCCGGCTCGGGCCCGGACCATGTTTCGACCGGTTGTTGGCCGCCCAGATCCGCGCCCACTGGTGGATATAGACGCTCAGGCTGACCGTCTTGGTTATACCAGAAGAAATACAAGTACTTAGGTCCGCCATCCGTCCAAAGGTGTGGCTGAACTTTGTCACCCTCCCTCAGCGCTTCGAGTGTCAAGACTTGGTACCCCGCGGATTCCCTTAGTCGCTGGAAGTGGAGCTCCAAGTGTGGACGGGTCAGTCGCAATTTTTCCGCCAAAGACTCTGGAAGATCCTCAATCGAGCTCTCCAGATTCTCGATCCGTGCGGCGGTGCTGGGGTCGATGGTGCTCGACTCGTTGCCCGGCCGCACAAAAAACAGGAGCAAACAGGCCGCCACCCCCGCGATTCCTACCGCGCCGAGCGTGAACCAGATTCGACTCGAAGGGGGCCCGTCATCCAGTAGCACCCGCAGGTCCGTGGCCATCTCGCCGGCATTGCGATAGCGGTCCGCGGGCGATTTGGCCATCGCGCGAAGACAGATACGTTCCAATTCTGGAGAGACGCGGCTGTTGACCGCCGACGGTGGTGTCGGATGCCGATGTCGTACCTGGTCCAAAGCCTCATTGGCCGTCTTACCGGAAAACGGCAGTTTGCTCGTCGCCAACTGGTAGAGCATCACCCCTAACGAGTAGACGTCCGATAGAGGCGAAGCCCAATGCGATTTGCCATTGGCCTGTTCGGAGCTCATGTAGGCAATCGTGCCGACGATCTTTCCAGCGTCGTCGCGGAAGAATGTCTCGTCGATCGTGGCCAATCCAAAATCGGCGACGCGAGCCTGATTCTTGTCATCTAATAGAATGTTCGACGGCTTAATGTCTCGATGTACGATACCGTTAGCGTGCGCGTGCTGGAGCGCCTCGGCTGACTCCGCGATCCAGCGAATCGCCTCGTGCAACTCATAGTCTTCCAGAACCAATCGGTTTTGGATCGTCACGCCCTCGACTAACTCGTAGACCACAAAAACGCGATGATCGGAAGTCATACCAGCGTCCAAGACTCCGACGATTCCCGGGTGATTGAGTCGCGCCACGCTCTGCGCTTCGTGTAGAAACTCGTTCGCTCCCGAGCTGGAGCGAGTCTTGCCGATAGGCGGAACTTTGACGGCCACATCCCGCTTGAGATCGTCATCGCGACAGCGATAGACGACTCCGAAACTGCCGGCCCCCAAACGGCCGAGAATCTTGTAGCGACCGATGACGCCATCCTCGGGATCCTCGATTTTGCTCTTTGGACGTAACGGCAGGGCGCCGCCAGTCGCCACTTTGGTGCTGGAGCCGCCGGCCCTGGCTATATCCAATTGCACCGTCGGTTGGATGTCCGACGCCAGGGATTCGTCCATTGCCTCGTGCTTGTCGTCGGCCGGCGGCGGGCCTGAATTGTCGAAGGAGCCAACCTGGCCAGGCTCGTGAGTGACGTCTAAGTCCGTGGCAAGGGCTTGATAGCCGAACTTCAAGGTGAATTGAGCCCGCTCTACGTCACTCAACAAATCGTCTTCCTCCAGAGCCGGAAAACGGCTAGCAATCTCGTCCGAGCTGGGAGTGTCTCCAATGCTCGCCCGGACGTGGCATTCCTGGTGGACCAATTCGGCGACGGACGCTTGTGTCAACTCCGGAAACTCGCTGACGTAGTCTTCGACCAACTTAGGCTGATTTTGGCTCCAACGCCGCTCGCAGTCGACCTTGACCAATTCAACCAGTGCCGCCAGTCGATGTTGGGACGGTGCCGACTCCACGTAGCGCAACAACCCCGGAAGCTCATCACGTGACCCCATTTCGTACGCGTCCACGACATCCGCGACGATCCACCAGGATTGAGGGAGCAGCTGTTTGACTGGTTCATTCATCATGGTCACCTGGCGATGGTGATTTGGACTTGGAAAGATAGTTTACCGACTCGCGTTCCCATGGGTCGAGTTCCAGCGGCTCGAATTCCAGCAGCTCGAATTCCAGCAGCTGGGGGGCGTCGTCCTTTGCATTGGCATTTGCCTCCTCACCGGTCGCACCATTTCCGGCCAAGGCACTCGTGACTGATTTCCGATCCGAGCGTTGCTGATCCGGATTCGGGTCAGGAATCGCGGAAGTTGCATCGGTGGTCTCGTCCCGGGCATTGGGTGGGTCCTCCAGGACATCTCTCAGCGACTTCAGGATATCCCATGGTGACAATGGTGACAGCATATCGAAGGCGTCCCGCAGCGCGTCGATGATTTCATCTCCCACTCCGTCACCTGGGATGAGTTCGTGAAATTCGCTCATCGCGGCGTCAATGGCGGACCATCCCACGGCCAACAGGTCGTTGAGTGCTCTCAGGAGGCCGACCACAATCAACATTGGTGAGGTTGCCGACCCGTCGATATCCGAGCTTCGTTGTTGGCTGTTCTCCAGTTCGACATCACCGGGCTCGACAAGCAGCAAAGTGGTCAACGTCTTGAACACCGCGGCCACATTGACACTGCCGACTGAGCTGGGCGGCAATATGACGATCGGATCCGCGGTATTAAAATCAACGCGGTCAAAGACGCGAACTAAATCGTCGCCTTCATCCGCCACTAGCAACGCAATATCCGCTTCGGCACCAAGATCGGCCAGGGCCAGCGCCGTGGGATGCCGCAGATCGTCGCTAACAAACGTGTCGACTAACGACAACGACTGCCCGTCTCCACTGAGAATGGAAATGGAACCATCTCCGTTGTTAGCGATTAACAGATCAAACGCATCTCCCGCAGTGGGGATCAGCAGTCCGGAAAGAGGCCGGACGCCTACCTCGATGGTTGTTGCCAGAGGACTGGAGAGGTTCCGGAAATAGCTGATACTGTTGGCCCCGCTGTTGATCGATATAAAACCGTCTCCAGCGGCGAGTAACGACGTCGGAGACGATGCGGTGGGGAACAGGACCAGATTGCTGTCGTCAAATGAAGCTGCCGGGGCTCCCGGTAGGAATGCGACCGTGTTCGAGTTGGCATCCGCGACGAGCAAGTCGGGTAAACCGTCGGCTGGCTCGCCGTTGGGGCCAGCGAAGTCTCCTACCAGTGTCGAGCTGAGGCCCGAGGCGGCTTGACCGCCGTCAATTCTCACGTCGACTCTCACGCCCGGCGTGAATAGTTCGCCATCACTTTCCGAGAGGTCATTACCCAATAGAATGGAGACGTCGGACGAGCCGCGATTGGTCACAACGAGGTCCGGGCGATGATCGCCGTTGATGTCGTAAATCTGCACGTCGATAGGCTCGGTGCCCGCGAAGAAGTCTAGTGGATCGGCGAACGGCGCGGCGCCATCTCCGGTCGCCGCGGCAGCCCGTGGTTCGTCGTCGTTGGCGGTAGGCAGCCCCAAGTAGACGAGCACATTATTGGCACCGCCATTGGTCACGACCAGATCCTGGACGCCGTCCAGGTTGAGATCGGCCATCGCCGCCGCCGTCGGGGCGACAACTCCCGCCATGGGCCGTAGCGTGGATTTGTCGCCGGCGAACTCTTCGCCAAGTTGGAATGCGATTCCATCCGCCGTTGCGTTGATAACGATCCAATCATCGATGCCGCCGCCGTCGACGTCACCCACGCTGAGTTGGACGTCCCGTCCGGCGCGCGTGAAGGTTTGGAATAAGTCGCCGCCAACGGCGATATCGTCCAGTGAATTGTGTTTGAGGACCAAGATATCCCCGAATTCATTGCCGAGGACCAGATCGACTAGTCCGTCGTCGTCCGCGTCATGGATCGTTAGGCCGCTGGGACGATTACCGCCGTCGATGCGTGTCAGCAGGTTGAGGTGACCCGCGCCATCTCCGAGCCAGACACCCACGTCGGCGCTGGCTTTGTTTAGCACCACCATATCAAGATGGTCCTGATCGTCGATAACGCCGTCGCCGGTGTCATCATTCAATTGGCCGGAATCCACGGTGATGGGTCGACTCCCGGTGGCAATCATTGTATCGGCCATGCGGACGAATGAGCCGTCACCTTGTCCCAACTGAAGGGTGGCGTTGTTCGCGCCCGCATGGACGGCCACCATGTCCAAATGGCTGTCGTTGTCATAGTCGCCCCAGGCAGCATCGGCCGTGACGTCGCGGGATTGGAGCGAGTTGAATGCTTCTGCCGAAGAATCCACGAGCAGCCGGCCACTCGAGACGCGCTGGGCCTCCAGCACGGAAAAAATCAGCTCGCCGTCGTTGCGTAGAAGCGTGACTGTCCCCGCGGCCTGATCGGTCAGAGCGATGTCGAGTCGCCCGTCGTCGTTGGCGTCAATCAGACTGAGACTGGATACGTTCACTCCACAGTCGAAAGTCCGCGGATTCGGATCCATCCCGGCCATGGCACGACCCGAAAACAGATCCACCGTCCCGTCGATGTTCGCCAGGACCAGGTCGTTGAGACCATCGCCGGTAACATCGCCGGTGACTAATTGTGCGGTCCGCGGAGCACTGGACTCTAACTCAGCCACACCGATCACCGATCCGTTGTTTCCCAGTTCATAGATGACGGTGCCTGATCCGGCGCGATCGATGGCGACCAATTTATCCATTCCCTGTTGATGGAGGACGTGAATAGCCCGAGTCGGACGATCCGTGTTGATCACCACTGGTGGATCAAAGACGCCTGATTCGCCGGCACGACCCAGTCGAAGCAGGATCTCACCCGATAGGTTGGTGACCGCCACATCCTGAACGCTGTCTCCATTGAAATCGGCAAACATCGGCTCGGCTCGAACGCCTGAGTCTCCTCGTTGATCGGCCGACTCGAATTGACCCTGGCCAGTCCCCAGTAACAGCGTGATGTCGTCATCAAGATTGTTGGCGGTCGCCAGGTCCATCAACCCATCCTGATTGAAATCGCCCGACACGAGTCCTTGAGGATTGGAGTTGGTGGGAACCGTTGTTCCCGCGGTTAAATGGCCAGTGGCGTCGGCGTGGAGCAGACTTATGTCGTTCGAGCCGCCGTTGGATACGGCCAAATCGACTCCCGGTTGCTGGTTGAGCTCCGCGGCGATGACCCTCGAAGGCCCATTGCCGACGGCGAACGCGGCGGTTACCTCTCGCGCGATCACATCGATAATCTTGAGCGTGTTGTCGTCGAGATCAGTGACAGCCAATTCTGGTCGCCCGTCATCCGCGAGATCGACAACGGCCAGGTCGCTGGCGGTACCCACGATCCGTCGCAGCAACTCCGCGTTGGGGATGCGTGGTCCCGCCGCGTCAACGGGAGCAACCAGTGGCCGGCCAGCGGACAGGTAGAGAGCCACGTCACCCCGTTCTCCGGCTGACACGAGATCAAGGTGCCCGTCCCCGTTAACGTCCGCCGCGGCGACCGCCACTGGGGATGCGACGCCTGGTAGAATTAGCTCGGTCGTGAAACTATCCGCCAAGTTCGTGGACGCGCCGGCATTGGGGTTTCCCAGTAGCACCGTGAGACTGGCTTGGCTCCCCGCGGTGCGATTGGTCGCGACGAGATCCACGGCGCCGTCTTGGTTGATGTCCGTGGCGATTAGCTTGTCGGTACCATGTTCCACCGGCAGGGGAAAAGTGGATTGGAAGGAGCCATCGCCTCGGGCCAGAAGCAGGCTGACCGAATTAGTGCCACTCGACTCATCTGGCACAAGGTTGGCCGCGGCCAGATCGATACGGCCATCGCGGTTGAAGTCGGCGGCGACAACACCGTTGGTCGTATTGGCTGCGTCGATGTCGGCAATGCTCCAGACGGCCGTGTTTCCAGTACCCAACAGCACGCTCAGGCCATCGCTGAGTGAGTTGGCGGTGACTAGGTCCATTTGTCCGTCGCGATTCAAGTCGGCAGTCACCAAATCGAAAGGGCTGTCCCCGACATCCGGGTTAGCGTCGGTCCGCAGATGACCATCCCCCAGGCCCAAAAGTACTGAGACACCACCGCGGAATCCACCCACCGTGATGACGTCTGGACGTTGGTCCCCGTCGACATCCGCAACCAGCAGGTCGCGAGGATTACCGGATATGGCATAGCGATCTCCCAGTTGAAATTCCCCGGTTCCATCTCCCCTGGCAATGGCGGCGAACCCCGTCGAGGCGCTGGGACGGACAAGTACTAGGTCGAGATGACTGTCTTGGTCCATGTCCTCCAACGCGATGCGGTTTCGACTGACCTCGGCCGCTACGGTGGAGGTGGCGCCACTAGTAAGCTCGACCGTGGATCCAGCCACGAAGTCGCCGTTCACACCGACGACGATTGTTACCGTGTCGATTTCCGCGTAGGCGACGACTATATCGGTGTCTCCGTCATGGTCGATGTCGCCCGTGGTGATTCCAGTTGGCCGTGCCAATGGGTTACTCACGGGAGGAAGTGTCACGGTTCGCGGAGCGAATGTCCTAAATGGTGTTTGCCGGAAAAACTCTAGTTCGTTGTGGTCCTGATCAGCGACGATCAGGTCCATAAGAGAATCGTCGTTGACGTCGGCAGCTTGAATCGCATCTCCGATGCCTGGTACATCGAATGCGTCAAGTGGAAAGATAGAATTCTGATTATCAAAAGCAAAAAGTGCCAACTGTTCCAAAGAAGGCAAGGTGACAGCAAGTTCGAGGGCGCCATCATTGTTGAAATCACCCGTCGCCAATTCGGCGGGTTCACCCGACAGAGGCAATTCGTCGGCGAGTTGCCATGAACCGTTGTCCTGGCCAGCGAACAGGACCAGACGATTGGTGCTGGATATCCCAGCGGACACCGACACGACCAGATCATCAAGTCCGTCCCCAGTGAAATCGCCGATCGCCACGGACGTCGGTTCACCGTCGACGTCAAGGGTTGACTCGCTGAAGGAGCCATCACCGAGTCCGGTGAGGATCGAGACGTTGTTACGATTGGGATCCCGAACGGCAATAGCCAGGTCCACGCTGCCGTCCCGATTGAAATCTCCCGCGGCGATCGCGTGTGGGTCGCGGCCACTCAGGGTAACTGGATCGAATGGGGAGGAGGTGGGAGTGAAATCGGGACTGAACAGGTAGTCGCCACCGTTAGAGCCACTGGCTGGAGTCACGCGCAGATGGTAAATGCCTGGCGTGAGATAGACATCGATCACAGTCTCGCTGGGAGTCGATTCGCCCGCCAAGAGCGAACGGCCAGTCGCATCGAACAACGTGAGCATGGGATGGGTTTCGAGGTCATTCGCATCGTCGCTAGTGACCTGTGCGAGCAAACGACCGGTTTCGGCTATCTCGATTCGATGGACGTCGTGATCATTTGAGGACGTGAGCGCATCGGCTACGGGTTGGCCGAACGCGACGATCGTCGCGGTGGCGAGATCGCTGGGGAATATTGCCTGCGCCGCCAGTAGTCGCCGAGGCTCTAACTGCTCGCTCTGGAGGCGTCTAGCGATTTTCTTGTGCCGATTCGGCTTCACCTGTTTTGCCCAAATCACGAGGCTGTCAATTGGCTGGAAAAAGAGAGTATTCCTTTATTCTTGCCTCTTCCGAAGAATCTGTGGGTCGATTCCGGACAAATTGAGGATTACGTGCTTTTTCTGCAGTATTTTGCGAGTTTCAGGGTACTTGAAATATGGTAGTCAGATTCTTAACGTGCCGAATTGGTCCATTCCACGTCCACAATGAGTTCGCCGAGCCCCTCCGCCGTCGCCCTCGCATCAGCCCTTCGCCCTGCCGTTCAGGGCTGATGCGAGGGCAGAGGCGCGAGGGGCGGAACCCCTCTGTCGAGCCTGAGCGGAGGTCCAGCTGGTTGCAATGGCAACCACATCCACCCACGAATTCTTCTGAAGAGCCTTATTCTAAGTGTGGAGGAGTTGGGCGAAACGATCTGTCTGACTCACAGAGCAACTTTTGAGCAGAAAACCGGAAGTCACACGCGGACTCGCCCGCTTACAGCCCGCAAACCCTGCGAAAACCGTGAGTCTCGACGCGCCGAGCGGTTCAGCGGCCGACCTGTTGATGCAAAACCGCGCGAGAGTCCACGTGACGAATGATCGTGGAGTAGGTGAATCTTCCGGTTCGACTTGAAAAGTCGGGGGCGGCGAAGTCGGTCGACTTTCGCTTTATCGACCCGAAACACCGATCTGTGTCTCACTCGGCGTCATCGGTATTGATTCGTTCAAGAATTTCCGCGGCGGCTAGTCGCGTGTTGTAGACGGTGCGTTCGGTGGTTCCCACTTCGGCGGCGATTTCCTTTACGGGAGTTCCTTCGAGGATAAGACGAAGGATTTGCTGGCGCCGTTCAGAAAATGGTTCCAATAGCTTATCAATCAGTTCTTCCACGATGGCCGCATCCTCGGGTGTCGGGTCTCCAATCAGAGGATCGCGTCCATTTTCCAACGTTTTGCGAAGTTTCGGGTCGCGTTTCTTTCGCTGCCAAAACTTACCTCGATTGCGAATCTTGTTAAGTGCGATCGTGACCAATAACGGCCATAAGCTATCATCCTTGCCAACCGCCGTTTGACCGTCTTGGATCTGAGCAAAGAAGCTACGCAGCGCTGATTGGGCCACGTCCACGGAGTCTTCCGCGAGGCGGATCTGCCATCCCGCGTTGCGGCGGATCAGCTCCAGCAGTCGGAGATAATATCGCTCGAATAATTCCGACGCCGCTTGCTGATCCCCCTCACGATACGCGGACACTAGGTTTTTGTCGGGATTCTGATCAGACATGGGGTCATGCAACTTGTTAAATAGGAGATGGGACATCGCTCAGGTGGTGGCGACCATCGTACAACCACTATTTTGACGGTCTTACCGACTTATGCAACCGCGACTTGGGCGTCGTTGACACAGGTTCAGAACTGCATTGTCTCGTCCTGATCCGCCAATTCGTCCCGCGTTTGGCTAGATTGTTCCCACGGATGTTTGACCTTCCTGGCAGGGGTAGGTACACTGAAGGGCTGAAGAAAGTGCTGGCGGAAAGTGAACCTCTTAACTGCAATGTTCAACAAGCCGACAGCTTTGCACGGGTTGATATCTTCTGGGTGGAGGATTCGTGGCGTCGGTCTGGTTGCCATTCATCAGAGCGAGTGGTTCCCTATTTGTGTTCCGACCAGGGAGCTTGCGCATTGTTATCCTTGAGCCTAGACCATTTGGCGCTCGTTGAATTGGTTTAAGCAATCGAGACAATCAATCGTTTTTTACAGGCACACGTACACGCAAGATTGAGGAGGGTGTTCTAATGTTAAGGTT
>Ga0310121_10003679_pt1 | contig 13897 bp, 10 predicted proteins | sample CB27_Tmax_986_MG_FD_203504 | JGI IMG/M metagenome (GOLD analysis project Ga0310121, IMG submission 203504) | Marine microbial communities from Western Arctic Ocean, Canada - CB27_Tmax_986 | ecosystem: Environmental > Aquatic > Marine > Oceanic | place: Canada: Western Arctic Ocean | collected... | reverse complement strand
GTAACGGTATTTGGACAGAAAACATTACAGGCCAAGCCTTCAGCACTTGATAGGATTAATGTTCGTAGATTGTTGATTAATTTGAAGAAGTTTATTGCTTCTACATCTAGATTCTTAGTGTTTGAACAGAATACAACTGCTACAAGAAATCGTTTCTTGAATGTTGTTAATCCATATCTTGAAAGTGTTCAATCCAATAGTGGTTTGAGTGCATTTAGGGTAGTGATGGATGATTCTAACAATACACCTGATGAGATAGATAGAAATAGATTAGTTGGACAGATATTTATTCAACCTACAAGAACTGCAGAGTTCATTGTACTTGACTTTGTTGTTCAACCAACTGGAGCAGCGTTTCCAGAGTAGTAAAATATCTCAAATATGAGTCAAAGAACCCCAGTTTTTACTGGGGTTTTTTGTTTTTATAAAAACTTCAAAAAAACTTCTAAAGTATAATATTAATATATGCACAATTTTTGATAACTCTTATATTTATTACTGAAAAAGAAATTTCATTAGGAGATTAAAAGATGCCTGAGTTAATTGACGCAACCGAGATAATGTTTACACCATTTGAGCCGAAAACGAAAAATCGGTTCGTGATGTACATTGAGTCTATTCCAGCTTACTTGATAAAAACAGCAAATAGACCACAAATTACTTTTGAAGAAATTGTTTTAGATCACATCAATGTTAAACGATATGTTAAAGGAAAAGGGGAATGGCAACCGTTGGCATTAACTTTATATGATCCAATTGTTCCGTCAGCAGCACAATCAGTTATGGAATGGGTTCGTTTATCTCACGAATCAGTAACAGGTAGAGATGGATACTCAGACTTTTATAAAAAGGATGTTACATTTAATTTATTGGGTCCAGTTGGTGATGTAGTTGAAGAATGGACTTTAAAAGGTGCATGGGTACAAGATGCTAATTTTAATGATTTAGATTTTGCATCGAACGATCCAGCAGATATTGAATTACAATTGCGTTACGATTATGCAATCTTACAATTCTAATTAGAATTAAAACGGAGAATGATAATGAGTGAATGGGTAGCAGAAAATTGGGAATGGTGTATGTTGGCTTTTTACACTATAGAAAAAATAGTTAAGCTTTCGCCTTCTAAGAAAGACGATGTTATTTTTGATGCAGTGTTGAAACCACTTTGGGATGCATTACCAAAACCTAGCAAAAAATAATTTTATTTAAGAAAATTTAGTTATATTTACAATTAGTTATACGTCTTATTAAGGAGAATAATATGCCCGAAACTAAGTTTCCGACGGAAATGATCGACCTTCCGTCCAAAGGATACTTTTATCCTGAAAAAAGTCCGCTATCTAGTGGAACGGTCGAACTTAAATACATGACAGCTAAAGATGAGGATGTTTTGACATCACAGAATCTTATTGCTAAAGGTGTAGTTTTAGATGTACTTTTAGCTAATTTGATAGTTGATAAAAAGATCAAAGTATCAGATTTATTGATCGGTGATAAGAATGCTTTATTGATAGCAGCTAGAGTGTTAGCTTACGGTAAAGAATATGAGTTTGAAGTTATATCGCCTGTTACAGGTGAGCCTACAACACATACTTTAGATTTAACTTCATTAAAGGATGTACCAGTAGATTTTAGTAAAATGCCTAAAGGACAAAATGAATTTGAATTTTCTTTACCAACTTCTAAAAGAAATATAAAATATAAACTTTTAACAAGTGGTGATGTTGATGATATAGACCGACAAGCTAAATCATTAAATAAGATTAGTGATATAGATAGAACTCTCACTACTAGATTAAAATCTATGATAATTGAAGTAGATGGTGATAAAGAAAAACAAGTTATTACTAGTTTTGTAGATAATGAATTTTTTGCAGTAGACAGTTTAGCATTTAGAGAATATATTGCGGATAGTACCCCAGATATCGATTTAGAAATATCAGTTGATATAGATGGGGAGGAGGTAGAAATAACCGTCCCAATGACGGTTCAGTTTTTTTGGCCTTCCTCCAGAATATAAACCTCAAATTCACGAACAAATATTTCAACTAGCATTTAATTCTAGAGGTTCTTTTACTTTTGAAGAAGCCTATAATATGCCAGTTTATTTAAGAAGGTGGTATATTCAAAGATTAGAACAGGCTTATAAGGAAGAAAATGAAGCTGTAGCAAAAGCACAAAAAAAATCTTCAAAACCAAACTTCCCCAAAATTAAAAAATGATTATTTGTATATTTATATACGAATCCCTTAATTTAAGTTTTTAGGAGTCAATCTTGGCTAAGTATATAGTAAAAGAAAATAAAATAATTACAGAATTTCTAGGCAGTCTTTTTAACGCAATAGTGAAAAAGAAATCTTCATCAATATTAAAATCTTTATCAAAAGATCCAGTTATGAATAGACATATAAAGGCAGCTAATAAGCTTGGTAAAGAAATAGAAGCACATATTGAGAAAAGAAAAAAAGATGATCCTGAATTTGCAGCTAAATCAGCTGCTTTGGACAAATTAGTCGGAAGATAAATTACATATAGTGTATTTTACACTATTCAACTAAGAGAAAATAAAACTTATGGCAAAACCTGTTATCTCAGAACAAATGAGAAAAGATACCGAAGAGTTCAATAAGTTGTTGGAAAAACAACCTAGACTTCTTCGTAGTGTTTCTGGAATATGGGAGTCGATAAAAACTTCTATAATAGACTCAGGTGACAAGTTATCAGATACAAATAAATCTAGTAAAACTTTTAAAGATATATCAAAAAAAATTCTTGCAAATACAGAAGATATACATAAAGCGAATGTTAATTGGGCGGACATCACTAAACAGATAAATAAAGCTACAAAAGAAGGAAATAGTGATTTAGCAAAAAGATATAAACATATGCAAGCAATCCAAAACATACAGAAACGTTATAATAATGTTGTAAACGCTGGAGCAAATTCCTTATCAAAAATGGTAAGTTCATTAGAGTCAACTATTCGGGGACTTCCATTTATAGGAGATTTTATATCAGATGCAATTGATTTTGATGATTTAAATAAAAAATTAAGTGCTACATTTAGAGCTCAATTTGAAGTAGTGGGTGAAGGTATGAGAGGTGGAATAGTTGAGGGTGCTACTTCTGGATACGTAGAAGCGAACAGACCATTTCAAAAGATGATTGCACGCGTGAGAGGAACGTTTGGAAAAAACAAAACGTTTAAAGGTTGGAATGATTTTCAAAAATCTTTTAAAGGAACAGGGGCCTCTTCAAAGGATATGTCAAAAGCTTGGAAAGATTGGGGTAAGAACGCATCACAAGCAGGTCGTGGATTGGGTGGTGTAGGAAAATTGTTAGCTAAAGGTGGATTAATTGGTGCGATAGCTATAGGAGTTTCGTTACTTGGAAAAATGGTTGCTAGTTCTGTACAATTTGCATTTCAATCAGGTATTTCACTAAAACAAGCAAAGGATTTAGGACCAGCATTATTAATTAATAAAAAGTATGTTGAAGCTATGGCGGAAGAATTTGGAACTATTAATGATGTTAATGCTAAAATTGCTGGAAAATTAAAATTTCAAGAACTTAAATATGGTATTCAATCAGATCAAGCAGTAAAAATATTAAGGATTCAAACTGCAATATCTGGTCAGACTAGTGAGCAATTAATAAATATACAAAGTGCAGAGGCATCACTTGCTAGAGCAGCTGGAGTACTTCCAGTAAAATTATTTGAAGATATAGCTCAAAATATGGAATATTTTGCAAAGTCCGCGAAAGATGGTGGAGCAAATGTTATGAAGACCGCAACTGCGGCTGCAAAACTTGGATTAAATTTAAGTGTTGTAGATCAGATAGCGACACATTTATTAGACATAGAAGGGTCTATAAATGCTCAGTTTGAAGCTAATGCGGTTCTTGGTAAAAATATGAATTTTGATAGAGCAAGATCTCTTGTGTTGGCTGGAAAAGATCATCTATTACTTGCAGAAATTAAAAAACAAGTTGGTGGTGAAGCAGAATTTAATAAAATGAACAGAATAGAAAGAGAATTGTTAAGTAAGGCAATAGGATCTGATGTTACAAATTTAGCTAAAATAGCTACGGAACAAGATAGAACTGGTGCAAAGGCTAAAAAAGGAATGACTTCTGCTACAATGTGGTGGATGGGTATTGGAGCGGCGTTATTGGGCGCACTCGCATTTTTTACTTTACCATTTTCAGGAGCGGCCGCGATAGGTGCTGGGGCACTTGGAGTGTTAGGTGGAGCAACTCTTGGTGGACTTGCTGGAGCTACATTTTTACCTCAATTTGCAACATTACCACCTGGAAGGGCGGCAACTATAGATAGAGGGTCTGCGATAGCTGACGCTGGAGAAACTATAGTTAGAACTGAAAGTATTAATTTACTACCATTAATTGACGAATTAAAGGCATTGAGAAAAGACTTTAATAGTGGACAAGGTAAAACCAATAGATATCTATCGGAGTTAGGATAATGTCACTAATAGACTTAGATAGACCAAAGATTACAGAGTATATTAAAAGTACGTTGGAAGAACGACATAATACAGATCCAACAACTGTACATAAAAAAGAGTTATCATCAGTAGATTATATTAATAATACTTTTGCACAAGGATTTAGTAAAAATTTACAATTAGGAGAAACTAAGTTTGTAGGTATTAATGAAAATACATATATATATCCTGAACAATTTACAAGTTTAGGTATACAAAATAGATTTCCAGATACAGATGCAGTTGGTTTTACTAAAAATATGATGTTTAGAGAAAGTAAGTTTGTAGGAATCGAAGATAACTCTTATACATACCCAGATACTTTAGGACTTGGTTTGGGTAATATAGATTTTGCAGACTATATGGATGGTATTCCACAAGGTAGAGGATTTATATCACCTGGAGGTCATCCAAAAGGATTTACACCTAATATGACTGATACTATGTTTATGTCGGAAGGTCATACTGTATCTCTTAATAATATGAATATAACTATATCAAATTATACATTATCTAATGATAGTTGGGTACCTAATACATTATCAATTCCAATACAAGATACAAGACGATTCTACCCACCAAATGCAGGAACATTCTTATTAAACGCGCGTAGGAGATATCCAGCTGCAATTCACTTAGGTCCATTAGAACATTTGGGATTAAGTTTAGCTGATTCGGCTATTGCTGATAGATATATAGAGTCAGTAGGGGAAGATTTTACTGGTTATGAAGATTTAATGAGAAATAGAGAGAGGCCAATTGATTATGAATGGGGAAAATCACCAGCTGGACGATCTATAGCGAAAAATTTACCTGGGTTAAGAATGATTTCTGATTTGGGTTTACTTTGGGATAGTTTAAGTGCTCTTAAAAGTGATCCTAAGTTATTATTGTCTAGACAAGCTTTTGCACAATTATCAAGTCCAAATCCAAATACAAGAATGTTAAATCCACTTATATTTGCAGCAGGTGGAAGAACTACATTTTTTAAAGTACCGAGATCTTTTAATATATCTTCAATTAAAAGTTCATTTGTTGATACTTTGAATGAGTTACAAGGATTATCACCATCAAGATATGGTGTTTATGAGAGATTTGAGGGATATGATTTTAATAGAGATGATACAATTGGTGGTTCTTTTAATACAGATACCGTTATGGGGTTGCTTGGTCAAGGAGGAGAAGGAGCTAAAGAAGAAGGTAGAAGGAATAAAGGTAATAAGTTATATCAGTGGACTACAACTAGATTTATAGATGAAGAAGGTGGTAAATTTACGTCTGCAAAAAAAGAAGCTGAAAGTAGTTTAGCGAAAAGTTTCGGAAGTATTATTAAGGGAGTAGTTGGAAACATTGTTCAAACACAAATTGTAGATAAGGCTGAAGATTTAATAAGTGATGCAGTAATGGCTGTGACTGGTGAAAGACATGGAGTACCTAGTCCACCCACACAATATGTAAAATCACAAAAAAAGTTATATCCCGATGGTGAAAAAGTAAATGTTGGTGAAAATAAAGGTGGTGGTAAAAGTAATTATGCTTCATTAGATTATTCAAAATTGGGTAAAGATAAGTATAGATATGAAACATCATTACATCGAAAGGAAGGTGACTTACAACGTGGTGTTTTAAGTTCAGGTGGTGTATCACAAAATATGGATGATAATACAGGATATCCTCCAGCTAATCTTCTTAGGACACAACATGAAAATAAAGATGAAAGTCTTGGTATCGGTCAAACAGTTCATACTGTAGGAAAACGTATGGTAGATCAAATTGGAAATCAGGGGCTATCGGATTCTCCTTCAATTTTAGCTGGACCTGAGCCACACAGCGGCACTGATTATGGTCTTGGATTAACTTCAACTCATAAAAGTTCTAGAGTAGATAAAATAAATCTCTGGCCGATATCTACAGCAGACCCAAATACATATAGTGCCCCAGGTAGTACTACGACTTTAAAAGATTTTATAAAATTTAGATTTAAAGATGTAGTAAATGGAAACTATTTAGTATTTAGAGCAATTTTATCTGGTATAAATGATAATATAACTCCAGAATGGACTGGAGAACAGTATATTGGTAGGGCTGATAAAGTTTATGTTTATAATGGGGCAGAAAGAAATGTAAGTTTTAATTTTGCTATATATCCTAAATCAAAAGTTGAGTTACCTACTTTGATAGAAAAGTTAAATTATTTAATGTCTTTATGTTATCCAAAGTATGATCCTAATAATGGTAATCGGATGGTTGCTCCTTTTATACAGTTAACTATAGGGGATATTTTAAAAGATTCACCTGGATTTTTAAACAGTCTTAGTTATACTGTCGAAGAAACCAGTACTTGGGAGATACAGGATGGGTTACAATTTCCAAAATACATAAATGTAAGTTGTGATTTTAAATATATTGGTAAAGACTTACCAGAAAGAGGAGCAAAGCTTTTACAGTTAAATAAGCCTAAATCCAAAGAACACAGTAAATTAACTTTGGAAGGTTTGGCGGGTCAGATGGGAAATGCTTTTGATAAATTCGAGGCAGGAACTGCTATAACAGGATTTCTTAATAGGTAATGGATAGATATAAACATACAAGTAAAAAGAAGAATGAAAATTTAAAACAACAAGTTTTAAAACCAACCATATATCCTAAAATTCCACTTCGAGATAGTGATATTTTTATAAAGCCAACAGATATGCAAAGGTGTGAACATGTTGCTTATAGATTTTATGGAGATCAATCACTTTGGTGGATAATAGCGCAAGCTAATAATATTCATAATGGCTCAGTATACTTAGATAGTGAAAAACAGATTAGGGTTCCACAAGATATAAAAAGTATAATGATGGACTTAGAATCTGAAAATATATTGTTTTAATTAAAATGTCTAATTTTGCTTTAAGACCAATAGATATAGAAATACGAAAGAAGCTTTTACAGAAGCAAAAATCGTTTTCACGTAAAAGTACTGGTGGTACTACTGCAGGAACTACTGTAACTGACCCTGAGATGGTTCAATTTTTTAATAGAACTACGTGGGCACATCTAATATCATTATCAGTTATAGAATCTGCTACTGATGCAAAATATAGATTGGCAATTATTGGAGCAGGTGAGTTAAATCAAGAACCAGGAGATGTGGAAGGTGTTGCTAATCAACCTTTAATGAGATCTTCATTTGAGGATATCTACAGACCTTTTAAAGATGGTAGTACAACCACAAATACACTTTTAAAACCAATCTCTGGAATAAAATCAGTTTCAACTAAATATGAAGGAACTTTAAGGTCTAGACGAGATGCTACTGTACAATTTACTATTTTTTCATTAGAAGATCTTGATAGATTATCTCCACATTTTCTTAGAGTAGGAGGTGAAGTTTTACTTGAATTTGGATGGAACTCGGATAAGGAAGGTTCAGCATATGATTTTTCTAATACATTGGGTAGTCAAATTATAACTGCATATCAAAATAACGGAATATCTGCTATATCAGATATATCATCTATAGATCAGTTAAAAACTAATAGTGCTGAAAATTATGAAAGAGCTGTACTTGATCTAAAAGGTGATTACGAGTATGTATTAGGTACAATTAAAAATTTTGATTATAGTTTAAGAAGTGATGGTGGATTTGACTGTACTATAGTAATTACAACTATAGGTATGAGTTTATTAGATAATAAAGTTAATAGAGAAGAATCACCATCTCAAATATTACAACACGAGTTGAATGTAGAAGATGAAAAAGCTACTGATGTACCTCATACGAATTTTTATCATGTTATTGATAACTTGCCTGAAATTTTAACATATAGTATTATAAATAATTATGTTACTTATAACCCAGAAAAAATGCAGGAAAAAATATTAAAAAACTTAAAATATAAAGGAACAAAACAACTAGAAGAAGATGTAGATCTGGAAAAAAGTGAAGATGCGTTTTCTAAGTGGTATTCAAAAAATTTAAAAGGTATGGGTAAACCTTTGGACGAAGTTATAAAAGGGTTTAAAACTTCAGCCCAAACTTTAAATTTACCAGACTGGTTAGAATTTAAAGATGATAAGACTAGTAAAAAATATTATTATAATTATTACACAAATCAAATATATGTGGTTTCTTCTATATTAAAAGAAGAATTGGAAACGCCAAAGTATGTGAAACCGTTTATAGTTACTAGACAGTCGGATATTGAAAAAATGTTGGGTTTTGTGGATGGGGGTCAATATGTACCTGAAGGTACAGAGTCTAGTGATGGATATGGAAATCCAACATTTACATATAGGGGAATATATTACTTTTTAAATTCACTTAATGATTTTGATGCCGAATTAGAACAATATTTTGAAGATGTAGAATCTAAATGGGAAGGTCTCGCACCAGGAATAAAGAAATATGGCGGCATAATAGGGGTTCTTAAATATTCAGGTAATAGAAAAGAAGAAATATTTAAAGAAATTGGTTATAATCCAGTACCATCTATACAGTACGGAACTCCTGTAACTCCTGGTTCGGAAATAGGTATCATAGATTATGGTCCCATTGATTTTAAACGAGCGGCAGGTACATTGGTTAAAATGAGAACTGGAGAAATACCAGGATATCAATTTACTAGTATGACAGATGTAAATCCTAATTACGTTACTTCAGCAGATCCTATTGATCTTAGCCTTGACCCATCACCTGAACCGACATTAGGTTATCATGATAACCCAGCTTTAGAAGGTTATAGTAACGTTTTTCAAGACATTTATGATCGTGCACTGGAATATGAAAAAATAGTAAATGGTGTTGATGATCAAGATGAAGAAGTTAGCAAGTTTGCTGTACCAACAACTAGAGGAGATATAGACAGACGTGATATAAATGAAGAAGATGATGAAGTAAAGGAGCCGACTAAAATTGCAGAAACTATTTTTGTTGCTTATATACAAGGAAGTACAATACAAGCTCTCACAGGTTTTATTTGGGATCCAAATACAGATTTTATTGAACCTGCTAAAAAGTTTTGTGAAAAAATGTTCACAGGAAAAAAATTAGATCCACTTGGAAAAGAAATAATGGGCCAAGGATTTTTTGATGCAACAAAAACGACTAAATCAACAACGTGGTATGGTGCATCCACAGAAGAAACTACACAAAGTTGGGGTAAAGATAGAGAGAAAAAGAAAAATGGTGAATTTGATCCGCTCGAGTTTTTGGAAGGTTTTATGGAAGGTACTTTACCAAAAACTTGGGTAAGATGGGGTTGGTTTGAAGATAATATAATAACAAAATATTTAGGATTTGAAAGCCTTGATACTGAACCTGATGAAAAAACTCCGTCTCCAATAGGTAAGCCAGTATCTGTTTTTAAATCAGTAGAACCGAAAGTTGAACGTCCTTCTGGTAAAATTATTCCTAATGAATATGAGTCTAATAAAATTGCGTTACCTAGTAATCTTAAAACTACAAATGTTAATGAGATAATAATTCCAGATAGATGTAAAACATTAGATTTGTTAAGTAAGGTACCCAGTCTCACTGTAGGACAAAAATATAATGCTCAATTATATGGTAAATTGGGAACTATTTTAGTAGACGGTATTGGAAATGCGACAGTAGCGCCAGTGGAGGTGAGAGAGAATGAAAAAGAAGGTGTAGATTCTACTCCAGAGACAAAAATGGGATACATTAGAAATTTACTTGTTGAGGTAACTGTTTTAAGAGAGGCATTTTTAAATATTGGGAGTTTACGAGAAGGAATGGATAATTTTTTTAATATATTAAGAAACAATTTTGGTCCAGTACATGATTTTGAAATGCAACCAGGTAGAGATGAAGGAATGGTTGGTATAGTTGATAATAATTTACTTTATGATTTAGGTCTATTTAAAAAGCCAGAAATTAATATTAATGATATAAATGATATAGCTACGAAGATGCAGGTATATGAATTTCCAGCGTGGGAAAAAGAATCAATTGTAAAATCACAGGATTTAAAAGTTACTATCCCAGATTCTATGGCTATTACTGCTTTATATGCTGGTAATGAGCATGATGCTAATAAGTTTAATATTGATAAGAGTATAGGTTCTTTAAAGGTTCAAAAGTTAGCAAAATTTTTGAAGTTAGATGAAACTGGTGAAGATCCGCGAGATGCATCACTGTCATTGGGTAATAAATTGAATTTACGACCATTATTTGAATCAAAAAATTTAGTGAGTTCTGGTAATGGGGTAGATGAAAGAGGTATGATTAAGTATGAATATTCAGGTGATTTTTATAAGAAATTATCTAATGTATATAAATCTATTTTAGCATCTACTGGGGTAGATGAACCATCTATAGAAGCTTATGAAGTAACTGAAACAGCAACTGGTAGTACAAGAAAGTCCAAGGATGTGTGGGATATTAATCCAGGAATTACTTGGTATAATCCATCAGGAGAATTAGGTAATCCATTAAGTATACCAGGAATTAGGCGAAGTATGAATTATAGAAAGCGAATGGAATATGAGCTTGAATTTGATCCGCGTACACAAGTATCACAAAATTTTAATGCGTTGAATGGATTGATGAGTTTAGGATTAACTATTGATGGTACTGCTGGACTTTTTCCTGGAAATTCTTATATTACAAAATATTTACCAAAAGCATTTGAAAAAAGAACTGAAGGAACGGCTATTGGTCAATACCCATTATTATTTCAAGCAACTAATATAGAGCATGAAATAACACCGTCAGGATGGAATACAACTATTAATGGAATGCCTAGATTAAATAATAAAGCATTTCCTACTTATCTGGAGAAAAGAGATAGAGGGGGTGACGACGAACGGAATAAACCAGAAAAGGCGGAGAGCCTAATAACAGATGGGTTATCTAGATTTTTTAATTTTTTCAATTTAAATAATGATTTTGCAGTTTCATCAATGAAAAACATGCTCGGAATTAATACAGTTCCGTTGATTGAAGATGTAGGTGTAATAGGTTCTCTTAATAAGAAATTGTTAACTGATCATGAATTTTTAATAGAGAAAGTAGAGTGGGGACCAGATAGTGAGCTCAAATTTACAGAAACGCCAGTAGGGAAAAATCCTGGATATGCTAATTATATGCAACTTTATAATAGTTTATCAGAAAATCAAAAGGATGATCCCAAGCTTGAGAATGATGATAGCGTTATACGAGGAAAAGGTGGAACATATGAAAGAGCCAATTTTGGTAGGAATAGTAATCTTCACGGCCCAGGAGAAATGGTATTGAATCCTATGCAGATGTTGTTATTTTTACAAATTTCTAGTGTTATTACTGGAGTAACTTATAAGTCTATGATAGGTAATTCGAAAAATAAATTCAAAACTCAACTACCATCACCAAACACAGTATCTAGAGTTTTTTACACACAAGCGTTATCTGATATGACTGAATGGGAAACAAATCGGCCACAATCGATGTATGCTAACTTCCAGATGTCCCAGATTGCAATACACGCAAATAGTGGAGCAACTGGAGAAAATATTGAAAAGAATAAAAGTATAGAAAGACAAGCTGTACATAAGTATTTTGGTCTAAGTTATAATTATGATGTAGTACATGCACCTGCTTACGATTCAGTATCGTATCCTGAAGGGCTTACATTTGTATGGTCTGAAGAAATGTGGGGTAAAGGATTACCAAAAGGGGGAAGGGGATATACGACCGATAGATTAGCTATGGGATTTCTTTCACAAGCAATTGGTAATGAAACTGACGTTACGGCTGAATCGGCGGATCAGCAAAATGTTAATGTAATTTCAGGCAATTTAAAAGATCCAATAAGTGGGTTGGAAGTGGGAGATGGTCAATATTTAATTGGTCCAATATATGCAGGAATGCCTACAGGCCTTTTTTCTCTAGCAAAAGAGGGTTATGCTGACTTTACTGTAGCATTTTGGAACTTAATGTTTGCTGCAATATTGAAAAATGAGCTTGGTATTAAACCTGTCAATGGTGCTCCAAATTGGGCAGCATTAGATACTAAATTAGTAAGCCTTTGGAATACTTCTAAAGATAAAATACATAAATTTGATGCAATTTTCCCTCTTGACGAATCAGAGGTAAAAGAATTAAATTCTGAAGCAATATTTAAACACGCATTGGAATGTCAATATTTAATTAAAAGAAGTTCTTAATAATATGAATAAAAAATAAATTATTGAAAATTAGTTCAATACTTATAGGTAATAAAAGGTTATAAAATGAAAAAACAGGTTCTTGATAAGGGATTTGTTGAAGTTATAGATTCGTTAGGTTCAGATTTAACAGTAGTAAATTCAGCACGAGTTTCATTTGGTAAGAGAAAAGAAGTATATGATAAATCAGATAGAGCACTTGTAAGATTTCTTGCCAAACATAAACACTTCTCACCATTTAGACATATGGTGGTTCAATTTCATCTCAAAGCACCAGAGTTTGTTATGCGACAATGGTATAAACACGTTGTGGGAATAGAAACCACATCATCATATCCCACCAAAGACCACGCATGGAACGAGATTAGTGGTAGATACACTCCTGTATCAGATTATTATATTCCAGAAGTATGGAGAAAACAGTCTCAAGATAATAAACAAGCATCTGAAGGCGAGTTGGATGATTTACAACAGAAAAGAATGACTCATTTATATGAAAGATATTTGTTAGAAGTTGAGAGAGTTTATGAAACAATGGTAAAAAGTGGAATGGCTAAAGAACAAGCCAGAGTAGTATTACCATTATCTCAATATACCGAAGTTTATTGGACTGCATCATTTCAAGCAATTATGAATTTTATAGATTTAAGAGATGAAACAACTGCTCAATGGGAAATAAGACAGTATGCTAAATGTTTAAAAGAAATGATGTATGATATATACCCAGAGACTGTTAAGATATGGAGTGAAGTATATTGGAAGTAATTGAATCAAAAAAAGAATTTGATTCGTTTTTATATAAATATAACGATTATAATTGGACTCCTGTAATCTATTATGCGTTTTCAGATATACATTTACATCCATCACAAAATAGAATATCTTTTTTATGTGTAAGATTAGATGAAGATTATATATTACCATTTTATCATAATGATGCTTTAAATTTACCTGTTAGATATTTAAATAAGTTAAAAACATCTACTAAAAAATTTGTGTGGAATAAAAAGAATATCTTACATCAAATAGATTTTAGATGTATGGTAGATATATCTACAATATTATATTTAGAAACTAATAAAGATTATAATGACATTTATGAAAATAATAATTATGTATCTTTTTGGGATTATAAATTTAATAATCAAAAAAATCTTAATGATTATATTCCTTTATTAAAGCATTATGAGTATATTAAAAAATATATGGATGATAATATTTTTAATGAAGAGTTT